>ERZ1090862.1443-NODE-1445-length-10432-cov-13.542257_pt1 | contig 10432 bp, 13 predicted proteins | sample MGYA00478481_ERZ1090862 | MGnify/ENA primary metagenome ERZ1090862 (study PRJEB33644, sample SAMEA5815745) | chicken gut metagenome | biome: Chicken; feature: Gastrointestinal Tract; material: Caecum | place: Ireland | collected 2019-01-01 | study: A study of... | reverse complement strand
CAGCTATTGTGTGTCCAACCATTTGTGGATATATTGTTGAAGCTCTTGACCATGTCTTCAACACTTCTTTTTTACCGCTTTCGTTCATAGCTTCTACTCTTTTTAATAATTCAGGTGCTACATAAGGTTTTTTCTTGCTTGATCTTGACATTTAAAAATTTCCTCCTTTCAAGAAATATTTTTAGTTTATTTTCTTCTCTTAACAATAAATTTATTAGATACTTTCTTTTTATTTCTTGTTTTATATCCAAGTGCTGGTTTGCCCCAAGGTGTCATTGGTCCTGAATGTCCTACTGGTGCTTTTCCTTCACCACCACCATGTGGGTGATCTACTGGGTTCATAACAGATCCTCTTACTGTTGGTCTGATTCCCAAATGTCTTGTTCTTCCAGCCTTTCCTAGTTTTACATTCTCATGATCGCTGTTTCCAATAACTCCAACAGTTGCTCTACAAGTAGATAAAATTAATCTCATTTCGCCTGATGGAAGTCTTAAATATGCATATTTTCCCTCTTTAGCCATTAATTGTGCACTTTGTCCAGCAGCCTTAACTAGCTTTCCGCCTTGACCTGGATTTAATTCAATATTGTGAATTAAAGTTCCTACTGGTATATTGCTTATTGGCATACAGTTTCCAACTTTAATATCAACTGATTCTCCAGACACTACCTTGTCTCCATCTTTTAATCCTTCTGGAGCTAATATATATCTTTTTTCTCCATCTTCATATTGTACTAAAGCTATATTACTGCTACGATTTGGATCATATTCAATTCCTATTACAGTTGCAATCATATCATCTTTTCTTCTTTTGAAATCTATAATTCTATATTTTTGCCTATTTCCTCCACCTTGATGTCTAACAGTTATTCTTCCATAAGAATTTCTACCTGCATTTTTCTTTTTCTTTGCAAGTAGTGATTTTTCAGGAGTTTTCTTTGTAATCTCTGAAAAATCTGAAACAGTCATATTTCTTCTTGATGGAGTATAAGGATTAAAGTGTTTCATTATTATTCTCCTTTCAAAACAATGAAAACCTTCGCATTGCGTTGTCAAACTTCACTTCAAAATTCCTCGATGTACAAACGTACACCTCCGGATTTTTCGTTCGTTTTCCTAGCACTGCTCGCTTTTGATTGTTTTTCTTCTCTATATATTTACGGATGTTTTTCCTGCTCCGCATAACAGATATTCTTTATTTTCCGGGTACTTTCCCGATAATTTGAACTTTGGGGACGTTCCTTAAAGTTCATTTTTATTTATGAATTTTAAGTTTTCCACCAACGTTCTTTTGCGATGAACTTTAAGGAACGTCCCCAAAGTTCATTCGTTTAGGCTCCCATAAATTCATCTATAGAATCCTTATAAGTTTTTGATATTTTTGTAGCTTTTCCGCCTTTTGCTAAGTATGTAAGTTCTCCTGGATTTGTGTCAATAGTAACTATTGCTTTTTTCCAATCTGATGTCTTACCTGTATGATAACCTACTCTTTTCTTTTTTCCAGGTACTTTCATTGTATTTACTTTTAGTACTTTTACTTCAAAAAGTTTTTCAACAGCTTTTGCTATTTCAACTTTTGTTGCTTTTCTGTTTACCTTGAAAGTGTATTTGCCTTGTTGTAGTTCGTCGTTGCTTTTTTCTGTAACGACTGGTGCTATTATTATTTCTTCTGGTAACATTATGCGTACACCTCCTCTAATTTTTTAACAGTATCTACTGATAAAATTAGATTTGTATATTTTAATAAATCAAATACATTTATGTTGTTAGCAGTAATTGTTTTAACACCTTCAATGTTTCTTGATGACATTAATACGTTTTTGTTATTTTCTGGAAGAACTATTAATGTTTTTCCTGAAACTTTTAAGTCTGCCAATGCTTTTGCCATCGTTTTTGTTTTTATTTCTTTTACTTCTAATTTATCAACAACTGTCAATTCTTTTTCTAATACTTTAGAACTTAATATAGATTTAATTGCTAATCTCTTTTCTTTTTTGTTAACTCTGTATTTATATGAACGAGGCTTTGGTCCTAATGCTATACCACCTTTTATCCATTGTGGTGCTCTTATTGAACCTTGTCTTGCCCTACCTGTTCCTTTTTGTCTCCATGGTTTTTTACCACCACCAGAAACTTCTGCTCTTGTTTTTGTACTTTGTGTACCTTGTCTTTGATTTGCTAAATAATTTACAAGTACTTCATGTACTATATTTTCATTTGGTTCAATTCCAAATACATTTTCAGCTAAATCAATATCACTTACTTTTTTACCATGTAAATCATATACGTCTACCTTTGGCATTTTTCTTCCTCCTTCCCTTATTTGCTAGCCTTTACAGCTGATTTTATTTTTAGGATTGCTCCTTTTGCTCCTGGAACGCTTCCTTTTACTAATATTACGTTTTTGTCCATGTCTACTCTTACAACATCTAAGTTTTGTATTGTTATTGTATCTCTTCCCATTTGTCCTGGAAGTTTTTTGCCTTTAAATACTCTACCTGGTGTTGATGTTGGTCCCATTGAACCTGGTCTTCTATGGTACATAGATCCATGTCCCATTGGTCCTCTTGATTGTCCATGACGTTTGATAACACCTTGGAATCCTTTTCCTTTAGAAGTACCTTGAACATCTACTTTTTCTCCAGCTGCAAATATATCAGCTTTTACTTCGTCTCCAACTTTGTAGTTTTCAACATCTTCTACTTTGAATTCTCTTAGGTGTTTTTTATTTTCTAATTTTGCTTTTGCAAAATGACCTTTCTCTGGTTTATTAATGTGTTTATCTTTTATTTCACCAAATCCTAATTGAATTGCATTGTATCCATCTGTTTCAACAGTTTTTACTTGTGCAACTACGCAAGGACCTGCTTCAATAACTGTTACTGGAATTACGTTTCCTCTTTCATCAAATATTTGTGTCATTCCAATTTTCTTTCCGATTATTCCTTTTTTCATTCTTTCTTTCCTCCTAACTATTGGCTGGCTTATTGCCAATTATAAACTTCGTCAGAATATTTTCAATGTACACTAAGTACTATCTCAAATATTTTCCCCGTTTGCCTAGCAATACTCGTTTCTAATTGTCAACAGTTTGACAGCGTGGTTTAATGTTTGTTTCTCGAACTTATCGAATTAAAATATTTTAAATTATAATTTGATTTCTATATCTACACCAGCAGGTAGTTCTAACTTCATTAAGCTATCTACAGTTTTTTGTGTTGGATATAAAATGTCTATAACTCTTTTGTGTGTTCTCATTTCAAATTGTTCTCTTGAATCTTTGTCTTTGTGTGGAGAACGTAAAATTGTTACTACTTCCTTTTGTGTTGGTAGTGGAATAGGACCTGATACCTTTGCTCCTGTTTTTTTAGCAGTATCTACTATTTTTTCAGCAGACTGATCTAAAACTACATGGTCATAAGCTTTTAGTCTTATTCTAATTTTTTCGCTTGTTGCTACTGTGTTTGCCATTGTAATTTTTCCCTCCTTTATTAATATTGATTGTTTATTACCGTGGCAAGTTATAACGCACTCTGGTGTTTTGATTCTTTCCTTTATAAAAGCCCAAATAATGCATGATATTTGGGATAAGTGCATTTCTTACCGCCTGGTCTTTGCCATGACATACTCCGCTAAAGTTCCCTACATGCCTATTTTTCAAGACTGTAGCCACATTTAACATCATCGCTTTATTCATGCGCATATATTATACTATCTTTGGTAGTTTATGTCAATAGTTTTTTCAAAAAAAATCAGCATTCGTCTGCTTATATGTCAAGTAATAAATCCTTATATGTCGTTGCTATTTGCGCACCACATTTTATCAGGTGATTTGTCCCTACAGAGTTACTAGAATTTATGTTTCCTGGCATCGCAAATATTTCTTTACCCTGCTCTAGGGCGAAGTCTACTGTAAGCATTGTTCCACTTTTTTCTTTTGCTTCAACTACTAAAATTTTTTTGCAAAGTCCACTTATTATTCTATTTCTTGCAGGGAAGTTCATTTTTTCTGGTCCTACGCCCAAAGGATATTCTGAGACAATTAGCCCGCCAAATTCTACTATTTTTCTATATAATTCAACATTTTCTGCAGGATAGACTGTATCTAGCCCATTTCCCAAAACTGCAATAGTTTTTCCCTCTTTTGATTTTGATTCGCACTGCCCACTTAGTGCACCAATATGCGCATAACTATCAATTCCCCTTGCCAAGCCGCTTACCACAGTTATTTCATTTTTGGCCAAATGATAGGCAAAGTACTTTGCAGCTTTTTTGCCATAAGTGGTTGCATTTCTACATCCAATTATTGATATTGATTGATTATTTAAGATTTTTTTGTTTCCCTTTACATACAAGCTTATAGGAAAATCATAAATATTTTTTAGTAATTGAGGATAATCTTCATCATTTATAGAAACAATATCTATTCCATTTTTGCACATATATCTAATATGTTCATATACTTGCTTTTTCAAACCTACATCTAAAATATTTGCTATAACTTTTGCAGGGAGCCACTTATTAGAAGCTAACTCAATTTTATCCAACTCGTAAATTTTCTTCGGAGTTTGATATTTTTTGAGTAACTTCTGTTTTGTGATGCTCCCCGCCCCTTTTATTAATGATAACCATATCCAGTATTGTTTTTCTTCTAGTCTTTCTATATATTTTCACTTCCTCTTAAAATTCTTCATTATTTGCTTTTTGCAATTTTGTTGCTTTTATTACATTATACATTAGCATTGCTATTGTCATTGGACCTACACCGCCTGGCACTGGCGTTATATAGCTTGCAATTGGCTCTACATTTTCGAAATCTACATCTCCAACTAGCTTGCCATTTTCGTCTCGATTCATCCCAACATCTATAACAACTGCACCTGGTTTTACCATGTCTTTTGTTACAAATTTAGGCTTTCCCACGGCAGAAATTAATATTTCAGCATTTTGGGTATGCTTCTTCAAATCCTTTGTTTTTGAATGGCATATTGTAACTGTAGCATTTCTATTCAAACAACATTGCAAAAGTGGTTTACCTACAATATTGCTTCTACCTATTATTACTACATGCTTTCCGTTCAAGCTTATGCCATATTCATCAAACATTTTGATTATGCCATGAGGAGTGCAAGATATAAATGTATCCTCACCAATAGCTAATTTACCTACACTACTTGGTGTGAATCCATCTACATCTTTTAAATACGTGATTTTTTTGAAAGCCTGATTTATATTTAAGTGACTTGGTATGGGACTTTGCAATAAAATCCCGTTAACAGTTTCATCTTTATTTAACTTCCCTATCAGCCCCAAAAGTTCCTTTTGAGAGGTACTTTCGCTTAATAAGTATTCTTCATATTTTATTCCTACTTGGTCACACGCTTTGCTTTTATTTTTTATATAGATTTTTGATGCCGGATTATCGCCCACCATTATAACTGCCAGCTTAGGCTGTATTCCTTCGGCCTTCAATTTATCACATTCTACCTTTAAATTTTCTCTTATTTTTTGTGCTAATTTTTTTCCTTCTATTATTATAGCCATTTTTATCCCATTCCTTAATAAAACATCTTTGGTTTATATTTTCTTTTTCAACTAAGGCAAAAATCCAATTATTAGCCATTTATTATTTTATCTATAGAATTTTCTCTCATTTCTTTTATAACTTTACAACTATTATCTAATTTTTCTTGTTCATAATCATTTAAACTTAATTCTACTAATTCCCTTACTCCATTTTTTCCTATAACAGCAGGTATACCTATATAAATATCATCTTGTCCATATTTATGATCCAAATAAGTTGAAACAGTTAAAATGGCATTTTCATCATCAATTATTGCTCTAACTATCCTATTTAAAGACATACCAATTCCATAATATGTTGCTTTCTTCTTTTCTATTATTTTGTATGCTGCATCAATAACACTTTGATGAATTTTCTTTAAATCTTCCATTGGATGTCCATTATCCTTCATTACATCTTTTACCTTCTTGCATCCTATATAAGCATGATCCCATGGTACAAAAGAAGAATCTCCATGTTCTCCCATGATATATGCATGTATATTTTGGCTTGAAAGATTCAAATAATCTGCCATCAAATAACGAAGTCTTGCAGTATCTAGCACAGTACCAGAGCCAATTACTTGATTATGTGGTAACCCAGATACTTTCCAAACCACATAAGACATAATATCAACAGGATTACTTGCAACCACAATTACTCCATTGAAACCACTTGCTTTAATGCTCTCGGCTACTTGCTTCATAATCTTTGCATTTACCTCAGCAAGCTCTAATCTAGTTTGGCCTGGCTTTTGAGCTACCCCTGCTGTAATTACAACAACTTGTGCATCTTTGCACTCTGAATAATCTCCAGCTTTTATAATCATTTTTTGTGGAGCAAATGGCAAGCCGTGTGACAAATCCATCTCTTCGCCTATAGTTTTATCTTTGTCAATATCTATTAATATCAACTCAGAAATTCCACCTCTATTAAGCATTGAATATGCCATGCTCATTCCAACAAATCCAGTCCCTACAAGAACTACTTTTCCTTTTTTCATAATTATCTCTTCCTCTCTGTTAAATTTTATAAAATTTTAAACCTGTATTATTATATCACGTTCTTCTAAATAATAAAAGCTTATTTTTTAACTTTGCTGAACTTTGGGGACGTTCCTTAAAGTTCATCCTTATTTTTCCTTTAAATTTAAAGATTTTTTGCACTTTTAGCAAGTGAACTTCGGGGACGTTCTTTAAAGTTCATATTTTACTTTTTTGTTTTTTTGTGATATAATGCAAAAAATAATTAAATAAGGGAGTGCTATTTATGAGTTCAAATTCAGATAACACTACTATATTGGCTGAAAATAAGGTTTTGATTTTGTACATTCTTACGCGTATACAGTCAGATATTAAGCAAGATGATTTGCTAAAAATAATTAATTTAATTAATGGCATTAATTATTTTGATTTTAAGCAAATTCTTTCAGACCTAATTGATTCCAATTTAGTAGGTACTTACACTAAAGATGAAGAACCAGTTATTAGAATTACTTCTGAAGGTAAAAATGCATTTGCCCTTACTAAAGATGTACTTCCAGGAATAATTAAGCTTAAGGCTGATAGCGTTTTTCAGAAGGTATTTCCTAATATTGAAGAAGAGTCTTCTATTTCTGCTGAGTTTATTCCTAAGAGTGAGAATAATTATACGGTTAAGTGTAAAATTGTAGAAAATAATGAAACTATCTTTGAGGTAAAGTCTTTTGTTGGCTCAAGAGATAGGGCTAAACGAATTATTGATAATTGGAATAATAATGCTACAAAAATATATCCTAAGATGCTTAATTTGTTATTAAATGAAGAAGAAAATAAGGAGAAACCCATCGCTTGAATTGTGATGGGCTTTCTAGTATTATATATAAAGCTATAGGATAAAGCATAAGACACTAAAGATTAGCGCTTTTGCTATTATTCCTAAGAAGAAGTCATAGTTTATGCATTTTACTCCTATTTTGGTTATTTTTTTGTATTGCTCAAATATGTGGTTTATTTGTTCTTGAGATGAAATTTTGATGTCTTCCATGTATTCTTTTGCTAGGTATGGAGCATTATTCATCGCATCGTTTTCTAAATATACTCTAATGCAATAGTATACCAAACCAAGTATTAAAAATATGCTTAAAAACATTAGCTTTTCAGGTAATAGCCCTAAGATTTGCAATATGCAAATTATGATGAAGTATGCTATATATAAATTAGAAAATATGAAATTGAATATTAACATTTTTCTGCTTTGAATTGAATGTAGGCATTCATGTGCCAATGTTTGTATTCTAGCATAGTTTTCTGATATATTGGCTATTATTATTTTGTTTGTAATGGCTATGTAAAGGCTAGCAGTTGCTTTAGGGTCTTCTTCAATTTTTACGTTTTCGTTTTTTAGTTTTTTTAGATACCACTTGCATATTTCTTTATTGCTTGGATATTTTTTTACAAGTTCATCTAGTTCTTTGTTTTCTACAGCTTGCTTTACCTTTTTCAAGTCGTAATCATAGATAAATTTTAATATAAGCATAAATGCAATTAGAATTATTATGATAATAACAAAAGACATTTTTGCTTACTGCCCCCCTTTAAGCTATTTTAATACATCTTGAATTGCCTCGCCAATTATTTTGTTTACATCTGCAATTATTACATTGAACTTCATTTCTGCATCAAAATATTTTTGCGCTATATCATTGTGGATTAACTCGGCATATAAATCTTGCATTTCTTTTAGCTTTTCTTGGTTATTCTTTCCTGTTTGCATAGCCTCTAATTGTGTTTCATATCTCTTTTTTTCAAATTCTGTAATTTTGTTTTTTAACTCTGAGTTTATGTTTAATGTTTCTTTTGCCATTTTATAATTGTTATACTCTTCTGATTGTTTTATCTCCTGTGCTAATCTGTTTGCTGTATCATATACATTCATTTTTACTACATCCTTTCCATAATTATTAAACATTATCTGTTTTTAAGTGTTCCCAACATTCTCTGCATCTGCTTCGATGGTCACTTCACTGTCTGTAGGGCATATATTTACGAAGGTGTTTCCATCATTTACTTGTATTTCGTTGCCATTTTCGTCTTCATAAACAGTTTGACTATCTCTGCTACTTTTGGTACATGTAATTTTTATTGCTTTTCCATCTGTAATATAATATCCATCAAATGTTCCTATATTTTTTAAGCCTTGCCTTCCTTTATTTTCTGTATCTTTAAGAGTATAATTATCGCAAAAAGTTATTATTATATTTTTAGTTGTAATTGGCTCTTTTGTAGTCCAATCAGTTTGCTCTTCTCCTCTTGCATATCTTGTATAAACTTTATTTTCTTTGTCATAAACATATTTTACAGTTTGAAGGTCTGAATGCGGAATTGTTACTACATCAGCTGTTTGGCCATTTTCCAGATCTACTTCATCTGTAACATAGTGTAATACACTTTCTTCTGTTGATGTAGTTCTATAGCTTTTGCTTTTTGCTGACTCTAAAATTTTTTCTGTGCTTGTTACCGCATTATGTGGCACAGCCTTATCGCTTACTCTCCAAAATGTAGTACCATCTTCTTCTATTCCGTTTATGTCACTTATACTGTATCTTTTGATGTCGCTAGCAGCTTGTGGGCTTTGACCAAAGTGCACATAAATAGCATCATTTTCCATAGCATAATCAAGGAAATAGTGCCTTGCGCTACGCACAGGTCCGATTTTATCAACATCTACGCCCTTAAACAACGCCATTAGTCTTGTTTCTCCACCTTCAACAATAATTTCATATACCATATAAGCATCTTGTAAACCTGCCTGTGGCCATGCATCACTGTGATTGTCTATCATCACAGCGATTGGCCTATCATTGCCTTTGTATATTTGTACCGATTTTTCTTGTTCGCTTTGAAGTAATATACTATTATTATTTTCTATAATCTGTGATTGTGAATTTTGCTTATCTTTTTGAATTCTATATGCTAACACAGCCCCAGCTACAATAATTAATATTACTAATATTATAATTAGGACCTTTACTCCTCCCAGTTCTTCTCTCATATTTTCTCCTCTCTTCATGCTCCCCCTTTTTCACAATATACTATCTTTTTATATTTAATTTTTCTAAAACAGCTTCTTCTTTTGCTCTCATTTCTACTTTGTCCGCTTCTTCTATATGGTCATATCCCATCAAGTGGTAGAAGCCATGTACAATCATATAGCTTAACTCTCTTTCAAAGCTATGCCCATACTCTTCAGCTTGCTCTTTGACTTTTTCTAAAGAAATTACTATATCACCTAAAACATCTTCATGTTTATAGTCTTTTGCTGCAATTTTACTTTTTAATTCCTCTTTTTCAAACATAGGAAAAGAAAGCACATCTGTTGGCCTATCGATATTTCTATATTGTTTATTTATTTTTTTTATATTTTCTGAATTGGTTAATGTAATAGTTATAATTAACTTTGAGTCTTCGATGTTTTCTTCTTTATAACACTGCTCTATTACCCTTTTTATTACCTCATCATACTGTGGATTTATTTCTACATCTTTATAGATTATTTCATACATTTTACTTTCCTCTCAGTCTTTTTTACTATGCCGCTTTTTTCATTTTTATATATTTTCCTTCAGATTTATAGCTATTTTTAAGCTCTCTCATTGCTCCATAATCAATTAATTTTCTTTTATAATATTTCATTATTTTTGAGTAATCTGTTTTTCCACTGTTTAAGTTTTTCATATCATTTCTAATGAACAATATTTCCTTTTGCTTTACATATTCTATGAAATCTGTTTCTTTTATTTTGCTTATTTCTTTATATTTATTCCAGAATTTTTTATATTCTTCTCTTTCTTTTGGTGAATTCCAATAAACTTTTGTTGATAATAGC
>ERZ1090862.1436-NODE-1438-length-10464-cov-6.790086_pt1 | contig 10464 bp, 10 predicted proteins | sample MGYA00478481_ERZ1090862 | MGnify/ENA primary metagenome ERZ1090862 (study PRJEB33644, sample SAMEA5815745) | chicken gut metagenome | biome: Chicken; feature: Gastrointestinal Tract; material: Caecum | place: Ireland | collected 2019-01-01 | study: A study of... | reverse complement strand
CACCCTTAGCAGGGGCGCCTCTTCAGCCTCTTGAGTATTTCTCCCGATTCTGAATACGCCTGCGAAACTTCCGCAGCAAATTATTCAATTAGCACATCAATAGTGCGAAATTTATTATACTAAACAGCGATTCCAATGTCAATAATTTTTTTCTATTTTTTGCATTTTTACAAAGCTATAGGTTTATAGGCGCACGCACGGGAAGCAATCAATTATAAATCATCCCAGTGCCGGACTGATCTATTCCTTAATTTATTCCGTAATATTCTCATTAATCTTATTCTGAATCCGCTCCTGTACGATCGCAGCAATCTCCGTTGTCTTCATATCTTTATATTCTTCATACAGCATCGGCTTCATAAAATGTACCTGAACGGTTACCGGTCTGGTCGTATTTGTATCAAACGGTTTGAATGAATCGATCAGTGCAACCGGAACGATCGGGCATTGCGCTTTTGTTGCAGATTTGAAACTGCCACCTTTAAAGGTTCCAACATGATTTCCGTTTTTAGATCGCGTCCCCTCTGCAAAAATAAGATAATTTCTTCCTTTTTTTACTTCCTTTGTAACATTGATAATAACCTGCATCGCCTGACGAACATCCTCACGATCCAGCATATAGGCCTTCATGCACGCAAACACCTGTTTCAGGAACGGAATATTTCCTATTTCCTTCTTCGCCACCACAGAAAACGGCCTGGGACACGCTTCAATCACAGCCAGTACATCATACAGACCCTGATGATTCGGAAAAAACATAAATCCATTCTTTTCCGGCAGATTTTCCAGTCCATGCACATCGATCAGCACATTTCCCCCTTTATTTGCATGCAGATCGATCCACTGCAGAAATTTATACATATCTTCTTCCGTATATTTATCCACGTGAGACGCCCTGTAACAGAGCCGGAACCACGCAAATGGCACTAAAAAAATATTTCTCATTACCATTAATAATATTCTTTTCATCTTTTCCTCCCACCATGCCATGAAACAGGTACGCCGAAGCGTACCTGCAAAATCACTTTCTATTCTGTTGACATTTCCGGCACCCCCGCACCAGACATTCTACAGTTCGATTTCCACTTTTCTACCCGTGCGGTGATACTGATGATACCGTACCCCCGCCGCATCCATCATTCTCTTAGATGCGATCACACTGGAGGTATCCGCATATTTGTCACAGTCGTAGATCACCTCTTTAATCCCCGCCTGTATGATAGCCTTCGCACATTCATTGCAGGGGAAAAGAGAAACATAAAGTTTTGCTCCCGCAAGACTCCCTCCATTATAATTAAGGATGGCATTCAGTTCACTATGCGTGGAATAAACGTATTTTGTATCCAGTGGATCTTCCCCTTCTCTTGCCCACGGAAACTCATCATCCGAGCATCCGATCGGGAACCCGTTATATCCCATGGAAAGGATCTTGTTATCTTGACTGACAATGCAGCATCCCACCTGCGTATTAGGATCCTTTGAGCGCATTCCCGAAAGCATTGCCACTCCCATGAAATATTCATCCCAGGATAGATAATCTGTTCTTTTTTCAGACATTTCACACCGCCTCCGCCATATTATTTTGTACCGAAAATACGATCTCCCGCATCCCCAAGCCCCGGCACGATATAGCCGTGGTCATTCAGTTTTTCATCCAGCGCCCCAATATAGATTTCAACATCGGGGTGCTCCTCACGCATCCTTTTCACACCTTCCGGTGCCGCGATAATACAAAGAAAGCGTATTTTCCTCACGCCTTTTTCCTTGAGCATCCTGATCGCAGCCGTACTCGAGCCGCCTGTTGCCAGCATAGGATCAACCACAAAGACCTCCCTATCCTCGCAGTCTGAAGGAAGTTTGCAGTAATATTCCACCGGCTCCAGAGTCTCAGGATCCCTGTAAAGTCCGATATGCCCCACTTTTGCCGCCGGGATCAGTGCAAGCATTCCGTCTACCATCCCGACGCCCGCGCGCAGGATTGGTACAATAGCCAGCTTTTTCCCATCAAGCTCCTTCCCTACCGTATGCGCGATCGGAGTTTCTATTTCCACTTCTTTTAGCTTCAGATCACGGGTTGCTTCATAGCACATAAGCTCTGCAATCTCACCGATCACTTCCCGGAACTCTTTCGTTCCCACATCTTTTCTCCTGATATAGCTGATCTTATGCGCGATCAGCGGATGATCCATTACATGTACCTCTGCCATTATTTTTCTCCTTTTGCAAATGCATTCAGCTTTTCTGCCACTTTTCCGACCAGAACCTTCAGGACTTCATAGCACTCTCCGTAAGCCGTCAACGGTTTTCCATACGGATCCGGTATTTCAGTCTCGTCTTCCGCAAACTCATTAATCGTATAAACATTGACTGCATTTTGATATTCTGCCAGAAGCTTGCTCTTTGCCGCTTCATTGATGGCAAGTATCAGAACATCATCCTGAAGATTCTCGTCATTAAACTGCCTGGATGTATGCTGTGCAAGCGTCATCCCTGCGCTCTTCATAATCGCTTCCGCCTTCTGGTTTGCCGGCTCAGGGAAAAGCACCACTATTCCCATAGAATCTATCACATATTCCTGTTCCAGATCCTCCTGTCTAAGCAGTTCCGCTGCCATAGGACCTCGTGCCGAATCAGCACTGCTCACAAAAATAATCCTTCTGTACCTCTGTTCTTTCACAACTGCCGCAGCCGATATACGAAGATGTCCTGCTGCCTTTTCCAGGCGGTTCATGATCGCTTTTCCTATTCCCTGCATCGCGAATGATTCGCTATATATGGTATCGACATCCTCATCATCGAACTCTCTGAGAATCCGATACAAATTTCTCGCGATCGTCTTTTCATTTTCTCTCGTTCCGATATCTTTTACCAGTCCATATTTATAAAACGGAAGAGTCTCATCCGTGGCAATGATTCCTACTTTTTTGCCTTCTCTGCTGGCCGCATAAGCGAGTTGACGGATTGCCAGTATCTCTTCCCTCAGATCTCCCTCTACGATAGCCAGCCTCGCCTTCGGGGCATAATGCCTGTATTTCATTCCCGGAGCTTTCGGAGGTTTCTTGCTCTCACTTCCCAGGATCGTCTCATCCACACTGACCGGACCGATCACCTCTTCGAACATGTCTGCCGTGATTGCTCCCGGCCTCAGGATCATCGGCGGCTCCACCGTCATATCCAGTATCGTGGATTCCAGACCGATCTCTACGCTGCCTCCGTCGATCACCATATCGATCTTTCCCCCAAGATCTTCCAGGACGTGTTCTGCCGTCGTAGGGCTTGGCCGTCCGGAAGTATTCGCACTCGGAGCTGAGACAAACCCGCCGGCCGCTCTGATCAGCTCTGCCGCAACAGGATCACTCGGCATCCTCACCGCAACAGTATCCAGACCGCCTGTGGTCCCGTACGGAACAATATCGCTTTTTTCAAAGATCATTGTAAGGGGGCCCGGCCAGAAATGTGCAGCCAGCGCATCTGTCTCCGCCGGAATATTGACAGCAATCTTTTTCAGATCCTCATAATCCGCAATATGAACGATCAGAGGATTATCCGATGGCCTCCCTTTTGCCTCGTATGTCTTTTTTGCCGCCTCCTCCTGCAAGGCATCTGCACCCAGTCCATACACTGTCTCTGTAGGGAACGCTACCAGGCCGCCTTTTTTCAGGATATCTCCCGCTTCTCTGATTACCTCTTTATCTATTTGATTTTTATCTGTCTTTTTTACTATTGTTTCCATAAAACGTATTATACCATTATTTCTCTTAAAAAAAAACTGTTTTGTCGGCTATATGCAGTGTCCTTTCACACAGCATTTACTTTTTCCATTTGCAGTGATCATTCCTCATTTTACAGTGATCATCCCTCATTCAGAAGAAGTCCCTGCGTACTCCTCAATCCCTTCCGCAATGGCTTGCGCTATCTCTTCCTGATACACTTCAGTTGTCAGCTTCTCCGCCTCTTCATAATTACTCAGAAATCCGCACTCAGCAATAACGACCGGAACCTCCGTATTCTTCAGCAGATAATATGTATTATTCGCCTTGATCTGTTTCGCATTTTCCGGATCCAGTTTTGCCAGCGCGTTCTGGATACACTCAGCCGCTTTCTCTCCGTCTTTCGAATCCTTAAAGTAGAACACCTGAGCCCCCTGTATACCTTCATCTGAATAACTGTTCTGATGTATGCTTACAGCAAGCCTCGGTCCGGACTCATTGATCATTTCCACTCGTTCTCTCAGATCTTCCACCTGAGATCCGGCAAGCCTTTCATCAGTCGTCCTCGTCATGGATACCGAGATTCCCTTTTTTAATAGGATATTTTGGATTTTCAAAGCAATATTCAGATTAATCTCTTTTTCTTCCACTCCATTTACGCCAATCTTCCCCGGATCTTTTCCACCGTGCCCGGGATCCAGTATTATCACCGCGGCAGTTCCGTCCGCTATTCCGGAAGTCGCTTTTCCCTCCTCTATTGTTCCCTTCAGTTTTACAGACATCTGCCAGCACAGAATGATAAGTCCTGTCAGCAGAACTGCCGCTACCGCCGCTCTGATCTTTTCTTTCAAAAAACACCCTCCTTTCACACATATTATATGCAAAAAGAGGATGTCCCTTTCTAAACTACGCGGTTTCTTTTATTTAGTTGTTTATATACTGTCCGATCAGATTCCACACCCCTGGTTCTTCCCATCCCAGGCTCCATTCGGCAACTCCTGCCAGATCATTTTCACTGACCACTTTAAGCTTTTCTTCAAGCGACTGCTCATCCTCCAGCCAGATCTTACAGGTTCCCTCTGCGGTTTTCCACTCAGCATAATTCTGTTTCGTGTTATCATCCCACTGAGTCTGAACTCCGGCATTTGCAACTGCTTTCTGCGCTTCTTCCATTCCCAGAGCTTCACTGCTGACTTTACTTGGATAGGACGCCGCCTCGGTTCCTGCTTCTTCAGCAAGTTCTTCCTCCGTCTTTGGCGTCTCTGTCCAGAGCCTTGTATAGAATGGAATACCGGCAACCAGTTTGGAAGATGATACTTTCTGAAGAGCTTCCGTAATCCCGTTTTCCACATAACCGATAGAAGAAACCGAACCCGCTTCGTAAGAACCGTCTGTGTGCTCATCATAACACATGATCATTACATAATCCGCTACGATTCCCTGTTCCTCAAGGTCATAGTGTTCATTATATGCCTGGGGGACATAATTATCCACGGAAAATACCAGACCATTCCTGCGACATTCTACAGACAGTTCTCTGACAAACTGGATATAATGCTCCCCGCAGCGGGTCGACACCAGTTCAAAATCAAGATTAATCCCGTCCACTCCCGCCTGAAGAGCCGCTGTGATCACCTGGTTAATCAGTCTTGTTCGCCTGGAAGTATAACTGAGCACTTCATAAGTTTCATCATAGGAGTTGATACCTCCGTGGAAATCCCGGAGCACCGCCCATACTTCCAGCCCCGCCTGATGCGCATATGTGACATAATCACTGCTGGCGATCGATGTGATATTTCCATCAGTATCTGCAATGCTGAACCATGTGGGCGCGATCGTATTCAGCCCCTTCGTCTCTGCGAGCATAGATTCAACATAATTATTGGCATCCGGGTTTGACACATTATGCCATGCCATATTGATCGCGTAGTCCTTTGAAATATTCGTATACACAGGTTCTTCAAATTCTCTGGACGTTGTCTCTGTCTGAATATCTTTCAGAGCGTTCGTCTTCACATATCCGATATAACCGTCTTCCGTTCCAACCTGCATCCAGTCATCTTCGTCTTCGAGCACAGTAACCTTATCCGATTTTGAGACTTCTGTAAGAATCGGACTTTTCACTCCGCCCCGGTAACGTACTTCCGTATCCTTACGCATCTCCGCGGTCCTGGTCTCACCCCATTGGGACGTGATCACCACTCTGTTCGGCTCTTCGTACACCGAATATTCCATATTTGTGTAAGCCTGAATAAACGGGAGGGCAATATACGCGTTCTGTCCTTCAGTCTTCAGGATAACATAATCTGCACTTTTGCTTTCATTGATATCCGTGTATTCACTGCTTTCCGGCATAACGGTTACATTTCCGTCCGGAAGGGTATATAACAGGACACTTTCATTGGGATCCCAGTAAAACCTGCTGTTGATCTGATCCCGTACCACCGAGTATTCTATATAATACTGTCCGTCATATATTTTGCCCGGTGTCTCCGGAGCCTGTCCCTCCTCGGTCTCACCGTCATTCTTGATCACCTGATTATTGATCACTACCGCAAGCCCGTCTTCTGACTCCAGCCCATAATATTGTTCCAGATCCGCCCTCTCATCTGATGGACCGTATCTTTGCCAAAGTAAAAATCCGGCGATCGCGGCCACTACTATAACGGCTGCCAGGATCAAGACCAGCAGGATCATCCTGTGTCTCCTGCGCCTCGCTCTGCTTTTTTTCCGCTGCTGAGATCTGTTCACAGACTCAGGCACTGCTCCCGGACGCCGTCTACCTCTGCCGGAGCTCTTCCTGTGCGCAGCAGATGACCTGCTGCGGCGTTTTGTGCTCCGTCTTTCTCTTTCGTCCATGCCGTACCTCCTATCAGCAAACATTATAGCAATATTTTTATATTACGTCATTAATAATTTGCCGCATTAAGGATTTTTTAAACATTTTACCGCAGATAACACACATCTTTTTTGTCCGGCATTTAAGGGGTCAACTCTGCCTGCCTATATCGGTTGATATTGGTAAAAGCCAGTGCCTCGATGTTTCCCGCAGGGTTCATCACATAATCCCGCATATACGTACCTTCTTCTTTTGCCATATATGCTGTCACAATCTGAAGCGGGCTTGCCTGATATCCATCGATCAGCATATAAATGCCTTTTCTTTCATAATTCTCCAGTTCAGCATATAGATTTCTGTAAACTGTTGCATCCGTTTTCATTCCCGTTTACTCCTTTCTCCGCAGATCACGATAAATATCAAACTGATCTTTCCTGCCCGGATCTGCATAAGGAAGTGTATGTGACATACTGTCGGATCTGGCAGGAGGGAAGACGGTATCATCCGCAGAGGCTGTTTACATGTTTCCTTGAACTTCCCCCGATCACAGGGATATGATTGATCTACTTTGACAGAAAGGTTAGAATACCTTTCCCTCTGAAAAAATAGAAGTGATCCTGTGTTCCTCCTTTCATATGTATTTATATTTATCAGGGAATACCATCTTCTGTAACTGCCATTATATGAGCAGCAAGCCGGCTTTTCAATGTGTTTTTTGTTCATAACTGTATGGGATTTGTTGATAACGTAAGATCAGCATTCAGTCTCCATCAAAATTAAAGTATTATAAAGTCTTTTTGTTTTTCTTTACATCTTTTTATTTTTTGTTTATACTATCTGTGAGATAGTATCTTTTGATAAAAACATTGATTCAATATGCGTACTCTCTCATATATCTATATCATAAGGATGTGAGCATATGAAGATTGAGAAGATCAACGAAAATCAGATTCGCTGCACTTTGACGCATGCCGATCTGGCTGCCCGTCATCTGAAACTGAGCGAACTGGCTTATGGTACAGAGAAAGCAAAATCTTTATTTCGCGACATGATGCAGCAGGCATCTTTTGATTTTGGTTTTGAAGCTGAGGACCTTCCTCTGATGATCGAGGCAATTCCTGCTTCCGCAGATTCTATCGTCCTGATCATAACCAAAGTGGAAGATCCTGAAGAACTGGATACACGTTTTTCGAAATTCACACCTCTCGGTGAGGCCGATACATTGAATACAGAAGCCCTTGAAAAACTTCAGGGAGCAGACGATTTCCTCAATTTACTGAATAAAGTAAAGGAGGCGACTGCTGAGATAAAAACCCCGGACACCGCTCCACAAACAGAGCCTTTTTCCATCCGGCTGTTTTCATTCGGCTCTCTCGATTCAGTGATCGAGGCTGCCCGCCTTCTCTCGCCGCTGTACAATGGCGCGAACACTCTGTATAAGGACGGAGACAGTGATACGTTCATCCTGGCACTCGCCCCGGAAGAGCACTCCGCCAACGAGTTTAATAAGATTTGCAACATGCTTTCCGAATACGGTTCTCCAGAAAAGGCCGATTCCACAGTACTCGCTTTTCTCGAAGAGCACTGCGAGATCATCGTATCAGCAGATGCCATACAGAAGTTATCCACTGTATGATGGGAATAAAAAAGCCCGGACATTTTTGTCCGGACTTTTTTTATGCTTTCTGCTCAAATACCGAGTACATTGTCTCAAAGACGGCTTATGCCTGCGCCTGCATAGCGGCATTAATCTTTTCTACAAGAAGTTCGCTGTCGATCCCGTGTACCATTGCAGCTTCCTCAAGCGTCTCCATCTGAGATGCCGGGCAGCCAAGGCAGTGCATTCCGATCTCCATGAGGATCGGTGCGCATCCCGGGAAAATATTAAGCAGTTCGCCAATCTTTGTATCTTTAGAAATCTGTGCCATTTCTGTTTCCTCCTTTTGTTAATCAATGCCTGTTTATTATAATCCCTCGTCCTTAAATTATCAACCGTATTTTTTTGAATTTTCAGAAATGTTTCTTCTTGTTTTTCTGTTTTTTTGACTACTCAAAAGTCAAGATTTTTTCTCTGCTTTTTCGACAAAACTTCAATTTCATAACAACTCACCAAAACATCCGTTCTTTTTTCAATTCCGAGTAATCCACCAAAAACACATGTTTTTATGTGGATAATGTGAATAACTTTTATGAAAACTTTGATTTTTCCACGTTTTTTGAATTTTTGAATGTGAATAAGTTGAAAACTTCTTTTTTTTTCGATTCGACTGCCTTTTACAAATTCAAACAAATTTGTGCATTTTGCATATCCCTCTGTTTTTTTATGTCGAAATGCGTCTTTCTCAATTTACAGAAAAATAAGATAACTGGAATTTTTGTCGGAACCTTTTTCGATCATTCGTAAAATCACCGGAAGTGCCCAAAGGCACATTCCGGGATTGTAAGCGGTCGTCGAGGTCTCGGGCACGCCCGGACTTTGGCTCGTCGCCGTTGCAAAAAAAAATGCTGTACCTCTTTTATCTGAAGTACAGCATTCTGCTACTTAAATCATAATACTCTTCTCACTGCAACGATATTTGTATAAGTAGCGCTGCAGATACCGATTCCCTGCTCCTCGTTCATCGCATTGACGATATTCCCGTCTCCCATATAGAGTCCTACATGCCCGTCATATAATATCAGGTCTCCCGGCTGAGCCTCGTCATAACTCACTTCATATCCCGCCGATCTCATATCATACGATGTCCTTGGAAGGTTTATTCCAAAATGTGCATATACGGACTGGACAAAGCCGGAACAGTCCGCCCCTTCCGTGAGGCTTGTCCCTCCCCAGACATATGGATTACCAATAAACTGACAGGCATAATCAATAACTGCCTGTCCGGAAGACCCAGTCTGAGCTGACACATTCTGTGTCTCCGCCTCCTGCTGTGCTGCTGCTTCCCGGGCAGCCGCTTCCTGAGCCTGCTGCTCTTCCAGAGCTTTCTCTTCCGCAATTCTCTGTTCTTCCTCTTCCCTGGTTTCTCCATACGAATAAGATGTCTCTGTCTCTATATAATCTCCGCTCACCCAGCCATCAATCTCGCCGACTTTCACCGGATACCATCCGTCCACGGCATCCCCTGTTATCATATACTCCTCGCCCTGACCTATCTGCGTCAGGATCTGTGCATCCGTTCCCTGCCCGTCCCTGACGTTCAAAGAATATGCCGTCACCGTGGCCGTACTGTTTTCATACTCCTGTGCGCATCCCCGCGCGTCCTCACCGGTGATGAGCGTGTCTGCGGGGACGTATCCTTCCGCCGTCCCTGACCGGATCTTTATCCAGCCGTCCAGATACTCCAGCACTTCCGCTGTGGAATTGCTGTAAAGCTTTCCCACCCAGTCGCTGTTTTCATCCGGAGCACTTCTGATATAGGTAAAATCACCTGTATCAGAAAACGCTATATTTAAATACTCTCCCTCGTCTGTTGGTACCATATAGAGATTGATGTTTTCTTTTACTTCTGTCTCAAAGCACTCCTCAAGCACCGATTCGATCCCTGCGGCAGGCGCAGCAGACTGCGTATCCTCCATCTCCTCTTCTGCCCTTACCGTAACCGCACTCCCCGGGATAATGATCAGACCCGCGAAAGCAGATATGATCAATTTGCTTTTCACATGTGTATTAATCATATAAAACCTCCTTTGTTTCACGTCTTTATCTTTTGTAGGAAGTTCTAAATGTTACACAATTGTTAATTTTGTTACATTCACATTATATCAATAGTGCAATTATGTGTCAACTGATTTTGCCTTATTCCTTTTGACTTTTGCCGACTTTCTCTAATCTTTTCTTACACATTTCGTCATCTGTTTCTCCAGTTTATTAATTATTTTGTAATATTTTTCAGAAACGATTCCTTCATATTATAT
>ERZ1090862.1435-NODE-1437-length-10466-cov-6.695226_pt1 | contig 10466 bp, 9 predicted proteins | sample MGYA00478481_ERZ1090862 | MGnify/ENA primary metagenome ERZ1090862 (study PRJEB33644, sample SAMEA5815745) | chicken gut metagenome | biome: Chicken; feature: Gastrointestinal Tract; material: Caecum | place: Ireland | collected 2019-01-01 | study: A study of the... | reverse complement strand
GTGCATTTTCTACATCGGCAATGAATGTAGACGCATCTGATATTGATTTAAAAAAGGTTGATGGTTCATATCTTACTACAGAAGATTATTCTAAAGGTGTTTCATCAGATAGAACCAGAGGACAACATATGATGGATGGAGAATGCTCTATTTCAAAAGCTGGCACAAAAAGAGTATATTGTTATGGAGCGACAACTGCAAATCACGAGGTGGATTATCTTGCGGTGATTGTCTATGTGGATCAGTACATAGAAGAAAAAGATGCATGGAGTCAGGTTGACTGGTGGATGGTAGAAAAGGAAAATGACTTTTTCGTAAATACAGGGAAGTCTATTACTGTAGATAAAGGATACTACTACCGTGTTCATGCTGATCACTTTGTACGTGAAGGCGACGATCCGATAGAGGAGACATTTTCTTTCACAGATGGAATTTTAGTACCGAAATCAAATTAGACAACTCAGACACCTTTAAACCCTGAGAGCAGCTGCTGTGCGCAGCGTGATGAAAGAAACTATAAAAAAATAAAATAAAAAATTTGAGTAACCTGTTCCGAGGAAACACCACAAATTTTGCGCCGCATACAGCGGCTGCTCTCAGGGCTTAAAGGGTTCTTGAAATGAAGAAGAAAATTGCAGTCGGCTTATTTGCCGGCTGCTTCTTTTAATGCCTGTGCAAGCTGATCCGGACAGGAGGTTGCCTTGAATCCGCAGCGTATACCGTCAATGCGGGAAATGGCTTCGTCTACATCCATTCCCTCAATAAGACGGGAGATTCCCTGCAGGTTTCCATTGCATCCGCCGACAAAAGATACATTTCTTACCTTATTGTCTATTATGTCAAAGTGGATCTGTCTTGAACAGACTCCCTGTGGTCTGTAATCCATATCTAATCCCTCCAATCTTATAGCATTATAGCAAATCGAGTAAAGAAATACAAACTTTTGTATGCCAGTTTTCGGGTATTTCTCTGTGAAAATGACATTTTGAACACCCTTATAAGAGGGGCACAGCAGAGAGAAAGAGTCCGATGAAGCTGAGCGGTTCTGAGGTTCATAAGATAATTTATGGAGATTCAGAATACATACTTTTTTCGCGGAAGGAGACGGAGTGCTGTAGAATTCTGTAGAACGGTTTTTGAGGACAGTACGGACGAGTTGGGCTATAATGTGCACAAACACAATTCGTACCGTCAATCTGACCTGGGAACATTGTGGGAGAAAAGAATAAACAGGAGGGTTTGCTATGTTAAGACAAGTGGCAGCGGACACCAATGTGGTCATCTATTTAATGGCAGCAATCGGTGTGTTGGGAGTGCTGGCGAAGATCGTGAATCAGTTTACGCTTCGCAGGCTGTTGAAAGCGGCAGGAAATATGCCGAAGAGTACGCACAAGCTGATAAAGCTCGTAAGAGCCAAGTATGAACACGCATGCATGATCCATGATTCAGTGGAAAACATTGATGCGTTTGTTGAAAAATACATATATGAATATCGGGGATTTCTGTTCAGGATTCATACATGGAGACAGATAGAACTCCTCTCTGTATGGTTTGCAGGAATCCTGGCGGCGCTCGGTGCGTCGGCTAACTATCTTTCCTACGGATTCACAGAATCCGTTTATCAATATATTGCAGGAGGCGTGGCCGAAGTAGTTCTTCTGTCGGTTGTCAGCAGACTGTCGGACGAGCCTTACAAAATAAATGCGGTAAAGATGTATATGATTGATTATCTCGAGAATATATGTGCTTTCCGTTTAAAGAAACAGCGGCAGACGGAGAAGGACGAGATACGTGTGATCGCCTCAGAGGGATCACCGAAATCTGTGTTCCAGACAGCTCCGCAGAGTGAGGAGGAGAGTGTGCCGGAACTCCAGACAGAACAGAAGAAGCTGTCCATCAATATTGAAGGAGAACCGCGAGATGTCGGTAAGGGAGAAGCCGCGAGACAGGCTGTCAGAAGGACAGTGAAAGAGAAGTCGGAGGAGGAAGAAAAGCCGGCGCTCAGAGAGGAGGCGATACGGCAGATTCTGGAAGAATTTCTGGCGTAAAGACCGTGTGAAGCGGAATTAAGATCGGGTTAAGTAAGAGTTTTTTAAATGCATTATCTTGAATATAAAGGGCAGATTTGGTAAAATGTGCATGAGGTATTGTTGCAGGAGAACGAAACCGAATGCGGATGCCTGCCGGTACTGCAAATGATGACAATGATATTATAATATCAGAGAGGAAGGGTAACGATGAGCAAAGTAACATTTGATTATTCAAAGGCATGCAGCTTTGTGCAGGAACACGAGATGGAATATATGAGCGGACTTGCTGCTCAGGCAAAGGAAAAGCTGCTTTCAAGAACAGGAGCGGGAAATGATTTCCTTGGATGGATTGACCTTCCGGTTGACTATGACAAAGAAGAGTTTGCACGCATTAAAAAAGCGGCAGAGAAGATCAGAGAAGATTCTGAGGTACTCCTTGTGATCGGAATCGGCGGATCCTATCTGGGAGCCAGGGCTGCCATTGAATTCCTTGGACATTCCTTCGCAAACATTGTGTCTAAGGAAATCAGAAAATCTCCAGAGATCTACTATGTCGGAAACAGCATCAGCAGCACATATATTAAAGATCTTATCGATGTTGTCGGAGACAGAGATTTTTCAATTAATATGATTTCAAAGTCCGGAACGACAACGGAGCCTGCCATCGCCTTCCGTGTATTTAAAGAAATATTGGAAAAGAAGTACGGCAAAGAAGAGGCTGCGAAGAGAATCTATGCAACTACAGACCGCGCAAAGGGAGCGCTCAAGAATCTGGCGACAGAAGAGGGATACGAAACATTCGTTGTACCGGATGACGTAGGAGGACGTTTCTCCGTACTGACTGCGGTAGGCCTGCTTCCGATCGCTGTAAGCGGAGCGGACATCGACAAACTGATGGAAGGAGCAGCTGCGGGAAGAAAGGCTGCCATCGAGAATGATTTCGCAGAGAATGATGCAATGCAGTATGCGGCAATCCGCAATATCCTGCATCGCAAAGGAAAATCAGTGGAGGTACTGGCAAACTATGAGCCGAGCCTGCACTATGTATCTGAGTGGTGGAAACAGCTCTACGGAGAGAGTGAAGGAAAAGACCAGAAAGGTATCTTCCCGGCATCCGTAGATCTGACAACAGACCTGCATTCCATGGGTCAGTTCATTCAGGACGGCAGCAGAATCATGTTTGAGACTGTTCTCAATGTTGAGAAGTCCAGAGAAGAGATCATTATCAATGAAGAGCCTGTAGATCTTGACGGACTGAACTATCTGGCAGGAAAGAATGTTGACTTTGTCAATAAGAGCGCGATGAATGGTACAATCCTCGCGCATACAGATGGAAATGTTCCGAACCTTATGGTTAAGATTCCGGAGCAGAATGAGTTCTATCTGGGCGAACTGTTCTATTTCTTCGAGTTCGCATGCGGCGTAAGCGGATATTTACTCGGCGTCAATCCGTTCAATCAGCCGGGTGTTGAGAGCTACAAGAAAAACATGTTTGCTCTTCTTGGAAAACCGGGATATGAGGCAGAGAGGGAGAAACTGTTAGAGAGATTATAAAAGTTTGAAACAGATTGCCTTGTTCACAGTTTATAAATGGGTTATAATAATAAGCAGTCGGATAAAACCGGCTGCTTATTCGTTATAAGAGTGCAGCCGGGAGTATAAAGGAGGATATATTATGTTACGTATAGGAATGCTGACAAGCGGCGGAGACTGTCAGGCACTGAATGCAGCGATGCGCGGAGTTGTCAAGGGTATATGTTCCAAGAGGGATGACGTGGAGATCTACGGATTCAGAGATGGATACAAAGGGCTCATCTATGCGGATTTTAATATGCTCACATCAAAGGATTTCTCAGGTATCCTTACAAGAGGCGGTACGATACTGGGAACATCCAGACAGCCGTTCAAGCTGATGAGAGTGCCGGATAAGGATGGTCTGGACAAGGTTGAGGCGATGAAGCATACATATCACAAGCTGAATCTGAACTGTCTTGTGATACTTGGAGGAAACGGAACCCATAAGACCGCCAACATGCTCAGCGAGGAAGGACTTAATGTTATCACTCTTCCGAAAACGATCGATAACGATCTGTGGGGAACAGATATGACGTTTGGGTTCCAGAGTGCTGTAGATATCGCTACAGATACGATCGACAGAATTCATACGACGGCTACATCTCACAGCCGTGTATTTATCATCGAGGTAATGGGACATAAGGTGGGACATGTCACACTCCATGCAGGTATTGCGGGAGGCGCGGATATTATTCTTCTTCCGGAGATTCCGTATGATATCAAATCCATTGCCAAAGTTATCGACGGACGTACAAAAGCCGGAAAACCGTTTACCATCCTTGCAGTTGCGGAGGGCGCAATATCCAAGCAGGACGCAAAACTCAAGAAGAAAGAGTACAAAGAAAAACTGGCTAAGAGAAAATATCCTTCTATTGCATATGAGCTGGCAGAACAGATACAGAAAGAGACAGACAAGGAAGTAAGAATTACAGTTCCGGGACATACACAGAGAGGCGGTTCTCCGTGTCCGTATGACCGTGTATTTGCCACGAGAGTGGGAGCAAAGGCAGCAGAGCTGATTCTTGCGGAGAAGTACGGGTACATGGTAGCGATGAAAAACGGTGAGACGACAAAAGTTCCGCTGTCTGAGGTTGCAGGAAAGCTCAAGACAGTGGATCCGAAATGCAGCCTGATCAAAGAGGCGAGAATGATCGGAATCAGTTTCGGGGACGAGTGATCTTCCTATATTAGATGGGAAATGTGTTTTGTCAGCTAAAGCTGACCCGAATCCTGCGGCAAGACTTGCGGGTGAGTCTTGAAGTATTAAAATATCGGAATGCGTAATAAGCATGATTACAGGGGGCAACACGGCATAGGACGTATTGCCCCCTGTATATCAGCGCGCGTGCAAGGTGAATAACAGGGAATGCGGCGCATTTTCACAGAATATTTGAAAGAGATTATTGATACGAGGTGTAATTCATGTCATATACGGCACTATACAGAAAATTCAGACCTGCCGAATTTGAGGATGTAAAGGGGCAGGATCACATTATCACAACATTGCAGAATCAGATCAAGGCAAACCGTATCGGACATGCATATTTATTCTGCGGAACAAGAGGGACCGGAAAGACGACAGTTGCAAAGATATTTGCGAAAGCGGTAAACTGTGAGCATCCGGTGAATGGAAGTCCATGCGGAGAATGCGCAATGTGCAGATCTATTGCGGCCGGAACATCCATGAATGTGATAGAAATTGATGCGGCATCCAACAATGGTGTGGATAATATCAGGGAGATCCGCGAGGAAGTGACGTATCGGCCCACGGAGGGCAGGTATAAAGTCTATATCATCGATGAGGTTCATATGCTCTCAATGGGAGCTTTTAATGCTTTGCTCAAGACACTGGAGGAGCCTCCGGAGTATGTGATTTTCATCCTGGCAACGACGGAGGTTCATAAGATACCGATCACGATTTTGTCGCGGTGCCAGCACTACGATTTCAAGAGAATAAGTATTGAGACGATCACTGACAGAATGCGTGAACTGATGGATACGGAGAAGGTCGAGGTGGAGGATAAAGCGCTCAGATATATTGCGAAGGCAGCTGACGGGTCCATGAGGGATGCCCTGAGTCTTCTGGATCAGTGCATTGCATTCTATCTCGGTCAGAAGCTGACATATGATGACGTCCTCGAGGTCCTTGGCGCGGTCGACACGGATGTGTTCAGCAAGCTTCTGAGGAAGACCATTTCCCGGGATGTGGCGGGAGTGCTTGACATCGTTGAGGAACTGGTTATGCAGGGGCGTGAGCTGACGCAGCTTGCAGCGGATTTTACGTGGTATTTAAGAAACTTGCTTCTGGTAAAAACTTCTGATAATATAGAGGATGTTCTGGATGTATCCACGGAAAATATGATGCAGCTTAAGGAAGAGGCTGAGATGATAGAAACGGATATGCTTCTCCGTTATATCAGGATTTTCTCAGAGCTTTCAGGACAGCTCAGATATGCTTCCCAGAAGAGGGTCATGCTGGAGGTCGCGCTGATTAAATTGTGTACGCCGTCTATGGAGACAACTCAGGATTCTCTACTTGACCGAATTCGGGCTGTTGAGGAGAAGCTGGAGAGAGGAATTGAGGCCGCAGCGGGTGCACAGGAAAGAGTTGTGTATGTAAACGGCAGCGGGAACGACTTTGATCACAGTTCAACTCATGTGAAGCCGGAACTTCCTGCGGCGATACCTGAAGATGTTCAGGAAGTGGTCAGAAATTTCAGATCCATAGCAGATGAAGCATCAGGAATGATAAGAGGATATCTTAAAAAGGCCAGATTAAGCCTTGGAGGGGATAACCGTCTGCTTATAGTCCTTCCGGACAGTCTCGGTGCAAGTGTAGTCGGAAGAGAAGATCATGTGAAAGAGATCGAGACTCTGATTGAGAATCGGATCGGGAAGAAAGTGGAAGTTGAAGTGCGTCAGGTGGAAGAAGGAAGACATTTTGAGGATACCTTTGTGGATATAGAGCAGAAGATCAATATGGAGATAACAGTGGAGGATTAGATATGGCGAAAAGAGGAGGTTTTCCGGGAGGCGGAATGCCGGGGAACATGGCGAATCTTATGAAACAGGCACAGCGCATGCAGCGTCAGATGGAGGAACAGCAGAAAGAACTCGAGTCCAAAGAGTTTACTGCAGCTGCCGGCGGCGGAGCGGTTGAAGTTACTGTTTCCGGAAAAAGGGAAGTTCTTAAAGTAAAGCTTTCCGAAGAAGTGGTTGATCCTGACGACATCGAGATGCTCGAGGATCTCATCGTTGCCGCAACAAACGAGGCACTGCGGCAGGTAGAAGAAGAGACAGGCGCTGCGATGTCAAAACTGACAGGCGGAATGCCCGGGATGTTTTAGTGAATTATCTGAAAATTCAAGGCAAAGGGGCCTGACCCCTTTGCGGAGAATTTTCAGATAATTTAAAGGATAAATGAAAGGGGCGGGCCTCCTGAGGAGGATACCTCTTTTATTTTTCAGAAAGGAAAATTTTTTCTGGAATTTATGTGGTAAAGGTGGAAGGAAAATGGAATATTACAGTAATCAGATCAGCAGGCTGATAGAGGAATTTTCCCGGCTTCCGGGGATCGGCAGCAAGTCGGCACAGCGCCTGGCATTTCATGTGATAAATATGCCCATAGATCAGGTAGAGGGGCTTGCTCAGGCTATTGTCGATGCCAGAAAAAATGTGAGATACTGTAAAGTATGCTGTACATTGACGGACAGAGAGATATGTCCGATCTGCAGCAATCCTGAGAGAGACAAGAAAACGATTATGGTGGTTGAAACACCGAGAGATCTGGCCGCATATGAGAAGACAGGAAAATATAACGGGGTATATCATGTACTCCACGGTGCAATTTCTCCGATGCTCGGAATCGGTCCGGGAGACATTCGTCTGAAGGAGCTGATGGAGAGGCTTCAGGGAGATGTGGATGAGGTGATCATCGCGACAAATTCAAGTCTGGAAGGTGAGACGACCGCAATGTATATCAGCAAACTGATCAAACCTGTCGGAATCAAAGTGAGCAGGATTGCGAGCGGCGTCCCTGTCGGAGGGGATCTGGAGTATATTGATGAAGTGACATTGCTGCGTGCACTGGAAGGACGGACAGAACTGTAGTTTTGAGGAGTTTTCTTCAGGAGCAGAGATTTTTATCATGTGTAGTATGAACCGAAGATCGCAGTAATAGGAACAGCATCTTATTGCAGCAAACAAGATTGCTACAATATGTATAAATATCGGAATCTAAATATGAAATATATTAGTTTATAAAGATATATATGAATTAATGCTGTGGTTTATAAATTTTGAAAATCAGTTAATAATTTTGGGGCCTGTTGACCGGAGATTTTTTTGAACATATAATTGAGAAAGAAAACAGAAACCCGTAATAAAAAAGGAGGACTCCAGAATGAAATTTTTTATTGACACAGCGAATGTAGACGACATAAGAAAAGCAAATGATATGGGAGTTATCTGCGGCGTTACAACGAATCCGTCACTGATCGCGAAAGAGGGGCGTGTATTTGAGGATATCATTGCAGAGATTGCATCTATCGTCGACGGGCCGATCAACGGGGAAGTCAAGGCCACAACAACGGATGCGGAGGGCATGATCAGAGAAGGACGGGAGATTGCCAAGATTCATCCGAATATGGTCGTAAAAATTCCGATGACAGTTGAAGGTCTCAAGGCAGTTAAAGTACTTTCCTCTGAAGGGATCAGAACAAATGTTACGTTGATCTTTACGGCGAATCAGGCGCTTCTTGCAGCAAGAGCGGGTGCGACATATGTTTCTCCGTTCCTCGGACGCCTGGATGATATTTCGGTGAGAGGCGTTGAACTCATTGAAGAGATCGCTGAAATTTTTGAGGTGGCGGGAATAGAGACGAAGATCATTGCCGCAAGTGTACGTAATCCGATACACGTCACAGACTGTGCGCGTGCAGGAGCTGATATTGCAACGGTACCATATAAAGTAATCGAGCAGATGATGCATCATCCTCTGACAGATGCAGGTATCAGAAAATTCCAGGAAGATTATATTGCTGTGTTTGGAGAATAGTCTGACAACGGTAGTAATAGGGGTCAGGCCCCGATGAAGAGAATATTCAGAATAGTGTGAAATCAAGGAGAAATTTATGGATAAATTAATGCTGATGAAAATTGCAAATGAAGTCCGTAAAGACATTGTGACAGCTGTTCACAGTGCAAAAGCCGGTCATCCCGGCGGATCTTTATCTGCAGCTGACATATTTACTTATCTTTATTTTGAGGAAATGAATATTGACCCGAAGGATCCCAGGAAACCTGACAGAGACAGATTCGTACTTTCAAAGGGGCATACAGCTCCGGGGCTCTATGCTGCACTGGCTGAGAAAGGATTTTTCCCGAAGGAGGATCTGAAGACACTTCGCCATACAGGATCTTATCTGCAGGGGCATCCTGATATGAAGAGTATACCGGGCGTTGACATGTCCTCGGGATCTCTGGGGCAGGGAATTTCGACAGCGGTCGGAATGGCGATTGCAGCGAAGATTTCAAATGATGATTACAGAGTGTACACACTTCTGGGAGACGGTGAGATTCAGGAGGGACAGGTATGGGAGGCTTCCATGCTGGCTGCCCATCATAAACTGGACAATCTTGTAGTCATCGTTGACAACAACAATCTTCAGATTGACGGTGATATCAGAGAGGTAAATTCACCTTATCCGATTGATAAAAAATTTGAGGCATTTAATTTCCACGTAATCAACATCGATGGAAATGATTTTGATCAGATTGACGCCGCTTTCAAAGAGGCCAGAACGGTAAAAGGGAAGCCGACGGCTATCATTGCAAAGACTCTGAAGGGCAAAGGCGTATCATTTATGGAAAATCAGGCCGGATGGCACGGTAAAGCACCGAATGATGAGGAATATAAAATCGCAATGGAAGATTTAGAGAAGGAAGGTGAAGCATTATGCCAGAAGTAAAGAAGATTGCGACAAGAGACAGTTATGGAAATGCATTAGCCGAACTTGGAGCAGAACATGAAGAGATCGTCGTTCTGGATTCTGACCTTGCGGCGGCTACGAAGACAGCCATATTTAAGGAAGCGTATCCGGACAGATTTATCGACTGCGGTATTGCAGAGGGAAATATGATGGGCGTGGCTGCAGGACTTGCAGCAGCAGGTAAAGTTCCGTTTGCAAGTTCCTTTGCAATGTTTGCAGCAGGACGAGCATATGAACAGGTGAGAAATTCCATCGGATATCCTCATCTGAATGTAAAGATAGGTGCTTCACACGCAGGAATTTCCGTTGGAGAAGACGGAGCCACACATCAGTGTAATGAAGATATTGCCCTGATGCGCACAATACCGGGGATGGTTGTCATCAATCCTTCTGATGATATTGAGGCCAGAGCAGCAGTACGTGCGGCGTATGAGCATGACGGACCGGTTTATATGAGATTCGGACGTCTTGCTGTTCCGGTAATTAATGACAGACCAGATTACAAATTTGAACTCGGAAAGGGAGTCGTTTTAAGAGAAGGAAAAGACCTTACAATTATTGCTACGGGGCTTCCGGTGTGCAACTGTCTTGAGGCAGCTGAGAAACTGGCGGCAGATGGAATAGATGCTAAGGTTATTAATATTCATACGATCAAACCGCTCGATGAGGATCTCGTCGTGGCAGCGGCCAAAGAGACAGGGAAAGTCGTTACAGTTGAGGAGCATTCTGTGATCGGAGGACTTGGAAGCGCAGTATGTGACGTGCTGTCTGAGAAAGCTCCAACAAAAGTAATGAAGATCGGCATCTATGATGTATTTGGTGAGTCCGGACCTGCACTTGAACTGCTTAAAAAGTATGGACTGGATACAGA
>ERZ1090862.1433-NODE-1435-length-10471-cov-4.135177_pt1 | contig 10471 bp, 11 predicted proteins | sample MGYA00478481_ERZ1090862 | MGnify/ENA primary metagenome ERZ1090862 (study PRJEB33644, sample SAMEA5815745) | chicken gut metagenome | biome: Chicken; feature: Gastrointestinal Tract; material: Caecum | place: Ireland | collected 2019-01-01 | study: A study of... | reverse complement strand
CCATCTCGTCGGTAATACTTGTCAGGTTCGTAATCTCAAAAGGAATCGGACGCTCCGGATTCACAAATGTACTGAAACGGTCTGTAATCTCCCCGTTCACCACTTTGACAGCTCCGATCTCGATGATCCTGTCCCGGACTGAGCTGAAGCCGGTGGTCTCAATATCAAAGACAATATATGTGTCGTCCAGCGTCTGCTCTCCGGCGTTTACTGCGATATCCGTCAGATCATCCACCACATATCCTTCAACGCCGTATATGACTTTAAACGGATCATCCGCGTCCAGCGTCTCAATGTAATGATTTGCATCCGGAAACGCCTGCGCCACACCGTGGTCGGTGATCGCAATGGCCGGATGCCCCCAGTCATGGGCGCGTTTCACAATATCCTTCACCTCGGACACTCCGTCCATATCACTCATCTTTGTATGGCAGTGAAGTTCCACTCTCTTGGCCGGGCTCAGATCTTTTCTTGATACGGTAAAGTCCCCGATCTTCTTGATGCCTGTGACAGAACCGATAGTCAGTTCCCCATCGAATTTGTCAATTGTCGTAACTCCTTTGATCTTTACAAAAACACCCTTTTTCAGCTCTGCAAGAATCTCGGGAAGCTGATCATTCCTCGTAAACATCTTCACGGTAATCGTGTCCGTAAAGTCTGTCACGGCAAACATGATGATCGTCTTCTCATTTCTGATTTCTCTGGTGTCAAAACTGATAATTTTACCATGTACGGTGATCTCCCCCATCTCTGTGACCACCTGGTCCAGCGTGATAGGTTCATCGTCAAAATTCTTTCCGTATATCAGATTCGGATCATCCCCGACTTTGACAGGCCGGTAAAAATCTTTTTTCCTGAATTCTTTTCTTCCCTTTTCTCTGTGTCCGGTTCCCGATTTTCCGTTTCCCGAAACAGAAGATGACTTTTTTTCCGCCGGACCGCTCTTTTTCGCCCTGTTCTCTGCGGGAATTTCTTCCCCTCTCTGCCTTGCACGGCGCTCAAAAATAGCATTGATCTCCTGCTGGACTCTCTGCTCGTCATATTCCCGGTTTCGGCTCTCCTCCGCCTCCCGATAGGAAATGCGTATATCCGCCTTCACCCGGAATCTGTGTCCGTATATTTCCTCCAGCAGATTGAGGATCTCTTCTTTTCTTCCCTCTGATACAATTGTATCAATCAGGCCGAGATGTATAATATTCCCTTCCTCAAAGCTGATATCTGCCTGGGCAAACATACTCGCGGCGAGTACACTTATATGCTTCAGCTCTTCTATGATACTGTCACGGTATTCCCTCATGAGCGCTTCCGGAGTATACTGTTCCGACAGCTCGTACTGTTCCTCAATGCGAACCTCCACCGGAATCGTCCCGAAGAGCTGCTCTTTGATCCGTTCCTCCATCTGCCAGACCTGCTTTTTCTGAATCAGATGTCTGCTGAAAATATGCACGTGAAGGAAATCTCTTCTGGAATTGGTCGTAATCTTTCTGACCTCCACATCCGCAAAGAGGACCTTCATATTTTTTTCCACTTTCAGTGTGGGAAACACATGAAAAAATGTCTTGTCATTTTTTACCTGTTCCAATTTAACAACTCCTGACGCAGTGTACTGAGAAGTTCCTCCTCTTTCACTTTCTTTATAATCTCGCCCTTACGGATCAGAAGTCCCTCACCGATGCCTCCCGCAATTCCGATATCGGCTTCTCTTGCTTCCCCCGGTCCGTTGACAACGCATCCCATAACGGCTACTTTAATATCCAGCGGAATATCCTCCACCATTTTCTCCACCTCATTAGCCAGCCCGATCAGATCGATTTTCGTTCTTCCGCAGGTGGGGCAGGACACGACCTCTATGCCCCCCTTTCTGAGGCCGAGTGTCTTAAGAATAAGCTTCGCAGTGCGTACCTCCTCCAGCGGATCCCCGGTAAGAGAGACGCGGATCGTATTGCCGATTCCCTCATGCAGGATGATTCCAAGTCCGACCGAAGATTTGATGTTTCCGGAATAGAGCGTACCCGCCTCTGTAATCCCGACATGGAGCGGATACACGCACTGTCCGGCAATCAGCTCATGTGCCTTTACGCACATAAGCACGTCAGAAGACTTTATGCTGACAACCAGATTGTCGTAACCCATGTCTTCTATCATGTGCACCTTGTCCATCGCGCTTTCCACAATTCCCTCTGCCGTCACACCGCCGTACTTTTCCAGAAGATGTTTCTCCAGCGAGCCGCTGTTCACACCCACGCGGATCGGTATTTTATATTCTTTTGCCTTATCCACAACGGCCCGTACCTTCTCCTGTGACCCGATGTTTCCGGGATTGATCCTTATCTTATCCGCCCCGTTTTCAATTGCGGCTATAGCCAGCCTGTAATCAAAATGGATATCTGCGACCAGAGGAATATGGATATTCTTTTTTATCTCTCTGAGGGCCTCTGCCGCTTCCATTGTGGGCACTGCGCACCGGATAATGTCGCATCCCGCCGCTTCCAGGCGCAGAATCTGCTCCGTAGTTGCAGAGACATCCTCTGTCTTCGTATTTGTCATAGACTGGATCGCAACCGGATTGTCTCCTCCGATCTTCACTGTTCCGATCGCAATTTCTTTTGTCTGATTTCTGTACATTGCTCTTCTCCTTTTAATTTCCGTCCGGATACCGTTCATCGGACCTGTATATGTAAGTACAGAAGAGTCCCCTTTCCGAAACTCTTCTGTGCATATCCGCGGTAAGTCCGCCCCTATTCTTTTTCAAATATCATCTGGCTCCCGTACTCCCGCTCTGAGAGCGTAAGCGTTGTACCTTCAATATTGTAATCATATGTTCCTTCCACTGTGTCAAGCAGATCGCTGATCTGTTCCTCTGTGACGGCGCCGTCTGACTCCTCCGCCTGTTCACGGATGGATTCCTGACTGATATGAACTGTGAACACCTTGCTCTTCTTATCGACATTGTAGTCTGTTTCCGCGGAAACCGTTCCGTCGTCCACTGAAAGTTTCTCATCGTCTGTGATCGTCAGCGTAATATCTCCCTCTTCACTGACCCATGTTCCCTCGAGAGGGTTGTCAGTGAACAGCTTGATCACGAAAAATACTGCCACAATGACGATAAGCACCGATGAGACCGTGAGTACAGTCCTCCATGCTGTGTTCCTCTTTTCCTCACTGTTCTTCATAAGCATAGTCACATTTCCCCTTCCGTCTGAATTATTGCCGGATCCTGCCGTTTTCTAGCCAAACAGAGCTCCCAGAAAGCCGTAGGACAACACAGTCATGATAAACGCGGCAAGACAAACTCCCAGAACAATCGCCGGAAATGCTTTCCTGAATCTGATGCCGAGCAGCGCTGCGATAAGCGCTCCTGTCCATGCGCCCGTTCCCGGGAGAGGAATGCCTACAAATATGACAAGTCCCCAGAATTCATACTTTTCAATCTGGTCACTCTTGCTCATGGCCTTTTTCTCAAGCTTTTCCACGATTGGCTTCAGCTTTCTTGTACCTTTCATCCAGTCAAAAATCTTTGTGATAAGCAGAAGGATAAAGGGTATCGAATAGCCTGCCACATGGGAATATCCAGAATCGCCGGCCCCGCTGCAAGCAGCCCGCCTCTGAGTTCCAGTGTGGGTATCATGGAAATGATAAAGGCGATAAACTCTTTTCCTATCTTTCCTCCGAGAGTTGAGACAAACCAGTCTATCATTGCTTCACTCATAAGTATAATTCTCCTTATTTCTTCATATATTCACTGAGGAAATCAAACAGAGTTTTCATTTCCTCCGGTGTGCCGACGGTAATACGCAGATACTGCCCGATCCGTCCTCCGTCCCAGTGTCTTACATAAATCTTATTTTCTTTCAGAGCACGGAAAAGCACGCCCGCATCATACTCAGGATGTCTCGCAAAAATAAAATTGGCCTTTGAGTCAGGAAAGACAAACCCAAGCTCTGCAAGTTCTTTCTTGGCCCACTCTCTTGTCTCTACTATCTTACGGACGCCGGCTTCAAAATATTCTTTATCCTTTACCGCTTCCACTCCGCAGCGGATCGCTGTCTGATTCATCGTATATGAGTTAAATGAATATTTTAAATCATTCAGGCACCGGATCAGTTCCGGATTTGAAACCGCATAGCCGATTCTCATCCCTGCCATGCTTCTGGCTTTCGAAAAAGTCTGGACAACAATCAGGTTGTCATATTCTGAAATCAGTTCCATGGCTGATTTTCCTGCGAAATCAACATATGCCTCATCCACGATCACAATGGAGGAAGGATTATGCCGCAGAATATCTTCCACAAAATCAAGTTCCTCATAGATTGCCGTAGGCGCATTGGGATTCGGAAAAATTATCCCTCCGTTTTCCTGATAATAATCTTCTCTGACAATCCGGAACTCCTCATCAAGCCCCGGACATATGTACGGAATCCTGTACAGCTGAGCCCACACCTTGTAAAAGGAATAAGTTATATCAGGAAACAGGACTGGTTTTTCCGAATTGAAAAAGATCAGGAAGCACATTGACAGTACATCATCAGACCCGACGCCGACAAAAACCCGGCTGTCGTCCACACCGTAAAATTCTGCCAGGGCATGCACAAGCTGTCCTGCTGTCGGATCCGGATACAGACGAAACCGGTCTGTATCCATCGTTCTCAGCACTTTTTCCACCCCCGGCGCAGGCGGATAAGGATTTTCATTGGTGTTCAGTTTGATTACCTTTTCCTGCGGCTGTTCTCCCGGAACATAGGGTTCTGTCGTACGTATATTTTTCAGTAATTCTGGTCGTATCGTCATTTTTTTCTCCCGCGGTTCTCAGTCGGCACCGTATTCTTCCGATGCCGGAACATATTTTTTATCTGTACTCTGCAGCAAGCTCTGCAAACTTAGGCAGAGAATTAACGATTGTCTCGTATGCCACACAGTAGGCAATCCTTACGTATCCCGGACATCCGAAAGAGCTCCCCGGCACAAGAAGAATATTATACTTCTTGGCAGCCGTGCAGAATGCTTTTTCATCTTCCACCGGAGACTTGACAAACAGATAGAACGCCCCTTCCGGTTTAATGCACTCAAACCCCAGCTCTCTTAATCCATTATACAGCGTTTCTCTGTTTCTGTCATAGAAAGAAATATCTGTTTTTTCATTCAGGCACGCCTTGACAACTTTCTGCTGAAGTGTCGGCGCATTGACAAAGCCGAGAATACGTGTGGCCACATTCACTGCTGAGATCAGATTTTCGCTATCTGCCGCTTCATCCGGAATAACAAGATATCCGATACGCTCTCCCGGAAGAGAAAGCGATTTACTGTAAGAGTATCCGACAACAGTGTTCGCATAATATTTTGTCAGGTATGGAACTTCAACTCCGTCATAGGCAAGTTCTCTGTAAGGCTCGTCCGAGATCAGATAAATGTCCGTCCCGTATTTTTTCTGCTTTTCCTCCAGAATCGCCGCCATCTTCCTGATCGTCTCCTCTGAATATACCACTCCTGTCGGGTTATTCGGAGTATTTACTATAACCGCCTTTGTCTTCGCTGTGATCTTTGTCTCAAATTCATCCAGTTTCGGCTGGAACGTAGACGTATCCGGTGAAATCTCCACAAGAACTCCGTCATAATTATTTACATAACTTCTGTACTCCCCGAAATAAGGAACAAAAGTGATCACTTCGTCTCCCGGGTTCAAAAGAGCCTTCAGAATCACGTTCAGTCCGCCGGCTGCCCCAACGGTCATTGTGATATTCTTTCCGGAAAACGCCGTGCCGAATCTCTCATTCAATGATTCTGCGACCGCCTGCCGCACATCTTCATAACCAGCATTGCTGTTCGTATAACCGTGCAGAACGACCGGATCTTCCTCGTTCAGAAGATCGATGATGGCCTTTTTCACGGCTTCCGGAGCCGGAACATTCGGATTTCCGAGGCTGAAGTCAAAAACGTTTTCTGCCCCGTAGATTTTCGCCAGACGGTTTCCTTCCTCGAACATTGCGCGAATTGCGGAACTGTTCGCCACCATATTTTCCATTTTCTTTGAAATCATCACTTTCACTCCATTTCTTCTGTTATCTTTTCGCTATATTCTTATCGGCAAGAGGACTTATGTCCGTGCACTTACCTTTCTGTCACAACTCCCTTTTCGACCATAAAAGCCGGGCGATAAGAAAGCTTGGCCTTTCTCAGCCCTTCGGATCCCGCGTCATCCTCACGGTTCACATAAGTGTAATCCATACACTCATGCTGGACAAACTGCTGATTGATCATCGGATATGCTCCTTCAATCTCTGCAAACGCTTTTTCGATATGAACCACAAATGTATCGCTGCAGAGCGGTTCACCCATTGAAAATGCCGCAATCTCACCGTTGCCCCTGAGGATACCGCCTCTGAGTCCCAGCTCCTTGTAAAGACGCAGGGAATTCAATGTCACACACATTTCCGCATTCTTCTCTGCATCGTCATCACAGCCGTTCTGATTTCTCCACTTCAGAGCCATCTGGAAACATTCTTCCACGTTTCCGTCATCCATCTTTTCATAGGACCAGTCCGGATAGAGTGCTTTGAATCTGTTGATGTGGTTTCTTTTCCCGTGAAGCTTCTTTCCCGCAAGGGTGGCGAGTTTCTCTGTCTCATATACATAATCCGCCACATCGCGCACGTACTCGATCTGAAATCTGCCGGGGAACCACTTTTCCATCTGATCAAAATGCTCAGGCGTCACGTTGTAAAGTCTAAAGGGACATTCATGCTCCCTGCAGTATTCCATAACAGCCTCCAGCGCTCTCTTCACAGCCTCCGGTTCGCCGGCCGGATAAGAAAACGCATATCCGTCACTCTCGTCGCGGAATACCAGGGCATCTTCAATCACCGCGAATTTTACTTTATAATGCCGCGACCAGAGGAAGACATTCACAAAAGTCCTCTCACAGCTCCTGCCCGGGGCCTCGAAAAAGTAATGGTTAACAAGATCCTTGTCCTCAAGTTCCGGGCGTTTAAAATCATATTCCATCGTCAGTCCTCCATCTTCGCCAGTTTTGCGCTCTGATCCGCCGCAATCAGGCTGTCTATGATTTCATCCAGATCTCCGTTCAGAATACTGTCCAGCTTATGCAGTGTAAGCTTGATCCGGTGATCTGTCACCCTTCCCTGAGGGAAATTATAAGTTCTTATCTTCTCTGAGCGGTCGCCTGTTCCGATCTGGCTTCTTCTCGCTTCAGCCTCTGATGCCTGCTGTTTCTCAAGCTCCAGATCATAAAGTTTGGAACGAAGCAGACGGAACGCCTTCTCTTTGTTCTGAAGCTGGGATTTCTCCGTCTGGCTGTATATCACGATGCCCGTAGGATAATGAGTCAGACGCACCGCTGAGTCTGTTGTGTTGACACACTGACCGCCATTGCCTGATGCACGCATGACATCAATACGGATATCTTTCTCATCGATCACCACATCCACCTCTTCAGCCTCCGGCATAATCGCCACTGTGATCGTAGACGTATGGATCCTTCCGCCGCTCTCCGTCTCGGGCACTCTCTGCACACGGTGCACACCGCTCTCATATTTCAAACGGGAATAGGCTCCCTGCCCTGTGATCATAAATACACATTCCTTAAATCCGCCGATTCCGTTTTCATTCAGGGAAATCATCTCTGTTCTCCATCCCCGTCTGTCCGCGTAGTGGACGTACATCCGGTAAATTTCTGCAGCAAACAGTGCTGCTTCGTCTCCGCCTGCCCCTGCACGGATCTCGACGATAACATTCTTGTCATCATTAGGGTCTTTCGGGAGAAGCAGGATCTTCAGCTTCTGTTCCAGCTCAGCGACACGCTCTTTGGATTCATTCAGCTCCTCTTTTGCCAGTTCCTTCATCTCCTCATCAGACTCTTCCTCCAGCATGGCAAGGCTGTCCTCTATATTCTGATTACATGCCTTATATTCTTTGTAAGCTTCAACGATCGGCGCAAGATCGCTCTGTTCCTTCATAAGCTTCCGGAACCTTTCGGAATCGTTTGCCACATCGGGTTCCTGCAGTTCTCCCATCACTTCTTCATATCGAATCAACAAATCGTCTAATCTGTCAAACATTCTTATCTGTCCTTTTCTGTATATTTCTCCTGAATCACTGTAACACGCCTGACACAACCCGGTCAAGACCTGCCAGATCCTTTTTCACTGTAACATTCTTATATCCGTTTTGCTCCATAAGAGCCGAAACTGCCTCTGCCTGATCACAGCCGATCTCGAACATAAGAACACCCCCATGCTCAAGAAATGCTTCCGCATCCTCTGTGATCCGTCTGTAAAAATACAATCCGTCTTTTCTCCCGTCCAGTGCGATCAGAGGATCGTGAAGCCGCACTTCATCCTGCAGCTTCGCAATCTCGTCCGTACGTATGTACGGCGGATTCGAAAGGATCATTCCGTATCTGCCGGAAATATTTTCAAAAAGATCCCCCTGCACAAAAGAGGCCTGAATTCCCAGTCTCCGCGAATTTTCTTCCGCCACCGCGAGCGCCCCCTCGGAGATGTCCGCCCCTGTTCCTTCTATAAAATGGTCCTCCTTTTTTCCGTCACCGACGGAGCTCGGGCATCCGGCTCTGCTGCTCCTCCCCGCGTGAGCAAGTACGCTCAGCAGGATGCATCCCGATCCGGTGCACATATCCAATATGGCAGTGCCCCGCTGCCCGGAGGGTACCATTCCTCTCTGAAGCATCTCCAGCGCATGTTCCGCAAGGATCTCCGTATCTTGTCTCGGAATGAGGACACTGTCATTCACCTTAAACTCAAGACCCATGAACTCCTGGCTTCCAGTCAGGTGCTGAAGCGGAATGTGTTCCGCTCTCTTCCGGATAAGGCTGCGGTAATGCTCTGCGTCTGCCTCCGCAAGCTCTTTCTCCGGATAGGCATAATACATGGCTCTCGACACACCTGAAACATATTCCAGAAGATACCATGCATCCAGCTGCGCATCGGCCACGGAATTTTTCTGAAGCTCTTCCTGTCCCCAGGAATACAGTTCTCCCAGTGTCATAAGTTCTCCTTCTGCCATGTGCGCCAGTCAAATACTTCCTCAACTGCACGGATTCCTACTTCTATCATGCTGTCATCCGGCTCTTTGGTGGTCATATTCTGCACCCACAGGCCCGGCCTGCTCAGCGCATTGATTACAGGATTGTCGCTGTTTCCCGCGAGACGGATAATCTCATATGACACACCAGCGATCAGCGGGAGCAGTGCGATGCGCAGAAGCACCCTCAGCAGCTGAGATTCCGCCGTGATAAAAAAGCAGAATATAATACTCACAATCATTACAAAAAACAGAAAACTGGTGCCGCATCTCTTATGCTGCTTTGAACTTGCGCGTACATTCTCCACATTCAGCTCCAGTCCGTGCTCAATACAGTTGATGCATTTGTGCTCCGCACCGTGATACATAAATGTCCGTTTGATATCTTCAGTCCTTGAGATAAGAAAGATATAAAGAAGGAAAATCGCAACACGGATCACCCCCTCAAAAACAGTCATGACCGCTCTTGACGACGTATATTTTTCGAGGATACTGCTCAGGAAATACGGAAGAACCATAAAGATCGCAGCAGCAATCACAACAGCTGCCGCCACAGTAAGATTCATAAACAGTTTTTCTGTCTTTTCCCTCTTGGCGGCTTCCTCCTCCGTCAAGATCTCTTCTTCCTCTTCTTCGAAAAATCCGGCGGAATATGTGAGCGTCTTCATTCCCAGCACAAGGGAATCAACAAAATTAAAAATTCCGCGAATAAAAGGTATCTTAAGAGGAGTCTCCCATGGAATCACACTTCTGTAGTCCTGAACATCCACAACAATCTCTCCGTTTGATCTGCGGACGGCCACGGAATACTTTCCGCCGTTTCTCATCATAATTCCCTCAAGGACAGCCTGCCCGCCGATATTAGATGATTTCATACTGCCTCCTGTCCGGTAATAAAACAGGCTGAGATGATCTCACCTCAGCCTGCAACGCATCATTTTTATTTAATACCATATTTCTTGTTGAACTTATCAACACGACCGCGAGCCTGTGTTGCTTTCTGCTGGCCTGTGTAGAACGGATGGCATTTGGAACAGATCTCCACGTGGATGCTCTCATTAGTGGATCCTGTGACAAATGTGTTGCCGCAGTTGCATGTTACAGTTGCCTGATGGTATTCTGGATGTATCCCTTTGCGCATGATTTTCACCTCTCTATTTTAAAATTACTAATTATAGTCTCTAAACAGCTTTTTAATTATAGCATAAGATATTTTGTTTTGCAATAGTTTTTTATATAAACTTCTGTCTTATTATCTGGCGTACAAGTTCCGCGTTGGATTTTGTCCTGGAAAACATATTCAGAAGATTGTCAACGGCCTCTTCCGCCTTCCTTCCGTTCATTGCACGCCGCATGATATACGCAGCCTCCTGCTCTTCCTTATTTAAAAGGAGATCTTCTCTTCTTGTACTGGACT
>ERZ1090862.1432-NODE-1434-length-10471-cov-6.140745_pt1 | contig 10471 bp, 8 predicted proteins | sample MGYA00478481_ERZ1090862 | MGnify/ENA primary metagenome ERZ1090862 (study PRJEB33644, sample SAMEA5815745) | chicken gut metagenome | biome: Chicken; feature: Gastrointestinal Tract; material: Caecum | place: Ireland | collected 2019-01-01 | study: A study of the... | reverse complement strand
AGAAAATATGCCCTGTTTTGGAAATGAAGACCATACAGACAGAAATGAGGAGGATAGATATTATGAAAGAGAAATTAAAGTTTTTTGCTGCTAACGGAAAAGAGCGTACAGTTTATACGGTGACAGAAATCGGGGCGGATGAGTATAAAATACAAATTACTATGGAGCCGAACAGATTAAGACAGGATATTCCGGAATTTGCCGGTCTGTATTATGAATTTGATGAGTCGCTGGATCTTGGCAGAAAACAGAAACTGGCTGTGGATATAGAATTTCTGGATGCAGGGCTAAAAGTGCTGAATCTGGAGCTGAAATGTAAAAATGATCTTTCAAAAAAATATACGTATTATGTAAAGAATGACGTGCCGGGGCAAAGAACGGTAAAGAAATTTGATCTGGCGGACTGTGATTATGAGGTGCGCAGGAATGTGGGGCAGATTGTGTTAGCTACATTTCCTACTGATTTCAGCGATATGAATATGCTTAGTGCAGAGTTTATATTGCATGGCATAACATTTGAATAATGCTGAGGAGATGGGGAGAGAGGGATGTATGTGCAGAAGACAGATATTCTGAATCGGGGAGAAATAGTAAAAAATCTTCTTATGATTACGGAAGGACTCAGCAGCAGAAATGCAGCTTCCGTATTCGCGCTTAACGGAGACTGGGGATCGGGCAAGACATTTATACTACGCCTGTTTGAAGATGAGGCGTCGAAACTGAAAAAAGATGACAGGAAAACGAATAAGTATTTTATTTTTCATTATGACTGCTGGCAGTATGATTACTATGATGAACCGCTGATCGCCATTGTTGCAGCCATGCTTGATACGATTAAAGACGGGGGACTGCTTTCCGGAGAGATGGAAGATACAGTAAAGGCTGCAGGGCAGACTGTCATAGGAGCTGTGGAGGATATTGCCAGGGAGGTTGTAAAGAATAAACTAGGGGTAGATGTTATAGGCATGCTGCATACGGCTTCCGATAAAAAAGAGGAGACGAAAAAGGAAAATGAGGAATATGACAGTCTGTATTCTTTTAAAAGGACTTTGGAATTTGCCAGAAAAAGGATTCGGAAAATTGCAAAAACAAAAAACATTATTTTTGTCGTGGACGAGCTGGACAGATGTCTGCCGGAATATGAGATGAAAGTGCTGGAGCGGATACATCATCTGTTTGTTGATATTCCGAATGTTACTGTAATTGTTGCAATGGATAAGAGGCAGCTGACATATTCGATTCGCCAGATTTTTGGAGAAATGACCGATGTTGATCAGTATCTGAGAAAGTTTATTGATTTTACGATTACAATAGACCGGGGACGTGTTTCATCAGGATTTCAGGAGAAATATAAGGAATACATACAGATGTTTCAACAGATGGATTGTGATGACCGGGAAGAGTTTGAGGAGATGTTCTGTAAGCTTTTCAGCGATACTGAGATCCGGACACAGGAAAAACTGTTGGAAAAGGCGGAATGTATTCATAAAATTGTGAGAGGTCAGGCTACACAGCATCCGTTTCTTATGTGCTTTGAAATGATGTGGATCAGACTGAGCTCCGCCTGCAGAAGCACGGACTTAACCTGGATCATGGACACGGGAAGAGGTGATATGTCAGTCATAAGGGAAGCTGTGGGCAGTGAGCTGTTCACGTATTTGCAGGAACTTATTAACGGGATCAGTGAATCATCTGTGGCATCCAAGAAGCTCCGCGTGTTTATTAAGGAAAAGGTTATCTGGATATTTGATGTTCTATGCAGGGCGGAGAACAGCCCGGGCGGGCTGGATGAGTTTTTGTCGGGAAAAGAGTCGGGCGCTTCGCTTCGAAAGGGAATGCGTTATGACTGGAATGAGGATGTAAAACAGTTCCGCAGTGAACTGGAGAGCGCGGCAAAATTTGTCAGGCTTAGTTCGATGATGATCGATCAGGATGCATTCCGCAACTGACAGAACCCCGGCCCTGCCCATGGAAAATATTTCCCATATTCCCCTTGTATTCCCCCACTGTTTCATTTATCATTATGACCAGAGGACAACGAGGATGAATCAGGCGGCGGCGCCTTCGGCTCCGCTGCCGAAAGTATTTTAAGCGTTATGGGATACGACAGATGGGAACATCAGGATGAAGCGGTACGCTGCTTCATGAAAAGAGAAAAAGGAATTTTGGAGATGGCCACCGGTACAGGGAAAACCAGGACGGCCATTCGTATTATTCAGGAGCTTTATGACAGAAGAGAAGTCGATCAGGTTCTGGTGATCACATACGGGAATGATCTTCTTGACCAGTGGTACAGGGAGCTTCTGATGCGGTGCACGGAAGCGCTTCTGTTCCGGTGGTACGGAGAACACAATGAATTTTCGCGTTTCATGCTGACGGAGGGAGCGCAGAAGATCCTTCTTGTCTCCAGGGACGGGGAGAGGATACGGTCTGTGCTCAGGAGGATGAGGCGTCAGGGAGAGCGGACGCTGCTCATATTTGACGAGGTCCACGGAGCCGGTTCGGCGGCGTTCCGGGAGACAGCCGGACCGGAGCTGCAGAACTTTCGTTTTCGGCTCGGCCTGAGCGCAACGCCGATCCGTGAATTTGACGAGGCGGGAACAGAGTTCCTGGAGCGGGAGATCGGGCCCGTTATTTTCCGGTTCGGACTGGCGGACGCAATCAGGAAAGGGATCCTGTGCAGTTTCAGATATGTTCCTCTGTATTCTGAAGCAGTTTCCTCAGCTCTACGGGGAATATTCCGAGGGAAAAGAATGGGATCCCGGGCTTCAGGGATTTCTTGAATCGGTCAGGAAACGGATCACAGATGACGGGGACAGATACAGTCTGGATGAGGACACTCTTGCGCGTCTCTCGGAACTGCCGGATATACTGAAGGATGAGTCGAACCGGTGCAGGGAACTGATCCGGGAGAAGCAGAAGCTGAACAGCAGGGAAGAGGAGATCAATAATTACCTTGCCGTGGAGGTAGAGGATGAGCAGATAAAAGACCTTCACCGGCGTCTGTCCGAGAACAGTTACCGGATCGGACAGGCCGAGTCGGGATATGAGATCATCGGCCGGGAATATGAGGAACTGCAGAACGGTCTTGAGGTTCTCAGGAGAAACCGGAAGCAGATCCTTGAGAATGTTGTGAAAGAGCAGGAGGAGTATGACGAGAATCTGCGGATTGTAACCTATGCTCAGATGCAGATCGAGCTCATGGAGAACTACCGGAAGAAACTGCAGGCGCTGAAAGCGGATGATCTGGCCGAACAGATGACAGAGTGCTTCCAGAAGATCATCGCCAAGAAAGGGCTGATACAGAAAATCCGGATTGACCATGAAACACTGGAATTCTCCTATTTTAACAAGAACGGGCAGAAGGTCGATCACCAGATGCTCTCTTCCGGCGAAAAGCAGATCCTGGTGATCGCCATGCTGTGGGCGCTCGGAATCTGTTCAAAGGCGGAGTTCCCTCTGATCATCGATACGCCTCTGGCGCGTCTGGATTCTGTGCACCGCACAAGCCTGATAGAGAATTATTTTCCGAAGGCAAGCGATCAGGTGATCATCCTGTCCACTGACCAGGAGATCACGGAGAAGGATTACAGGGAGCTGAAGAAATATGTCGGAAGAGAATACACGCTGGTGTACGATGTGGAGACTATGAGCTCGTCGATCCGGCCGGGATACTTTGGAGGAAACAGAACATGATTGTGAAACAGATCCGTTTATCAGTGCAGGACAAGGAGAAGCTGTCCCGCCTGAAGGGAAGGACGGGAATCCAGAACTGGAATGTACTGTGCCGCTGGGCGCTGTGCTGTTCTCTCAGGGAAAAATCCATTCCCATGGAGCTCCCTCAGGGGGAGGAAAGCAATGTGGAGATCAGCTGGTTTACCTTTGGCGGAGAGAATTATAAACTGTATGAGGCTCTGATCCGTGCGAGATGCATCCGGGACGGTCTGGGGACAGACGACGCGACGCTGGCGAAGTATTTTAATCTTCATCTGAGCCGCGGGATCGCATATCTGTCCGGCACGAACTACATCAGAACGCTGGAAGATCTGCTCGGTCTGGCGCTGAAGGCAGAGGAGGAAGAAAATGGGAGCGTATCTGGACTATAACGCATCGACTCCGGTCGATGAAAGAGTTCTGGAAAAAATGACAGAGATATACCGGAATCATTTCGGCAATGCAGACAGCAGAACGCACCGGTTCGGAAGCGACGCAAAGAGCATTGTGGAAGACGCCCGGATGAAGGTGGCGAGACTGCTCGGAACAGCGGACGAATTTGTGTTTTTTACGAGCGGGTCCACAGAGAGCAATAATATGGCTGTGCTGGGGCTTGAAGAATACGGAATACGTTCCGGAAAGCGGCATATCGTCACCACCGCCATTGAACACAAGTCCATCCTGGAGCCCTGCAGACATCTTGAGAAAAAGGGATTCGAGATCGAGTATGTGCTTCCCCATGAAGACGGGCGGGTTCATGCGGAGGATGTGCTGGGACGCGTGCGCCCGGACACCCTTCTGGTGAGCGTCATGCATGTGAACAATGAGACGGGAACGATACAGCCGGTGGAGGAAATCGGGAAAGCGCTGGAGGGGACAGAGGTATACTTTCACATTGACGCTTCCCAGAGCTGCGGAAAGCTGGTGGAGGAACTGCGGCGGCTCCGGTATGACCTGCTCTCCGCCTCGGCTCATAAGATGTACGGCCCGCAGGGAGTCGGCGTTCTGGTCATCAGGAATAAGAACGGCAGAAGATCGGAGCTGCGCCCTATCATGTACGGAGGCGGCCAGGAGAGAGGAATGCGTCCCGGAACCCTGCCGGCTGCTCTGATCGGAGGAATGGGGGAGGCCGCGGCGATTCTTGAGAAGGAGTATCTCGCTGACAGGGAGAAATGCGGGGAAAACCGCAGGACGATATTTGAGGTGCTCCGGGAAAGCGGGGTTCGCTTCCGGATCAACGGAGATCCTGCTCTGAGCCTGAATAATACACTGAATATCAGTTTTGACGGCTATGATTCGGAGGCGCTTATGCTGGCCATGGAAATGGAAGGACTGGGCGGTATCTCCAACGGTTCTGCCTGCACATCCCACAGCTATGAGCCAAGCTATGTGCTTCGGGCCATGGGTCTGGACGACGAGCGGATCTCCTGCGCGGTCCGGATCAGCTGGGGGCGGGAACCGGTGGACAGGCAGGCTGTTGCCGGTATGACAGAGCTTGTAAAAGCCTGGCAGGGTGAGTGACATGCCGGGCTATATCCTGCATCTGACCGCCGCGAAGATGTACCTTGACCTTCTGCCGGCCGGGGATCCTCTGCGCATCGATCCGGAAAAGCAGAATGAATTTTACATAGGGAACCTCCTCCCGGATACCGTGAAAGAAAAATCAGCCTCACACTTCCGGGATCCCCGGTACCGGGACAGGTTCATGGAATGGCCGCATCTGAAACGCTTTCTGGATAAGTACCGGGAACGGCTGAGTGAACCGGCATATCGGGGATACGGTCTCCACCTGTATATTGACAGATGGTTCTTCCGGGATTATATCCCGAAGGCGGCGGCATTTTACGACTCTGCAGGGCGGGAGACGGAGCAAAGAGCCGGGATCAGCTGTGTGCTGGTCAGAAAGTCCGGCGAGAGAATCCCTGTGTCGCGGTACCTGTCGGAGGAGTATTATTATGGAGATTATACGAAGATGAACACGTGGCTGTGTGAGCGGTATGACCTCCCGGAAGCTCTGGAACCCGGCCGGGATCCGGAGATCGGGGAGGCAGACTTCTCACGTGTGGGGAAGATCCTCCGGGAGATAAAAGGGTACAGGAAGATTCCGGCAGATGCGGTGAGAGGGCTGAAGGTATTCGATGCGGAGGAACTGACAGAGGCCATGGAGAAGGCGGTAGCCTTGCTATTTCCCCTGCCCGGTGATAAAATATAGTCCAACACCACATCAAGGGGGAATGACTTATGAAGATATGCAGAAACTGCGGGCATGAGAATTCGGATCATGCCCGTTTTTGTCGGAACTGCGGAACAAGATTTGAGGACGGCACGGCCGGTGCTCCACGCCCGGCGCCTCCGCAGCCGAAGAAGAAAAGGCCGTGGCTGCTGCCCCTGATTATTCTGATCATAGCGACAGTGCTTATCATAGCCGCCGGGATTCTGGTCTTAGTGAAGAGCGGCATCTTCTCCCGGGACAGGATGGAGACGGAGGAGTATGAGGCATACTGCCGGCCGCTGACAGAGGAAGACGTGGCGGAGGAAGACGGGGTCTATTATGCCGATTCTCAGCTGCTTCTCACCGCCGCGGAAAACGCGTCTTTTGACGACATCGAGAAACTGGCGGCGGAATACGGCGGGGAGATCGTGGGCTACATTTCCGTGACAGACGATTATCAGATTCTGTTTGAAGACGGCATGTCATATCAGGAGCTGGAGAGCACGGCGGAAGAGCTGAATGACAGCCGCCTTGTTGAGACAGCCACCATCTCCTACGTTGCAGAGGTAAGCATGGACTCTGTTGATTATGCGAAAGATCCGTGGATCGACGGGTACGACGCAGAGGATCTTTCCGGACAGGAGTGGAACATACAGAATCCATCCGGCAAGAACTGGTGGGCGGAAGCTGTAAATATGCCCACGGTCTGGAACATGGATTTTGATACTGAGACGGTAAAGGTCGGTATTATCGATTCCGTGTTTGACACGACGAATGAGGATATTGATGAGAACGTTTTTGCGAAGACCTGGAACAATCCGGCCGATGAAGAGGGGAACTGTTCGGTGACGGAGCTTTACAGCCAGGCGTATCAGCATTTGACGGATATCGCCGGATCGGGAGACGAGGATGCCATTGAGGCCGCGGCAGCTGAATGCACTACGTATTCTCACGGCACGCATGTGGCCGGCCTGATAGCAGCTCAGGGCGGCAACGGATTCGGGATAACCGGAGTCAGCCAGAATGCAGAGCTTTACGGATATGCAATGGGATCGGACGAAGCAGCGGAGACACAGGCTTCCAGGTGGAGTGATGTCTTTGAAGTGAAATACGCGATGTCCCTGATGCTGAATGAAGGAACGAAAGTGATCAACATTTCCATGGGATTTTCGAATGCGCTGAAGGGAGCTCAGCATGGGAATAAGGCATATGAAAAGTTCGTGGATACAAACAGCATTCTGATGGAGGATTTCCTGAAAAAATATATTGATGCGGGATACGATTTCCTTATATGCAAGTCGGCAGGGAATGACAGCACCAGTCAGGAGACATTTGATGCCTCGTATGATTACCTGGGGGCCATCGCAGACGAGGAAGTGGCAGACCGGATTATTATTGTGGGTGCCGCGGAGTATGATTCCGGGGAAGGAACTTTCCGCCGGGTATCTTTCAGCAACGGAGGAGACCGGGTAAATGTATATGCTCCGGGAGTGGATGTGCTCAGTGATATGCCCACGAATATCACTTCGGTGAAAAGCGGGACTTCCATGGCGACTCCGATTGTGTCCGGACTGGCAACGCTGATCTGGGGGATCAACCCGGATCTGAGCCCGGAACAGGTGAAAATGATAATTGAGACATCCACATGGGCTAATTTTCTTAGTCCTGAAGAGCGGCCTTGGATATCAGAATGGGCAGAAAACGTGGCAGACTTTGCGCAGATTGTGAATGCATATACCTGTGTGGACATGGCGCTGAGTATAGCCGGAACAGAAGATGCGGCGGCCCATGAACTGGGGACAGTGACCGGTGTGATTTATTCCAAGTCCGGAGAAGACAGCTATGCGAATCTGGATGTGACCTCTGTTGCTGTGTATAACGAAAACGGGGACAAGGTGTCGGAGACGGACCCGGCGGAGATCGGCTTGCATGAAGAAGATGAGGGAACCTACATTCTGCCGTGCTATACGCTTCTTCTGGAAGCCGGAAACTATACGCTGGAAGTCGGCGGAGATAATTTTAATACGCAGACCAGGGAGATCACAGTCGAGGCAAACGAAGTGAATATCGTCGATATCGAGATACCGGCATCGGAGATCATTCATGAGGCGGATCAGCTGGCCGGCGAGGTTGTCTCCGGCACAGACGGAACAGTCTACTACTGGAAATACGGCCCGGACAGCTTCGAAGATTCTGCGGCCGGAGCTCAGTTCCAGCCTGTTGTCGGAGCAGTGAACCAGCTGACGGCAAGGGATCCGGAAGGAAATGAGACGGTTGTTCTTGAGACGGCGGGAGACGGAAAACTTCTGCTGGAAGGAAACAGGATCTTCTATGAGCGGACCGTGGATGACATGAGCGGCAGCGCGGTATGCAGCTACGATATGGATACCGGAGAACAAAAAGACTGGGGAGAGGGAAAGCTTCAGGCCGGCGCCGGGAACAGGGTCATCTGTTCAGACAATACGTACAGCCGGATTGATGTGATCGACCCGGAGACGGGAGAGAGAAGTGAACTTGTCTCCGGCAGATTCCTGACAGCCGACGGAGAGAGTATTTACTATCAGCCGCCCGAGAGTGATGCGGAGGCAGCAGGGAAAGGCAGAGTGACTCTGGCGGTGATCCAGGCAGGCGGATCCGGTCAGAAGAATCTGTATACCACCGAGCCGGATCTGTATCCGGATGATGATTTTATGGGAGACGCGGTGATCACATTTATGGTCATTAAGGAAAATGATATATATTTCTCCTATGGAAGCTATTCCGGCAGTTCGGTTTCCTTCTCGGGAGGAAAGATTGTCCGTGTGTCAAAGGACGGATCATCCGGAGAAGTTGTGGCCGGAAATGACGGCCTTCAGGACGCGATATTTACTGTAAATGATGACGGAACGGTGACAGGCACATCCATTGAGTCAGGCGGAAGCATATATATTGAGCCCATGGACAGATATTATACGAAGGACGGAGAGATCGGATTTTTCAATGAAGAGAACGGAAATCCGGAGATACTGATCAGTCGGTCTGATTATGCTTCGGCGGGAAGTGAACCGTGCGGCCAGATGGGCGGAGAGAGCGCGCTGAGCGTACGATATGCCGTGAGAGTGGGCGACGATGTATACTTTATGCTGGATCACGCTGTCATGGATACGGAGAATTTTTCGGGATGGCGGACTTCCTATATCCATGACAGGAGCACAATGCTAAAGAAGAACCTGACTTCAGGGGAAGTGCAGTCCATATATGAATATCAGGCGGGAAATTAAAATGAAAAAGCTGAATTTCAGAGAAATAATAACAGTAGCGAGCATGCTTTTCGGCATGTTTTTCGGGGCGGGGAATCTCATATTCCCCGCGTCCATGGGACAGCTTGCCGGAGCGGACATGTGGAAGGCGGCAGCCGGATTCCTGATCACAGGAGTCGGGCTGCCGCTTCTTGCCGTTGCGGCTTTGGGGGTCAGCCGTGAAAACGGGTTTCTGGAGCTGGGGAGCAGAGTGGGAAAGGGGTACGGACTTTTCTTTACCTGTGCGCTGTACCTGACCATCGGACCGTTTTTTGCCATTCCCAGATGTGCCACGGTTTCCTATACAGTGGGGATAGAGAGGATCCTTCCGGGAACAGGACAGAGCCTGGGGCTGGCAGTCTTCTCCCTGCTCTTCTTCGGAGCGGTTCTGTTCTTTTCCCTCAGACCGGGAGAGATCCTGACATGGATCGGGAAAGTGCTGAATCCTCTCTTCCTCTGCTTTCTCGGAATCCTGGTAGTGAGGGCGCTTCTGTCTCCCATGGGAGACATCGGGGAGGCGGCTCCTTCGGGAGCTTACGCGGACGGAGCGTTTTTCACGGGGCTTCTGGAGGGATATAACACGATGGATGCGCTGGCGGGGCTGGCGTTCGGTATCGTTGTGGTGGAAGTGATCCGGAATCTGGGCGTGAAGGAGCCCGGAAAAGTTGCGGGATATACGGTGAGGGCAGGCCTGTTCAGTTCGGCGCTCATGGCGCTGATCTATGTTCTGGTCACTGTCATGGGCGCGCAGAGCAGAGGATTGCTGGAGGCGTCGGACAATGGCGGGGAGGCTCTGGCACAGATCGCGGAACATTATTTCGGACCGGCCGGCGCTGTCATACTGGCGGTCACGGTTACAGTGGCCTGCCTGAAGACGGCGGTGGGTCTGATCACCAGCTGCGGGGAGACATTTGTGAAAATATTTTCCAAAGGGCCTTCCTATCATTTCTGGGCAGCAGCCTTCTGTATTCTGTCCTTTCTGATCGCCAATCTCGGACTGGACGCGATCATCGCGTATTCTATGCCTGTGCTTATGTTCCTGTATCCTCTGGCGATTGTGCTGATCCTGCTCACTCTGGGCGGCCGGTTTTTCGGAAACAACAGGGGAGTTCTGCGGTGGACCGCAGGGGCTACGTCCGCTGCCGCCCTGTTTGATCTGCTCCGGGCGCTGCCGGAAGCCGCGAGGGCAGCGCTTCATACGGAATGGCTGACCCCTAACTTCCAGAAAAATTAACTCTCGTAGCATCTACTTCTTTTATTCATAGTC
>ERZ1090862.1427-NODE-1429-length-10487-cov-18.899636_pt1 | contig 10487 bp, 6 predicted proteins | sample MGYA00478481_ERZ1090862 | MGnify/ENA primary metagenome ERZ1090862 (study PRJEB33644, sample SAMEA5815745) | chicken gut metagenome | biome: Chicken; feature: Gastrointestinal Tract; material: Caecum | place: Ireland | collected 2019-01-01 | study: A study of... | reverse complement strand
AATTTTTTCCATTTGCGTTTTTTATTCACTCCGATATCCCCTCTTATCCCCTTAAGTAACCAATTTATACCTTCATATTACCACCCGAATATTGTTTTGTCAATGCCTGTTTTTTACGCAAAACACCAAAAGATAAGTTCTTCACACAATAAAATATATACTTAATTAAAGATACAGAAATTAAGTTGAGACTAAAAAAATACGGCTGTAACAGCCGTATTTTTTAAAACTTACGATGCAAGGAACAGTCTGCGTAATAATAAAATAAGCCGCCCGAAAGGGCGGCACGTAAATTACAGAATTTTTTCCATTGTTGTTTTTAGCGGCACAAGCCCGCACTTTACATAAAACTTCATTGCGGCGGGGTTGCACGCCCATACGTTGAGCGTTAAATTGTAGCAACCGCTCTTCTTTGCAAAGTCGCACACATACTCATAAAGCGCACTGCCTACGCCGCGTCTGCGCGCGTTTCCGTCCACACAGATATCGTCTATATACAGCGTCTTAACGTCCTGCAAAAGACTGTCGCCGCGCGTTTCCTTGAACATACAGATGGCATATCCCGCCACCTTACCCTCATCCTCGCAGACAAAGAGCGGCGTATTTTCGTCTGAAATGAGCTTTTTTACGCCTTCGGCATCGTACTTTGTATTATTTTTGAACAGGTCGGGACGCCCCTCATAGTGCACCTCGTTTACCTGGCGCAAAAGACCGAGTATGGCCGGGATATCCTTTTCTTCCGCTTTGCGAACGTACATAATTGCTCCTTTAGCGCAAAATAAATTTATTGCGGCGGCGCACGAAAGTGCGCCGCCGCAGAAAAACAACTTAAATTACTTTATGGGTTTGATGTATTCCTTGCCGCCCATATACTTGCGGAGCACTTCGGGAATGAACACGCTGCCATCCTCCTGAAGGTGATTTTCAAGGAATGCAATGAGCATTCTGGGAGGCGCCACAACGGTGTTGTTGAGCGTGTGAGCGTATTCGTTTTTGCCAGTTTTGGAACTCTTGAACTTTATGCCAAGCCTTCTTGCCTGCGCATCGGTGAGGTTGGAGCAGCTGCCTACTTCGAAATACTTTTTCTGACGGGGGCTCCACGCCTCTACATCAAGACTTCTGTATTTGAGGTCGGCAAGGTCGCCAGAGCAGCATACGAGCGTACGCACGGGTATCTGCATGGATACGAACAGCTCGACCGTGTATGACCACAGTTTTTCGTACCAGTAGTCGCTCTCTTCGGGCTTGCATACGACTATCATTTCCTGCTTTTCGAACTGGTGAATGCGGTAAATGCCGCGCTCCTCTATGCCGTGCGCGCCCTTTTCCTTGCGGAAGCAGGGCGAATAGGAAGTGAGCGTTAAGGGCAGTTTGCTTTCATCAAGCACGGTGTTTATGAAACGGCCTATCATTGAGTGCTCGGACGTGCCGATAAGGTACAGGTCCTCGCCCTCTATTTTATACATCATGCCGTCCATCTCTTCAAAGCTCATAACGCCCGATACGACGTCGCTTCTTATCATGTAGGGCGGTATTACGTAGGTGAAGCCCTTATCTATCATAAAGTCGCGCGCATAGGTGAGCACTGCGGAATGCAGACGCGCAACATCGCCGATAAGATAGTAAAAGCCGTTGCCCGAGGTGCGCCTTGCGCTGTCCAGGTCGATGCCGCCGAGGCGTTCGAGTATGTCCACGTGGTAGGGAACCTCAAAGGGCTTTTCCTTTGCCTCGAGATAGGTGTTCCACTGCACGTTCTGACTGTCGTCCTTGCCGATGGGAACATCGTCTGCTATGATGTTGGGTATGGACATCATATCCTTTTTGAGCTGGGTCTCTATCTCGGCCGTACGGGCCTCTATCGCGCTGACGCGGTCGTTATTTTCCTTTACTTCGGCCTTGACTTTTTCGGCCTCTTCCTTCTTGCCCTCCTTCATGAGAGCGCCTATCTGCTTGGAGAGAGCGTTGCGCTTTGCACGGCGTTCGTCGCCTTCGCGCTGAAGGGTGCGCTTTTCAGCATCCAGTGCGAGCACTTCGTCTACCAGAGGAAGTTTTTTATCCTGAAATTTCTTTTTTATGTTTTGCCTTACGAGCTCGGGATTTTCCCTTATGAGGTTGATGTCGATCATAAAAAACACTCCGATGAAGTATGCCGCGGCGGGACAGCGCCTTAACGCAACGGAAAATATACTGCCATATTCCCGCTCGGCTTTGAATATGCTTAAATTATAAACCAAAAAAAGAGCAAAAGCAATTAAAATTGCCGAACGTGCGCTATTATGTTGAAAAAAAATGCCCGCCGTGGTATACTGTAAAAAAGCGGCTCAGTCCTTACGGTAAGCCGCTATAACCGCGGAAAATTTTTATGACACGGCATTGCGCGTACGCAAGGCGCAAAGAGCAGACTTTTTCTGCGGAGAAAACTATGTATATATTTAAGGAAATGCGATGAGCAAAATAATTTATAAAAAGGGCACGGCGCAGACAATTTCCGACGACGCCGAAAAACAGAAGGCCGCCCTTGCCGAGGCCGCGGCCGAAGACGCCGCACCGCCCGCCGCAGACGAAAAGGACGGCGCGCAGCCTTCCGCGTCCGCCGCAAAAAGTGACGGCGACGATTCCTTGCAGCAGTCCGCAAAAAGCGAAGATGCTAAGGCTGCCGATGACGGCGACAACGGTTCTGGCGAGGACTTTGACAAGGACAAAGTTTTCCGCTACTTCCGCCGACACCCCAAAAACAAGATAAACACGCACGTTGAACGCTATACCCCCTCCACCGACACGGGCCTTACCTCCGCGCAGGTGCAAAAGAGGTTTTCACAGTTCCTGTTCAACGACACCAACAAAAAATATTCCAAGTCCTACGCGAGCATATTCATAGGCAACATATGCACATTCTTCAACCTGCTGTGCCTTATAGCATTCATCGCGCTGATACTTGCAAACACCAAACAGATTTCCAACTACCTGGTAATTTTTATTACCACGGCAAACATTGTCATAGGAATCATTCAGGAGATCCGCTCCAAACTCTCCATTGATAAGCTGTCCATTCTGGCGGCGAATACGGCCAAAGTCATACGAGACGGAGAGATTACGGAAATTCCGCTTAGCGAGATAGTCCTTGACGACGTAATTATGCTTGAAACGGGCAACCAGGTACCCGCCGACTGTATTCTTGCCGAAGGCTCGGTTGAAGTGAACGAGTCCCTTCTGACCGGCGAGAGCGTATCGGTGAAAAAAATGCCCGGCGACCTTTTATATGCCGGCAGCTTTATCTCCAGCGGCAGCGGCAAATTCCGCGTGGATAAGGTGGGCAAGGAAACTTACCTGCAAAAGCTGACCTCTAAAGCCAAAAAATACAAGAGACCCAACTCCGAGCTGATGAACAGCACAAAGTGGATAATAAAGGTCATAGGCGTGCTGATTATTCCCATAGCCATAGGCATTTTCCTTACCACTTACGCAAACTTTAACCCCGCGGACGCGCAGGGAATTACCGAGTGGCTGTTCTCCGTGAGGGTAAACTATGCAATACAGCGAACGTGCACGGTAATAATCGGCATGATACCTTCGGGAATGCTGCTGCTGACAAGCGTGGCACTTGCCGTAGGCGTTATCCGCCTTACCAAACACAACACCTTGGTACAGGATTTGTATTCGCTTGAAATGCTGGCGCGCGTCAACGTGCTCTGCCTGGATAAGACGGGCACGATAACCGACGGCAGAATGAAGGTAAGCGACTGCATAATTTTAAATACCGTTGAAGAGTATTCGCTGAATGATATTATGGGGTCAATGCTTGCTGCGCTGAACGATAACAACCAGACTTCCATTGCCCTTTACAACCATTTCGGCCACAGCGACAGACTGTCGCCGATAGCTAAAATACCCTTCTCCTCCAAGAGAAAACTTTCTGCCGTAAGCTTTGACGAGGCGGGAACGTTCGTGTTCGGCGCACCCGAATTTGTGCTTAAACCCCTGCCCGCAAAAGTTGAACGCATTATGAAACAGTATGCCCAGATGGGCATGCGAGTGCTCGTGCTCGCACACTCCAACACCCCCATCTCCGGCGACAAACTGCCCGCAGTTCTAAAGCCGATTGCCATTATTTCCATCGCCGACAACATCCGCGAGGACGCCATTGACACCATTAAATGGTTCCGCGAAAACGACGTTGCAGTAAAGGTGATTTCGGGCGACAGCCCCGTAACCGTATCGGAAGTGGCAAGGCGCGCAGGCATTGAAAACGCCGAAAAGTTCATTTCGCTTGAAGGACTGAACGACAAGGAAGTGGAAAACATTGCAAACAAGTACACCGTTTTCGGCCGAGTTACGCCCGAACAGAAGGCAATTTTAGTGCGTTCGATTAAGTCCGAGGGCAACACGGTTGCAATGACGGGCGACGGCGTAAACGATATACTTGCACTCAAAGAGGCAGACTGCGCAATATCAGTTGCGTCTGGCAGCGAGGCGGCGAGAAACGTAAGCCACCTTGTTCTGATGGACAACAACTTCAACTCAATGCCGAAGATAGTTGCCGAGGGCAGACGAGTTATAAACAACATAAAAAATTCGTCCTCGCTCTACCTCATGAAGACGTTGTTTACGGCCATACTTGCCGCGCTGTGCATATTCATGAGTACGCCTTACCTCTTTATGCCGTCCAACGTGCTTCTGCTTGAATTCTGCGTGATAGGCGTGCCCTCCTTCTTCCTTTCGCTGCAACCCAACAATTCCAGGGTGCAGGGCAAATTCATCACACACGTAATGTGCCGCGCGATTGCGGGAAGTCTGCTGATGGTGATGTGCGTTATGGCAATGTACATTACGGGCGTTGCCGACGCCGCCGAATTCGGACAGTTCCGCCAGGCTATGTGCATGATTGCGCTGACTTTCAGCGGAATGGTTATGCTGTTCCGCGTATGCCAGCCGTTCAACGCATACCGACTGGTACTCTTCCTTTCAATGCTGGCAATAGCAATTGTATGCTTTACCGTAAAACCGCTTGGCTCATTCCTGTATGCCGGTTGGAGCGACCTTTCGTGGGACTATGCAAAGGTGCTTGTAATCGTTGTCGTGATAGAGGCCGCGTTCCCGCTGTCCTCCGCGCTGATAAAGATTATGGAAATCATAATGCCGTCCTCCACGGGCAACGCCAAAAAGACGGCAAAGCCTGCCGCAAGGTAAAGTTTAAAACCAGGCTGATTTATTCAACAAAATAAAGTTGCGCCCGTCCGCTTACCGCGGACGGGCGCTTTTTTCATATGCTCTGCAAGTGAAATACGGCGGCCGTGACATTGCGCCGACAGTATGCAATTGAATATACTCCGCGGAATTAAAAATATCCGACAGACGAGCCAACCGCACAAAAATACAGCTGCGGCAAGGCATACAAAAACGGGCATCCGAAAAATTCGGATGCCCGTTAGTTGCGGCATATTGCCGCACCAATTGACTTTAAAGCTTATTCCTCTGCGCCGTCTTCCGAAGAGTCGTCCGCACCCTCTGCAAGGTCCTCCGCGGTGGCCTCTTCGGGCACTTCCGCCTCGGCCTCGTCGTCACGCTCGGTGACGGCAACGGTGGCAACAGAACCTTCCTTCAGTTTCATAAGGCGCACGCCGCGGGTATTGCGGCCTATGAGCGATATGTCGCCGCAATGCATGCGGATTATTACGCCCGCATCGGAAATTATCATTATGTCGTCTTCGGCGGTGACGAGCTTCATGTTGACGAGCTTGCCCGTCGTCTCGTTGAACACGCCTGCCTTTATGCCCTTGCCTGCTCTGCCCTGCAGACGGTAGTCGGCAAAGGACGAACGCTTGCCGTAGCCGCCCGAAGTTACCGTGAGGACATCCTTGCTTTCGTCCACGACAAGCATATCGACAAGCTTATCGCCCTCAGACAGTTTCATTGCCCTTACGCCTGCGGTGTCCCTGCCCATGTTGCGCACGTCATCCTCGGAGAACCTTATGCACTTGCCTTCGGAGGAGGCTATCATGAGCTCGTCGTTGCCCGAGGTGAACTGTACGGAAATGAGCTCGTCGCCCTCGTTGAGCCTTATGGCTATTTTGCCGTTCTTGTTAATGCGGTAGAACTCCTCTACCTTTGTCTTCTTTATCAGTCCGCCGCGCGTTGCAAAGGCTATGTAGCCCTCCACGCCTTCCTCTATGGGAATCATTGCGGTTATCTTTTCGTCCTGGGCTATGCGGACTATGTTGACAATCGCCCTGCCGCGCGCCGTTCTTGCGGCTTCGGGAATTTCAAAGCCCTTTATGGAATATACCTTGCCGAAGTTGGAGAACAGCAGAATGTCGTCGTGCGTGGAGGCGACGAACATGCGCTCAACAAAGTCCTCCTCCTTGGGTTTGTGCGCCGTAACGCCCATTCCGCCGCGGTGCTGCGCCTTATACTCGGATACGGGCAGACGCTTTACATAGCCCGAATGCGTGAGCGAAACCACAACAGTTTCTTCGGGTATGAGGTCGGCATCCTCTATCTCGCCGAAGTCAACGGCAATTTCCGTCTTTCTGGGCGAAGGATATCTGTTTTTGATGTCGATAAGGTCGTTTTTGATTATTTCAAGCACTCTGCTTTCGTGAGTGAGTATGTCGTTGAAGTCGGCTATCTGCGCCTCAAGCTGGGCAAGTTCGTCCGTGAGCTTATCCACTTCGAGGTGGGAAAGACGGTACAGTCTGAGTTCGGCAACGGCGTTGGCCTGTCTATCGTCAAGCACAAAGTTTGCCATAAGTTTTTCAACGCAGTCGTTCTTATCCTTGGCCGTCTTGCATATTTCCACGACTTCGTCTATGCTGGCCTGCGCGATTACCAGACCGCGCAATATGTGTGCGCGCTCCTCCGCCTTGCTGAGGTCGAACTTTGTCCTGCGGGTGATTATGTCCTTCTGGTGTTCGAGGTAGTAATATATGCACTCCCTTAAATTGAGTATTTTGGGCGTGCCGTCCACAAGCGCCAGCATTATTATGCCGTCCGATACCTGAAGGTTGGTGTGCTTGTACAGAAGGTTGAGCACTACCTGCGCGTTGGCGTCCTTCTTTATCTCTATTACTATGCGCATGCCGTCGCGGTCACTCTCTTCGCGGATATCGGAGATGCCCTCTATGCGCTTATCCTTGACGAGGTCGGCAATGGTTTCAATCAGCTTTGCCTTGTTGACCTGATAGGGAATTTCCGAAACGATTATGCGCGTACGCGTCTGGTTGCCGCTCTGGTAGTCTTCTATTTCGCACTTGGAGCGTATGATTATGTTGCCGCGGCCCGTGCGGTATGCCTTTCTTATGCCGCTGCGACCCATTATCATTGCGCCCGTGGGGAAGTCGGGTGCGGGAATGTACTGCATAAGCTCGTCTACGTCTATATCGGGATTATCTATCATTGCGATAACGCCGTCTATGACCTCGCCGAGGTTGTGGGGCGGTATGTTGGTCGCCATGCCCACCGCAATGCCGTCAGAACCGTTTACAAGCATGTTGGGGAAACGCGAAGGCAGAACGGTAGGCTGCATGCCCGTATCGTCGAACGTGGGATAGAAATCGACGGTCTCCTTGTCGAGGTCGCGCAGCATTTCTGCGGCAAGCTTGGAAAGCCTTGCCTCGGTATACCTCATCGCCGCGGGGGGATCGCCGTCCACCGAACCGAAGTTGCCGTGACCTTCAACAAGCGGGAAGTTTATCGAAAAGTCCTGCGCAAGCCTTACCAGAGCGTCGTACACAGAGCTGTCGCCGTGGGGATGGTATTTACCAAGGCAATCGCCGACGATACGCGCGCACTTACGGAAGGGCTTGTCGTTGTACAGACCGAGTTCGTGCATCGAGTAGAGTATTCTGCGGTGAACGGGTTTGAGACCGTCGCGCACATCGGGTATGGCGCGCGATACGTTTACCGCCATTGCGTAGGCTATGAAGGAACGTTTGAGTTCTTCATCTACCTCCACTTCCAGCATTTTGGTCATGGAGAGCGTCTTTTTAAATTCTTCGGTAAGCTCGGGGCTGGTTTCTTTTTTAGCCATAACTCCTCCTTATACGTCCAGCTCTTCCACGAGCTTTGCGTTGTCTTCTATAAACTTGCGGCGAAGTTCGGGCTGTTCGCCCATGAGAAGGGCAAACATCTTGTCGGCTTCAACAGCGTCCTCTACGTTGACCCTTACAAGCGTACGCTTTGCAGGGTTCATTGTAGTATCCCACAGCTGTTCCTTGTTCATTTCGCCGAGACCTTTGTAGCGCTGAAGTTCAAACTTGCTGCCTTCGTGGCTGGCACGGAACTCTTCAAGCGCCTTGTCATCGTAGAGGTAAGTGTCCTCTATGCCCTTGCCCGATACCTTGTAAAGGGGCGGCTGGGCGGCGTACACGTGGCCGTTTTCGACCAGCGGACGCATATAGCGGAAGAAGAACGTGAGCAGCAGTATTCTTATGTGGCTGCCGTCCACATCTGCATCGGTCATTATTATTATTCTGTCGTAGCGGAGCTTGCTTTCGTCAAAGTTTTCCTGTATGCCGCAGCCGAAGGCCGTTATCATGGCCTTTATCTCCTCGTTTTCAAGCACGCGGTTTATGCGCACCTTTTCAACGTTGAGTATCTTGCCGCGAAGGGGAAGTATGGCCTGGAAACGTCTGTCGCGTCCCTGCTTTGCCGTGCCGCCCGCGGAGTCGCCCTCGACTATATAAATTTCGCACAGCTCGGGGCGCTTATCCGAACAGTCGGCAAGCTTGCCTGGAAGCTTTGTGCTTTCAAGCACGCCCTTGCGGCGAGTTTCCTCACGCGCGAACCTTGCCGCGTCGCGCGCACGCTGGGCGGTTATGCAGCGCATTACCAGCTCCCTCGCCTCGGCGGGGTGCTCTTCAAGGTAGGTGCCGAATTTATCCACCGTGGCCTTATATACAAAGCCCCTCACGTACGTGGAGCAAAGTTTTGCCTTGGTCTGGCTTTCATACTGCGCATCTGCAATCTTTACCGAAACGACGGCCGTTATGCCCTCGCGCACGTCCTCGCCCGCGAGTTTATCGTTTTCCTTGAGTATGTTGAGTCTGTGGCCCGCGTCGTTTATAACCTTGGTAAGCGCCGATTTGAAGCCTTCCAGGTGGGTGCCGCCGTCAGGCTGACGGATATTGTTGGAGAACGGGAAAATCTGTTCGGAATAGCCGTCGTTGTACTGTATGGCAATTTCGAGGAACTTATCGTCGCCCTCGGAATCTTCAAAGTATACGGGCTTTTCAAACAGCACTTCCTTGCCCTTGTTTATGTCCTCTATAAAGTGCACAACGCCGCCTTCGTAGCAGAAGGTATCCGTACGGGGTTTTTCGCCGCGCAGGTCGGTAAGAGTGAGCGTTATGCCCTTATTCAGATAGGAAAGCTCCCTTAAAAGCGTGCGCAGAGTGTCATAGTTGAACTCCACCGTTTCGAATACGGTGGCATCGGGATGGAAGGATATCAGCGTACCCGTTTCATCCGTGTCGCCTACTATTTTAAGGGGCTCCTCCGGAATGCCGCAGTGATATACCTGTCTGTAACGGTGACCGTTCTGGCAGACTTCGGCAATGAGAGTATCTGCAAGCGCGTTTACGCAGGATACGCCCACGCCGTGCAGTCCGGAAGAAATTTTATAGCCGCCGTGCTTGTTGCCGCCGCCGAATTTGCCGCCCGCGTTGAGGTTGGTGAGCGCAAGCTCTACGCCGCTGATGCCCTCCTGCTCGTTTATGCCGGTGGGTATGCCCCTGCCGTTATCCTTTACGACGCAGCAGCCGTCCGCCGTGAGCGTTACGTCCACGCGGTCGCAATAGCCCGCAAGGGCTTCGTCTATGGAGTTGTCTATGACCTCCCTTACAAGGCCGTGAAGTCCTTTTTCGTCTGTGGTGCCGATATACATGCCGGGGTTCTCGCGCACGGGCTCAAGACCTTTGAGCGCGACCAGGCTGTTGGCGTCATAGTTGTTCTGTACTTTTTCAGGCATAAAAAATTCCTCCGATCCGATGCGCGGAAAGCACTTTTTCCGCGGCCAAGGAGCCGTATTTTTTTATATTTTTACAATCGCGCGCGTCCGCTCTTATCTGTATTTCAGGTTTGGCGCGGCGATTTGAAAAATTGCACAATTTTGCATCCGCATGCAAAAATACCCGCCGTAAAGCAGAAAATATTTTTGCCGCCGAGCATTAAATCAGCTTACAGAGAAATTATACCATATTATATAATCGTTGTCAAGTTGCGGCGGAAATTACAACCGTCTGCGGCATAATTCAGAGCAGGTTTTCACATACTTTTTATGCAGAAAAAAGGGGGAAATTCATGAACGCAAAAAACAGCAATTCGTTCTTTTTGTGCGGGGCGGAAAAATGCAACGCATACGAGTGTCCGACGTGCGGAAACCACGTGTGCGCCGACTGCGCAAAGGCGTGGAACAACGTATGTCCCAACTGCTTTTCAAAGCTTTATAAAATAAGCTGAAAAACGCCGCGCGGCCGCAGTGATACTGCGGC
>ERZ1090862.1425-NODE-1427-length-10491-cov-13.349655_pt1 | contig 10491 bp, 8 predicted proteins | sample MGYA00478481_ERZ1090862 | MGnify/ENA primary metagenome ERZ1090862 (study PRJEB33644, sample SAMEA5815745) | chicken gut metagenome | biome: Chicken; feature: Gastrointestinal Tract; material: Caecum | place: Ireland | collected 2019-01-01 | study: A study of... | reverse complement strand
TTAATATGTTTCACTTCATTTACGATCCTGCTGGTTGTTTTTCCAATTACCTCCCATGGGATCTCTGCGCTCTCTGCTGTCATGAAGTCTGTTGTGGTCACTGCTCTCAGTGCGATGGCGTAGTCATAGGTTCTCTCGTCTCCCATAACGCCTACAGACTGCATATTGGTCAGTGCTGCAAAGTACTGGCCGATTTCTCTGTCGATACCTGCCTTGGCGATCTCTTCTCTCCAGATAGCGTCTGCATCCTGGACCATTTTCACCTTCTCGGCAGTTACTTCGCCGATGATACGGATTCCCAGTCCCGGGCCGGGGAATGGCTGACGGAATACAAGGTAATCCGGAATGCCCAGCTCCAGACCTGCCTGGCGTACCTCGTCTTTAAACAGATCTCTGAGGGGCTCGATGATTTCTTTGAAATCAACATAGTCGGGCAGTCCTCCTACGTTGTGGTGGGATTTGATCACTGTGGATTCTCCTCCGACACCGCTTTCTACCACGTCTGGATAGATGGTTCCCTGTACCAGGAAGTCTACAGCGCCGATCTTCTTTGCTTCTTCTTCAAACACACGGATAAATTCTTCGCCGATGATCTTACGTTTTTTCTCAGGCTCTGTTACCCCTTTTAATTTGCTGTAAAATCTTTCCTGAGCGTTTACACGGATGAAGTTCAGGTCATAGGGGCCTTCCGGACCGAAGACTGCCTCAACCTCGTCTCCTTCGTTTTTACGGAGAAGGCCGTGGTCTACGAACACACAGGTCAGCTGATTTCCTACTGCTTTGGAAAGAAGGACAGCTGCCACAGAAGAGTCCACGCCGCCGGAAAGTGCGCATAATACTTTTCCATCTCCTACTTTTTCGCGGATGGCTTTGATAGTTTCTTCTACGAAGGAATCCATCTTCCAGTCTCCGGCGCACTGACATACATTATAGACAAAGTTGGAAAGCATCTTCTTTCCTTCTTTTGTATGAAGGACTTCCGGATGGAACTGGGTTGCGTAAAGCTTCTTTTCTGTATTTTCTACTGCTGCCACAGGACAGTCTGCTGTGTGAGCAATGATCTCAAATCCGGGAGCCGGTTTGGAAATATAGTCGTTATGGCTCATCCAGCAGATGGTCTTCTCAGACACATTCTCAAAGAGTTTGGAGTTCCGATCTACCGTTACCTCGATCTTTCCATACTCTCTCACAGGAGCCTTTTCCACAGTTCCTCCCAGCAGGTGCATCATCAGCTGAGAACCATAGCAGATTCCCAGAATAGGCACGCCCAGTTCAAAAATTTCTTTTGTGTATGTGGGAGAATCCGGCAGATAGGCGCTGTTAGGGCCGCCGGTAAAAATAATACCTTTCGGCTGGATTTCTTTGATCTTTTCAATATCTGTTTTATAAGAATAGATTTCGCAGTAAACATTACATTCACGTACACGTCTTGCGATCAGCTGATTATACTGACCGCCGAAGTCAAGTACAATAACGGTTTCTCTCTTCAAGAAAGTGCCCTCCTGTTCTTTTTTATCATCATTTGAAAATTTCTGATCCGGCTTATTGTCTCCAGGCTGGATCATCCACTTAATTATAGAGTATCCCCCTCCATTTTACAAGGACAAAATCCCCCCATTTACAGTATAAAACTGTCTGGGGCGTCTGGTCCTATCTCTCCAGCTCTTTGATCACGATCCCCAGCCTCTTAGCCAGCATAATGGCCTGTTCCAGGTTTACGACCACTTCCCGCAGTTCATCTTTTCCATCGGAGATCACAATACCTGTAATATCGCACTCTGTAAAATCGATATCCTTCAGCCAGGTTTTGAAGAAACTGACATTTTTAAAGCAATCGTCCTTCCAGTCTACGTTAGTGATATTGCATTTACTCATGCTGGCCTCGGTAAAATCCGTGTGATAGGCTTTTACATAGCTCATACGCACCGCATCCATGCCTGCGTCTCTGAAATTACACTTTTCAATAGAAACATGGCGGATATTGCTTCCGTAAAAATCCGTTCCAAGAGCCTTACAGTTTTCAAAGGCACAGCTTCTGAAATTGATATCGTTCATACTGGAATTAGAAAAATCACAGTTTACAAACTTTACGTCCGTAAAGCTGGCTCTGTCAAAACAGCAGCTTAGAAATTTACAGTTTTGAAACATCACCTGCTGAAAAGAAATATGACTCCCGTCGATCCGGGACAGAAAGGTTCCCGTAAACTGCCTTCTGAAAATCTCTCCCTCTTCTTCTCTGGCCCCTTGTATAAGCCCCGGCGCGTCTTTGACTTCCGCCAGTTCCGAGGGGATCTGCGGTTCTTTAAATGCTTTTTTATTCATAGTTTTCATTCATCCTATACCAATGCTGCATGTTTCCATTTTCCTCTTATGTATCTGGTGACAAAGCATATAGACCGGAACAGCCAGTCAATGGTCATAGCCACCCATACGCCGAACACACCCATGTGGAAATAAACACCCAGCACTGCGCTGAAACCGATCCGGAATATCCACATAGAGATGATAGACAGACCCATGGTAAACTTAACATCTGCCGCCGCCCTCAGAGTATTCGGCAGAGAGAAGGACAGGGGCCATATGGTCACTACACAGGCAGAATGATAAAACAGGATCTGTCGTGCATAGCTGCTGGCTTCCTCTGAAAGTCCATAAATACTCACCACAAAAGGCACTGCCAGCACCACAAGAATGTTTATTGCCAGAGCGGAAATATAAATGATCTTGATCAGCTTCTTGGTATAATATTTTACCTGTTCAAAGTCCCCGGCCCCTACACACTGTGACACCACGGTGAGCATGGCAAAACCGATGGCCATTCCTGGAAGGGTGGCAAAAGTGGCTACATTGTTGGAAACCGCATTAGCGGCAATAGACGCGGTTCCGAATCCTGTCACAATGCTCAGCACCATGATCTTACCAAGCTGGAACATACTGTTCTCCAGTCCATTGGGAATCCCGATATACAGGATTTTTTTCAGGAGAGACCAGTCTGTTTTAAAGGAAAACGGGTGATAAATATGGACCATATGCTTCTGATCGTTCAACATGCTCAGCATGACAATACAGGCCACGGTCCTGGAAACTAAAGTGGGGATTGCAACTCCCTCTACTCCTCTGTGAAGCCCATAGATCAAAATGGCATTTCCGCAGATGTTGATCGCATTCATCAGCAAAGAAGTCTTCATTGCAATAGAGGAATTTCCCATTGCCCGGAAAGCCGCCGCTCCTGCATTATACAAGGCGATCATGGGAATAGAAGCAAAAACGATCAGCATATAAACATTGCAGTTATAAAGAACATCTGCTTCGATATTGCCAAAGATCACACGAGTGATCAGATTCCGTCCCAGATAGCCCAGGATCATTACCGCCAGAGAAGCTTTCAGGGTAAAAGCCAGCAGCTGGTTTGTAGCCTTGCAGGCCATTTCCGACCTCTTCTTCCCCAGGAACTGTCCGGTAATGACTGCTCCTCCTGTGGCAAGTGCCGTAAAGATATTGATGACCAGCACCATGACGGTATCAATAAGAGAAACACCGGATACCGCAGCCTCCCCTACACTGGACACCATAACAGAATCTGCAAGTCCTACAAAGGCCTGAAGGAACTGATCCACCACCAGAGGAAGGATCAGTTTCCGCAGGTCTGCATTGGAAAAAAAGAGCTTTTTTCCGTCCATTTTTCTTTATTTTCTCCTCCGTATCTTTTTGATATCCCACATTATACGCCCCCGGATTCTGGTGTACAAGAGAGATTCTTAACTTTTTCTTTACTTTGCAGAGGAATACCATAAAAAAACGGAAGCCTTCTCCCTTGAGAGAGACTTCCGCTATATAACTATGTAATGATAAGAGCTTCACAGGTAAGGATACCCAGGAAAATAAGATTCCACCCTGTAAAGACTTTCATAAACCTTCCCTTTCTCCGTGGATATTCCACCGTATAAAATTTAAATGAGATCAGGCTTGCCAGTGAGGCCACCAGGGTTCCCAGACCTCCCAGATTGACTGCTGTAAGAAGAAGGGAAAAGTTCCCCGCAAATCCTGACAGCAGGATCGCTGCAGGTACATTGCTGATGATCTGGCTGGTAAGGATCCCTGCCCACAGTTCCTTTCCCTGGACAAGGGAAGCCAGAGTATCGCTGATCTCCGGTATACGCTTCATATTTCCGATAAAAACGAAAAAGCAGAGAAAAGTCAGCAAGAGGAAATAGTCTACTTTTCCGAATAATCTCCGATTCACTGCCAGCACTGCCGCTGCCACACAGATCAGAACTGGAATATATGGAAAAATCCGAAATACTACCAGCAGGCAAAGTACCAGCAGAGCGGCAAATGCCAGAAGCTGGGGAAGAGATTTCCCTATCTGGACCTCCTTCTCTTCCTTTACGGAGATACTCTCCAGAGCTTCATTTTTTTCTGTAAAAAGAATGCACACCAGAAGGATCAGCGAAAGGCCTGCGTAAGGCAGAACTGCCCGGGCAAATTCCCCCAGGGTGACTCCTGACATAGAATATAAATAAAGATTCTGGGGATTGCCTATGGGCGTAGCCATACTTCCCAGATTGGCGGCAATGGTCTCCAGCACCACGATCCTCAGGATCCGGTCTTCCCGGCCGATCATCTGATATACCAATATAGTAAATGGTACAAAGGTGATCAGAGTTACGTCATTTGTAATGATCATACTGGAGAAGAAACACAAAAGCACCATAAGCACAGACAGGTTCCGCAGACTGCTGGCTTTCTTTAATAACGTCTCTCCTAAAAGAGAAAATACTCCCAGCCACCGGAAACCGGCCACAATGATCATAAAACAAAACAGCAGGGCAAGAGTCCGGTAATCCGGGTAAGTCAGATAATCCGAATCCGGCCTCACCGCCGCTGCAGAAATAAGGGCAAGAAGAAAAGAGACGCAGAAAACCGTCTCTTTTCTAAAAAAATCTTTCAGAGTTTTCATATAATGGTCTCCCTGCATATCACGAAATTTTTATGCCGTCCTCTGCCGGAAATTCCGGGATCCCGGTTCCGGTTCAGGACAAACAGCCCTATTATACCTCGTGTTTTTCTGATATGCAATCATAACCCTGATAAAATTTCAGCTTTAATATCCCTTTCCGGCGTCCGGGCTGTTTTTCATGATCTTGACCAGTCTGCTGGTACCAAGTCTCTCTGCCCCCAGACGGATAAATTCTTCTGCGTCGTCAAAGGAAGAAATGCCTCCCGCAGCCTTTACCTTCACATCTTTTCCTACATGTTTTCTCATCAGTTCCACATCTGCAAAGGTAGCCCCGCCGGTAGAAAATCCCGTAGAAGTTTTAATGTATTCTGCCCCTGCTTTTGTGACGATCTCGCACATTTTTATTTTTTCTTCTTCTGTGAGCAGACAGGTCTCGATGATCACCTTCAGGATCCTGCCGCCGCAAGCCTGGTGGATCTGCCGGATCTCCTCTTCGATTTCTTCGTACTTCTTATCTTTCAGCTTACCGATATTAATGACCATATCGATCTCGGAAGCTCCGTTTGCAACAGCATCCTTTGTCTCAAATACCTTAGTGGCTGTGGTGCTGTAGCCATTTGGAAAACCGATCACCGTACAGATAGGCAGTTTTCCCTCTACATATTCAGCGGCCTGTTTCACATAAGAAGCCGGAATACAGGCAGAGGCTGTTCCGTATTTTATAGCGTCATCCAGGATCTGCCGGATCTCCTCCCATGTTGCAGTCTGTGTCAGTAAAGTATGGTCCACATATTTTAAAATTTCTTTTTTATCCATCTCAGATTCCTTTCCATTTTTTCTCAAATATTTCTTTGATCTCCGTATCAAAAGCTGTATCTGCAGCGTTCTTTAGGAGGGTAAAGATCAGTTCCTCGTCCCGGCCGTATTGTTCGTAAACTTTCGTTAATTCCTGAGTCATAGTCGTCCCGCTGACGGTCCGGTTATCTGTGTTTACAGAAACCTTGATCCCCGCATCCAGAAACTGGTGAAGAGGATAATCCTGCCAGGTCTGGACTGCTTTTGTCTGGAAGTTGCTTGTAGGGCACATTTCTACGCCGATACCAGTCTTGGCATATGCCTTCATCAGCTCCGGTTCTTTTTTCAGGGCAATCCCGTGGCCGATCCTGGCAGCGCCCAGCTCCCAGGCTTCCCGGACATTTTCCAGGTTTCCGGTCTCCCCGGAGTGGATGGTATAAGGCATACCCAGGCGTTTTGCCTCCTGGAAAATATTCCGGAAACAGGCCGTAGGATAAGCAGATTCATCCCCTGCCAGATCCAGAGCACATACCCCTTCTCCCAGGTATTCTCTGGCGCATTTCAGCATTGCCAGGTTCTGTTCTTCACTGTGGTTTCTCATAGCGCACACAATAATCCCATAATGTACCTGGAAATCTTCTTTTCCCCGTTCCATTCCTTTCCTCACTGCCTCGATCACCTGTCTGCAGCTTAAATTTTCATGTACGGAAAGCATAGGAGCAAACCGGACTTCTATGTATTCCACTTTCTCTTTTGCGATCTCTTCCACAAAGGTATAGGCCCCTTCTTCCAGTCCTTTCTCATCCTGCAGGCACTGCAGCGGCAGGTCAAATTTCTCCAGATATTCCGTAAGGCTCCGGCAGTCCTGGGATACAGTCAGCGCCTCCCCGGTCACTTTTTTCCCCAGGTGTCTCTCTATCATGGCCTTTGTAAGAGAGCCGTCCAGATGACAGTGGAGGTCAAGTTTTGGAAGCTGTTCTATATCCATATAATCACACCTTTTCTATGATTTTAGTAACCAGTTCTTTGAACTGAACAGAGACTCTGTCGGCAGTTTCCTGTACTTCTTTGTGGTCCAGTTTTTGGTCTGACAGTCCTGCTGCCAGGTTGGTGATACAGGAGATCCCGCCGATCTCCATTCCCATATGGCGGGCAGCCATGGCTTCGCAGGCGGTGCTCATTCCCACTGCGTCTCCGCCCCAGATCCGACACATCCGGACTTCCGCGGGAGTCTCATAGCTTGGTCCTGTCAGCTGTACATAGACCCCTTCCTGAAGATTGATCCCGCATTCCCCGGCTGCTTTGCGGATCACTTCCCGGATCCTTTTGCTGTATACTTCACTCATATCCGGGAACCGGTCTCCAAGTTCCTCCAGGTTTGGTCCGATCAGAGGATTCGGTACGCCCACTGCGATCTGGTCGGTGATCATCATAAAATCTCCCGGATGAAAGTTCTCATTGACACCTCCTGCCGCATTGGTGAGGATCAGCTTTTTAGCTCCCAAAAGGCCCATAAGCCTGGTCGGCAGGACCACATCTGACATAGGATATCCTTCGTAATAGTGGACTCTTCCCTGCATGATCACCACCGGGACTTCTCCTACATATCCGAAGACAAACCGCCCTTTATGGCCCTTTACTGTGGATACAGGAAATCCTTCAATATCTGAATAATCCACAGTGGCCTCTATCTTAATACCTTCCGCATAATCTCCCAGTCCGCTTCCCAGGATCAGAGCCACCTCTGGTTTGAAATCTGTTTTTTCTCTGATACTTGCCAGACAAGTCTTTAATTTATTTTCCATTTTGTCACTCCTCTCACAAAGTTTCCGCCAGGATTTCCGAGATCATCTTTTCCATCCGGCAGTATTGCTCATAATTGATCAGGATATAGCTTCCCTGAGTGGTGATCAGACCGCTCTCTTTAAACTTTTTGATAGAACGGCTGATGGTCTTTACACAAAGTCCTGTAAAATCCGACAGCTCCTGGCGGTCTCCTTTCATCTTCATGACTCCATTCTCCGCATATTTTCGATACCGTTTCATCAGCAGGAAAGCCACCCGGTCCGCTCCCTGAAGGAACAACAGCATCCGGCTGTCCCGGGCCTGTTCCAGCAGATATTCTCCCATCAGCCTGCTTTCCTGCTGAAGGGCGGTAATATCCGAATCCAGCCATTTTTTAAAGCCCTCTTTGGGTATTTTCAATACTGTGCATTTTGTCACTGTCTGGAGTGTGGTCTGGTACTTGTCCAGATCAATGATCACTTCCATCCCGCCGAATGCATAGACTTTATCAAATACCGTAAAGTCATAATTAATACCGTAAATTCTGTAATCTGTGGCTTTAATAAGCCCCTTTCCGATCAGGAACACGGTGTCCGCAGGCTCTCCTTCCTGGACAAAGATGGTTCCTTTTTCCAGTTCTTCCACCACAAAAGTATCCATCAGCCACATGGGAGCTGTGCGGAAATATTCTTCAAACTGTTTTCTTCTCTCTTCTTCGATCTCATTCAGAAAAGGTAAAATCTGGGCCAGATAATTATTTTCCATCTTTCGTCACCTGCAGTTCTTTTCTATAGGAAGCACCTGTTTCCCTTTGATATATTTTGCCTGTATGTGTCTGTCTTCCCCCAGGTAGATCAGCCGCTCCAGCCTCTCTTTTGCAGAAAGTTTTCTGGCATGACGGAGCATTGTATCGTCAATGACTACTGCGTCGAATTCATACCCGGGTTCCAGACTTCCCACCCTTCCAAAGAATTCTCCTCCGCCTTTAGTAGCCAGGTAGAAAACTTCTTCCACAGTCAGCGGTGCAAGGCTCTCATCCTGGATCCTCCACCGAAGCTTGGAACACTGGACAGCCATAGCCATGGCCCGGAACATGGAAAGAGATGTGCCGGCAGCCACATCTGTGCCAAGGCCCATCTTCAGTCCCTGGTCAAGAAATCTCCTGGCCGGGGCGATCCCCGAAGCCAGATTTACATTGGACTCCGGGCAATGGGCAATAAACACTCCCTGTTCCTTCATCATCCGGGTTTCTTCCTCGTCACTGTACACGCAATGTGCCATAATCGTAGGACACTCTCCCCCAAACAGCCCATGGAGACGGTAGGCGTCTCCATAGCAGGAAGCTTGGGGACAAAGCTGGCGGACCCATTCTATCTCGCTGAGATTTTCAGAAAGATGAGACTGTGCCGGCAGCCTGTATTTCTTCTGAAGCTCTGAAAGTTTCTCCATCAGTTCATCAGAGCATGTAGGGATAAATCTTGGTGTCAGGATAGGTCTTACATTAGTAAGACCCGCAGCTGCCAGGATCCAGGCTTCCGTATCTTGGGCAGACTTTTGGGCGCTTTCTTCCTGCAGGCCCCGGGAGCTGTTCCGGTCCATATTTACCTTTCCCACATATCCTGCCAGCCCTGCCTCTTCCATCTTCTTCATCAGCCAGAGAGTAGCTTCCTTATGACAGGTGGCGAAAACACAGGCTCTTGTGGTTGCGCTGTGGAGCAGATCTTCTATGAATATATTATACGCCTTTTTAGCATACGCTGTATCCTTATATTTCTCTTCCTCAGGAAAAGTGTGGGTGTTCAGCCAGTCGATCAGTTCCCGGTCCATGCCCAGTCCCCGGAAAGTGTACTGGGGAGCGTGAACGTGCAGATCCACAAGCCCCGGAATGATCAGCTTATCCCCATAATCCCTGCAGGGGATCCCTCTCCATTCTTCCGGGAGAGTTTCAAAAACTCCCCGGCTTTTTCCTTCTTCGCATACTACATAGCCACGGTCCACAGTCCGTATTTTTTTCTGATCCTCACTGTAACAGATATGGCCTCTGATAGCAAATCTTTCCATGTTCTTGTCTCCTTGTTCTGTCATTCCAATATTTTTTATCGCTGTCCCTTGTCGTAAGGGATACCCTCTGCCTTAGGCGCCCTGGAATTCTTTGAAAACAGCGCCAGCACCACAAGGGAAATAATATACGGAAGCATGTTATAAACAGCACTTGGGATATTTAATGCCTCCAGGATATCGAATCCGGAATATACATTGGACAGGGCCCGGAACAATCCGAAAAGAAGGGCTGCCAGTCCGATGAATTTCGGCTCCCACTGACCGAAGATCATAACCGCCAGGGCCAGGAATCCGAAGCCTGCCACACCGTTTTCAAACTTCCACTCACTGACTCCTGCAGTGATATAAACGATCCCCCCAAGGCCGCCGAAAAGGCCGGAGATCAGAACGCCTGCATAGCGCATTTTGTATACGTTGATACCTACAGAATCCGCTGCCTGAGGATGCTCGCCGCAGGCTCTCAGGCGAAGGCCAAACCGTGTTTTATAAAGAACAATATGTGCAATGATCAAAAGAACAACTGCCAGGATCATAAACCAGCTGACCTCAAAGTTTCCGATCTTAAAAGCGGAAAATGCTTTTCTCTGTTCAATGTACTGGATCGAGGAAGAAACGTTATTTACATTTTCTGCCATGTTGATCGCTTTTACAAATACTGTAGCTGCCGCTGTACCAAGGAGGTTCATGGCTGTTCCGATCAGGGTCTGGTCTGCCTTAAAATTAATTGCCGATACGGCCAGCAGAAGCGAATAAACCATACCGAAGAGAATACTTCCGATCACAACTGCCAGGATCATAAGGGCAGCCGGCAGGCTTCCCATATATTTCATTACCAAAGCTCCGCCCAAGGCGCCGATGACCATAGTTCCCTCTAAGCCCAGGTTGATCAC
>ERZ1090862.1422-NODE-1424-length-10508-cov-4.402086_pt1 | contig 10508 bp, 10 predicted proteins | sample MGYA00478481_ERZ1090862 | MGnify/ENA primary metagenome ERZ1090862 (study PRJEB33644, sample SAMEA5815745) | chicken gut metagenome | biome: Chicken; feature: Gastrointestinal Tract; material: Caecum | place: Ireland | collected 2019-01-01 | study: A study of... | reverse complement strand
CCCGCCAACACGGGCCACGCATTTTCTACATTTTTCAATGCATTTTTTCTATATTTTTTCTGCATCTTTATACATATTTAACAAAATTCGACTTATTGTTCCGTTCCGCCCGGATTTTTCCCCGGACACGCTTCCGCCATTTACATTTATTTCCGGACAGGTTATAATTTCTGTAAAAGCAGCCGGTCCTTCCGGCGCTCAGATTATACAGCAAGGATGGGAATTATGTATACCATTAATTTTGACGCACCAATTCATATTCATTTTATCGGCATCGGCGGCATCAGCATGAGCGGGCTGGCTGAAGTCCTTCTGGAGGAGGGATTTTGGATCTCCGGTTCTGATGCAAGAGAAAGCGCCCTGACGCAGCGTCTCGTTTCCATGGGCGCCCGCGTTTCTTACGGCCAGAGGCCCGAAAACATCACCCCGGATATTGATCTGGTCGTGTATACGGCTGCCATCCATCCGGATAATCCGGAATTCGCGGCCGCGGTTTCCCGGGGTATTCCCATGCTCACCAGGGCGGAGCTTCTGGGTCAGATGATGAAAAATTACCGTCTTCCCATTGCCGTGGCCGGGACACACGGGAAAACCACAACCACCTCCATGGCTGCGGAGGTTCTGCTGGAAGCAGACAGAGATCCCACCATTTCTGTAGGCGGCATCCTGCCTTCCATCGGAGGCAATATCCGCGTCGGCCATTCCGATACTTTTATCACAGAGGCCTGCGAATATACAAACAGTTTTTTAAGCTTCTTCCCGAAAATCGGACTGATTCTGAACATCGATGCCGATCATCTGGACTTTTTCAAGGATATTGAAGATATCCGGCATTCTTTCCGGAAATTCGCACAGCTTCTTCCTCCAGACGGCACGCTGATCATCGACGGAGACACGCCGGCATACGAAAAGATCACAGAGGGGCTCCCCTGCCGGGTGATTGTTTATTCGCTGCATTCTGACGCGGACTACACCGCAGGGGATATTTCCTTTGATCAGGAGGGCTGCCCCTCCTTTACCGCCTTCCGGCAGGGCGTATCTGCGGGGCGTTTTTCCCTGCGGATACCGGGCGCCCATAACGTCTCCAACGCGCTGGCCGTCATTGCCCTGGCCGATGTGCTGGGGATCGATGCGGATACGGTCCGCCAGGGTTTCCTGCGCTTTCATGGGGCCGACCGGCGTTTTCAGTACAAGGGAGTCTTCGGCGGCGTAACGGTCATTGATGACTACGCCCATCATCCCACGGAGATCCGGGCCACTCTGACCGCAGCCAGGAACTATCCGCACCGGACTCTCTGGTGCGTCTTCCAGCCCCACACCTATACCAGAACCAAGGCACTGTTCCAGGAGTTTGCCGAAGCGCTGTCCCTGGCCGATAAAGTGGTGCTGGCCGATATTTATGCGGCGCGGGAAACAGATACCCTGGGAATTTCCTCAAAGGATCTCCGGGACGCGGTCTTGTCCCGCGGAACAGAATGTTTCTATTTCCCGTCCTTCGGGGAAATCGAAGCATTTCTGAAAAAAAATTGTTATCCCGGAGATCTGTTGATAACTATGGGCGCCGGAGATGTGGTAAATATCGGCGAAAATCTCATACAACAGTAAGTTATCCACATTATCCACATGCTTATTCACAATCTGCCGTGAAAAAGCATGTGGATTTTTTGTGGACAACACTGTTAACATAAGTTTTCTCCATTTTTCGCTGCTGTCCCTTAAAATCCGCCTGCATCCGACATCTTTTTTTCTATCTTCACTGACACCGCAATTATTTCTCCACTTTATCCACTTTCTCCACAAAATTGCATGGATTTTTCCCCGGAAAAAATGGCTATTCTCTTTCCGAAAACTCTGTGTTATACTGAGGTTGCATCAAAAACAGCAAAGAGGTGGCCGTATGGGCAGCATTTTTATCCAGAACAGCCGGGCCGTCAGCGACACGGCTGTACCGGATCTTTTTATAGACAATTATATGCCGCAGGCGAACGGAGAATTTGTAAAAATATATTTGTATCTTCTGCGCAGTTTGCATCAGCCGGAAGGAGAGATATCCCTGTCCTCTCTGGCCGATGTTTTTTCCTGTACGGAAAAGGATATTATGCGCGCTCTCCGCTACTGGGAAAAGAACGGTCTTCTGCGCCTTTCTCTGGAAGGGAAGGATCTGACAGGGATTGAGTTTCTTCCTGTCCGGGACGGCAGGGAACATCCGGAACCGAAGCCGGCCACTGCCGGGAGTTCCGGACGGCTTCCCCGGCTTTCCGCCGGCCGCGTGCAGGAACTTCAGAAAAATAATGAAGATATCCGTCAGCTCCTGTTCCTGGCCGAGCAGTATCTGGGGCGGACCTTAAGCTCTACGGATGTAAACCGGATCCTTTACTTCTACGACGGACTTCATTTTCCCATGGATCTGATTGAGTATCTGATCGAATACTGTGTTTCCAAAGGCAGCACGAGTCTCCATTATATTGAAAAGGTCGGTCTTCAGTGGCACCAGGAAGGCATTTCCTCCGTGGCGGAGGCCAAGGCGCGGACCAGCGTCTGGAACAAGAATTACTTCTCAATCCTGAAGGCTTTCGGAATCCGCAGCCGGAACCCGATCCCCGCGGAAACAGAATATATGAACCGCTGGCTGAAGGAATACGGATTTACCATGGATCTGATCACAGAGGCCTGCACCCGCACCATCACACAGACAGGCCAGCCCAGCTTTCAGTACGCGGAGGGAATCCTTTCCTCCTGGAAACGGGCGAAGGTCTGCACCCTGGAAGATGTGCGCCGGCTGGATACAGAGCACAGGAACAGCCAGAAGCCCCTGTCTCCCGCGCGGCCGGCCAGGACACAGACGGCCAGCCGTTTTAATAATTTTCATCAGCGGGAATATGATTACCGTCAGCTGGAAAAACAGCTGTTTGAAAAACAGCTGGCAGATTAAGAGAGGAGGCCCTCATGCCCCTTACCAATACACAATACGACGCCATCCTGCGCCAGTATCAGGAGAAGCAGATCCGTAACAAGCGTGCCCAGGACCAGCGGATCCGGGAGGCTTACAGCCGTTTCCCCCGCCTGGCGGAGATCGACGGAGAGATTGCTTCTCTCAGCCTGCGCAAGGCCCGCATTCTTCTGTCCGTAAGCTCTGAACCGGATTTTGACCTGCAGCAGGCCATCGGGGAGCTCGGCCAGGAGCGCCGGGCGCTTCTGTTGTCTCAGGGTTTTCCGGAGGACTATCTGGAGCTGCACTACGATTGTCCCAGGTGCCGCGACACAGGATTCGTCGGCAATCAGAAATGCAGCTGCTTCCGGCGGGCGGAAACAGCGCTTTTGTATACGCAGTCAAATCTTCAGGACATTCTGGCCGAGGAGAATTTTGACCATTTCCGGCTGGATTATTATTCCGATGAAATCGTGAATCCGGCCAGCGGCCGATCTTCACGCGAAACGGCAGCTCTGGCCCTGCGCTGCGCCAGAGAATTTGTCCGGGACTTCTCGGAACAGTTTGAGAATCTTTGCTTTTACGGGGATACCGGCGTGGGAAAGACTTTTCTTTCACACTGCATTGCCAGGGAGCTGATTGAGACGGGCTTCGGCGTTATCTACTTCACTGCCTTCGATCTCTTCGATCTGCTGGAGAAATACAAGTTTGCTTCCAGTGACGAAATCCGGGAGGCGCACGCTCACATCTTTGACTGCGATCTGCTGATCATCGATGATCTGGGCACAGAACTTACCAATTCCTTTGTGGCTTCTCAGCTTTTTCTCTGTATCAATGAACGGATTATCCGGAAAAAGTCAACGATTCTTTCCACGAATCTTTCCATGGAGCAGTTCCAGGAAATCTACTCGGAACGCACATTTTCCCGGATTCTGAGCCACTACAAGATGATCCGGCTTTTCGGGAACGATATACGTATACAAAAACAGTTAACAGGAGGAAATTAAAAGATGTCGCAGACAAATGACAACTACTATCAGGCTCTCCCCGTCGGCCGACTGGGAATCATCCCTCACAAGAGCTGCTCAGATCTCGGGCGGAAAGTGGACGAGTATCTGGTCCGCTGGAGAAGAGAACGGCAGCACTCTTACAAGAACCATCTGTCCTTCAGCGGCTATGAGCGGGACACCTTCATTATTCCCTCCCAGGTTCCCCGCTTTGGTTCTGGAGAGGCCAAGGGCTTTATTAACGAATCGGTCCGCGGGGACGACCTTTTCATTCTTGTGGATGTATGCAATTATTCCCTGACCTACTCTCTCTGCGGCCACATAAACCATATGTCCCCGGATGACCACTACCAGGATCTGAAACGGCTGATCGCCGCTGTGGGCGGAAAGGCCCGCCGCATCACTGTAATTATGCCTTTTCTCTACGAAAGCCGCCAGCACAAGCGCTCCGGCCGCGAATCCCTGGACTGCGCTCTGGCTCTTCAGGAACTGACCAGTATGGGCGTGGACAATATTATTACTTTCGACGCCCACGACCCGCGTGTCCAGAATGCCATCCCCTTAAGCGGATTCGAAACCCTGCAGCCGGCCTACCAGTTTATTAAAAATATTCTGCGCCATTCCTCAGATATGATTCTGGATTCCGACCATCTGATGGTCATCAGCCCGGATGAAGGCGGCATGAGCCGCGCCATCTATATGGCCAACAATCTTGGCGTAGATATGGGCATGTTCTACAAGAGAAGGGATTATTCCCGGATTGTGGACGGGCGCAACCCCATCGTGGCCCATGAATTTCTGGGCAGCAATGTGGCCGGCAAGGATATGATTATTGTGGATGACATGATCTCCTCCGGAGACAGTATGCTGGAAGTGGCAAGGCTTCTGAAGGAGCGCAGTGCGCGGAATATTTACATGTGCTCTACCTTTGGCCTGTTTACCAATGGCCTGGAAAAATTTGACCGGGCCTATGAAAAGGGGTGGTTTACCAAGCTGGTGACCACGAATCTGGTTTATCAGACCCCCGAGCTTCTGCAGAAACCCTACTATATTAACTGCGATATGAGCAAGTATATCGCGCTTCTGATTGATACACTGAATCACGATACCTCCATCAGCAGCCTTCTGGACCCGGTGGAGCGTATCCAGAAGGTGATCCGGAAGTTCCACAATCACGAAAAGATCTGATGCAGCATAAAAACAGAGGGATGGCCCCTGCTCCCGCTTTCAGTTCAAAGCTCCGGAACAGGGATCATCCCTCTCTGCATGCCTGTTTTCAGTTTCCGCTGTCCTGACAGCATTTTTCCCGGCCGCACTCGCAGGCCGTGATCACCACGCCGATGGCAATGGCGGCCAGCATGCCGGCCATAACACCTTTTATTACCTTCATCGAATTTTCCTCCGGACAAACAAAGATTTTACACAGGTAGTATTTGCCCCTTTTAATCCTTTTATGCGCTTCTTCCGGAGTTCTTCCCGCTGCTTTTATCCGATCACATCGCTCATGGTATAAAGTCCGGCTCCTTTTCCCGCCAGGAATTTTGCCGCCTCCAGGGCGCCTTTTCCGAATACGGTTTTGGAATAGGCCGTATGGTTCAGCTCGATCACCTCATCCGGTCCGGCAAAGAGAACGGAATGCTGTCCCACGATGGTTCCGCCGCGCACTGCGGAAATTCCGATTTCCTTATCCTCCCTCCGGGAATGGCGCTGGCTCCTGTCAAAAACGTAATGGTATTGATGATCCATGGCTTCATTCAGGCTGTCCGCCAGAGCCAGGGCCGTTCCGCTGGGCGCGTCACATTTCAGGCGGTGGTGTTTCTCCAGAATCTCCATGTCAAACCCCGCGGAGGCCAGAACTTTCGCCGCGTCCTGAATCAGCTTCATCAGAAGATTGATGCCCAGAGACATATTGGCGGAACGGAGAACCGCAAACTCGCGGCTGCACACTTCTACCTTCTGAAGCTGCTCCTCTGTCAGCCCCGTTGTGCACAGAACCAGCGGAAGCTTCCTGCTCCGGCAGTAATCCAGAATACCGTCCACCGCCCGGAAGGATGAAAAGTCAATCATCACATCCGCCTCCGCTCTGCAGTCCTCCGGTTTCTCAAAAACAGGATATCCATTCTCCCGGTTGTTCAGCAGGTCAATGCCCGCCACAATCTCCGCCCCGGCATCCTCTCTCACCAGCTCCGTAATTACCTGGCCCATATGGCCGTTGCAGCCATTCATAATAATTCTGATCATGTTCTTTTCTCCTTACCGGCCCAGAAGTCCAAAGTCCTCCATGGCCTTTTTCAGCTTCTCCTGATTCGCGGCCTCCATCTCATACATGGGCGGACGCAGCTCTCCCACTTCTTTTCCCATCAGATTCATGGCCGCCTTCACAGGAATGGGATTGACTTCGCAGAACAGCGCTTCAATCAGCGGCAGCGCCTGCAGCTGCATTCTGCAGCTTTCTCCCACATTTCCCTCCAGATACTGCATGACCATGTCGTGGGTATATTTCGGAGCCACATTGGCCAGCACGGAAATCACGCCGATTCCTCCCAGTGAGAGGATGGGCACCACCTGGTCGTCATTTCCGGAATACAGTTCAATATCCTCTCCGGCCAGCTGCTTTACCTTTGCGATCTGGGAAATATTTCCGCTGGCCTCCTTGATCCCCACAATATTCTTCACATTTTTAGCCAGATACGCGGCTGTTTCCGGAAGAATGTTGACGCCTGTGCGGCTCGGAACATTATACATGATAATGGGCAGGCTCACTGCTTCCGCAATGGCGGTATAGTGGCGAATCAGCCCCTTCTGCGTTGCCTTATTGTAGTAGGGTGTCACAAGAAGAAGCGCATCTGCTCCCAGCTTCTCCGACTCAACGGAAAGATAGATGGCTTCTTTGGTCGAGTTGGAGCCCGTGCCGGCGATCACCGGCACTCTTCCGGCCACATGCTTCACGCAGTACCCTATGGCTTCCAGATGCTCCTTATGGCTCAGGGTGGAAGACTCTCCCGTAGTGCCGCAGATGACAATGGCATCCGTGTTCTCCGCGATCTGCTCATCAATCAGCTCGCCCAGCTTCTCATAATTTACTTCTCCGCCCTCCTTCATGGGGGTCACAATCGCTACCGCAGAACCTGTAAAAATTGCCATATCCTTTTCCTCCCTTGGCTGATAATTATATAGAAAGCAGAAAAGAGGCGGCCAAGATATGGACGCCTCCCAATATACACCGTACATAGAATACAGTAAGCATATATCAGATAGCTCTCCATCTTGCGATGACAGTCATAAGGTTCTTCACCTTATGCCCAAGAAGCCGGCCCCAGAAATCCGCTCCTTTCGGCATCTTCCCCTTTCGGCAGCCTTCCCCTGCGTCTGGCGCATCCGTCTGCCTACTCTTGAAACATGCAACCTCTATCTACTTTTTCTTACTATAGCATCAATGCAGTGCCTTGTCAAGAATTCTCACAGGTACTCCAGTTTACTGACGGACACCTCATAGGCGGTACGCTTTTCAGATTCCGTCTCACTCAGGCGTTTTATATATTCTCTGCTCTGTATTCTTCCCCAGATCAGCACATGGCCGCCCACGGCGAAGGCCGAGGCGTATCGGGCGTTTCTTCCCCAGCAGATGCAGGGAATGTAGTCGGATTTCCCGTAGGGCCGGTTGACCGCAATCAAAAGATCCGCGATTTCCCGCCCCAGGGGCGTCTTTCGGTAGACGGGAGGCTTGCATATGTACCCGTCCAGAAAAATCTGGTTGGATTTGACGGAGTCATCCTCTTCTTCCACAAAGCTCACTTCCCGGGCGAATACGGACAGAACCAGCCGGTTCTTTTTTTCCTCATGCCGGTTATAGGAGCGGAATTGTCCATAGACCTGAATGTACTCCCCTTCATAATCCTGCGTCACATCGATGAGGCGTTCCGAGATCATCACCGGAATCCTGTCCTCCGAGTCGCTGAGCCGTTTCACCAGCACCTCGATCAGGTAGAATCCCTCCCCGTAAACCTGATGACTGAATGTAAATGGTGAAACGATCTGTCCCATAATGGACACCTGGTTGTTTTCAATAATCTTATCTGCCATGAATGTAGTTCCCCTTTCCTCTGGTTGGTATTTGGTCTATATCATATGTATGTGGTTTTCCCGGAAAATAGAACCAGTTTTTTTCTTGTACATTTTTACGGAAAAAGCTACAATGATAAAGAAAGTACAGGATCCCCCGCAGAAATGCGAATCTATATACCAGGAGGTAACCGTTAAGTCAAGAACCATTCTTACAGTCCGCACAAACGCCAGCAGAGACAGCGTCCTTCAGTTTCTGTCCGTAGAACTTCCCCGTCTGGGCTACACCGACAGGAGCACCCCCACTGAGCGGATCTGGGGTAAAAATGACGGGGCTATAATCAAGGGGCAGCGTATTTCCGTTCATTTCCAGCCCGGAGAAGTCTATCTGTCCGCCTGGCTTCACGATGCCATCACCGGTGAGTCCGATCTGAATGGCTTTGTGGCCAAGCCTCTGAAGACTGTGCTGCGGCAGGTCCTGGAACAGATGGCAGCCGGTATTGCCGCTCTTCCGGCTGCTTCTCCCGCCCTGCAGAACGCCGTTTACTGCAGCGCCTGCGGAAAGCCCGCGGAGCCGGGAAGCCGTTTCTGCACCCGGTGCGGAAATCCTCTGTGATCTGCTTTCAGGACTACACAAATCCGCAAAAGTATGGTATACTCAGTTTTTGGTGCCGGGGCAGAAGTCCGGGGCATCGGGAAACTGTGTAAAATTATGTGTGTTTTGAAAGGAATACTGTCATGAGAATAAAGAGAGAAGATATTCGAAATGTCGCCATCATCGCTCACGTAGATCACGGCAAAACCACCCTGGTAGACAGTCTTCTGAAGCAGAGCGGTGTGTTCCGCGAGAATCAGGAGGTTCAGGAGCGGGTAATGGACTCCAACGATATTGAGCGGGAGCGGGGCATTACCATTCTTTCCAAAAATACTGCTGTTTTCTATAAAGGAACAAAAATAAACATTATTGATACACCGGGGCACGCGGATTTCGGCGGTGAGGTGGAACGTGTTCTGAAAATGGTTAACGGCGTTATTCTTCTGGTGGACGCCTTCGAGGGCGCCATGCCTCAGACAAAATTTGTCATGAAAACGGCCCTGGAGCTGGATCTGAAGGTTATTGTCTGCATCAATAAAATCGACCGGCCGGAGGCGCGTCCCGCGGAGGTGGTGGATGAGGTGCTGGAACTGCTGATGGATCTCGATGCCTCCGATGAGCAGCTGGACTGTCCCTTCCTGTACGCCTCTGCCAAACAGGGAACCGCTGTGGCGGATCTGAATGATACGCCGCAGGACATGACGCCTCTTTTCGAGGCCATTCTGCAGTATATCCCGGCTCCGGAGGGAGATCCGGACGCCGGAACCCAGGTGCTCATCAGCACCATTGACTACAATGAATATGTGGGCCGCATCGGCGTGGGCAAGGTAGACAACGGAAGGATCGCTGTCAACCAGGAAGTCATGCTCATGAACCATCACGACCCGGATAAGAAGAAGAAGGTAAAGATCAGCAAGCTCTATGAGTTTGACGGTCTGAAAAAGGTAGAGGTAAGCGAAGCCAACATCGGTTCCATCGTGGCTGTTTCCGGCATTGCGGATATTCACATTGGCGATACCCTCTGCGATCCGGAGAATCCCGAACCGATTCCCTTCCAGAAAATCTCAGAGCCCACGATCTCCATGAATTTCCTGGTTAACGATTCCCCCCTGGCCGGTCAGGAGGGCAAATATGTAACCTCCCGCCATATCCGCGACCGCCTGTTCCGGGAGCTGAACACGGATGTGAGCCTTCGTGTGGAAGAAACTGACTCGGCTGACTGCTTTAAGGTATCCGGACGGGGTGAGCTTCACCTCTCTGTTCTGATTGAGAACATGCGCCGGGAAGGATATGAATTTGCTGTCAGCAAGGCTGAGGTCATCTATCAGAGAGATGAGCGCGGCAAGCTTCTGGAACCCATGGAACTGGCTTATGTGGATGTACCGGAGGAATTTTCCGGCACGGTGATCCAGCGTCTCAGCGAACGGAAGGGAGAGCTGCAGGGCATGAGCCTGGGCAGCGACGGTAATTCCCGTCTTGAATTTTCCATTCCGGCCAGAGGCCTCATTGGCTTCCGGGGTAATTTTCTGACCATGACCAAGGGCACCGGAATTCTGAACACGATTTTTGACGGCTACGCCCCCTACAAGGGAGATATTCAGTACCGGAAGCAGGGTTCTCTCATCGCCTTTGAATCTGGGGAATCCGTAACCTACGGCCTGTTTTCTGCGCAGCAGCGGGGCACGCTCTTCATCGGTCCCGGCGAGAAGGTCTACGGCGGTATGGTGATCGGACAGAACGGAAAGGCAGAGGATATTGAGCTGAACGTCTGCAAGACCAAACATCTGACCAACACCCGTTCTTCCTCCGCGGACGAGGCCCTGACTCTGACGCCTCCGAAAATTCTTTCTCTGGAGGAGGCCCTGGAATTCATCGATAAAGACGAACTCCTGGAAGTGACTCCCAAGAGTCTCCG
>ERZ1090862.1421-NODE-1423-length-10509-cov-5.762005_pt1 | contig 10509 bp, 11 predicted proteins | sample MGYA00478481_ERZ1090862 | MGnify/ENA primary metagenome ERZ1090862 (study PRJEB33644, sample SAMEA5815745) | chicken gut metagenome | biome: Chicken; feature: Gastrointestinal Tract; material: Caecum | place: Ireland | collected 2019-01-01 | study: A study of... | reverse complement strand
ATATCATTCATAACTCCAGAATACTGTGATCTTATTATGCTCTCCATCCTCTGCGTAAGTGTAACTTACGGTGTCCAGGCCATAAAAGGAAGCGAGGTTCTGAGCCGCCTTGGGGAGGAGCTCATTGATCACTGTATCTCTGGCATCCCCGTAGACGGAAGAGCTGGAAAATTTGCATACAAAGCTCTCCTCTCCTGCGTAAATGCTGTCATTCATCTTCTGCAGGAGCACGTCGGAATCAAAACTATCATAATACATCCCGTTCATCCGGTAATAATTCAGATTATCTGAAGTACATTGCGGGTAATCCACCTCATCCCACTGTACATGATCCGCCATGATCTCCGCATCAGTGCAGCACAGATAATCATAATTGATGCTTCCTGAGGGGAGGTTCTCCCCGCCCTCCGCCTGGAGGAATACCGGATCTCCGAAAGTAGTATCCATCTGATAATATGCCCCGTCACAGTTTACGATATTCCACGCATGGGATCCCTGCCCTTCTATCTCACCGATCACATAGATACACGGGATTCCCATCTGAGTGAGAAGATACTGGGCCATCCTGGAATAACCGGCGCAGACCGAGCTTTTTCCCACCATGGAGCTGTAGATATTCTGGTTATCCGAAGCATTCTCATCATAATCTACTGTATTCACAATATACTCAAAGACATATTTGATCTTTTCATAATCCGAAGCTCCGCTGTCGATCCCGGAAAGACATTCCTGTGCCGCTGCGTCGATCCGGCTCTGCCTTTCCTCCTTCTCCTGAGAAGAACAGGTATATCCGGGGGTCAGTTCCGTATACTCATCATAAATGGTCAGGCTTGTGTTTCCCGCACACCAGAAAAGCTCCGGATGGTCATAGAGCAGGTACTCATAGATCTTGCCCACGTCATCCTCTTCAGTGGCGTGGATCTTTACCATCTCCTCCATACTGTTCACTCCCTGAAGGATCTCCCGGTAGATCATCCGCTCCCTCTCTGTAAGCTGCTGACAGTAAAAATCATCCGCCACCTCTTCCTCTGTGACAGTCAGTTCCGGAAATCCTGTTCCCTGTTCCGAAGCCTGTTCCGCAACTTTTCCCACCGTCTCTTCCGCCGTCTGCAGGAATCGGGGCCAGATATACTGTGCAGATACGGCAGCTCCTCCCGCCACCGCCAGCAGAAGGACTATCCCCGCAATTTTCGGAAATATCCTCTTTTTCCGTTTTCTCCTTCTTCTAGCCATGATTCTCCTCTCTGTGTCCAAACTGTAAATTCCTGTATCACCTGTGTGTCTTTCTTTTTCTAATTCAGTTCCGCGATCCTGGAGACTCCCACGTAGATCTCTGAGATCTTATACCAGGTCCGGTAATCCACAACACCTGTTACCGGGAGCCCGAAGACAGACTGGATCTTCTCTACCGCGGCAGCAGTTGCAGGTCCGTATATCCCGTCGGGATCGATCTTGGGTATGGCTGGATACGCCCCCGCGATCACATTGATCTCCTCCTGCATCTGCCTGACCTTTTCTCCTCTCGATCCCTGTTCCAGATTGCTCCCCGGCCAGGACGCCGGGATGCCGGAGATCTCCTGAGCCATATTGATGTACATGTCATCCCCGTAATAGTAGCGAAGGATCTCAATCGGACTGAATCCCTGGTCTCCAAGCTCCTTGGATCCCCACTGGGTCATCCAGTTTGGACAGGTCACCCTTCTTCCGTCGCAGTACTGGGTCAGGATAGGCTGACGCACATTCGGCCTGGAGAGATAATTTGAAAAAAGCTCATCTACAATGACCGAGATAGACTCGTAGATATTCCGCTCCGGGATCCACTTATGGTCAAAGGCGGTGGAGGATGTGATCGTAAAATCGTAACCTTTATTTCTGTACCACTCGGTGTAAACCCTGTTCAAAGTAAACGACATGATCGCCAGCACATTGGCGCGGATCGTGTTTGCCGGCCAGGTTGCGTAAATCTCGCTGGACGCCACATTCTTGATATAGTCTTTGTACTTTACATAGTAGTTGGTCGCCGTACTGTCCCGCGGGGATCCGTCATGGACCACGATATATTCCGGGATTACCACACGGCTCAGGACGATCTCCCCGCTCTCATTGACCGGTTTGATCTCCTCCTCCGCGATCTTGGGCGGATAATCCCCATACAGGGTATGTGCGGGGATGACAAAGACCTCTTCTTCCTCCTGTCCGTTATCGCTTGGACGCATCCTGACATTCTGGATCGCCTTTGTGTTTGCCAGGATCTCCGTTCCTGCGATACTGACCGGCTCAAAACCGGGCGCGCTGATATCCAGCGTATATTCCGAGTAGGGCTGTCTCTCATTGTTTCGGTCCAGACTCCACTCCTCCGGCGGAGCATTCAGTTCAATGGTCTCTGTCTGGCCGGATGAATCTGTGGTCAGCCTCTCCAGAGTGCTCTCCGGAACTCCCGTGTAGGAAATGGAGATCACCGCGTTTGTGACCGGATAAGAGGTCACGGAGGATACGATATTGATCTGAAGTTTTCCTTTTTCGGAAGCCTCATCCTGCATTGCTCTTATTTCACTCATAATTAAATGCCTCTGCATATGATCATTTCTTTAATATATATGCAGAGGCAGCTGTTTAGAACAACTATAAGATCAGAATAATCGCAGGATATCGTTGTACATGACGACCATCATCAGGACCATCAGAAGAGCAAATCCCGCAAAATGTACCATTCCTTCCTTCTCCGGCGGGATACGCTTGCGACGTATCGCCTCCACAATGAGAAAGACGAGACGTCCTCCGTCCAGAGCCGGAATCGGAAGCAGGTTCATAACGCCCAGATTGGCGGAAATGAGAACCCCGAAGTTCATCAGATTCAGGGCAACCATCAGCATGCCCTGAGGGGCAGCCGCCTGGTAAATCCCGTCCACTGCGCTGACGATTCCTACGGGCCCGGACATATCCCTGACTCCGACCTGGCCGGTCACCAGCATTCTCAGGCTGTCAATCGCATAGGTGACCCAGTATCTGACAGTATAGACTCCGTATTCCAGAGTCCCCAGGATCCCCGGCTTCACGGAACCGCTGCTGATGACGCCCAGCTTCGGGGACGTATCCCCATCCAGCTGACGTGCTTCCAGCACTGCCGTGTACTCTTCACCATCCCGCTCATATACCACTTCCAGTGTTGTCTCGCCGGGATGGGTCAGTGTATAGAGACTGATATCATTCCAGATATAGACCCGCCTTCCGTTGATCTCCCGGATCTCATCTCCCGCCTGCATTCCCTGCTCCTGCGCGGAATATCCATCGCTCACCCCGCTGATCGTCGTGGGCTGGTATCCAACAAACAGGATGATGATGACGCTCATGATCCACGCCAGGATCAGATTGAACACCGGTCCCGCGGCTATGACGGAGATCCTTGCCCAGACGGATTTGCTGTTAAAGCTTCCCTCGGACATATCATCCGCGTCATCTTCGCCCATCATGCAGGCGCCGCCGAAAGGGAGGAGTTTGATGCAGAACTTTGTCCCGCCGATCTCTTTTCCGATCAGAGTGGGACCAAGACCCAGGGAAAATTCATCCACCCGTATTCCGTTTGCCTTTGCCAGAAGGAAATGCCCCAGCTCATGAAAAATGATGATAAAGCTGAATAGTATGATCGCTATAATAATCCCCATTGATTACCACCTGTTTTTAATAAATTCATATGTTTCCTGTTCGGTCTTTAGTATCTCTTCCACTGTCGGATCCGGAATATTTTTATGTTCTTCCATACACGCCTGTATGATCTCCGGAATCTGAAGATACCTGATCTTTCTGTCCAGGAACATGGCGACCGCCCGCTCGTTTGCCGCATTGAGGACCGTCGGAAGTGATCCTCCCCGGCGCCCTGCCTCAAAGGCAAGCTTCAGCCCGTAAAAGGTTTCCATATCCGGTTTTTCAAACGTGATCTGTGACAGTGTCCCGAAATCCAGCCTGTCTCCGGGCAGGTATCTGCGCTCCGGATAGTACAGGGCATACTGGATCGGCAGTTTCATATCCGGCGTTCCAAGCTGTGCGATGACTGCCCCGTCTTCGTATTCCACCATGGAATGAATGATACTCTGGGGCTGCACAACGACCTGAATCTGATCCACCGTAACCCCAAAAAGCCATTTTGCCTCGATCACTTCCAGGCCTTTATTCACCATGGTGGAGGAATCGATGGTGATCTTCCTCCCCATCTCCCAATTCGGATGTTTCAGCGCATCTTCCACCTGGATATTCTCCAGTTCCTCTCTCTTCTTTCCCCGGAAAGGTCCGCCGGAGGCAGTCAGGAGGATCTTGTGCAGAGCCTTTCTCTGCCCTCCCTGGAGAGACTGGAAGATGGCGCTGTGCTCACTGTCCACCGGAAGAATGGACACGCCGCAATCTTTTGCCAGAGGCATGATGATATGTCCTGCTGTGACCAGGGTCTCCTTGTTCGCAAGGGCAATATCTTTTCCCGCCCGTATGGCTTCGATCGTGGGGCGGATACCGATCATCCCGACGATCGCCGTCACCAGGATCTCTGACTCCGGCACTGCCGCCACCTCAAGAAGGCCGTCCATACCGTATACCACGCGCACATCCATGTCGCCCAGGCGGCTTTTTAACTCTGCCGCCCGCTCTTCTTTCCAAACAGCGGCAAGCTTTGGTCTGAACTCCCGGATCTGCTTCTCCAGCAGATCGATATTGTTCCCCGCTGCTAGAGCGACTATCTCCAGATCTCCGTTCGTCCTTACGATCTCCAGAGTCTGGGTCCCGATGGATCCCGTGGAACCAAGTATCGCGATTTTCTTCATATATTTTTACCTCTTCTTCTCTCGAATAATCTCTTTATTGCGATCAGACATGAACTTAAAGCAGAATCGCAAGATAGTAGATGATCGGCGCAGTGACGATCACACTGTCAAACCGGTCCAGGATCCCTCCGTGTCCGGGGATCAGTTTTCCATAGTCTTTGATGTTGTGATATCTCTTGATCGCGGAAGCCGCCAGGTCTCCCACCTGTGAGATTGCTCCTCCCACTGCCCCGATGACTGCAAAGGACAGCACGTTCACCCCGGCATTTCCCCAGTAGTTGATCGCCAGAGCGTAAAGCACTCCGATCAGAGCCGCTCCCAGGATTCCGCCGATTCCGCCTTCCACGGATTTCTTCGGACTTAACACGGGAGCCATCTTATGTTTCCCGATGAGCATCCCCACACAGTATGCGCAGGTATCGCATCCCCATGCACAGACAAAGACAAGCCAGACTGTGAATATACCTCCCGGCAGGATCCTTGTCTGATAGATGTAAGAGAGCATCACCGCCACATAGAACACCCCGAAAAACGCCGCCATGATCTGCTGTGTATTATATTTGGGGTAGGCAAACACGATCACTGCCATCTGGCAGATCAGATGTCCCAGGAAGAGCATCATGAACCAGTCCAGCGTATCACCCGGAAGGATCGGTTTAAAATAGAGCAGCGCATAATAGAGCACCGCAAAGACATATCCCACGATCCCCGGCGCTTTCTTCTCAATGGCAAACACTCTGTACAGTTCCATCAGGCCGATCAGACTGATGGCCAGCAGCACGAGGAAAAGAAGATTTCCTCCTGTGATCAGGGTGATCAGCGCAATGATCACCAGTAGTATTCCGCTTAACAGCCGTGTTTTAAACATGAGCTATACCTCCTCCACTCCGCCGAAACGTCTGTGCCTGTGGTTGTATTCTTCCACCGCTTTTACCAGTTCTTCCTTTGTGAAATCCGGCCATGGCACATCCGTGAAATAGAACTCTGAGTATGCAAGCTGCCAGAGCAGATAGTTGGAAAGTCTCTGCTCGCCGCTGGTCCGGATCATCAGATCCGGATCCGGGATCCCGTGGGTATCCAGATAGGACTCATACACCGCCTCATCGATCTCCGCCGGATCCAGTGTTCCGGCTGCGCAGTCCTCTGCCATCTTTCGTGCCGCTCTTGTCATTTCATCCCGGCTTCCATAGTTCAGGGCAATGGTAAAATTCAGACCGCCATTGTTCACGGTCGCCTCCTCCAGTTCCCGGATCCTGCTCTTGATATCCTCGTCCAGAGGTTTGATATCACCGATAACACGGATCTTCATATCATTTTTTTCTGCTGTCTTCATACAGGTCTTCATATAATTTCGGAGCAGTTTCATCAGGGCATCCACTTCACCCTTCGGCCGGTTCCAGTTCTCTGTGGAGAAAGCATACACGGTGAGATATTTTATCCCCATCCTCCAGGCTTCCTCGCAGATCCGCTCCACGTTTTTGCTTCCCTGGGCATGGCCGTAATTTCTCGGCATCCCTTTTGACTTTGCCCAGCGGCCGTTTCCGTCCAGGATGATCGCTATATGCTGCGGTACTTTCATTTTCTATCCCTCTCTTATATTTTTTCTGATACCAGAACGAAGGGAGCCTAATAATAAGCCCCCTTCTGTCTTCTTATACTGTCATGATCTCTTTTGACTTCACTTCAACCATCTTGTCGATCTTCTCGATATACTTGTCTGTAATCTTCTGAAGTTCGTCTTCAAGATCTTTGATGCCGTCTTCTGATATCTCAGTTCCCTTCAGTTTCTTGAACGCCACATTTCCGTCGCGGCGGATATTGCGGACAGCAACCTTTGCCGCCTCGCCTTTCTTCTTTACATCCTTTGCCAGCTCTTTTCTCCGCTCCTCCGTCAGTTCCGGGAAGACCAGACGGATCGAGGATCCATCGTTGGTCGGATTGATTCCGATATCCGAAGTAAGGATTGCCTTCTCGATCGCTTTTAACATGCTCTTCTCCCAGGGCTGAATCTGGATCATTCTCGCCTCCGGCACGGAGACATTCGCCACCTGCTGGATCGGGGTGGGCGCTCCGTAGTAATCGACCACGATCTTGTCCAGCACGTGGGGATTTGCGCGTCCCGCGCGGATCGTCGCAAGCTCGGAGTCAAGATTATTGATCGTCTTTGTCATCTTATTATCATATACAACTAATTTTTCATCCATACCAGAGTCCTCCTAAACCGTTACTTTTGTTCCTGTGAAATTTCCGCTCATGGTCTCTACGATACTGTTCTCTTCGTTCAGTCCGAACACGAGCATGGGCATCTTATTTTCCAGACAGAGGATCGATGCTGTCAGATCCACTGCCGCCAGTTTTTTGTCGATCACTTCCTGAATCGAAACTTCATCATACTTGACCGCCTCCGGATTCACTTTCGGATCGCTGTCGTAGATTCCGTCAATAGCCTTGGCAAGAAGCATCGCGTCCGCCTCGATCTCAATGGCCCGGAGCACAGCTCCCGTATCCGTTGAGAAATACGGATGTCCGGTACCGCCGGCGAAGAAGATCACCTTTCCCGACTCCAGCGCTTCCACTGCCGCATCCTTTGAAAAAAGTGTCGTAAACGCACCGCACACAAAAGGAGTGAACACCTCTGTCTTCATCCCGACATGGCGGAAGATATCCGACACGTAGATACAGTTCATCACTGTTGCCAGCATCCCGATCTGGTCTGCCTTTGTACGGTCTATCGTCTCGCTCGTCCGTCCCCGCCAGAAGTTTCCCCCGCCGGTCACTATAGCCACCTGGACGCCACCGTCAACGAGCTTCTTCACCTGCTGTGCCACACCGATGCAGGTCTCCTCGTCAAATCCTGTCTTCTTCTCTCCTGCCAGTGCCTCTCCGCTCAGTTTAAGCAAAATTCTCTTCATGTCTGTAGTACTCCTTTGATTTACTAACTAAATTGAAGTATAACATAAGTTTTCCAATTTGTCATGTATATATCCTGCATCTCTCTCATCCGTCATCACAGTCAGCCTGTCCCCTGCCTGGAGTATGGTCTTTCCCCTGGGAATGAGTTCCTTTCCGTCCCTCTCAAGGGAGACGAGGAGACAACTGGAGGGCCAGTGGATCTCCATGACTTTCCGCCCTTCCAGCACAGATCCGCCCATGATCACAAACTCGCTCAGCACCTTCTGTCCGCCGGCAGTCTGTCTCTTCGCACCCTGTCCTTCCAGGATCCTCCCCAGAAGGCTCTCATAGATAGGCTCGGATCGAAGGAGCGTCGCCGTGATGTACGCCGCCACGGAGACGATCGCAAGGGAAAGCATCTGGCTGACTGAGCCCGACATCTCAAAGAGAAGGATGATACCGGTAATGGGAGCCCGCACGATGGCGGTAAAAAATCCCGCCATGGCGAGAAGCACGAAATTGTTAATGTACATGGGATCCAGACCGAATATCTGCACCCCGGCCATGGCAAAAGCGCCCCCCGCCAGAGCTCCAAGGATCAGCAGCGGGAAGAAAATTCCGCCCGGAGCGCCGGAACCGAAACTGACTGCCGAAAACAGAAGTTTTACAACAAATGTGATCACGACCAGTCCCAGCGTCATCTCCCCTGCTGTCAGAGACACGATCAGTCCGTTGCCGCTGCCAAGCACGGAAGGCATGATAAGTCCCACCACTCCTGCTGCCAGGAAGGCGATCACCAGCCGCCCTGTAACTCCGAGAAACGCCGGTTTTTTATACAGATCCTGGGCCTTGAGCATGAGACGGTTGTAAAGCGCTCCAAGGACGCCAAGGATCACACCGAGGATCAGCAGCAACCAGTAATAGTTCTGCGGCAGGGCATGTTCAATGGAAAACTGGAACACCGGGTCGATCCCGATGATATGGGAGGAGATGAAATCCGCCGTTACGGATGCTGTCATAACAGAGATCAGTATATTCACGGAGAATCCTTTATGTATCTCTTCCAGGGAAAACATCATCCCTGCAAGCGGCGCGTGGAACGCAGCGGCAAGCCCGGCGCTGGCACCGCAGGTCATCAGATATTTTTCTTCCGTCTTTCCACGGTCCAGCAGACGCGAAACTCCCTGCCCTGTCATTGCTCCCAGCTGGATCGACGGGCCTTCCCTTCCCAGAGAGAGACCTCCGAGGATACACAGGAAACCTCCCAGAAATTTTGCCGGCAGCACCCTCTTCCATTTCTGGGAAAGCTTGCCGAGGATTTCTCCCTCCACCTGAGGGATTCCGCTCCCGGAGATCATTGGTTCAAGCTTTACCAGCTTTCCCACCACCAGTGCCATCAGGATCAGAATAGCCATCCATCCCAGGATCCGAAGAGGATCCTTTCCGATAAATCCAAGGATCTCACTCAGCGCATTTCCCGCAAAAGTCAGAGCCAGCCTGTAGAGCAGCACGATCAGTCCGGCTGCTGCCCCCACCAGAAGTCCCTCTCCGATCAGTATGACCGGGAACCGCTCTGCCCTTCGGATCGTATGAGATACGTCTTTTTTCATGATGCATGCCCCTTTCTTCTTCCGGATTCTCGTCTTACAGACGGATCAGCATGGAAAACAGTACAGTGATGATCCCGCAGATCCCGATGGCGAGTCCGCTCATAGCGCCTTCTACTTCTCCGATCTCAATGGCCTTTGAGGTTCCCACTGCATGGCTGGATGCACCGATGGCAAGTCCCGCGGCCACAGGATCCGTGATATGAAAGATCTTAATCAGGAACGGGGCCAGAATGCCTCCCAGAATCCCCGTTCCTATCACTGCCACAACGGTGATGGGGACTACGCCGCCCGCCGGTTCCGCGATACTCACTGCGATAGGCGTGGTCACGGATTTGGGGATAAGGGACACTGTCAGGCTGTCATCCAGTCCGAACAGTCTGCACATCACGTAGACGCTGGCCATGGATGCCGCGGATCCCGCGCTGCATCCTGCCAGGATCGGCAGCCAGTATTCCCTCAGGATCTGTCTCTTTGTGTAGATCGCCACAGCCAGACAGGCGGTCGCCGGAGCCAGGAACATATTGATAATTTCTCCTCCCACATTGTAGGATTCATACGGGATATCAAAGATCACCAGCACGCCTGCAGTCAGGACAATGGCGATGATCAGCGGATTGCACACCGGCGTCTTCAGCTTCTGGTTCAGGTTAACACCGATACCAAAAGTGATCACGCTCAGAGCCACTCCGAAATAAGGTGATTCAAACAGTTCTTTCAAGTCTTTTCCTCCTTACGCATCACTTTTCTTTTTTCTGATCAAATACATAGTGAAACGGACTGTATATGCTGTCACCGCAAATGTGACGACGGTGGACACCGTGCAGATAATGATGAGCTGTACCACTGCATTTTTCAGGATGTCCATATAATTAATGATACTCACTCCTGCAGGAATAAAGAAGAACGCCATGTTTTCCAGAAGAAAATCTGATTTTTCCTGCACATGCTCGATCTTCAGGATACCGGCTGCCAGACAGAGAAACAGCAGGATCATCCCAATAATGCTTGCCGGGAAAACACCCGGAAAGATCTTCTCAATGACCATGCTGATCCAGCAGACGGAAAATATGATGCCTATCTGTTTTATGATCTTCATTTTCTCTTTCCTTTTATATAGTGTAATGTAACATCCGGCAGGAAGACCGTCTCACCTTCCCGGACGTCCACATGATAAAATACCATTCTGATATAAGTATGTC
>ERZ1090862.1418-NODE-1420-length-10517-cov-7.689256_pt1 | contig 10517 bp, 12 predicted proteins | sample MGYA00478481_ERZ1090862 | MGnify/ENA primary metagenome ERZ1090862 (study PRJEB33644, sample SAMEA5815745) | chicken gut metagenome | biome: Chicken; feature: Gastrointestinal Tract; material: Caecum | place: Ireland | collected 2019-01-01 | study: A study of... | reverse complement strand
AGAACAGAGGATTCCTGACGGATTATCAGATCATGCAGACAGAGCTTTTTGAAGAACTGGACCGGGAATCGCAGAAAGGCGACCCGTCTGCAAAGCGTCTGGATATTGCGGCGCGCTATCAGGGCATGAGGATTCCTTTCGGACGTCTTCTTACCCATCTGTCGGAAGAAATAGCGGAACTGAAAGATCTGATCAAAGCTGGAGACAGGGAACTCTTCGAGGATATCCTCGCGAATACAGTGAGCCGGAAGATCCGCGGCAAGATCAACAGCTCGAATGCCTGGGTGGAGAAAATGAATTCCCTGATGGGAGCCATGAACACGTCCAGCGGGCTGAAGCTGAACTTAAGATGGCGCAGCCGCACGGCAGAGACAGAGGATCAGCTTGACACGAAAGAACTGGTCGAACTGCTGAAAAAGGATTACCGCCTTATGCGGGAGGACGAGGCGGCGAAGCTCTCTGCCCATTTCCGCTCAAAGGTGGAAGAGGCAAGGCGTCATGCCCGGGACAGCGGCGGCATGATCTCCTTCTATCAGGTCATGAAGGAGACATTGGATTACCGGAAATGGTTCGAGTTCCAGCTCTTCTTTCAGAAAGGCGGGGAGAGAGTGAAGGAACTGACGAACAGCGTGTTCGGGACGTTCAGCGGCGGTGAGAAGGCGATGGCGATGTATGTTCCCCTCTTCTCGGCAGTGGTGGCAAAATATCAGGGCGGACGCCCGGACGCGCCGCGGCTGATCTCCCTGGACGAGGCGTTTGCCGGCGTGGATAACCGGAATATCCGGGATATGTTCCGGCTGATGGCGGAATTTCAGTTTGACTTTATCATTAATTCCCAGGTGCTCTGGGGCGACTGCGATACGCTGGATGCCCTGGCGATCTACCAGCTCCTGCGCCCGGAGAATGCGAAATTCGTGACCGTCATGCCCTATCTGTGGAACGGCCATGCGCGGGTCATGCTGGAGGATGAGTCTGAGATGGAGAAACGGGCGGCACAGGAGGCTTAGGAATTGCTTATGGGTGAAAGACTTGCAGAGGGTGGCGTTGTGAATGGAAGACCTGCGGGGGCAAGTCCTGAAGATGAGAAGCTGCAGGCTGAGTGTCTGCGGTACTTTCGGGAGCGGCCGGTTTTGGGGAAGCTTCTGCGCGGATTCCGGGAGAAATATCTCTCTTACGGCAGGTTCGCGGGGACAGTGACATTGAAGAACCTTAAAGAATCCGAGCGGGAAGATCTGGAAGGCTTCCTTCTGCGGAACTATCACGGAAAGAAGTCGGCGTCCGTTTCCGCGGAGCGCTTCGAGAAGGCGCTGTCCGGGAGCCGTTTCGCGGGAATCAGTGGGAAGGATGTGCTGGAACTGTACTTTCGGGAGCCTGTGGAGGGAAGAAAGGAACAGAGGCAGCGTGAGGACAGACAGTGGACGGCGCTTCTTGACAGGGCAAAAAAAGAAGCGGGATCATTGGCCGTGCGGTGGCTTGATGAGATCAGCGAGATGCAGAGCGGCGGATTCAGCGAGAGGCGGAGAGGTACGGCAGAAAGCAGCAGGGAGACAGCAGGAGGATTTCTGTCATATCTGAAAAAGCGCGACCGGGAAGCAGGAGGAAATCTGGACGAGGCGGAGCGTCTGCTGATGCTGGGCGTGCGGATCCTGGACGCTCTCCCGGTGGGAAAAGTGTCGGATCCGTCCGGAATGCCTGCCCGGTATCTGGCGGTGTTCGCGGCGGAGATCACGGGAAATCCTCATGCCTTCGACGCGGGCACAAAGGACGGGAAATATCTGGAAATGCTGGTGGAATGGTATGTGCAAAGGACAGAGACAGAAGAGGGCGCGGACGGAGAGCACGGCGGAAAAGTAGAATCCCGTGGAGGCAGAGAAAACAGAAAAAGCGGCGTGGACAGAGGCTTCCCGGCGTTCCGGAAGCAGAGGCTGTATCTGAAGGCAGGGCTTTTGCAGGATGATGTGTCGAACTACGCTCTGGCGGCGGGAATCCGGGCTAAGAACAGAAAAGGAAAGCTCCATGCGGGAATGGAGGGATTTCTCGAAGAGGGAGAGCCTGTACAGATCCCGTTATCTGTGATTGCGGGATGGAAGTCTGCATCCTGTCCGGGAAACCGGATGTATATTGCGGAAAACCCGTCCGTTTATGCAGTTCTCTGCGGGAAATGGGATCGGAAATGCGGACTGATGTGCATGAACGGACAGCCCAGATTCAGTTCCCTGCTGCTCCTTGATCTGCTGGCGCAGTCCGGGACAGAAGTATGGTACGCCGGTGACATCGATCCGGAGGGACTTCTGATCGCGCAGAGACTGAACCGGTACTACCGGGGCGAATTCCATTACTGGCATATGTCGGCGGATGACTATGAGATGTGCATGTCAGCGGAAGAAATCTCGCAGAGGAGACGGAAGATGTTGGAGAATGTGGAGGACCCGGAATTGAAGGCGACGGCGGAAGCTCTGCAGAAGAGCGGAAAGGCCGGATATCAGGAAAATATGCTGCGGGTGTATCTGGAGATATTCCGGAGGGATGAAATATAAAAAAATGCTGAGGCAGAAAAACAATATAATAAACAGACGATGAAGCAGGGGGACACCGCTATGGATTTCAAATCGTTTATGAATTCGGTTGAACAGAATCTTTCTCAAATGAAAACTGAAGAAGAACTCCGGAACTGGATCCGAAACTATGCCCGCAGTATTCCGGAAGAAGACCGAGGAAACTTTCTGGAACAGATGCAGACCAGAAAATCGTGCAGCCACAAGGAAATACTGCAGGAGCTTACAGACTGGTGCGAAAAGGTGGAAAAGGGCGAAATTACTCTCTCCTGCAGCGGCTATGAAGAATATGGAGAAAGCTGGTGGGATCGCGACTGGGTAACGGAATATGAAGACCCGATGGGGATTGGGGCACAGCTAAAACGCTATTATGAAGAAGCGGAGCAGGCTGTCTATGACAGAGATTATGAATCTGCGAGCCGGATGTATTGGAGTCTTGGAGTATTGAACATTACAGCCGACGATGTATATGGCGGCGAACCGGCAGAACTGGGGATAGAGGAAATGGTATCCGAAAAGCTGGTTTCCCTCAATCTGAAACAGATCGCATCCCTGACACTGTATTCGACATATCAGGCGTATGAACTGCTGGAACGGATTCCAAAGCTATATGGTTTTTTCTCCTGGCATATGTTTGAAAATACAGGAATAGAAGATATGATGTCAGCAGGCAGGGAGCCGCTTCAGAAAATCGATGAGTTCCTGAAGGCATGGATCACATATCTGAGGGAACAAAATGACAGCTATACATCAAGACTTTTGATCGAGGCAGTGACATTCCAAAGCGGAACGGAAGGTCTGCTGGAAGAGGCGAAGCGGACAGCAAATCAGCATCCCAGGCTTTACATTCAGATATTGGAGCAGTTTTTCCAGGATGAGGAGTGGAACAGGCTGCGGGAGGAAGGGACGGAAGCGTTGAGGCGGATGAAGCGCAATATGGAGATCCGTGATAAAGTGGCCCGCATGACAGCCGCTGCAGCAACTCATACGGGAGACAGTAAAACCGCAGCGGAGGCGATAAAAGAGGCGTTCTGCTCGAAACCGACAGCCGCAAACTATTTTCGTATACTCACGTGCGGCGACGGATGCGGCAGAGATGATATGAAGAGGGTTCCGGAACTGGCAGAGCGGCTGCAGCAGGAGCAGAGACAACAGAATAATGGCGCTGCAGGACAACGCGCGCGGTATTATTGGAGTGAACCAAAAGAGACAGATGTATACTGGCAGACGGAACAGGACAGGCTGGGCATAAGATTTCTTGACGGCGACTGCCAGACGATATGGCAGGAATGCCGTAAAACAAAAAACGCATTGGGATGGACGGGAGAGTTTATCTCAGAAGGTGTCCCTATGCTGCTTGCCATTTTGTATGAAAACAATTTTGAAGGCAGAGCAATGCAGGCAATGGTTTCGGTTATAAAGCAGTATATCGGATATGAGAAAGAGTATGATGAACCGGAATTTACGGAAAGATTTCTTCAATGGAAGAAGCAGACCGTGATACCGGAAGATGTAAAGAAGGAGATACTTGCATATTTGACGAAAACAATCGACGCCCGGGTGGAAGCGATTGTGGGCGGCGGTCATCGCGGCAGCTATTATAAAGCCGCCAGACTGGGAGCGGCGCTGGGCGAGGTTGAAGAGTCCATGGGAAAGAGGAACGGCAAGGAGAAACGTGTGAGCAAATATCTGGCGGAATTTCCGAGGCACAGGGCGTTTAAGCAGGAAATGAAAGCGTATATGTGAGATAGAAACAGTAAACAAATTATTTGAAATAAGGGAGGATTCTAATGCACTGACACTGGAAAAATATGATCATTTTATGGAGAAATGTTATCTGGGGATGGCTGGCGGAGGAACGGATATAAACGACTGGAACGACTGCTTTGATGTTCTGATCCAGATTATTGAAAATGAGCGGGAGAGCAATCCGGATTTCGGAAGGGAACTGGATCTTCTGGACGATGAGACAGATTACAGTGACAGAAGAAGATAAAACGGTTTATGTTATTTATGCCGGATACTGTTTAGCCGGGGAACTGTTATTTGTCAGTATCTGGGCCACAGATAAAGCGGAATGTGAGCAGACATTGGATATTCTCAAGACAATAAAAAAAGTAATCTGAAAAAGAAGCGAGGATCAGAATAAATGAATAAGAAGATTGCAGTTATTTTCCCGGGAGTGGGCTATCATGTGGATAAGCCTCTCCTTTACTACAGCAAAAAGCTGGCGGCAGAGAACGGATATGAGATAAAGGAGGTTCCTTACGGAAAGTTCCCGAAAGGCGTAAAGGGGTCAAGGGAGAAAATGGAGAAGGCGTTTTTCAGTGCGCTGGAACAGGCGGGAGAGATCCTGAAGGATGTGGATTTTTCTGAATATCATGATATCCTCTTTATCTCCAAAAGTGTGGGAACGGCGGTGGCTTCCGCCTATGCGGGAAAGCATGGCTTTAATACGAGGAACATCTACTATACTCCGGTGGAGGCGTCTTTTCAGTTTATGAAGCAGCCAGGGATCGCGTTTACCGGAACAGCGGACGCCTGGGTGACCTTTGACGCCGTGGAGCGGGGATGCAGAGACGGGGGATTCCCGCTGTATGTGACAGAGAACGGGAACCATTCTCTGGAGACAGGGGATGTGAGACAGGATCTTGAAAATCTTCAGAAGATCATGAAGATCACGGAAGAATATATTTCCGGAAAGAACGGTCTGGAGCGTCCGGAAGTAACGATCCGCCATGCGGACATGGACGACCTGGAGCAGATCACAGCGCTGGAAGCGCTCTGCTTCCCTGAGGCCGAAGCCGGAAAGAGGGAAGATTTTGAGAAAAGACTCCATGTTTTTCCGGAGCATTTCTGGCTGCTGGAGAAAGATGGAGAGCTCGTCAGCATGGTGAACGGGATGGCCAGCAACAGCAGACATCTTTTAGATGAGATGTTCGAGAACGCCGGACTCCATGAGGAAAACGGAGCCTGGCAGATGATCTTCGGCGTGGAGACCCGTCCGGATCGTCAGGGAAAGGGATATATGGATATGCTGATGCGGAAGGTGATCAGAGATGTGGAAAAACAGGGGAGAAAAGGTCTGGTTCTTACCTGCAAGGAAGGACTGATCTTTTTCTATGAGAGATTCGGGTTTGTGAATGAAGGGAGATCCAGGTCGGAGCACGGCGGGGCGCAGTGGTTTGAAATGAGGCTTACATTCTGAAATAACGGGTTGGGATTTTGAAATGCAGAACGGAAATTTTGATTTTTATCAGCGGGCGGCTATCGTCTGCCGTGCTATCCCATACGGGAAAGCCGCTACATACGGGCAGATCGCAATGCTCTGTGGGAAGCCGAAGAATGCCCGACAGGTGGGATATGCGCTGAACCGGGGGCGGCTGGGGGACGGGATTCCGGCCCACCGGGTGGTCAATTCACGGGGAATCTTAAGCGGCGCGGCGGCATTTGAGACGGATGACATGCAGCGGCGGCTTCTGGAAGCGGAAGGCGTGGAAACGGAATACACGGAAGACGGATGGCGGGTAGACTTAGAGCGGGACGGCTGGCATAACACAATGGAGGAAGCGCTGCGGTTCCGGCAGATATTTGAGGAGCAGAACATATGAGAATACGATGTATTGCACTTGACCTGGATAAGACAACGCTGAACAGCGAGGGACATCTCAGCGAAAGAAACCGGAAGGCAATGGAACAGGCTATCAAAAGCGGGATACAGATTGCGGTTGCAAGCGGACGCTCGCTGGACTCTCTTCCGGGGGCGGTTCTGGAGATTCCGGGGATCCGCTATGCGATCACGTCCAACGGCGCGGCGGTGTATGATCTGAAGGAGAAGGTCTGCCTGCGGCAGTATAAGCTGAAGGCAGAGGCAGTCCGGGATATCCTGAGGGAGACGGAAGGGGAGGATGTGACTTTTGAAGCGTTCATTGATGGAAAGCCTTACGCGGAGAAAGCATACGTGGAGGATCCGGTCCGGTTCGGGGCGATGCCTCAGTCAATTCCGTATATACAGGGAACCCGGAAGCCCATCCCGGACATGAGGGAGTTTATCGGAAAACATGCAGAGGAGCTGGACTGTATCGACGTTGTGGTTAAAAGTGAAGAACACAAGCAGAGATTGTGGAAAACTCTGGAAAAATGTGTAGGGGATGTGTATATCACATCCTCGGTAAAACAGCTGCTGGAGATCTCGGATGTGAATGCGGGGAAGGACGCGGCGGCGGAATTTCTGATCGGATATCTGGGAATGTCCCGGGAGGAGCTTGCAGGTTTCGGCGACGGGCATAACGATAGAGGACTTCTGAAATATGCGGGGATCGGATTTGCCGTGGAGAATGCCTCCGTGGAATGCAGGGAGGCGGCTGACCGGATTGTGGCGTCCAACGATGAGGACGGCATTGCAGAAGGAATCGAGTATATCCTGAAAGTGAACGCAGCGGACAGGGAATTCTGATCCGGGAAGCAGAACAGAAGAGAAGGCAGAACAGCGAAAAGTCAGGAGGCAGAGCGGATGGCGCTTTATGCGATCGGGGATTTCCATCTTTCTTTCACGGTCAACAAACCTATGGACGTGTTCGGGAGTGAGTGGAAGAACCACGTGAAAAAGATTGAAAAATACTGGAATAAATATATAAAGGAAACGGACACGGCGGTGATCACAGGAGATCATTCATGGGGACATAACCTGGAGGAGTGCCGGGAGGATCTGGAGTTTATCGAGAGACTCCCGGGGCGGAAGATCCTGCTCAGGGGCAACCACGATATGTTCTGGGACGCAAAGAAGACCGGAAAACTCAACGAGCTGTTTGAAGGCAGACTGTCTTTCCTTCAGAATAATTTTTATGCCTATGATGACTATGCACTGGTAGGAACGAAAGGATACTGTTACGAAGGAAAGGATTCCTACGAGCACTTTGAGAAGATACGGGACCGGGAGCTGGTGCGGCTTCGGACATCCTTTGAGGCGGCAAGGGAAGCCGGGTACGAGAAGTACATCATGTTCCTGCATTACCCGCCCACAAGCATCGGCGAGACGGAGAGCGGATTTACCAGAATGGCGGAGGAGTACGGCGCGAAGCAAGTGGTCTATTCCCACTGCCACGGGCAAGCCAGATATGACGACAGCTTTCACGGCATGGTAAACGGGATCGATTATCATCTTGTGTCATCAGATTACCTGAGGTTCAGACCGGAAAGGATATTGTGAGGATGAAGATCATTATTTCACCAGCGAAGAAAATGAATGTAGATACAGACACTCTCGCGCCGTCGGGACTGCCTGTATTTCTGGAAAAAACGGAACAGCTTATGGAGTGGATGCGGCGGCTGTCTTTGGCAGAGGCGAAAGCTTTGTGGAAGTGCAACGACAGGATCGCGGAGCAGAACTACAGGCGGTTTCAGGAGATGGATCTGAGAAGGAACCTGACGCCGGCGGTGATCGCCTACGAGGGAATCCAGTATCAGTACATGGCGCCGGCGGTGTTCGGCGGGGCAGAGACAGAATACATTCAGGAGCATCTGCGGATCCTGTCAGGATTCTATGGGGTGCTTAAGCCTTTTGACGGCGTTGTTTCGTACCGGCTGGAGATGCAGGCGAAGGCATCCGAGGCGGGAGACCTGTATCGGTTCTGGGGAGAAAAGCTGTACCGTGAAGCAGCGGATGAGGTGATCCTGAACCTGGCGTCGAAAGAATATTCCCGGTGCATCGAGAAATATCTCCGGCCGGAAAATTTGTTCCTCACAGTGACATTTGGGGAGCTGATCGGCGGAAAGGTAAAACAGAAGGGAACCTTTGCAAAGATGGCCCGCGGCGAGATGGTCCGGTATCTGGCGGAGAATCAGGTGGAGGAGCCTCAGGGGATCAAAGGATTCGACCGTCTGGACTATCATTTTGCAGAGGAGCTGTCCACGGAGACAGAGTATGTATTTCTGAAGCAGTAGGAGGGATAGTATATGGGATGTCTTGGAAATCTGTTGTGGTTTATCTGCGGCGGAGTGATAAGCGGACTGAGCTGGTGTCTGGCCGGCTGTCTGTGGTGCATTACAATCATCGGGATTCCGGTGGGACTGCAGTGCTTTAAGTTTGCGTCGCTCAGTTTTTTCCCGTTTGGGAAAGACGTTATTTACGGAGGGGGAGCAGGCTCGCTTCTGCTGAATGTGATCTGGATTATCGTGTCGGGACTGCCGCTGGCTATCGAGCATCTGGCGTTCGGCTGCATCCTGTTCATCACAGTGATCGGAATTCCGTTCGGAATGCAGCACTTTAAGCTGGCAAAACTGGCACTGATGCCTTTCGGATCGGAAATCGTATAAACAGCGGACAGAGATAAATAATGTATGATTCATCAGGAGGAAAAAGTTATGTACACAGCATCAGACAAAAGATACGAGAAAATGCTTTATAATCGCTGCGGAGAGAGCGGGCTGAAACTGCCGGCGGTCTCCCTAGGACTCTGGCACAATTTCGGGGATACGGGAAATTTCGAAAATATGCGCCAGATCTGTTTCACGGCATTTGACAATGGGATTACCCATTTTGATCTTGCCAATAATTACGGCCCCGAGCCCGGGAGCGCGGAGAAGAACTTCGGAAGGATCTTAAAGGAAGATCTGGGACAGTACCGGGATGAGCTGATCATCAGCACCAAGGCAGGCTATGATATGTGGGAAGGGCCTTACGGGAACTGGGGCAGCAGGAAGTATCTTCTGGCAAGCCTTGACCAGAGTCTGAAGAGGATGGGACTGGAATATGTGGATATCTTCTATCACCATCGGATGGATCCGGAGACGCCTCTGGAAGAAACCATGGGAGCCCTTGCCCAGGCGGTCCGGTCAGGCAAGGCGCTTTATGTGGGCCTCTCCAACTACGACGGTCCCACGCTGAGAAGGGCGGAGGAAATCCTGGATGAAATGCACTGTCCGTTTATCATTAATCAGAACCGATATTCCATTTTCGACCGGACTATCGAAGAGAATGGACTTAAACGTACGGCGGCGGAGCTGAAAAAGGGGATCATTGCATTCAGTCCGCTGGCGCAGGGACTTCTGACCAACCGGTATCTGAACGGGATCCCGGAGGACAGCAGAATCCGGACAGATGGGCGCTTTTTAAAGAAAGAAGCGCTGACCGAGGAGAAGCTTCAGCAGATTCGAAACTTAAACGGCATTGCGGCCGGAAGGGGACAGACTCTTGCGGAGATGGCGCTGAGCTGGGTACTTCACGACGGGATCGTGGCCAGCGTGCTGGTGGGAGCGTCCAGGCCGCAGCAGGTGCTTGATAATGTGAAAGCGATCGAGAATCTGGAGTTTTCTGAGGAGGAGCTGAAGAGAATCGAGGGGGTTCTATGAAGACAGAGAACACAAGGGCAGACCGGATCCTGGATCTTCTGGGCTGGATCCTGCTGATCGGGACGCTTGCCTACCTGATCCTGGGCTGGTCCTCTTTTCCGGATCAGATTCCCATGCATTATAACGGCGCAGGTGAGATCGACCGGTGGGGAGGAAAAGGGGAGATCATTTTCATTGAAGTGATGATGTGGATCCTCTATCTCGGGATTGGCGTAGTCGAGAAATATCCTCAGATCTGGAATACAGGAGTGGAAGTGACGGCGAAGAATAAAGAGAAGGTTTACCGGACGCTGAAATATATGCTCAAAACGTTGAAATTCTTGACAGCACTGATCTTTGCTTATCTGATTGTGAACAGTCTCCAGAGTGCTCCGCTGCCGGGATGGTTTACTCCTGCAGTTATGATCTTTGTATTCGGGGATATGGCATTCTGGCTGATCCGTCTGTTCAGGATAAAGAAATAAAGGGGAGAGAAAAAGAGCGTGGAAAAGAAACGATATGCGCAAAGATTGGAAAAGGGGACAGGAATACCGTGCATGTGGCAATAACAGAGAATGAGAAAAGGGGCTGTCGCACTAAATAATTAGTGCGGCAGCACTTTTTTGCAGAGAA
>ERZ1090862.1416-NODE-1418-length-10527-cov-4.650783_pt1 | contig 10527 bp, 19 predicted proteins | sample MGYA00478481_ERZ1090862 | MGnify/ENA primary metagenome ERZ1090862 (study PRJEB33644, sample SAMEA5815745) | chicken gut metagenome | biome: Chicken; feature: Gastrointestinal Tract; material: Caecum | place: Ireland | collected 2019-01-01 | study: A study of... | reverse complement strand
TTTTTGAATAAATTTTGAGGATTTTCTATTTACAAATTTATTGAAATGATTTATAATATAATCAGAACAAAACGATTGGAGGAACAAAAATGGTGCTATCTACACTGGACAAAATCCTTGCTATTGCCGCCATCAAAGGTGTCAGCAAGCAGGACATCGCAAAGGAACTCGGCATCACGCCGCAGAGCTTCAATAATCGAATCAGCCGGGGGAATGTTGAATTCCGGGAATCAGAGCTTCGGAAGATTGCCAAGGCCCTTGGGGTCACGGTCAAGGTCGTTTTTATGGACACACCTATGGACCCGGAGGAAGGGACAGGAACAGCAACGCTGTTCAACGAAGTCAGATAACCGGCAGATCATCAGCAAGCAGAAAAGGGAGGCTTTCGGCCTCCCTTTTTTCATATCAGAATTTTGGAGATACTTTGCAAGGCCCTTCCGTGGAGGCGGTAAACAGCAATACGCTGTTTTTCGTCGTTATCCCCGTAAATCTTCAATGCCACTTCTCCCCACGGCATAGGCCGCCAGCCAAAGCTGTCCATATACCGCAGCCGCAGCACTTCTCGTTCGAGCGGATCCTCTAACGATGCTACTGCCATTTCAAGCGCCCGCATCTCTCGAAGATTCTCCCTTACTTCCGGGGCAATTTTTTCTTCATAGGCCATACGGTTTATGACAGCCGTGACCATCCTGTCAGAGGATCCTGAACTATGCTTTGAACCGTCCCCTTCCCGCATAGCTGGGATTTCGGCATCGTTCCGCATCCGGGCCAATCTTTCAAGCTGATTTTCGTACTCCCGCTTCAAGGGCAGATACTTGAGCAGTCTGTCCTTGGTCACCGGCTGTTTCTCGTCCACCGTATCCCCTCCTCGAATCATCTTTTATGGCGCATACAGTATCTGGATTGCAGCTCCCGCCACCAGCTGGAAAACCAGCCGCGCCACGCCTTGCACTCTCCCAAATCGTAGTGGCATTTCCACCGATACTTGCATTGTTCACACGGCGGATGGTCTCTTATCAGCATTCTTGCCGCCCCCTTTTATATGCTCATCCGCATCTGCCAGCCTTCGGCATTCCGTACCGGGTCAAGCATCTGCTCGCAAGCCTTTTTATAAATCTCCTTATCGACTTCAAATCCGTAGCTGTTCCGGCCCAGCTCATAGGCCGCCCGCAAGGTTGAGCCGCTTCCAGCACACGGGTCGATCACCACTTCTCCGGGGTCAGTGAATATTTCAATCAGCCGCTTCAACAGATTTACCGGTTTCTGCGTCGGATGGATTTTCGGATATTCTCGGCTATTATCCCGCCTCCACTCCATCCAGTTATAGATCATCTTTCCGCCATTATTGAACTTCGGCAGTTTATCCCGGTACAGGACTACGGCAAACTCAGTCGCACCGACAATCCTCATATTTGCTTTCAGCACTTGCGCCGAATAATTTTTAACAAAAAACAGTGGATAGCTCTTCTCGAATCCGTACCGCTTACCCAGCTCCGTGACTGCCTGGATCTGCTCAAAGGCACAGAACACGATCATAGCTGGCGCCTTTCCTCGTTCCTTCGGCTCCTTGACCAGCATCTTTGAGCAAAAATGCATATACTCAGGGACACGAAAGGTTCCGTCAGTGCGGAAAAAAGCAGACTTGGCGAGCTTGCTTTCGCCATTGTGATTGTCCCCGCCTTTATACCACATCGGATTGCTGGCATAGGCGTTCAATCCGATATTATACGGAATATCAGCAATCACAAGCTGTGCTTTTGGAATCCCATATCTCTTGTAATTCTGAAAATTATCATTATACAGCTCCATTTTGATTTCCCGCGAACTCATTTTCTGCTGCTCCACCTCTCCATATTGCCCACAATATTTAGCAGCAGCCCGGCCCGCACCATCAGGCCCATACCGCCGGGCACCGCTGTCTTGTACTTGCAGTAGCTCCCCTCTGCGTCCGCGATATCTCCGTGCAGCTTGCCCCCGGCTCCTGGGCGAATGCCGTAGTCAATCACCACCGCGTCACTATGTAGGTCTGGATACAGCGGGCTTTTCAGCCCAGCCGCACCGACTACAATATCGGCAGTCTTGAGCGCTGCATACAGGTCAGAGCGCGGCGTCTTGCTATGCGTGACTGTCACCGTCGCGTCCATATCCAGCAGATACCGGGCCACAGGCCGCCCGACATCTCCGCGCCCGATCACTACGGCGTGCTTGCCGGCTGGGTCGATGTCCCACTCCTTCAGCAGCAGACTGAGGCCCCGGACGCTTGGCGGCAGGAAGTCGGATATGCCCATAGCTCCATCGATGTCCTGCCGCGGATCCATAACTTCCGCCACCCCCTCGGCGGCATCTCTCGGGCTTGCGTCTCCTACCAGCACAGGCCGCTGCACCAGTACGCCGCAATATCGCGGGTCATTTCCCAACTCAAACACTTTCTTTTGCACGGTCAACAGCTCCACGGTATCCGGGAACCGGATCACATCGGCCAGAATCCCGACTTCCTCGAAGTCTTTCAGCTTGTTCCGCACATACCGGCTCGACGGCTCATCTTCCCCGCACTGGATGATCGCTACACGGGGAGCGTCACCCTCGAAGGGCAACTTGTCGATTTTTCCGACAACTTCCTTCTTGATCCGCTCAAAGAGCGGCTTGCAGCTATACAGCATCTTTATTCCTCCTATCCGTCCATCCGGTCGCAGCACTCGGTGAAGTACCAGAGCAAATCGTCCCGGAACTCCTGGATGCACTGTTTGGCGTGCTCTTCGGTGTCAAAGTAGACATTCCCGAATTGGCGGGTGCTGTCCTGAATGGCCGGTCTGATTCTGCGTTCCCCGCTCATATCTTCCAGCGACCACATAATCCCATACTTATATTTCCATCCATCGTCCCCCGGTTGCCATGCCACCGGCTCACAGTGCTCCGCCGCCCACCGCTTGATGCGCATCCACAGCTTGATAGCGCGGGCTTGTTCGTTGGCAAGGTCTTTGTCTGCAAAGTAATTCCCATTATCGTAATAAAAATCGTCCGATTCGTCCCGCTCCTCCTCTTCTGCGACTACAAACCCGCCGCCGGTAATATAGCAATAACGCTGGCCGGGTTCTACTCTCTCCCACCCGGTTTTCGGCTCCCCGAAAATCTTTCGGGCCTCCTCCTCGGCGATCTCGACCTCCACGGTCTTGCCCTCAAAAGTCAGTGTTGCTTTCATCGGTCAGTCCTCCTTACTCTGGCAAATCGATGTTCACGAGTATGGCCTTAATCCAGGGGAGGCAATCATAAGCGGCCTTTGCTTCTTCATCAGGCATACATTCGAGATCGTCATAACTCACAAAACCGTCTGTCAAGACATCTTCGACCTCGCACATATCTGGATTGCTCTCCCGAAAATGGACGACCCCCTCTCCCACGATGTACTCGGCGACATAGCTTTCGCCCTAGCTTCCGACATACCGGGCGTACTCATCATCGCCGCAGGCTTCCCCGTCAATCATTGGAACGACCGGCAAATCCGGGTTTTCCTGCATAAGTCGGAAAAGCTCATCACGATTCTTTTTCTCTTTTTTGGTAATCATCTGTCAGTCTTCCTCACATTCTCCATAACCACAAAAATAATTTGGTTCTGGATTAAAACTATATCCAGGAGAAAAAACATCTGGTTCTTCTGAATGTATTATACAACAACCATATACATAATACTTACAATCTTTACATCTCACCACTGAAATGGCATTAACAGTTGGTGCATTGTCTATTGCATAACCGGGAATAAAGTCTCCACTAACATTCCCAATTTCTCCCTGAACTTTGTACTTTAACAGCTCGTCTGCGTCAATCAGTCTCATCGGTCACTCCTCCTTACGCTCTCCATAGCTGCAAAAATCATCATCGTCCGGTCTGCAATCATACCCAGTTGAATATTCATCCGGCCAAACGGAATGCGCATTACAGCTCCCTTTGACATAGTGCTTGCAGTCTCGGCATCTCACCACCGGCTCGACATCGGCATCATCAACGTCGTTAATAATGCACTTGGCTTCAATCTTTGTCAGCAAATTGCTCGTGCTTACCTGGTCTTGAAAATAGCCTTTGTATTCATCGATTGCCCTCATAGCTTCTTCTCGGTCTATATATCCCATTGCCATTTTCAGCTCTCCTTGTCCATCTTTGTCCCGCAGTTTGGGCAACACTTTTGGTAAGGGTGCTCCCAACTTCCCTCTGTGCTTATGACATTCCCGCAGTTGGTACAGCACCATTCATCCCCGCCTAAGTGTGCCCATTTTCCATGCACCACCGGTGCAACATCGGCGGCCTTCATCGCCCTTATGTCCGCTAACAGTACCTCCGGGGCTACCAACTCGCCAAAATGCAAATAGGGCATCAGCCAGACGATCAGCTCCTTGCGGCTGATATACTCGTTTTCCATACTATCCTCCATTTCTTCGGCCTCTTCCGGGTGCATCGGCTCGTCATACGATACGAGCCGCCAGTCAGCTTCGTATGCCCTTTTCATCGCCGCTTCAATCTCCGGCCAATCCGGGCGGGATTTGACCGCGTCCGTGACGCTCTTCGGCACATAGATAATCACAGCTTTTCCCTCCTCACACATCCAGCTTATGGTCAAGGATGATGCTGGCCGTGCTGTCCTTGCCACCACTCCAAGAGTGGACATAGCGCTGCTCGTCCATCAGATAGCCTCCTCATCTCTCGTACCGATCATCCCCCGGATGATTGAACCGGCAGCTGTCGGTCTCGGCGTTATAGTCACAATCCCCGGTGCATTCACCACCCGGCCCCCGGTGCTGGCACTCATCGCACAGCATCAGCCGCCCGCCGCATACCGGGCAAAAAGCCTTGTATCCTCTTTCTTCGACATCCCACTCAAGAGTAACCTCGCTCTCGCAGTGCGGGCATATCTCTGCGACCAGCTCCGGCAGCCATTCGAGTTCCGGGGCCAGTGCTACATCTGGACTACCCTGCACGCACACAAACCCAATCTTTTCATTAGCTCTTTTCAGGGCTGCCGCGCCCTCGGCCATCACCTCAATAGCCATATCCAGCGCCTGCACATCCTTGTCCCAGCAGTCCATACTATCCAGCTTTCCATCATCCATCGCATCGCAGTGCGCCCGCAGGCTTTCCAGCTGCTTGATGCACTCGTTCATCGTCATCATGCCTTTGCCCTCCTCTCCATCTTCTCCCACAGAATCAGCAGCCAACGCACGGCCAGCAGCACAGCCAAAACACGGGTGAAATTATCTCTTGCCATTTTTCTTCGCTCCTTCCAGCACTTCCCACACGACCGCCAAAGCCACAATTCCCGCCGAAAATCCGGCCATCGGAATCCCTGTCAGGACAGACAGCACAGTGACCGCCACAAGGAACAGACCGCCGAAGGTCAACAGCGCCATCAAGAAGATTGCCTTTGCAATCGCATTCAGCACTCGTTTTGCCATTCGGTTATGTACACCTCCACCCGCGGAATCTCATCGTACCGCTTCTCTACTTCCAGCCGGGCTATTGCTGAATCATCATCAAACGCCACACGGTTTACTGAATCCAGTATGCTTTTCGCTATGTTATCTCCATCCGCTTTCTTGATGTGTGGCTTCCCGATCATTTCCGCCCGCTTTCTATTGGAGATGCTTTTCGGGATTTTGAAATAAGCCCGGATTTTTACCGCAAGGGCTGTCCGCTTAGGGAACACAACCCCGCTTTGCCTCCTCCAACACAGCTGTACGAATTTCTCGTAATCCTCAGTCTTTTTCGGGGTGTAAGTCCTCACATACTGCCCTTGCCTGGCAAATCTTGGACGACCTTTTGCCACCGGCTCCCCCGGTACAACGAACTGGCAAACTTTCATCGCTTCCCTTCCTCTCCGATGGTATCCCGGAATTTCAAGGCCATCGCCGCCAGCTGGGCTGTCTCGAGCATCAGGGCCACAGCCCTTTTGTACACCATCAAAGCCTCGCCGCTTGCCGTCTGGTACGCATCCTGTTTTGTATATGTCCACAGATACCCCATAGCGTTCTTGACCAGCTCCATTTCGGAGATTGCCTCGTCCATTTCTTCCAGCATCACAGCATAGCCCTCGTGGGCTGATGCAAACTTTCCCCCGTGCTTCTCAGCAGCTTTTTTCTTTTCGGCCTCAATCGCCGCATAGATCAGGGCCGGTGTCTCACTGTCGAACATCTCTTTTTCCCTCCCGTTTTTTGCAATATACCCCCTATGGGTAAAGTTGCCTGTTTTCTCAAGGCTACGCCGAGGGGTTTGTGACTTTCCGTTTCTTGGGGTATAACTTCCCGCCCTCGCACTCATTAGGTATTTCTAACCGAGATTATTTGTTTTCATCTGACAGCGAGAAACGGTTTGCAATCATTTCTTTCATCTTCTCTGACTTTTTGGCTCTCTGCTCGTCCGTGAGCACTTGCCCCGCATTGATTTTCAGCCACTTCGCCGGGAACTCATACCGGACAGCCCCATACCCATCCGGCCCGGATACCTTGCGGCAGTCCTCCCGGCTCCCGGCCAGATCATCCAACCGCCGAATCAAGCGCCCGTTGAAGGTCTCAATGCGGGCCAGCTTTTCAGCCTCGTCGAAGATGATGATCGTCTCTTTCTCTGCGTTGGTCAGTCTGTATTCATCGGCCATTTTTGTTTCCTCCCTTCTCTACCGGAAAACCTGGGCATTCATCAGCAGGCCACGGCCTCAGTGTCCCCAACTCAAGCGGATAGTGGCAAAATTTCAAACCGCCTTGATTTCCGAGATTTCCGTTTGCAGATTTCCAGAACTTGCAAGTGTCCTTGTGCTTGCACAGCCCCCCCGGATAGCCTTTCTTTTTCGGGGGATTGGGCTTTACAGGCTTCACAACCCCCACAGGCTCCACGGCTTTTTGTGCTTCATCAATCCGCTGTTTGGCTCGGTAATACTCTCGGCTGATTTTGGCTTTCAGCCTACAGTCCTCGCAAAGGGTCTGGCCGTATACCGCCGGTTTCCCGCATTTCACACACAGGCCCGCAGCTTTTCGAGCCTTGTAGCTCTGCTGCATCTTATCGGCCCGACTGAAATAATTACGGCGGCCCTTTACCCGCTCTTTCTCGACACAAGCCTCGCACAGCTTCCGCCCCGGCATCGCCTTGTTCTTCCCGCATCTGGTACACAGGCCAGCCGCTGCCCATTCCAGACGCTTCTGCTTTCTGCGCTCATTTTCCCGCGTCCGGTCTCTCTTTTTTCCAGCATTCGCCATAATCAGTCGGCCCCCTTTCCCAACCTGGCGATGAAGTCCTCCCGCATCTCCCGATCACCGAGCAGCTGCTTTACACTCTCAGCCAAAGCCGCCTCGGTTCTCCCTGGGGTCTTGGCTTCCTCCCGGTATCCGGTCAGGCTTTCCCGGTACTGCCGCCGGAACTGCGACAGGATAATTCCATCGAACTCGGATGCTTCCATCAGGCCGTAACTGCGAAGGGCCATCGGGCTCCCGATTATGTCTTTCACCGGCTCCGGCAGCCGGTCAAATTCCTCGTCTGCGTGGTATCCGCTATTTGCAACGGCCTTTCTCAGGGCTTTCACCGCATCCGCCTCGCTCAGCATCCCGGAGGGATTGTTCTTCTCGGCGGCTCGGAAGATGATGTCGCGGAGCTGGCCGATTTTGGGGCCAAAGCCGCTGGTGTCGGTCGCAATATAGGTCTTTACCGCAGCAAGCACAGCTTCGACCGGAGTATCCTCAAACAGCTCGGCCCACAGAGCGGCCTTGCTTTGCATCTGAACTCTCTCCATACCCTTGTACTCGTTCGGATACTCAGCAGCGATAAGCTGAATGACCTTCTTCGCCTCGATTTCAGTCATTTTCCGTTACCTCCCGATAATCGCCGTCTCTTGCCTGCCGCTCTTTCTCCTCGTCCTCGGCGATCATTTCACCGAGAAGATCAAAGGCGGATTTTTTCTTCTGGAACACTGGCTGCTGAACGGCTGTCTGAACTTTTCCGCCCCGGTCTTGCTCCCGTGACAGCCAGCCAGTCACAAAGCGGGCAACCCCGTTTCGGGTTTTCCGCTTGGCCGGATTGCTTTCCAGCCAGCCCCGCATATTCCGCAGCTGTTGTTCCACATCGACCGCAGGATAAAGCTGTGACCAGTTTTTTACACTTTCCTCCGTTACCGGCCATTCTTCACCAGTGTTCAAGGGCAGAGTGATAAAAATCGGGGATTCATTCGCCACAGGCTTGGAGCCGTTTTTTCGGCTCCGAGCAAGAGTATTATTACTATCTGTGTTTATATCTGGTATTATATTTGTGTTTATATTTGGTATAGGTTGGCCCTTTTGTAACCTTCCATTTGCCCTTTTGGCCGCATCGATGTTTACCAAAGGGCAAATTGATCCTTCCATTTGGTCATTATGCAATGACCCATATTGAAGAAGCTGCTTTCCTTTTTCCGTTAGTGCATACCACAAAGTCCGGTCGTATGCGCTTTTGTTATAATTTCCGGTCAACAAAAGTCCTTCGTCTACCATCTTTTGAATAGCGATTCTTATTTGCTTTTCGGACATATACGGGAACATTTCCTGATATGCCTTTCGACTGTTAAAAGTCCAATATGCGCCATCAAAATAATTTGTTTCATTCGCCTCGTTCTGCTTAATCCAATAACCGAAATTTTCAAGCAAAATGGCGACATTTACCCCATATTTTGTGGCAATATCAACATCAAGAAAATGTTTCATCGCTATCTTCCCCCTCAGATCATCGGGGCCGGGTCGGCTTCCTGGGCTTCCTCAGCATCCAGAGCTGGGCCGCCGTCAGGGCTATCGTCTACATCGACATACTCCACATCGGCCACATACTCAGGGGTGTTCTCGTCATCCGCATCGAACTGGCCGGAGGCAATCGCCTGGGCCGCAGCCACGGTATGCGCATCCGCTGTCCGGTAGTCAATGGACATCAAGCCATACTTTCCGATCAGTCTGCGATATACGGTCTTGAGGGCCATTGCCTCGAAATCTTCCCGCCAGCCCTTTGTCATATACTTGCCCTTTCGGTTTTTCTTCTCGTGGGCTTCCACCTGCTTCTTGGTCATATAGATCGTCTTTTCAGAGCCGTTAATGAGCTTGAAATAGCCCACATATCCGACAACCGGAGTGGCCTCCCGCTTGTCCTCATCCTCGATGAATTCAAGCTCAATTTCTTCGGTCAGACGGTTATAGCTCTTGAGCTCTCCCTCTCGGACATCGGTAACATTGATCGTCTTGTATGCACCAGTCCGCAGGGCCAGCTGCAACATCCCGCGGTACCCCAAAATGAAAGCCGCCTCGTTCCTGAAACTGCCGTCCGGCTGCTTGTTCTTGAACGGAACGATGTATGCGTAGCCCAGTCCCGGATCGATGGGCAGATCATAGGTCGCAGCTTTCAAGGCCGACTGAATAACGGTCATCGGGGCTTCATACATAGCCTGCTGCAGCTGCGGGGTAGCGTTCACCAGAGACACAATCGAGCTGATGAACTGCGCCGAACGGTCGCCCAGCAGATCATCGAATCGCTTCCGCATCTTCTCCCCATCAAGGATAGCGGACATAATCCCGTTGATGCTTTTTCCAGCCTTGGCCGCATTGTTTTCGGTGGCCTTCTGAATTGCGTTCATCATATACTTTTCTCGTCCTTTCTCAAATACTTCTAATCTCGAACTTTCTGAACGAGGATTCCTTGTAGTACCCGGATAGATCAAGCTCGGGATTGTCTTTGGCAAACTTCTTTGAATCAAAACTTCGTCGGATTTGCGGCTTCCAGCTCACCATATAAGGCCCGGCCTGTCCCTGCTCGTGCTCTCCCAAATCTTCTTTGAGCTCTTGCTCGCACTGGTCAAGACTTTCTTGTAAAGCCTTGATTTGCTGCTTCAAAGACAGATACCGCGAAACGGTTTCTTCCCGGCCATACAGGTCGATTGTCTCCTGTCCTCCATCCGTCACCGGATACACAGCGTTCAACGCCTCGGTGTCTCCGCTTCTCCCGGTCAGATCAGGAGGGGTGTCGGTCTCGACCAGCTCCCAGAACTTCCGCTCGGCATCCATCAGAGCCGCGATTTCTTCATCCGAAACATATACACTACTGACGCACCAATCCGGAACAGTATCGTCCGGCACTCTCGTCAACTGATATACCAAAAAATCCTTGTTCAAGATCAGGACGGCCAGATACCAGCGTTTGCGCTCCGTGATTGCCATATAATGGCAGCACTGGCAATAGAACTTCTCGGGGAACTCGCCGTCTTTGAATTTCTTCATATTCAGGACGCTCGTAGTCTTGATTTCCAGTCCTGCATCTTCTCCCACGACCTCCCGGTCGATGTTTGCCGATGCAAACGGATATTTCGGATTTTTAATAATCGCGTTGACCTTCTTGACCTTCTTCCCGGTCTTTTCTTCAAACCGGGAGGCGACATACGGCTCGAGCTCATAACCAAGTCTGGTGGCCTCACTCCCGGAATCGCTGATCGGAATTCGGCCTGTCTTATCCGCCCATACCGCATACGGGGTGACATACTCATTC
>ERZ1090862.1415-NODE-1417-length-10529-cov-6.086786_pt1 | contig 10529 bp, 13 predicted proteins | sample MGYA00478481_ERZ1090862 | MGnify/ENA primary metagenome ERZ1090862 (study PRJEB33644, sample SAMEA5815745) | chicken gut metagenome | biome: Chicken; feature: Gastrointestinal Tract; material: Caecum | place: Ireland | collected 2019-01-01 | study: A study of... | reverse complement strand
GAAATATAATATAAAGCTGGGTTTTTGATAAGAAAGGAGGTATTTTATGCGTCAGAACAGCGAAGGGAAAGCCAGAGACATAATAACGATGGAAGAATACCTGAAAAAGAGACAAGCGATGAAACGGCAGGAAGAGAGAGGAGCGGACACGAGTATGATCCCCGTGACCGCCATGAAGCTTGCGGAAATATTATTTGTCTGAAAAGTCATCTTCGCTCCCGCGCTCTTTCAGAAGACGGGCGATAAGGATATATCCGTAGAGCAGCACCGGGATCAGGATCGTTGCCGCTACGGAGGCTGCAAGAAGTCTCAAAGCTGCCGGTGAATCCATCAGAGCAAATATGAGTGTGCATGCATAGAGCGCTACGAGCAGAAGCGCTCCTGTCAGGGCGAGGATGCGTTTTATCTTTTCCATGATCACAGTTCCTTTCTCTTTCAGCGGATTTATTGTCTATTTCTGACCATGTCAGGAGACAGAGTTTACAACTGACCTGAGTGGTCCTACAGAACAGTATACCGAAAATAAAGGTTTACGGCAAACAGAAATTGGTATATAATAAAATTCGCTATTGAAACAATACTTAGATAAAGGAGCAGTATGCAATGAGTGAAAAAAGTCTGTTGGACCAGTGGCGTGACAGAGCTTATGACAGAAGTCTGTCCAAGGATCAGCTGGAAAGATTCTGGGGAACATATTTTAATATTGAGAAAGGAATCTATGAGCAGCTTCTGGAGGATCCGGATGCGGAAGTAAAGGGAACGGTCAAAGAACTGGCTGAGAAATATGGACAGGATGTTATGACAATGGTCGGCTTCCTGGACGGGATCAATGACAGCCTGAAGGTTCCGAACCCGATCGAGACGATGACAGAGGACACAGAGGTCACTCTGATCTTTGACAAGGAAAAGCTTTACAAAAACATGGTGGACGCCAAAGCTGACTGGCTCTATGAGCTTCCTCAGTGGGAGAAGATCTTTGACGAGGAGACGAGAAAACGTCTGTACCTTGAGCAGAAGCAGTCCGGTACAGTCCGCAAGCCGAAAAAGATCGGAAGAAACGATCCGTGTCCATGTGGAAGCGGAAAGAAATATAAATTCTGCTGCGGAAGAAATGCGTAAATGAGATATTATTTTTTTATCGTCGGAGTTTTGAGCATTTTGTATTATCTGCTGCTCGTGTGGTATTCACGGCGGCTGACCACAACGTTTGCGGGATTCTGGCTGATATCAGGCGGCGTACATCTGGCATTGGGATGTGCGCCGTTTTCTGACTCTGCATTTCGGATCCTCAAATGTGCAGTTATCGCTGTGTTGGTCCTGTTTGCGGCGGTTGAGATCTTGATAGTTTTCAGGATGGTTCCACAAAGGGGAAAAAGAGCGGATCAGATCATTATCCTGGGAGCCCAGGTCAGAGGAAGACGTATCACCAATTCTCTGAAAAGGAGACTGGATGCGGCGCTTTCTTATCTTGAGGCCTATCCGGATACACGGGTGATCGTGTCCGGCGGGCGTGGAAAAGGGGAAGATATTTCAGAGGCAGAGGCAATGGCGGAATACCTGATCGCAGAAGGTGTGGATCCCCGCCGGATCATCCGTGAGAACCAGTCCGCATCCACACGGGAGAACTTCCGGTTCAGCAGGAAGTTCCTTGATGTGGAAAATTCCGTGACAGGGATCGTAACCAATGATTTTCATATCTGCCGGGCAGAGATGATCGCCAGAAGAGAAGGATACCGAAAGCTCATAAGGATTCCGGCGTCGTCAAATCCGGTGTTTCAGCTTAATTATCTGGTACGGGAATTCTTTGCAATCCTGGCAATGGTGATACGTGGAAGAAAGATTCGGTGAAAGGAGAAGAAAATGAGAAGATGGGAGTTTACCCTGTCAAACGGGATCAAAGTCCCAGCGGGAGCGTTCGGGACCTATAAGGCGGCAGATTGGAAGAGCGCAGAGATCATGAGCATGGCAATCGAAAACGCAAAAGCTGCATTTCAGCGTTCTCTTGAGCGGCTTAAGACGGATTATCTTGATATGTATCTGATCCACTGACCCCTGCCGGATCCGGAATACAGTGAGTGGAAAGAACTTGATGCGGAGACATGGCGGGCGCTGGAAGACACGATGCCCCAGACCGGGTGGTCGGGAGAACATCCAGACCGGATCAGAGCCAGATATGAAGACATGAAATGATACAATCGTCAGAAGGTCATCCGGCTGTGCTTAAGCAGACAGGAATGACATTATGAAATTAAAAGCATAATATTCCGGCATGACGGGCATAATGATACTGATTCTGTTAAAAGAGGAGGTAACATCATGCCAGAATTAAAATGTACGGTACAGACTTGTGTACACAACAATCAGTTCCTGTGTGCTCTTGACCAGATCCAGGTCGGAGGGGATACCGCGAAAACAGCACAGGAGACATGCTGCGACAGTTTTCAGGAGAGAAAAGAAGGAAGCTACAGCAACGTGATGGAAATGGCTTCCGACCGTGCTTCGGTAGACTGCAAGGCGACAAAATGTATGTATAATGAGAATTGTCAGTGCCATGCAGGAAAGATCAGCGTGGAAGGCGGGGACGCACACCAGTGCAGCGGCACGGAATGTGCTACGTTTAAATGCTGCTGCTGACACATCGGGAAAACGGAACGGCTTCGGCTGTTCCGTTTTTCTATTAAAGGCGAGTAGAAGCGTGTAATACCATCCGGGCTTTCTTATGTTGACGTTCCAACACTCCCGGCGTTATAATCATATAGTCTGCACTTACAAAGTGCGCATTGGTACGAAAATGCTATAGAAAAGGAGTGGGAAATATGCCGATCAGGGTACAGAATGATCTTCCGGTGAAAGAAATACTGGAACAGGAGAATATATTTGTGATGGACGAATACCGTGCTGCGCACCAGGATATCCGTCCGCTCAGCATTGGGCTTTTAAACCTGATGCCTTTAAAGGAAGACACGGAACTTCAGATATTAAGATCTCTGTCTAACACGCCGATCCAGGTGGACGTCACGTTTGTGCGTATGACCAGCCATGTCTCAAAGAATACATCAACGAGCCATATCCTGAAGTTTTATGAGTCGTTTGAAGAAATTCAGGATAAAAAGTTTGACGGCTTTATCATCACGGGAGCTCCTGTAGAGCTGATGCCTTTTGAAGAAGTGGACTACTGGGAGGAACTTGAAGAGATCATGGACTGGACGAAGACCAACGTGACTTCAACCCTTCATCTGTGCTGGGGTGCTCAGGCAGGTATCTATCATCATTTCGGTATTGACAAGGTGAAACTGCCGAAGAAGCTTTCCGGCATCTACCGTCATCGGGTGAGAAACCGCAAGATACCGCTGGTGAGAGGGTTTGATGATGTGTTTATGGCCCCTCATTCCAGATATACGGAGATACCCCAGGATCTGCTGGAGGCGGATGAGCGGATCACGATCCTTGCGGAGTCCCTTCAGGCGGGTGTGTTCCTGTGCATGGCGAAGGACGGAAGACAGGTTTTCGTTATGGGACACCCGGAGTATGACCGGATGACACTGGATTCGGAATATAAGAGAGATATGGGGAAAGGGCTCAAACCCCAGATCCCGCTGAACTATTATCCGGACGATGATCCGGAGAACAAGCCCAGGCTTACATGGAGGTCACACGCTAACAATCTGTATACAAACTGGGTCAATTATTACGTATATCAGGCGACGCCGTACGATCTGTACGGGACGCCGTCTCTTTAGATATGATATGGGAATACGAGAAAGTCTGGCAGAAAGCCAGGCTTTTTTGTTTGCAACGGCGGCCGCTTACAATCCCGGAATGTGCCTTCGGGCACTTCCGGTGATCATTGGGGAACTGTTTTTGATGTGTTTTGCCAGCCAAAGCCGGCCAGGATCCCGCGCCAAACCCCGCCGGTGGGCTTTGGCGCGGGATCACATGCATAAACGCGAAAGAGTAAAATACGGCATATGGAAAAGTAGAAAGTTACATATACGGCCCGGAGACGTTTTTATATAATCTAAACACCAACAATGCTAGGAAGACGCATCAGTTCATCAACGACCGGGAGGTGATATCCACCAGAGTCTATCCTGACGGAGAGGACAGCAATGCGGTGCGTGTCAGGGCAGAGGATGCGCTGATCAGAAAATTAGAAGTCTTCTCTATGAAAGCGGCGTCTATAACCTGTAATGACAGATAGTCCTGACCGATGCGGCGGACAGTTATCAGTTGAACCAAAAGTCTTTTTATGGTACTGTAATAGTGCTGTTTAAAGACTTTTTCTTTTTGAGAGAGCCTTTCTTCAAGGGAAGGATGCCTCTGGCAGAAGGGATATCCTTCCGTTTATATACATAAAAAGAGGAGGAGATCTGAAATGGACATACATTTTTCAGATATGGTGAACAATATTCAACCCGGTATTTTTGGCGCGCTGAATGAGAAGAAAGAGGAACTGCTCCGGGCGGGCAGAAAAGTATACAACCTCTCTGTGGGGACGCCGGATTTCAAACCGGCGACTCATGTGATGAGGGCAATGGAGGAAGCATGCAGCAAGGCGGAGAATTACAAATATTCTCTTGCGGACCTTCCGGAGCTTCTGGAAGCAGTGCAGTACCGCTACGAGAAACGGTTCGGCGTGCATGTGGAGACGGATGAGATCATGTCTGTCTACGGATCCCAGGAAGCGATGGCGCATATCGGGCTGACGCTCTGTAATCCCGGAGATCTGATCCTTGTGCCGAATCCAGGGTATCCCATGTTCGAGATGAGCGGGATCATGGCTCATGCCGAGATCGGATATTATACGATCGAGGAGAAGAACGGATATCTTCCGGACCTTGACAGTATTCCGGAGGAAACACGGAAAAGAGCAAAATACATGATCGTATCCTATCCGTTGAATCCGGTCTGTGTCTGCGCACCGGATGATTTTTATGAAAAACTGATCCGTTTTGCGAAAGAAAACAATATCGTGATCCTTCACGACAATGCTTATTCGGATATCACTTTTACAGAAAAGCCGGGAAGATCCTTCCTGTCCTTTGAGGGAGCAAAAGACGTCGGCGTGGAATTCTACTCCCTGTCAAAGTCTTATAATCTGACCGGGGCAAGGATTTCTTTTGTTGTCGGAAATAAGGAGATCATCAGCAAGTTCCGGCTTCTCCGGTCCCAGATCGACTACGGCATTTTTTATCCGGTACAGTATGCCGCCATCGCGGCACTGACAGGGCCGGATGAATTTATCGAGGAGCAGAGAAGGGAATATGGTGCCCGCAACCGGGCGCTGTGCGGTGGCCTGCGCAGGATAGGATGGGATGTGCCTGACAGCCAGGGGACCATGTTCGTCTGGGCGAAAATCCCGGAAGGATATGAATCATCTGCTGATTTCTGTATGAAACTGATGGAGCGGACCGGCGTGATTGTGACACCGGGAAGCGCTTTCGGAAGCAACGGCGAAGGCTATGTCAGGATGGCTCTGGTGGTGGATGAAGAGATGATCAATGAGATCCTTCAGGTGCTGGATGAGTCAGGGATCTTCCGGTAGTGAGCGGATTCCAGCGGCAGCAGACGAAGTGAACCGTCTGTCTGAATTTCATAATGCAGAAAATAATCGTAAGAGAGGGTTTACATATGGATTATCAGGAAGTGATCAAAAAAGCAAGGGGAAATATCGGACCTTACTGCAAGGCCTGCCCGGTCTGCAACGGAGCTGCCTGCGGCAGCACCATGCCGGGCCCCGGAGCAAAGGGGACCGGGAAGCTTGCCATGCGCAACTATGAGAAGTGGCAGGAGATCCGCATCAATATGGATACGATTTATGGGCAGAAAGCCATCAGCACACAGACAGAACTGTTTGGAAAAACTTTTTCTTATCCTGTCTTCGCCGGACCGGTGGGGGCTGTGAAACTCCACTACGGTGAGAAGTACGCAGATCAGGAGTACAATGAGATCCTTCTCCGGGGCTGTGCGGAGAAAGGGATCGCTGCGTTCACAGGAGACGGAACGGACTACAATGTAATGATCGAGGCGACGGACGCCATCGGGAAGCTGGGAGGAATGGGCATCCCCACAGTAAAGCCCTGGGATATGGATACGATTCGGGAGAAGATGGAACTTGTGAAGAAGTCAGGCGCGTTCGCGGTGGCTATGGACATTGACGCGGCAGGTCTTCCTTTCCTCCAGAATCTGAACCCGCCTGCCGGGAGCAAATCCGTGGAGGAACTCAGGGAGATCGTGAAGATGGCGGAGATCCCATTTATCCTGAAGGGAATCATGACCCTGCGGGGAGCGGAGAAAGCGATGGAAGCCGGCGTGCAGGGAATCGTCGTGTCCAATCACGGAGGACGTGTCCTGGATCAGTGTCCGGCGCCGGCGGAAGTACTCCCTTCCATTGCAAAGGTGGCAAAGGGACAGATAAAGGTGTTTGTGGACGGCGGGATCCGTACCGGAACGGACGTGTTCAAGGCGCTCGCACTGGGAGCGGACGCAGTCCTTATCGCCAGACCTTTTGTGACGGCAGTCTATGGCGGACAGGAAGAAGGCGTGGCGGCGTATGTGGACAAGATCGGCGCAGAATTGAGAGACACCATGATGATGTGTGGAGCGTCTTCCGTGGATGAGATCACGGATGAGATGATATGGAAGGAGCAGACAGTATGAACAGGATCGCAAAGTTTGAAAAAGTAAGCCTGGAGCAGTTCAGGGAAGGATGGACGGATACGTTTGGTCCGGCGGATGAGGGCGTGATAGAGGGGATCTATGCGCAGATCCGTCTTCCTAGAAGGGCAACTGTGGGAAGCGCGGGGTATGATTTCTTTGCTCCGGCAGATTTTACTCTGGCACCGGGAGAAACTGTAAAGATCCCGACCGGCATCCGGGTATGGATGGAACCGGAGTGGGTACTGAAATGCTATCCAAGGAGTGGACTTGGGTTCAAATACAGACTCCAGCTCAACAATACGGTAGGGATCATTGACAGCGATTATTATTATTCTGACAATGAAGGTCATATCTTTGCCAAACTGACGAACGATACAAACGAAGGCAAGGCAGTGGAGATCAGCGCAGGTTCCGGCTTCATGCAGGGAATCTTTGTGGAGTACGGGATCACAGTGGATGATGATGCTGCGGAGATCCGCAACGGTGGTTTTGGAAGTACAACAAAATAGGCGCCTTACAAAAATGTAAGAGGATTTAAGAAAAACGTAAGGAAATAATATGGAAGAATACAGATGCGTTTTTTATACTGTAACCAGGAGCGGAGAGGTATGGATCCAGGAAGCGACTGTCAGATAAAATGCGAAAGGCAGGATGATACGGTATGAAATGGATAAAACGGCTGTGTTCTTTCATTTTATTATGCGCTCTGATCGCAGGAGGGATCCTGATGTATCAGGGATACAGAGGCTACCGGGAGGCGCTTGCGGAAAAAAGTGTGGAAGAGATGGAGGCGGAAATTGAATCCATTGACAATTACACCACGCTGGATCAGCTTCCACAGACCTATATCGAGGCGGTCCTCGCAGTGGAAGACAAGCGGTTCTACCGGCATCCGGGCATTGATCCTATTGCCATAGGGAGAGCTCTGGTCAATGATATCCGGGCGGGTTCCTATGTGGAGGGCGGAAGTACGATCACGCAGCAGCTTGCGAAAAACCAGTTTTTCACACAGGATAAGAAACTGGTCCGGAAGATCTCTGAAATGTTTATGGCGTTTCAGATCGAGTCTGTTCTGGACAAGGACAAGATCCTGGAACTCTATGTAAACTCTATTTTCTTCGGAAACGGATACTATTGTGTGGCGGATGCGTCGGAGGGATATTTCGGGAAAAAGCCGTCAGAGATGGATTTTGACGAATGCACTCTTCTTGCAGGGATCCCGAACGCACCCAGCAACTACAATCCTTTTGCCAGCCCGGAACTGGCAAGGCAGCGGCAGGCACAGGTGCTGGATAAGATGAAAAGGGCAGGATATCTGGATTGAAAAAACGATTGAAATAAAAAACAGGGATATTTCAGGCGTCCGGAATGCATATTTTCAAGGGCGAAAGGGGAACATAACCATAGAACTGTATTGACAGATCATCATGCTTTTGCGGCGGAAAAGGGGAACAGACTCTATGGTACAGAAAAATGAAAAAAAGATCAGTGCTTCTTTTGAGGAGAATATCACATACATGAATCAGGTCCTTCCGGTCAAGGAAAGTTTTGACATCATCCGGCGGGAGATCGAGATCGGCGGGAAAGAATCTGTGTTCTATTATATTGACGGTTTTATTAAAGATGAGGCAATGCTCAAGATCATGGATTCCTTTCTTTCGGTGACAGAGGAGGATATGCCGGAGGACGCGGAAGGTTTTGCAAAGAAACACGTGCCCTATGTGGAAGTAGACATCCTGGAGGATTTTGACCAGGTGCTGAGAAATGTACTCTCCGGCACGGCAGTTCTTTTTATTGACGGATATCCGGGGGAGTGCATCTGTATCGACTGCAGGACCTATCCGGCAAGAAGTGTGGATGAGCCGGACAAAGACAAATCCCTTCGCGGTTCCAGGGACGGATTTGTGGAAACCATTGTGTTTAATACAGCTCTGATCCGGCGCAGAATCAGGGATCCCCATCTTGTCATGGAGATGACCGAGGCGGGGCAGGTGTCACGGACGGATATCGCCCTGTGTTATATGAGCGACAGAGTGGATCAGGAACTGCTGAACAATCTGAAAAAACGGATCGAGAGCCTGAACATCGGAGACCTGCGTATGAACCAGCAGAGTCTGGCGGAAGCTCTTTTTAAAAGAAAGTGGTTTAATCCGTTCCCGAAGTTCAAATATACTGAGCGTCCGGATACGGCGGCAGCCTGTGTTCTGGAAGGAAAAGTGATCATCCTGGTGGATAACTCGCCCTCTGCCATGATCCTGCCAACCTCCATACTGGATATGATCGAAGAAGCCAACGACTATTACTTTCCGACACTTACGGGAGTCTATCTGAAGGTTACCCGGACGCTGATCACCATCGCAACCGTATTTTTTACGCCCCTGTATCTGCTCTTCATGCAGAATCAGCAATGGCTGCCGGAGGCGTTTGCGTTCGTTGCGGTGAGAGATACCGTGAATATCCCGCTGATCTTTCAGTTCCTGCTGCTGGAACTTTCCATTGACGGTCTTAGGCTTGCGGCAATGAATACGCCTACCATGCTGAGTACGCCTCTCAGTGTGATCGCAGGTATTGTCATGGGAGAGTTTTCTGTCCAGTCGGGATGGTTCAACAGTGAGGTAATGCTGTACATGGCGTTCGTTGCAGTGGCAAACTATACGCAGCCTAATTTTGAGCTCGGCTATGCGCTGAAGTTCATGCGTCTTCTTCTGCTCGTACTCACGGCAGCGTTCAACCTGTATGGATTTATCATCGGCTGCATTCTCGTCCTGTGCTTCCTCATATTCAACAAGACTCTTTCGGGCAGAAACTATATGAATGTAAAACTGAACTGATCTATCTGTCATATGTTGGAGAATCAGCATAATCTGCGAAAATATTTTGCCTAACAGAAGAAAAAATGATATGATAGACAAAGATAAGGTTCGCTGGCACTAAGCGGACAAATACAGATCCAGGAGGAAGCAGGAGAATGAGAGATTTTGTGATCACAGTGAACAGCACGGTGGATCTTCCAAGAGAGTGGCTGGAGGAGCGTCATGTTCCGGTATTTCCGTTAAAATATACCATAGACGGGGAAACATATACAGATATGTACGGCCTGTCGGCGAAAGAATTCTTCAACAAGCTGAGAGAGGGGCATATGTCGGTCACATCCCAGATCAATCCGGAGGAAGCGGTGCAGATGATGGAGCCCTATGTAAAGGAAGGAAAGGACATCCTTCATCTCGGATTTTCTTCGGGATTGAGCGGAACGCTGAACAGCATGAGACTTGCCGGGCAGGAATTGTCGGAGAAATATCCTGAGGCGAAGATTATCATTATCGACACACTCTGTGCCTGCCTGGGAGAAGGCCTTCTTCTCTATAAAACTCTCCAGCTGAAAGAGCAGGGAAAGACGATCGATGAGATCGCAGCCTGGGCGGAGGAGAACAAACTTCATGTCTGCCATGACGTCACTGTGGATGATCTGAATCATCTCCACAGAGGCGGACGTATATCCAAGACAACGGCGGTCCTGGGAACTCTGGTCCAGATCAAACCGATCATACATATGGATAATGAAGGAAAACTTCAGGTGATCGGAAAAGAGCGCGGGCGGAAGAAATCTCTGAACAGGATCGTGGATATGGCAGTGGAACAGTCAAAGGGATGGGACAATGATATTATCATGATAACCCACGGGGACTGTATCGAGGATGCGGAATACGTGGCGAAACTCGTGCGGGAGAAGATGGGGATCGACAACATACTTATCAATAATATCGGAACTGTGATCGGAAGTCATACAGGTCCGGGTGTTGTTGCCGTATTCTGCATGGGAAATAAAAGGTAAAGAAAAGTGTTGACACGGGAGAGTGGATGTGGTAGAT
>ERZ1090862.1412-NODE-1414-length-10539-cov-10.208508_pt1 | contig 10539 bp, 8 predicted proteins | sample MGYA00478481_ERZ1090862 | MGnify/ENA primary metagenome ERZ1090862 (study PRJEB33644, sample SAMEA5815745) | chicken gut metagenome | biome: Chicken; feature: Gastrointestinal Tract; material: Caecum | place: Ireland | collected 2019-01-01 | study: A study of... | reverse complement strand
ATAATATGTCTTATCCTTTCACACCGCCGTCAGTGCTTCCGCTGCGGATCAGATGCTGACTGAATGCGTACATGATCACAACAGGAAGTGAAGTAACAAGTGATGCCGCCATCATTCTGCCCCAGATGTAATCCGGCGTATTGAACAGCGAGTTCAATCCGATCGGAATCGTCATCAGATCCGGGGAATCGATGAAGATGGATGCGAACAAAACGTCGTTCCATGCTATCATAAACGCGTATACGAATACGGAAATAATTCCGGAAAGTGAAAGCGGAACTACGATTCGGAAAATAATTCCCATTTTGCTGAGACCGTCTACTCTTCCCGCCTCTTCCAGCTCTACCGGGATCGTATCAAAGTAGCTTCTGGTCATATAGATGGCCGTCGGCATAGTCTGTACGATCATACAGATGATTACAGCTTCACGGCTGTTGCTCAGTCCGATCGCTGAAAGCATCTTGAACAGCGGTACGATCAGCAGAATACCGGAGAACATATATACAAGGAAGAACAGCTCGCTGATTCCTGCTTTTCCTTTAAATTTCAGACGGGATAATGCATATCCTCCCAGAATTCCCATAAGTACCGCCACAACGGACGTTACAAGTGTAATGTACAAACTGTTTTTAAAATATCTAAGGAACGGGAAAATATTCTCGTTAAATATATCCGCAAAATGCTGCAGTGTCCACTCATGAGGTATGATTGTCGGCGGATAGCCGATCGTCTCTGCCGTTGATTTTAAAGAGACGCTGAGCATGATAATGAACGGGAACAACAGAACAACTACCATGATGATCACCCGGATATAGAACCAGGCTTCTTTTATCATTTTTTTCTTATTAGTCCTCTTCAACCTTCAGCACCTTCTTTCTCAACAGCATAATAAATGCGAAAATAAATACAAACAGGATGATGGAGATTGCTGCCGCTTTACCAAAGTCATGCGTTGCAAAGGCCATATCGTACAAATATACACCGAGCACATCCACCTGTTTCGTAAGCAGATAAACTTCTGTATAAATGTAGAACACCCAGATTGTTCTCAGGCTGACTACAGTAACCAGCGTAGGCTTGATGGCCGGATAAGTGATTGCCTTGAACTTTTCCCAGTTGGTAGCTCCGTCAATATCAGCGGCTTCGTACAGCGTATTGTCCATAGACTGCAGAATTGCAGTAAACGAGATGTACGCGTACGGGAAGAATTTCCATATTGCGAAAAGCGCTACAAGTATAAATGCGCTCACCGGCTGGTCAAACCACAGCGGGGCCTGATCCGTAAGGTGTAACATATCTACAACTACATAATTTATGATTCCGTAAATATTGTTGAACATGTACCGCCATGTAAAGATCAGACATACAGACGGAACAACGTATGACAATATGATGATGGAGTTTACAAGCTTTTTACCCACAAATTTTCTGTTCAAAAATACCGAAAGCAAAAGCCCCAGCACAGTACTGATCACCGTTACAATAATTGTAAACAGGAAAGTAACCAGAACAGAACTGTAAAACGATGAGTCTGTAAACACATCTATGAAATTTTTAAATCCGATAAACTCTGAGGGCATGTTAGGATTTAACGGAACATCCTGAAAGCTGATCACTATATTGTAGACAAGCGGATATCCGATTAAAAGAACCAACAGAATTAAACTGGGCGCCAGAAGGGCATATGCGAACTTTGTCTGGCTTCCCCCTAATTTCTTTGTCTTTTTATTCATTCTCTATCTTCCTTTACTTTTGGAAGAAGAGGGCCCTAAAAGCCCTCTTCCACGGCTTTTATTCACTTACCAGGTCTTCTACCTCGGACTGTGCTGTCTCCAGTTCTGCATCTACGTCTGCATTCTGGATCACCACGTTATTGATCATCTTGCTGAGGATACCCGTATTTGTGATGTCACCCATCTCTGTGAAGTTCTTTCCGTCAACTACACCGAAGAGCTGAAGGTTATCTACTGCATTTGCGATAGCATCGTTAAGATGTACAAATGACTGTCTTGCTTCCAGATCTGTATATTCCGGCATCTCGTCAACTTCTGTAAGTACAGGCTGCAGTCCGCCAGGAGCCATGTTCAGCCATTCTACATTGTTTTCAGGCTCTAACATAAAGCTTACGAATTTCTTAGCCGCCTCTGTCTTGGCTTCATCACCGTTTGCAGAGATACCAAGCACTGTGATACATCCGTATGCTGCCTGAGACTCTCTCTGCGGAAGCACAAGCTGAAGATCCTCAGCGAATCCTGCTGCTTCTACATTTCCAAGGATATATGTGGAATACATAGCCATCGGAGCATTTTTACCAACGAAAGCATCGTTTACATCAGCTACTTCTGTTGATCCCGGCATAGAATAAGCTGCCAGCTCTTTATAATACTCCAGCGCTTCTTTCATCTCCGGTGTATTGACTGTAACATTCTTGTCTCCGTCAAATACATTGGCGCCATTGGAAAGTGCAAACTGTGAGAATACCTGCTCTGTGAATGCGCTGTCAGATGTCGGGAGCGCAATACCGTACATTCTGTTGTCCGGATCATAGAATGCCTTTGCAATCTCAAGAATATCTTCCCATGTCTCCGGAAGATCGAAACCTTTCTCCTCGATCATCGGCTGATTTACCCAGATTCCCTGTACCCAGCTTGCAAGCGGTACTCCTACATAGCTTGATCCATCCTCTGTCTTTGTAACGGAAAGAGCTCCGTCATAGAATGCATCCTCGCCGATCGAATCAATAACCTCTTTTACAGCGTCTGTGTCCGTAAACTGGTTAGCGACACTTGTCTTAGCCTGATCCTGGCTGTACTCAACAACATCGGCAAGCTGTCCGCTTCCGCCCTGAGCGGTAATCTTGGAGTCATAATCATCTTCGTTTACCGGGATTGACTCCACTGTGATGTCCGGATTTTCTTCCTCGAACTTATCGATCAGAGCCTGAACCGCATCCTGGCGCTCCTGCTCGACCTGCTGGTGCATAAACTGGATCTCAACTTTTCCGTCAGAAGATCCTCCCTTGCTGCCGCCGCTTCCGCCACAGCCACTCATCATCGCTGCCATCATTGTTGCGATCACGATCGCCGATACAACTTTTCTTTTCATAGTTTCCTCTCCTTTTTTATTTTTTATTTAGAACAGGATCTCACTCCTGTTACTACCTGTTTGACTTTACCCATGCACACTCCCATGGCTTTAACTCAACAGCTCCTGATACAGCCTGTCCGCTGATCAGATCTTTTCCTTCCATCTCCGGAAGTTCGATATTCTGTATAGCATCTGAAACATTTACCAAAACATACACTTTATCTCCGGTTTCTCTGTTCTCTCTTATGAGTGACAGAACTTCGGGCTTGAGTTTCAGCACTTTCTGTTCCGCCAGCGGTGAAAATGCGCTCTCTTTCCTGCGGATGTCCAGCCGCTTTATCATTGCCTCAAAAATTTTCTTTCGATTGCTTGTCTCTGTCAGTTGTTTTCGTATATAAGAGAGCTCCAGTTTCTCCCGATTGATCCTTCTCGGAATCCCGGAAGTGGTCTTGCCGTAATAGTCGTTCCTTGATCCGAGCAGGCTGTGTATATAAATTCCAGGCACTCCCTGAAGTGAAAGAAGAATGGTCTCTGCCGCCAGGAATTTTGCAATCCGCTCTTCGTCAGATGCATCCGGTCCTGCCAATGCATCCTGATAATTAATATTCAATTCGTACGGACTCTTTGTTCCGTCTCCGTTATCCTTATAAGAAACCTCGCCGCCGTTTGTCAGTGCAACGTCTACCAGAAGTTTCAGTTCATCCTTATCCAGCAGTCCCTCCACAGGTCTTACGCCGATCCCGTCGTGTGAACTCAGGAAGTTAAAATATGTAACCTTGTTATTCGGCAGCTGAAGACTCTCCAGCCAGTCTGACATAACCTGTGCATTTCCCTTGATCAGCGAGTACATCACCAACGGCGGAAGAGGGAACTGGTAAACAAGATCCGCTTCATCCCCATCCTTTCCAAAATAACTGATGTTATCCTTGTGAGGTACATTGGTCTCTGTAATAATTCTTGTTGCCGGGAAATATACATGGAGAATATCTTTCATCAGCTTGATGATCTCGTGTGTCTGCGGCAGATGCATACAGCTCGTTCCCAGCTTCTTCCACATAAATCCTATAGCGTCCAGTCGTATGTATTTTGCGCCTTTTTCGGCATACATCAACAGGATGTCCATAATCTCTGCCAGCACCTCCGGACATCCGAAGTTCAGATCGATCTGATCCTCACTGAAGGTCGTCCACACATATTTTTCTCCGTCCTTTGTCTCCACTTTTGTCAGCAGAGGCAGTGCCCTCGGACGTGTCACCGTACTGTAATCCGCATCCGGATCACAGGTGATAAAGTAATCCGTATATGGCTTTTCACCATTCAAATACCCCTGGAACCAGCTGCTGCTCCTGGAGATATGATTGATCACCGCATCAAACATCAGGCCATATTTTTCCGAAAGCTTTTCGATGTCTTCCCATCCGCCCAGTTCCGGATTGATCTGGCGGTAATCCACAACAGAAAAGCCGTCGTCGGATGTATAAGGATACATAGGAAGCAAATGAACATTTTTAACAGAGTCTTTTACAAACTCATTCAGAAATTCATTCATCACTTCCAGGCCGTGTCTGTTCTGATCAGTAATCGTATCCCCATAAGTGATCAGAATACTGTCTTCCTCGGAAAAAGCTCTTACTTCTTTCTCCGATTCCTGATACTTTTCCAGCTTTTCTTTTAACAGTTTCAGCGCCTGCTCTTCTTTTCCTGGATCCTGATATATAACTTCAAGTCTTTCTTTGATTTTTGTTTCCAATTGTTCTTTCATTGCTCTCTCCCTGGAAATGACAACGTTGTCATTTCAAATCAAAATTTCTTTTTTTCAATTCTTTATAACTGTATTCTCCAAATGACAACGTTGTCATTTGGAGGAAAGAAAATCCTATGTGGATTCTCTTTCTATCACCTTGCAAGGAAATCTCAATGATTTCCGTTCTCCGGTTCCTCCATCCTCGATCTTGTTGATCACATAATCTATACAGCATTTGGCAAGCATCTCAAAATCCTGTTCAATCGTTGAGATCGGCGGATAATAATATTCTCCAAGAGTAATATTATCGATTCCCAGAATAGCAATATCTTTCGGAATAGACAGCCCCATCTCATAGATTGCACGGTATACGCCCAGCGCACGTTCATCACCGGATACGAAAAATGCCCGTATATCTTTCTGTTCATTCAGAACTTTTCTGGCCATCTCGTATGCTTTTCTGATCGTGTCTACTCCGGCGAATATCTGGTAATTGCCTTTCTGCTCTTTCATCGCAGCCTCAAATCCCTGGATACGGTGTTTTGTAGACAGGAACTTTTCTTCTCCGATAAAGAATGCAATCTTCTCAAATCCTTTATTTGCCAGATAACATCCGCCTTTATAGCCTACATCAAAGTTATCAAGGCTGACTGACGGAATATCCGGATTCTCAGGCTCTCCGAATACTACATAGGGCACATTGTGCTCTTCGAAGTAATCAACTCTCGCATCCTGGAGGATATTCTCCAACAGGATAGCTCCATCCGCGATACCGCTGGCGATCAGATAAAACCCGTCTGTCTCATCTTCCGCAAACCGGTTACTGTTTGAGGGAGAAAGGACAATCTTCATAGAACGCTTTTTTCCATATGAAAATAAATGTTTCAGCATCATCTCATGCCATATACTCAGATGTTCTTCATGATGCCTCTCTGCAAACACCACAATAATATTCGTGCGGTTCCCTTTCAGGCCCCGGGCCAGTATGTTTACCTGATATCCCTGTTTCTTAATGGTACTCATCACTTTTTCTCTCATCTCCGGACTGACATTGGGATTATTGTTCAACACCCTGGAGACTGATTTGATAGACACCCCGCATGCCTTGGCTACGTCTGCCATCTTGACATTTCTCATAAAGTCGCTCCTTTGTCCTACGTTGTCATTATAACACTAGATACGAAAACTGCAATACCCTTTATTTATTTTCGTTATAATATACAGTTTTTCATTCTTGTTTTTGTGCACTATTACTTTTCTCCATTTTTCATCACTGTTCCATTACAGGCGAGACATCGATTTCCCTGCAGGTCAGATGACTGCCTCTCTGCACAGAAAGACCGATGCAGCCCGTAAGATAAGGCTTCTCGCTATCTTCCACACATATCTGCGCCTGCCCGCCGAAGTCCGCGCAAATACGGTTTCCCTGTACCCAAACTGTTATTTCATACTCTTTTCCAAGCTCCCACGGGAAATCAATCTCTTTGAGTATTTTATAGCCGTTTTGATTCTTAAGGATTCCCGCTTTCTTTCCCGGAAGGAAACCTGCCGCATAGGAGCGTACAGCGCCCTGCACCCGCACATTGACCAGATGAAAATCACCGGCTGAAGGTGTGATCAGAAACCGGGCCTTATAGTCTTTCCAGTCGGATCCGCCTGTATAAACTTCGCCAAAATCCGCACACGACAGATGCAGTTGTCCGTTTTCCAGGCAGCTGATGCCTTTCAGCCTTGTAAACTGGCTGATCTCCCTATGGAGTACTGTCCACGCCTCTTCATTCTCCTGTTCAAATTTCACAGAATAAGCCGGAGCGCCGTCCGCATATAGATCGTCGATCATACCGGCAAACTCGATCGCCGGATGATGGCTTCCTTTTACATGAAAGCAGAAACCGATCTCATCGACCAGCCCGCCTGCCAGAGAGGGAATCTGATATTCCAGTGTTTCCCATCTGCCCTTATCTGCACTTATCGTTTCACTTTGATATATCTCTCCTGTATGCTTTTCCCTTGCATACAGGCTCACCAGAGCCTCATTTCCATAGTCAGGGATAAATACGCTGCCCCGGATCGTCTGCCCCGGATAAACAACAGGCGAAAAAGCGGGATCATACCTGCTGTCATAGAAATCTTCCGGTGTATAATACGTCTTCTTATAGACGTATATATTCTCTCCCGGATTAACCGGTCCTGCTGAAAATTTCAGGCTCCGTTCCCCTGTGCACGCCGTCTCGTCCGTATTTTCAAGATGATACTTTCTGTTTTGATCTTCACGTTTATCCAGACTTTCCACCCGGATCCTCATTGCATGTGTGGAACCCGGGAACTCAAAATGGCAGCTGTTCGGCCTTTTCTCCGCAATCTCTTTCCATATACCCGGAAGTTCATCTCCCGTCTGCATGCACGCCAGTCTTGCAAAATACAAAGCTCCCGCAGGGATATCAGTAATATTGAGCGAGCCGAGCACACTTGAACACGCAAGAAAGTCATTGATCGGCGCTCTCCATTTCTCATATCCGATTCCCTCGAGACCGTTTCTCACACCCATAATGGTCGCAACATTTCCCACATTACAGTCTGTATCCCATCCACACATATTGCAGATGTTCAGCGTGTCGGAAAAATCCCCCTCTCCATATAAAAGTGCAAGGATCATAACAGCCGCATTTGGAATAATATGACAGTTTCCAGGATATCTGTCATAGCCAAAATTATTGTGAACATATTGGAAACATTCTCTCCATCCGTCGCTCCTGTGCGACTCATAGTGCTCTGTAACAGCCCGTACAACCCTCGAATACTCGCAGTCATCCGGAATATAGGACAGCCCTTTCTCAATGATCTTTCTTATATCCCGTTCCACAAAAGCATAGCTGATGCAGACAGCCACAAAAATTCCTCCGTATATACCATCGCCGTCGTGCGTTACGCTGGCTGCCTTTGCCGCATTTTCCGCCGCAAGATCAGGATCTCCCGGAGCTGTAAGCCCCCATGTATCAATAAAGATCTGTCCGCCGATCTGTTCTGCCATCGTTCTTCCGTTCTGCAGGATACTCCCGCTTCTCGGAGCCGGGATTCCGCTGCGCAGGTTCAGATATGCCGTATGCTCCGTGGCCACTCCGTATCCGCCCCACCAGAAAAATCCATGCTCAAAAGGCGCATAATTTAATAACGCGTCAGCCACATCCTGAGCTTCCAGCGTTCTTTCCTGTTCTTTATCCTCCAATGCACGCACAAAAAACAGTGGGCCGTTGCTGTCATCATCTGCTGCAAATTCATGATAATCCACAGGATAATCCGTCAGGTTTCCGTATATATTTTTTATCTTTTCATAAGTCCATCCTTCCACAGGCGCTCCCAGACGGATACCTATAATCTTGCCCAGCCATCCGGCATATATTTTTTCAACAAAATCCTTTCTCATACAACTTCTCCTGATTATCTTACATGTAATTTTTCAAAAAGTTTTAAGGAGCTTACCTACAGATATTATTATCGACATTTGCATCTTCCCTGTCAATCATCAAATCAAATTAACAAAACCGGAAAAGAAGCGGAATTTCTATTTAAACTCCGCTTCTTTCCCGGTTGTTCTATGTATTTCTGCAAAGACAATACACTATATTATATCTTACATTATTTTGCGGAAAAGCTCTTTCAAATCGTCTACGCTTGCATCTTTCGGGTTGCCCGGCGCGCATGCATCAGCGTATGCGGACTCTGCAAGGAACTGCAGATCATCCTCTTTGATTGCCTCCAGTTTTGTCGGAATTCCGACGTCAACAGAAAGCTGACGCACAGCATCGATGGCAGCTTTTCTGTATTCTTCCACCGACATATCGTCCACACCTTTTACTCCCATCGCTCTTGCGATCTCACGGTACTTTTCTCCTGTGCAGTCTGCGTTATATTCCATAACAATCGGAAGCATCATCGCGCAGGCAACACCGTGCGGTGTGTCATATACAGCGCCCAGAGTGTGCGCCATAGAATGTGCGATACCGAGACCTACGTTTGAGAATCCCATACCGGCAATGTACTGGCCGAGCGCCATGCCGTCGCGTCCTTCCTTTTCATTGGCAACTGCGCTTCTCAAGGATCTGCTGATGATTTCGATTGCTTTGAGATGGAACATATCTGTCATCTCCCATGCAGCTTTGGTTGTATACCCTTCAATTGCGTGAGTCAGGGCGTCCATTCCTGTCGATGCCGTAAGTCCTTTCGGCATAGAGGACATCATATCCGGATCCACTACTGCGATGACCGGCATATCATGAGGATCCACGCACACGAATTTTCTCTTCTTCTCTACATCTGTGATCACATAGTTGATCGTAACCTCAGCTGCTGTACCCGCTGTGGTCGGCACTGCTATGATCGGCACACACGGTTTCTTTGTCGGCGCCGTGCCCTCAAGGCTTCTCACATCTTCAAATTCAGGATTGGCGATAATAATTCCGATGGCTTTTGCCGTATCCATAGAGGATCCTCCACCGATCGCTACGATGTAATCCGCTCCCGCGTCTTTGAACGCCTGCACTCCGTGCTGCACATTCTCAATCGTAGGATTTGCCTTAATATCTGAATAAATTTCATAAGCAAGCCCTGCATTGTCAAGGACATCTGTTACTTTCTTCGTCACTCCGAATTTGATCAGGTCGGGATCCGAGCATACGAAAGCTTTTTTATACGCCCTCGCCTTTGCCTCAGTGGCAATCTCCTGGATTGCCCCCGCTCCGTGATAGGATGTCTCGTTGAGCATAATTCTGTTTGCCATTATTATCAATCTCCTTTTCTTTTCCGGACTTGTCCGGCTTCTTATGTTTATAGTTTAACAATCCTGAAAGGAAATAGAAAGTTACAAAAAGGCATATCTGTCACTCTGCCCAACTCTTTTGCATCCTGTTTTTAAAGCAGTTCAAGCTTCCGAAACAATTTATCAAGCTCTGCAGGCATCGCATCCACCAGCGATCCCGCCATCTGTTCCGGCGTAGCTTTAATCCGCCCCAGCACCCACTGAACTGTCATATAAATAGATCCCTAACAGTACATTTCCAGAAGGAAACGCATATGCTCTGTTATCTTTCTTCCGGTCTTTCCCTCGATCCGTTCCGTATAGAATCTTAAGATCAGATGGAAATCATGCTCGCGCAGATTATTTTGGGCGTCGTTTTTAAACGCTGCCTTAAAAAACAGTTTTTCATCTTCAATATAATAAAATTTGTTCACCAGCCCCTCATAAACCGTCCTGCCCTCTCCCATATGTTCAAAAGATTCCAGCAGGATCTTATCGAAATACCAGTTAATCAGATCATATTTGTCTTTAAAATTACGGTAAAACGTCTGCCGCGTAGTTCCGCATTCTTCAACAATCTCCTTCACCGTAATTTTTTCAACCGGCAGTTTTGCCATGCACTGCTTCATTGCGTCCGCAAGCCGATATTTCATCCTTTCACGACCGGCTGTCTTTGTTTTCTGTGCTTTTGTCTGCTGTAAAGCATTCATCTGTGTCTGCTCCTATCCTGTATGTATCTTTCTCCATCATGCAGGAAATACTGTTTCTCTGTCAAGAACTGATTCTTAAAATTTCAAAAGATTACGGATATAACCAAGACCGCACTGTCATTTTTTCGTAAGGGATGATCCGAAGGAACATTTGAGATGCCACGCACTGATCACAGATACAATAGGTACTGTAAGGATCACTC
>ERZ1090862.1411-NODE-1413-length-10540-cov-5.581021_pt1 | contig 10540 bp, 10 predicted proteins | sample MGYA00478481_ERZ1090862 | MGnify/ENA primary metagenome ERZ1090862 (study PRJEB33644, sample SAMEA5815745) | chicken gut metagenome | biome: Chicken; feature: Gastrointestinal Tract; material: Caecum | place: Ireland | collected 2019-01-01 | study: A study of... | reverse complement strand
ATACCCAGGGGCTACCGCCCACTTTTTCCTTCTGCTCTAACAGAATGCTTACCGTATCCTCTGCCAGCGGCAGGGTGCGGTAGGCATTTTTCGTTTTTAGTGGCGCCTCCACCACCTCGCCGTTGATTCGGGCAATCTGCCGCCGAACCCGGAGGTCGCCCCGCTCCAAATCAATGTCCTCCCATTTAAGACCGAGAAGTTCTCCCCGGCGGAGCCCGGTGGCCAGCTCCAGGTAGTAGAGCTCATACACACCGCTTTCTTTTGCCTCTCTCAGGAAGGACTGGAGCTGTTCCACCGGCAGAGTTTTCATCTCCCGGTGCTCCAGCCTGGGCAGGGCGCAGCCCTCCGCCGGATTGGCGACGATTAGTTTCTGCTCTTTGGCTAAGCTCATCGCAGAGGAGATGATCTGGTGGATGTTCCGCACTGTCTTGGGGCTCAGCCCTTTGGCCTGGTGCCTGGATTCCAATCGGTCTACGCGACCGTTGGTCAGCAGCTTCTTGTAGAACTTCTGCAATTCCAGAGAAGTGAGCTTTTCCAGCGGAATTTTGCCGATATTGGGCTTGATATGGTTGTCGATGTACCCACGATAGGTCTGATGGGAGGAGGGCCGCACCTTCACCTTGGCGTAGTGCTCGAACCACACCTCCATCCACTGGCCAACCGTGTACCGTCCGGCCTTAGCCGCATCCAGCCCCTTCGCTTCCTCGATTGCCTGCTTCAGCTTTGCCTTGGCCTCCGCCTGGGTCTTGCCCAGGACGTTCTTGTAGATGGCCCTGCCCGTCTCCGGATCGCGGCCGGCAGTGTACCGGCCCTCCCAGCGGCCGTCCTTCCGTTTGCGGAGGTTTCCCTCCCCGTTGGCCCTTCGTTTTGCCATGGCTTATTACCTCCTTTGCAGCAACACAACATACCGCAGAAGGGGAGAAATAGCCAGGCCAACGACGCAGAGTTAACAGAACATTATCATTTGCCTTTTCTTTGTTACAGCGTATCATTTTCCGTCCAGCGCGAAAAGCCCTATCTTTGTTTTATGCGGCGCAGGATTTGCGTATCCAGGCGGGGAAGGATGCCCCTGGCCCAAACGCCCCCCACAGCGTCGCTCAAAAAGGCCGGAACCGCCCGGGAACACTGGACTTCTCAAATTGACGACCACCTAAAACCATCGGCTGTGGCGAAAAGGTGCACCTCCCTCAAAAGCTGGAAAAGCCCCGCAATGCGGGGCTTTGTGGCCGGGAGGTGGGCGCTTGCGACCACCTCCCTTTATCCTAGTACTAAAATCGAACGCCCCCAAAGGGCCCAAAATCGGGGCCCTAGGAGGCGTTCTTTCTCTGGAACTGAATGGCCTAGATGGTCAGGATTACCGCGTCATGACTGCCCTGGACAGCCGCCGCCCCACACGCGGCCCAACGCCATCCAAGTACCCCCGGTAGGGGTACTGGCCCCTACCTCCGCCCCGAAACCGGCATACAGGGCCCACACGGCCGCGACAGTGGCCTTCCTGTGGGCGTCTGCCCCTTCCCGGAGAGTGGGTGCGGGCCACGCCCGCAAATGTGCCAGGCTGCCGCTTGCGGCAAGCCAGGTGCTCTGCTTGCCTTACCATGCCCCGGCATAGCCCAGGGTGACGCTACTGTTTTCGGCCCCCAGGGCCATGCAGGCTGGGATGTCCTCCCCCCGCATAAGGCCGTAGAGGAAGCCGGCAATGAAGCTGTCTCCGGCGCCCATGGTGTCCACCACCGTGCAGGGCACGATGCCCCCCCGGTAAAACCGGCTCCCGTCAAAGGCCAGGCTGCCCCGCTCTCCCCGGGTGGCCACTACGATCTCCGGTCCCTTGGTGTGGATGGCGCGGAGGATGTCCTCCAACTCCCTGTCTCCGGCGGAGTCGTTGGAGAAAAAGGCGTAGTCCACCCAGGGCAAGGCCTTTTCCGCCGCCGGGTCCTCCGGCCGGTTGGCGCAGTCGAAGGCCACCGGTACCCCCCGGGTCTTCAACCGGGGCAGGTCGCCCTCCACCCGGCCCCACAAACCGGACACCACCAAGTCGTGGCCGCAGAGGAAGTCCACGTCCTCCTCCGTCAGGCGGAAGTTCTCCATCACCCCCTCCTCGTAGTCACCGAACACCCGGTCTCCGTTTACGACCGTCACGTGGGATAGGGCGGTGGAGCCGGGCTCGGTGTGCAGGTGGGATACGTCCACCCCTTTGGCCGCCACAGCCTGCCGCATGAGTCTGCCATATTTGTCATCCCCCACCACGCCGGTATAGGAGGCGCTGCCCCCCAGCCGCACGGTGTATACCGCAACATTCACCGGGTTTCCGCCGGGGTAGGCGTCCCCCGTCTGGTCGTACAGGTCGATGCAGTTGTCCCCTACGGCGGCCAGCCTGATGTCGTCCTTCATAGCTTCCTCCCCGCGCTTGTGCGCGTTTTTCGCGGATTTTCCGTCTCCATGGCCCGCACCCGCTCCAGGGCCCGGCGGGCATAGAGGGCGGGCTCGGACAGGTAGGCGGTGACCAGCTCGATGGTGGCCTTCCCCTGGTAGCCCCGCTCTGCCAGTTCCCTCAGAAGCTCCGGCAGGGGCAGGATCCCATCGCCGGGGATCAGATGATCGTCGCTGTGCCCATCGGAATCCACCAGGTGCAGATGGGCCAGCCGATCGCCCAACAGGTCCAGATAGTTTTCCACCGGCTCACCTGCCGCCGCCGGCGGCACCACATCGCACATACCCAGCAGAGCGGGAGAGCCCACCTCATCCAGGGCCTGGGCCAATTCCCCGGCGGAGGTGCACAGGTTGCTCTCATAGCAGGTAAGGCTTTCCAGCACAATCTTGTGGCCCAGCCGCTCCGCCGCATCCGCAAGCCGCCGCAGGCTCTCCAGCAGACGGTTCCACAGCGCCTGGCGGGACACGCCGTACCCGCCGTGCCCCACGGAGATAAGGGTATACTCTGCTCCCAGGGCCTTTCCCATCTCCAGGCACAGCTCCAGGTAGGCCATACAGTCCTCCCATTGCTGCCGATCCCCCAGCATATAATTGTAGGGATAGGCGTTGTGCTCCGGCGTATAGACGGCCACCGGCATCTGATACTTTTCTTCCAGGGCCAGTACTTCCCGCAGGCCGCCCCGCTTCAGATCGGGGGCGAAGGCATGAGGCCGGCCGCCCCAAAGCTCGATATAATCGTAGCCCAGCCGCCGGGCGCCGGAAAAGGCCCGCTCCAGGGGCCAGCGCTGCCAGCCGCAGGTAAACATACCCAGTTTCATAGCGTCCTCCTGACAGAAAGGGCGGCCCCCCACGGGATTCGGGGGCGCCCCCCAACGTGACGTAGGATCAGTAGCTCAGCCGCCGGTAGTAGCGCCGGATCTCCATGGGATGGCAATTGAGCGCCTCCATGTGGGCGTCAATGCGCTGGGTGACGGCATGGGTTACCAGGTGGGACAGATTGCCCCGGTACTTGTCGTCGATGCCGGGCAGGGCATAGTCCCTGGAGTCAATGACAGTGTAGTTGGCGCACACTCTTGGCAGGAACTTGACCACCCGTTCACTGAGGGGACGCTGGGCATCCTCGCCCAGGAACACGGTCACCGGGGTGTCCCGATCCACGATTTCCAGCATGCCGTGGAAGAACTCGGCGGCGTGGATGCTCTTGGTGCGGATCCAGTGCTGCTCCTCCCAGTAGCACATGGCGTAGGAGTAGGTGGAGCCGTACTGGTTGCCAGCGCCCACGAAGTAGTGGAGCCTGTCATCGTGGTGCTTCTGGGCGAACTCCAGGCCGAAGGCATCGGCGGCCTTCTCCACTTCCACCAGATCCCGGGCCAGATGGGCATCCATCTGGGCGTAGTACTCGTCGTACTCCGGGAACTCCCCCCGGTTGTACATAAACCGGTCGGCCACCATGAAGAATTTCAGCTGCTCATTGGCGGGGTAAGCGATCTCCCAGTCCACCATTCCAGCCAGCTGGGCGGTCTCCACGTCGATAAAGCCCAGCACCCTGGCGCCGGCGGCCTTGGCTTTCTCCACGCCCCGCACCATCTCCTCGGTGCTGCCGGTGACGGAGGAGATCACTACAATGGTCCCATCCCCCACCCGCCGGCTGCCGGTGGTCAGGTACTCCGCCGCGTTCTCCACAAAGAGATCCAGGTCGGAGCGCTCCTTCATGTGGACCTCGGCCTGGAGGCAGGAGGCCCAGGTGCCCCCGATGCCCAGCCAGCATAGGTTGCGGAACCCCTTCTCACAGATCTCGTCCACAATGGCCTCGATCCGCGGCCGCAGGGCCAAGGCCCCCTGTACGCTGGCAATCTGTTTTTCCTCGTCAAATTTCAGCATAGAGTCCTCCTCGGCTGGCGGTTTACTCGCCGACCTTCAGCATCTGATAGTAGTCGTTGTAGATGGTCAGGGCCTCGCCCACATCCTCCTGGAAGAACACATTCTCCTTGTAATCGAAATCCTTGGAGGGGTCGTTGCGGTAGGACTCGGGGGCGGCGGCCACAGCGGCGTCGTTGGGGCAGAAGTAGGGGAATTCCTCCAGGTTCTGGGCCATGACCTCGGGGTCGCAGATATAGTCCAGGAACTTATATGCCAGGTCGGTGTGCTTGGCGCCGGTGGGGATAACATACATGTCAAAGCCCAGCTGCACCGCGTCGTCGGTGAAGGGGGCCACAGTCAGGGGGCTGTCCGCGCCGCCGGTCTCGGCAAAGGCCCAGGAGGCGTTGCCATCATAGGTGAAGGCCACGCTGGCGGTGCCGTTGGTCAGGTTCTGCTCGGCGTTGCCGTAGGCCACCACGTTCTCGTTGTACTTCACCAGCCATTCATAGGCCTCAGCCAGCTCCTCCTCGTTCTCGGAGTTGGGGTCGTAGCCCAGGGCCACCAGGGCCATGGGGAACAGGTTGCGGGCGCCGTCGATGGAGGTGATCTGTCCCTTCAGGGCGGGGTCGATCAGATCGTTGTAGCAGGTAATCTCAATGGGACAGGTTTCGGTGTTGTACACCACATAGATGTAGTTGCCCAGGTAGGGGATGCTGTGGTTAGGGGAGGACCAATAGGCGGAGTTGATGTTGGAAGAGTTCGGGATACGGGACAGATCCAGCTCCTCCACGTAGCCGCCGGCGATCAGGGACTCCATGTAGGCGTCGCAGGTCATGATCAGGTCGTACTGGTCGCCGCCGCCGGAGGTGAGCCGGGTGACGGCGTCGGCGTTGTCGCTCATGTAGGAGATGTTGACGGTGCAGTTGTTGGCCTCCTCAAAATCGGAGACCACCTGGTCGGAGATGTACTGCTGCCACATGTAGATGTTCAGCTCGGTGCTGGCGGTCTCCTCCCCGCCGCCGGCAGGGGTCTCCGCTCCGCCGGCGGGGGTCTCGCCGCCGCTGGGCTCGTCGTTCCCGCCGCCGCAGGCGGCCAGGGCCAGAGCCATAGTCAGGGCCAGGATCAGTGCAAGAAACCGTTTCATTTGTCTGCCTCCTTGTGATGTTTGGTTGAGACTGCTTCTATGCCGTATCCGCCGCGTCCTCCCGCGGCGGGGTGGGCCGTTACCGGGCGGCCGCCTTCTCCCTCCTGCGGAGCAGGGCCTTGACGCCGTTGCTCAGCAGCATGGCGGCCACAATCACCAGGATCATGATGGTGGTCAGGGCGTTGACATCGGGAGTGACGCCGGTGCGGTTCATGGACAGGATCAATACCGGCAGGGTGGAGTTGCGGGCGCCGGAGAGCATGTTGCTCATGACCACATCGTCGATGGACAGGGTGAAAGACAGGAAGGCAGCGGACATGATGCCGGGCACCATGCTGGGCAGGGTGACCCGCAGGAAGGTCTGGATGCGGTTAGCCCCCAGATCCATGGAGGCCTCCTCCAGCTCGTAGCCGTCGCCGCTGATGCGTCCCTTAATGGTGACCACCGCGTAGGGGATGCAGAAGGTACAGTGGCCCACCAGGATGGATCCCAGCCCAAGGGACAGGCCGATGTTCATGAAGATGATGAGCAGGGCCACGGCCAGCACGATCTCGGGCACGATGATGGGCACATAGAGCATGCTGTTGATGAAGCGCTTGCCCTTGAACTCGTACCGCTTCAGGCCCAGGGCGCCCAGGGTGCCGATGACCACCGAGATCACCGTGGCCAGCACTGCGATGATCAGGGAGTACCACAGGCTGCCGATGAGGGCGTCGTTCTCCAGCAGTTTGCCATACCACTCTGTGGTGAAGCCGTTCCAGTAGAAGTTGTATTTCTGATCATTGAAGGAGAATACCATCATCACCGCCACGGGGATGTAGAGCACGGTGTAGATGAGGATGGCGTACACATCACCCACAATGCCGAGGCGGCGCTTGCGCCGCTGAGTCTTGGACAGGGCTGCCATGTCACACCACCTCCATGTCTTCCAGCTTGGCGAAGCGGGTGTAGACGAAGATCAGAAGCCCGGTGATCACCAGCAGCAGCACAGACAGGGCCGCGCCCAGAGGCCAGTTGCGGATGGCGCCAAATTGGTTTTTGATAATGTTGCCGATGTAGAGGACCTTGCCGCCGCCCAGCATGTCGGATACGGTATAGATGCCCAGGGAGGGGATGAATACCAGGATCACGGCCGAGAAGATACCGGGGAAGGTGAGGGGCAGGGTGATGCGGAAGAAGGTCTGCCGGGGATTGGCCCCCAGGTCGGAGGACGCCTCCAGCAGGGAGTTCTGCAATTTCTCAATCGTGCTGTACAGAGGAAGCACCGCGAAGGGCAGCATGTTGGTCACCAGTCCCAGCATCACCAGCGGGTCGGTGTAGATGAAGGTGATGGGTTCGCTGGTGATACCCGCCCACTGGAGGAAGGTGTTCACCGGGCCGCTGGTCTGGAAGAGGAACAGCCAGCTGTTCAGCCGCATCAGGGAGTTGGTCCAGAAGGGGATCATGATGAGCATGATCAGCCTGGAGGCCACCTCCGGCGGCTTACGGGCGATGTAATAGGCGAAGGGGTAGCCCAGCAGCAGGCAGGCCACGGTGGTGAATAGTGCCACCTGCAGAGACTTGACAATGACCTTGAAGTAGGTGCTGTCCAGCAGGGTCTGATAGCTTTCCAGAGAGAACTCGTACACCACATCGCCGAAGACACCCCGGGACATGAAGCTGACATAGATGATGTAGAGCATGGGAATCGTGACAAAGAGCACCATCCATACGGATACCGATCCGGCCTGCGCCAGGGCGGGGATGGTTTTACGGTGAATATCCCGCCGCCGGTTGATGGCCTGGAGTTCGCTGGCGCCATTTTTCAGTCTTTGACGGCTCATTTCCGCGCCTCCCTATGTAGCTGACTTCTTGATGGCCACCGATTTTTCCGGATCCCAGCGGAGGAAGAGCTGATCCCCCTCGCGCAGACCATAGTCCTGTTCAAAGCGGGAGAATTTGACCTCCATGCCGCCTCTCAGATCCAAGGCGGTCTTGACTACCGTGCCCATATAGGTGAAGTCCTTCAGGATAGCCGGCAGATCGAAGCCCTCCGCCGGCGCCAGGCCGTACTCCAGGTGCTCCGGACGGACAGATACATGCATCTCCTCGCCAACCTGGAACCCCTTGCCGCGTGTGGTGAGCATTCCGAACGGGGTTTCCACCCGCAACAGGTCCCCCTCCACCGCCTTCACCGTGCCGTCGAAAATGTTGGACTCCCCGATGAATCCGGCTACAAAGCGGGTCTTCGGGTGGTCATAGATCTCCATGGGCACGTCCAGCTGTTCGATCACACCGCCATTCATGACGGCAATGCGGTCGGACATGGTGAGGGCCTCCTCCTGGTCGTGGGTGACATAGACGAAGGTGATGCCCAGCTTTTTCTGTATGCGCTTGAGCTCAATCTGCATCTGCTTGCGCAGCTTGAGATCCAGGGCGCCCAGCGGCTCATCCAGCAGCAGCACTTTGGGGTTGTTGATCAGGGCCCGTGCGATGGCCACCCGCTGCTTCTGCCCGCCGGACAGTGCATCCGGCTTGCGCTTTTCAAAGCCAGCCAGCTGCACCAGGGCGAGCATCTCGGTCACACGGCGCTAGATCTCGTCCTTGGGAACCTTTTTGATGGTCAAACCGTAGGCCACGTTGTCAAACACTGTCATGTGGGGGAACAGGGAGTAATTCTGGAACACGGTGTTCACGTCCCGCTGATAGGGCTCCTTGCTCTCCACCCGTTCCCCCTGCACCTTGATGATGCCGGAAGTGGCATCCTCAAACCCGGCGATCATCCGCAGGGTGGTGGTCTTGCCGCAGCCGGAGGGCCCCAGCAGGGTGAGGAACTCCCCCTCCTGGATCTCCATATTCATTTTTCGTACCACTAGGTTGCTCCCGAACCGTTTCTCCACGTTGATCAGGGATACAATACTCTCTGCCATGCCCGATCTCACCTCATTTTTGGTTAAAAGCCACAAAAATCCAGGCGGAAACCGGGTGGTTTTCCTCCGCCTCTCTCTTTTCCTGCATCATAGCATATCTCCTCAGGGATAGCAATCTCTTTTTACAGATAAGCAAAAAATAAAAGCATACCAATTTGTGATTTTAAATATTCTTTGTGCTCCACAGCTTTTGCAGTTGGAAAAAAACTGAAGAAACGCCGGACTTTTTCCTGCAGGCCGGAGCAGAATTGGACTGAAATCACCTTCACCTGCCTGGATGCGCCATTGTCAGACCTTTGGAAATGTGGTATGCTTTTGACAGATTTTCCGGCCCGGGGCCGGAGGAGGAGCGATGATGAATGGAGGAATATAAGCTCAGGCCGAGTGCCCGGGCGCGGGAACTGCTGGAGGGCTTCCTGGTGGAGTACGGCCTGGCGCCGGGGGATCGTCTGCCCTCTGAGCGGGCACTGAGCCAGCGCTGGGGGCTGAGCCGCTCCACCCTCCGCAACGCTCTGTCCCTGATGGAAGAGGATGGAACCCTCCGCTCCCGGATCGGGGCAGGCACCTTCGTGGCTCCGGTCAAATACACCCGCAGCCTCCAAGGCCTGCTGTCCATGAGTCAGTCAGCTGCGGGACAGGGGCGTACCGTGACCACCCGCCTGCTGCGGCTGGAGCAGGCAGAGTGCGACAAGCATCTGGCAAAGCGATTTGGCCAAATGTTGGGCTATCCGCTTTATAAAATCGTGCGCCTGCGCTCGGTGGATGGGGAGCCGGTGATGATTGAGACATCCTATATCCCCGCAGGGCGTGTTCCCGGCCTGGAAAAGAAGGATCTGGAGCACCAGTCCCTCTTCGCTGTACTAGAGGAGGACTATGGCGTGATTCCCCGGGAGGGCGATGAAAAAATCGGCATCACTTATGCCACGGATGAGGAATCTGCACTGATGGGGGTGGAACCGGAGTCTCCCCTATTCTGGATTGTCAGTACTACCTACGACCAGGGCGGACAGATGATGGAGTACTGCCGGGCAGCAGCCCGGCCGGACCGCCTGCGTATCACCACCGGTATGGAGCGTAAATTGGAAGGGGCGATAACTGAATATGAGGCATGACGAAGCTGTGGGCCCCCAGTCCCCCCTGTATCTCCAACTTCGTGAGCTCATCCGCAGCAAGATCGAAAACGGCGAATATCCCCCCGGCACCGCCATCCCCTCAGTAGGCACTTTGGCTGAGAAATACGGCATCCACCGTCTTTCGGTTCGCTCGGCCATCTCCGCCCTGATCGGAGAAGGGCTGCTCAAGAGCGTCCAGGGCAAAGGGATTTTTGTGGTGGGAGAAAAGCTGGAGCAGGATCTGGAGACTGTGGGCGGCTTTGAACAAACGCTGAAGGCATCGGCCAAGCACTTTGAGCAGCGGCTTCTGGTCAAAGCCAGCCGTACTGCCGGCCCTCTCTATGCCAGCTGGCTGAACTGTCTGGCAGAAGAACCGCTTTATTATGTCAAGCGCCTGAGCCTGCTGGATGGGGAGCCCCTGTCTTTGGAAGAGGCCTACATCCCACAGTGGCTTGTCCCCAATTTAGCCGATGTGGATCTGAACGTATTTCCACTCCATGAGGTGTACGAATTTTATGGCATACACCTATTACGCGGGGAGCAGAGTTTGGGTATCACCCGGCTGGATTCTCCCGATGCCAGGCTGCTGGACGTGGATCCCAGGCGGGGGGTACTCACCCTCCAGTGCGTGCGCTATGGCAGCCCCGAGCGGGCCGATGGGGCCCCCGCCGGCCCCGGAGACGAACAGCCGGTGGAGTTTACTCGTACCCACATCCGAGCAGATAAGTGTGACCTGAGCGTCCATTTTCACCGTTGAGTTCTCAACCTTCTTCTTTTATCTCATAGGCTTTCTCTGGCGCAGTTGGCAGCTTCTTTTTCCTATACCTGCTACAAATTCTGCGGCCGGGCTACTACCTTGACCCAAAACTTGACCCAGAACAGGAAAAATCCCGGCGGAGCGGAGAGCATATGACCTCCAGGATTTGGCAGATTCCCAGAGCAAAAAGGGGCGGAAAGTGCCCAAAATCAACGGATTGAACCTCTGGCAGCAGCTCATAACCCGGAGGTCGTAGGTTCAAATCCTACTCCCGCAACCATGACGAGTGTTCTTATAGCATTTGAAACGCTGTAAGAACACTCGTCTTTTT
>ERZ1090862.1409-NODE-1411-length-10551-cov-11.088796_pt1 | contig 10551 bp, 11 predicted proteins | sample MGYA00478481_ERZ1090862 | MGnify/ENA primary metagenome ERZ1090862 (study PRJEB33644, sample SAMEA5815745) | chicken gut metagenome | biome: Chicken; feature: Gastrointestinal Tract; material: Caecum | place: Ireland | collected 2019-01-01 | study: A study of... | reverse complement strand
GGTGAATCAGGGTGTTGCAGACCCACGCCTTACCACTTGGCTACTGCGCCTTATTCAGTTACGCGCATCTGTCATCTCTCAGATACATCTGCGCTGATCTGCCGCTTCCTCCGCAAGCTGCTTCATCATCCTGAAACGGCAAATGACCCCGACGGGAATCGAACCCGTGTTACCGCCGTGAAAGGGCGATGTCTTAACCGCTTGACCACGGGGCCACTATACGGTCACTGCTTTCGCAGTGACCGTTGTTTATATTACCACAGTGGAATCAGAATTGCAAGCACTTTTTTTGTTTCTCTTTAATATCTCCAACCATCGCCCGTACCTGATTCGAAGTTCTCTACACCGCCGAAGCCTCCGATCTCAATATCATACCAATAATCCCCATTTACGATCGTGTACTCATATTCATTCCAAAGTCCTTCACTGCTGATCTCCTGCCCCACGATCTCGCCGCCACCAGTCTGCTGCAAAGCGATATTCTGTGCCTGTACTGCGTCAATCCTTAACACCATAATAAGAATCAACACAACCGCCGCAAGCAGGACAACTGCTCCCGCTATTATTCCGATAATTCCTTTTTTCCCTATCTTTTTTAACATTCTTTCGTCTCTCCTCTCTTTTCTTAATGCAATTACATTATAGATACAGAAGATTAAAGAAACATTAAAAAGTGAGCATTCATTTTCGCCGTCTGTCCATCAGTTTACAAAACACCACAGCCACCCCTGTACTTACCGTTGTAGCCAGTATGCCAGCCCCTATAATTCCCGCAGGATCCACACTTCCATACTGGCTTCTGTATGCTATCACATTTACCGGAATCAACTGAAGTGATGAGATATTCAAAATAAGGAACGTACACATCTCATTGCTGGCGATAGCTTTGCCCCTTACGGGGCCCGGCATTTTTTTGTTTCTTCTATCATCTTCTAATTTACTGAGTTCTTCCATAGCCTTCAGTCCGGCCGGCGTAGCCGCCCAGCCAAGTCCGAGAAAATTTGCAATAAAATTCGTACAAATATGTTCTTCCGCCTTATGTCTCTCCGGCAGGTTTGGAAAAAGAAACCGTATCAGCGGGCGCATCCTATCAGAAGCCATCTGTATGATACCGGCCCTTGAAGCGATCTCCATGATACCGGTCCAGAATGCCATTACGCCAATCATTGTAATACACAGCGTCACAGCTTCCTTTGACGAATCCAGCGCAGCATTTGTGATATCCTGCATTCTTCCGTTAAACGCTCCAAAAATAATTCCGGCAAGAATCATTCCCGCCCACAGATAGTTCAGCATTTCATTCTCCTATATCCCACATATATTTTTCTACAATCTCAAACGGCGCCGGTCCTACTCCCAGCACGGCCTCATGGAACTCTTTTTGGGAAAATCCGTCTCCTTTATCTTCCGCCCATTCTTTCTTAAGCTCCAGAAATTCCACGTAACCGATATAATACTTCAGATAATTTCCCGGAGACCCTATAATAAGTTCATAGATCCTCTCGATCGTCTCTGCATCCGTGATCCCATAATTGCTGAAAAATGCCACAGTATCCATTCGGCTCCATCCTTCATAATGGATTCCCATATCAGCCAGTGCATACAGCCCCAGTATAATCGAACTGTTTTTCTGAAGCAGAGTAGCCTGTTCTTTTGACAGGGGCGTCAGGTAATAGCTGCCCATCTCCGCATATGTGGCCCACCCTTCCACGTATCCGCCGAAATCCATCACACTGCGGATCGGATCCGGATCTTTACTCTCATAATAAACAGTCTGATACAAATGCCCCGGATATCCTTCGTGGGCCAGTGTCGTAAACAATGTCAGATCGTCATTCATATGTGCCTGATTAATATAGATCACATTTTCCCGTGTATTATCGATTGCCGGGATCATATAAAAGGCCGGACTTAGATGTTCTTCCATCTCTTCCGGAACATACTTGACTTCCAGTGCGGTATCAGGTGCCTCCGGAAACGTCCCGGCAATCCCATCCTGCAGCCATGTCAGTATCAACTCTGCCGAGTTCTGCACCATAGACGCTGCCGCATCCTGCGCCTCTTCAGTAGTAACGCCCAGTACCTGCTCCATCGCTTCAAGGTCAGCCGTTATCTGTCTGCGCGTCAGATCTTCCATCTCTTCCACAGACCGGTCAGATCCTGTTGATTGTCGAACGACCAGTTTATAATACTCTTCTCCTCCGGGCAGGTATACAAGCCCCTTTTCATTTTCTCCGCTTCCCCGAAGTTCCTCCAAAGCTGCGGTCAGCTTTTCATATGCCGGAAATATACAATCGCTTACCGCCAGGGCATTATCCTGAATATACTGGCTTTTTTCTTCTTCTGTCAGTTCTTCTACTTCCTGGATCCGATCCGCAAATGTAGAATACAGATAGTTCCCGTCTCCCATGTCCAGAAATGCCTTGCACTGCTCCACTACCGTATCCAAAGCGTAATCAGCCATAAACAATCCTGCCGCAGCCTTTTCCCTCTCAAATTTGATCAGACTGTCAAAGTAGTCGTCCGTCGTCTCCAGAAGTTCAAGGTATACATCCACATCCTGTCTGTCATAAAACCGGTATTCTGATAAAACTACAGGAAACTGTGTCTGCACTCCGCTTACAAGCCCAAGCGGCTCCTCATACAAGAGATAATCCGCTCTTTGCTCTGCTGCCTTTGTCTGATACCGCAGGATATCCAGAGTAATTTTGTTCTGCAGATCCAGCTCATCATGATCGAACGCCTGAAGCGACTGTTTCATATTTTCGACAGAAGCCTTTATCGTTTCATCATCCGTGTCAAAGCTTCCCATAGTAATCTCTTTCTCAGAAATACCGTAGTCTTCCGGATTCTTCAGAGTATAATGCAGACTGATCGTATTAGCTGAGACTTCGCTGCAGAACAGCTCTTCGGTATAAGCTTCAAATTCGTCATTTTTATCTTCCGGTTCCTGTGCTCCGCATGCTGACATCATCAGAAGACTAGCCAGACTCATAACCAGTGCTGAGATATTTATATATTTCTTTTGATTTATATAAATGGATTTTATGTAAGAAATATCGAGATGCAGCATATGATCTCCTGCTGAAATGACTTTAATAAATCTTATGATTCGTATTCCCGCGATATTCCATAGGGAAAATGCATATAAATAAAATGAACACCATCCGTCACGGAGGATTTCATGAATATTTTAATTTACATTTCCGACTATATTGTGCCTTTTATCATCCTGAGCATTGTTGTCTACGGAATCATCAATGGAGTCAATGTGTATGAATCTTTTATCAAAGGGGCAAAAAGCGGGTTCCTCACAGTAATCCGTCTGATGCCCACGCTGATCGGACTGATGGCTGCAGTGGGTATCCTGCGCGCATCCGGATTTCTCGACTTTATAGCTGATGTGATCGGACAGTTTTCCGGACTGATCGGTTTTCCCGGCGAGCTCGTACCTCTCACCGTGGTAAAAATGTTTTCTTCCTCCGCTGCAACCGGTCTTCTGCTGGATATTTTTAAAGAATTCGGAACGGATTCCCGCATCGGACTGATCGCGTCCATCTCTCTCTGCTGTACAGAGACGATTTTTTATACAATGAGCGTCTATTTCATGACCGCCAAAGTCAAACATTCCCGTTATACACTGGCCGGCGCCCTGCTGGCTACATTTGCCGGACTCGCGGCAAGTGTGCTTCTGGCCGATCTTCTTCTGCCTTTGGGATTGTAGGAGCTTTGCCTTTGTGCTAAAATATCTGTACAGGCAAGAGAATACAGATATGGAGGTTTCCTTATGGCAAGCGTGACATTAGAGCACCTGACTAAAACTTACCCAAACGGATTCGTCTCCGTAAATGACGTCAGCCTTCATATAGAAGACGGTGAATTTGTTATTTTTCACGGTCCGAGTGGCTGTGGAAAATCTACGATCCTTCGCATGATCGGAGGTCTGGAGGACATCACTTCCGGCGAGATCTGGCTTGGCAAAGATCTGCTCAACGATATTCTTCCCCGCGACCGGCGTCTGGCAATGGCATTTCAGAATTATACCCTGTACCGCCATTTTAATGCTTATGACAATATGGCGCTCGGTCTCCGACTCAGAGATTTGCCGAGAACTGTGATCGACAGCCGGGTAAAATCCGCGGCTAAGTTCTTCGGTCTCACAGATGTTCTCGACAAAAAGATCAAATCGCTTTCCGACACGGACAAGCAGCGGGTGGCTCTCGGACGTGCTGTCGTCTGCCAGCCGAAAGTACTTCTTGTAGATGAAGACTTCGCCAGACAGGACGACGCCCGGCGCATGGAGATGCTCGGAGATATTCTCAAGATCAATGAAGAACTGAACATTACCGTCCTCTATGTAACGAATGATTATCAGGAGGCTGTCAGCTTAAACAAGAAAGTTGTATTTATGAAAGACGGAAAAATAACAGACATCAGGTAATCTACCGATGTCTGTTATTTTATCAACTTTTTTCTTTCTCAAGATAATTATAAATTTCTCTTTTAGGAACCCCGCGATCTTTCGCAGTCTTTTTCATTGCCTCTTTTCGATCAAATCCCTGCGAAAGATAATGTTCCATATGTTCCTCTATACTCATATCCGCCCACTTCTCTTTCTCTTCCTGTTCAATCGCTTCACGGCTCATCCCTTCTATTACAAGAACACACTCGCCTTTCGGTTCATGACTCTCATAATATGACGCAGCTTCCGAAAGAGAAGCACGATATACTGTCTCATGCCGCTTGGTCAGTTCCCGGCATACGCTTACTTTTCTGTCTTTTCCCAGACGTTCCGCCAAGAGCTTCAGTGTCTTGATCAATCTGTGCGGCGCCTCATACAGTACGATCGTCCGCTGCTCTCTTTCCAATACCTGTAGTATATTTTCCCTTTCTTTTTTATCTGTGGGAAGAAATGCCTCAAATGCAAACCGCCGGGTGGGGAGTCCGGATATTGTCAGCGCTGTAATGCACGCAGCCGGCCCCGGAACCGCAGTCACGCAGATTCCTGCCTCGTGGCACATCTGCACCAGCTCTTCCCCTGGGTCTGATATTCCGGGAGTTCCCGCGTCTGTGATCAATGCGATACTGCTGCCGTCGAGCAGTTTCTCTACCAGCTTCTTTCCCTTATCGTATTTATTGTATTCATGATAACTGGTCATCGGCGTATGAATATCAAAATGATTCAGAAGCTTCACACTATTCCTCGTATCTTCCGCTGCGATCAGATCTACTTCCTGCAGTATGCGGACTGCCCGAAAAGTCATATCTTCCAGATTTCCGATAGGCGTGGCGCATAAATATAAAGTTCCCGACATGATCTTCTCCTTTTCTCTGATACATTACGAAGCATGTTGCGACTCTGAGGCCGATCCTGTTTTCACATCAGCCATTCGTCAGTTCCTTTCCGATCTGCTCTCGCCGTATATAATGATCGGCGGTTCTACAGTAACTCTGGATCTGGCGCCCCTCACGCCTTCGATCAGTACCAATACCGGTTCTTTGTCTATATATGGGTGTATAAATTGCAGCCGCTTAGGCTCGATCTTATAGTGACTCATTTTGATCATAATCTCAGTCAGTCGGAAAGGTCTGTGTATCATATAGAACCTTCCTTTATCCTGCAGGAGACGCATACTTTCCCGCAAAATATCATCCAGCGTACACAGCACCTCATGCCTTGCGATCGCTTTTGCACTGTCCGGATTCCGCAGCCCGTGCTCTGCGAGCATATAAGGCGGATTCGTCGTAATAACATCAAAAAAGGCCGGCTTGAATATTTCCGCCGCCTCTTTTATATCCCCTGTCACAATCTCAATCCGATCCTCCAGATGATTATATGCTACACTCCGTCTTGCCATATCGGCTGTATCAGCCTGTATCTCAAGTCCGGTAAACTTCCTGCCGCGGGTTTTGACGGACAAAAGAACGGGAATGATCCCATTCCCTGTTCCCATGTCGAGCACCGTCTCGTCAGGCTTGACTTTCACAAAATCAGACAAAAATACAGCGTCTACTCCAAAGCAGAATCCGCCCGGATTCTGGATCAGCTCAAGACCTCCGATCTGCAGATCGTCCAACCGTTCCCCGGGTCTTACCAGATCTGTTCTTTTATCATTTATCATCCAGCTTTGACGCTCCTTGTTCCTTTTCCAGTGCGGCGAGTTTCTTCATCTCCTCTTTGGAGACTTTTTTCTTTTTCTTACGCGGTTTGAACTTTAACTCGTCGGCCGGATACTCACGAATCTCTTTCTCATCATTTTCCAGATTCACTACCACTTTCACCAGCTTACGAAGAACGCTCAACGAATGTACTACTCCTGTCAGCCCCTCTTTCGTTGTCACGGTATCTCCGACAGAAGGGAGCTGGCTGTTCAGCATTTCATATGTCTCTTCTTCATTTGTCAGACAGCACATCAGCCTTCCGCATACTCCCGAAATCTTGGTCGGATTCAGTGCCAGATTCTGCTCTTTCGCCATTTTAATCGAGACTGCGGAAAATTCCGTCAGATACGTACTGCAGCATAACGGCCGGCCGCATATGCCGATTCCACCTTTTATCTTGGTCTCATCCCTCACGCCGATCTGCCGCAGCTCAATCCTTGTCCGGAACACAGCCGCCAGATCTTTGACCAGTTCCCTGAAATCAATCCTTCCGTCGGCGGTGAAATAAAACAAAATCTTGTTGCCGTCAAACGTATACTCCACATCGATCAGTTTCATTTCAAGTTTGTGTTTCCGTATTTTTTCAAGACATATTTTAAATGCCTCTTTTTCTTTCTGCTTGTTTTTCTCAACTGTTTTTCGGTCCTGATCCGACGCCATCCTGATCACAGACTTCAACGGCTGGACGACCTCTTCGTCTTTTACCTCTCTGAGGCCGCTTACTACCCGTCCAAACTCTACGCCGCGTGCAGTCTCAACAATCACGTTGTCTCCACGCTTTATCTCAAATTTCCCCGGCGCAAAAAAGTAAATCTTTCCTGCGGTCCGAAATCTGACTCCTATTACTTTCGTCATTCTGTCAATTCTCCTTTATTGTCAGCAAAAGCAGTTCCATTACCAATTCAAAATTGACATTTGCTTTCATTCTTGCCTTTGCTTTTTCCAGAGCATCCAGTATATTTTCAATCCCCTCGTATGAACTCTTTCTGGCGCGCTCTTTGATATATTTCATCTGATCTGAAAATACCACCCTGTCTACACTTTTTGTAGCCTTATAGATCAGTACATCCCGGTACCATATCGCAATGATATCAAGATAATCATTGATCTCCAGCTTATAGGTCATGCAGCGTTTCACCGCTTCCATAAGCTCCGGCACCGTCATTTCATCAATATTTCTGAGAAGATGTACCGCCTCATCCTTGATCTCATTAAAATATTCTGAATGCGCAAGCATAATCGCCTTTCCCATGTTTCCCTGGGCAAATGCAACGCATACGTCCGCTTTGTAATCAGGCACTTCCAGCTGTTCCATCAGATATTTTTTCACAAGCTGATCCTTGATATTCCTGAGTTTCATCATGACGCATCTCGACCGGATCGTCGGCAGAAGAACTTCTGCGTTCTCTGTGAGCAACATGATCACCGCATAAGACGGCGGCTCCTCGATTGTTTTGAGAAGCGCATTCTGTGCCTGCACTGTCATCATATCAGCATCTGCTATGATATAAACTTTATACTTACTGCTGTAAGGCCGGATCACAATATCATCGTTCACCTGCACTCTGATATCATCCACACTGATCGTATTCGGCTTTTCATGTGTCACACGTATGATGTCCGGATGATTGCCACTCATCGCCTGCTTACAAGACTGGCATTTTCCGCATGCGTCTCCGTCCTCATCTCTGTTCTCACACTGCATGCTCATTGCAAACAGATTGGCAAGCATTTTCTTACCCGAACCTCTTTCGCCGTTTAATATATATGCATGAGAAACAGCATCCGCCGTCACCGCATTCTGAATGTATTTAATTATGTTCTTGTGGCCGACCACATCTTTAAAACCGCTCATACCTGTCACCTGCCGTTTATTTTTTGTTCGCAAATCTACCTATTAAGTATAACACATTATCGAATGAAGTTATAGTCCAATATACTCCTGAATTTCCAATAAGCACTCAGAAAGATCCTGATTTCTGAATCGATGTACAATGCCTGCCCGTTTCAGATTTTCCTCTGAAAAATCGTCCTCGTCAGCGAGGAAACGCCTGCACATTTCCGCATAGCGGGGCGCCGGCTGATGTTTCTCCCTCTCCAGAGCACGTGTCAGTCTCTCGCCGTCCTCCACCTCAATATAGACCGGCACAAGCGCTGCTTCACCAAAATATTCTTTTAGCGCCTTGAATGACACCAAAGTGCCGATCATCAAATAATTATAGTGCTCCAGATCGATCTGCCCATCGTCTGCAGTAAAGTATATCCATACACCACATTTCGTATTGTAAGAACGCGCTTCTATAACCTGCCCTGCATCCTGCATTTCCTTAAAACGCCTCTGATCAACAAAATAATACTCAACTCCATCCTGTTCACCATCCCGGATCGGCCTCGTCGTATACGGAACAATCGTGCGCAGTTCCGAACATCTCTCCAATAATTTCTTATATATCGTATCTTTTCCGGAAGAACTTTTTCCCATAACATAATATATTTTACCCATTATCCAGTACCTCGATATTTCCCGTTTCATGTGTTCCGCGAATGTTAAACCCTGTCTTCTGATATTTCATGATCAATTCCACGGTTGTTTCTGATATTCTCTCCCCCGGCACGATCAAAGGAATACCCGGAGGATAAATATATGCATACTCTGCAGAAACACATCCGGCGCACGCCGCAAATTGTTTTCTTTTTATTTTCTTATGCAACTTATTAATTTCTCCGATTAAATATACTTGCTCGTTTTCGTGCGGTATAGTTCTATTATTGTCAATTTTTGCATATTCTGATGCATTTATTTTTCTTTTTGCAAGTTTTGAGTCAATTTCTTCCAATGCCTTAACCAGTCTGCGCATTCCATTTACCGTATCTCCTGGAGCAGTCATACCTATTACATAATCTGGTGCACACATTTCAAATTGCAGTAAATATTTTTCTTTTAAATCATAATACAATCGTTTTCCTGTATATTTTTTTATTTCTCCCCCCTGTTCTGCACACCCCGCAGTAGATATGAGAATTTTTGATCGATCATAATCCGGGCACTCCCATAATGTCAAATGGGACATATTCTTTAAATGTTCTCTTGTCTCCCGCAGCATATCTACATATCTGCAGAATACCTCTTCCCGCTTCTCTTGCAAAAGTCTCACGCACTCATCAATTGATGCCATAAGTACATAAGACGGACTGCTTGATTGCAATATATCAAGATACATATGTACTCTGTCTCTATCTGCAATACTACCGTTCATATGCAGCAAAGCCGTTTGTGTAAGTGAAGGCAGTGTCTTGTGCAGACTGTGGATCACAATGTCTGCTCCCATATCATTTCCGTTTTCCAGAAAATACGGATGAAATCCGAAGTGAGCGCCGTGCGCTTCATCAAGGATCAACGGAATTCCTTTTCTATGGACGCACTCTGCAATTGCATGAATATCTGAAGTAACCCCATCATACGTAGGAGATGTTATAACCACGGCTTTTATATCCGGATATTCTTCGAGTGCACGCTCTATCTGTGACGCCATAATGGGACCGTTTATATCCCCCTCTCTCTTTTCTCCTGATGAAAGAAGCTGCGGATAAAGATATACAGGAAACAAACCATTCAGAAAGACAGCATTATATACAGACTTATGACAGTTCCGTGCCATCAGTATTCTGTCTCCGCGGTGTGTACATCCAAGGATCGCGCTGATAATCCCAACGGTACTTCCATTGATCAGATAATGACTCTCATCAGCATGCCAGATCTCTGCCGCACGTTGCTGAGACTCTTTTAATATGCCTTCAGCATGGTGGAGATCATCAAACCCGTCAATCTCTGTAATATCAATCCCGTAGGGCAGATCAGCTCCTGTCAGAGCTCTATTACGCTTGTGTCCCGGCATATGGAAAGCGTAGATATCCGAATTTTCAAGTTTTTTCAGTCTGCTATATAAATTCTCCATACTTTGCTTTTCCCCGTTTAAATCGCACATAAAAAACTTTCGTCCATGATGGCGAATCTTTACATATTTTATCATAGCTAAAGAAAATTGAAAAGCATCTGCTGATTGCTACTTCGACAGATGCTTCCACTATTTCCAAATATTATGTCCATCTACTATTTCTCTTTCTATTTCCTCCGGTAATTTTTTACATCCTTTTTATATATTCAACACATATTCCTCACATTTAACGGTTATATTATAAACAATCAAAGCAGTATTGCTTTTTAAATATAGATTTCCTCTTTTCTCAGCCGGTGATTGATTCCCGGCTTTTTATTGTATATTTATTCCTTAATAGAAAACAGCGTAACCCTTTTGTTTCGGGTTTACGCTGTTTTTATAATGAGCGTGCGGGGATTCGAACCCCGGACAACTTGATTAAAAGTCAAGT
>ERZ1090862.1408-NODE-1410-length-10552-cov-9.013147_pt1 | contig 10552 bp, 8 predicted proteins | sample MGYA00478481_ERZ1090862 | MGnify/ENA primary metagenome ERZ1090862 (study PRJEB33644, sample SAMEA5815745) | chicken gut metagenome | biome: Chicken; feature: Gastrointestinal Tract; material: Caecum | place: Ireland | collected 2019-01-01 | study: A study of the... | reverse complement strand
GAATTTCCTTTGTCAATACTTTTGATCTTCATGAATATACTACTATAGTAGATGCTGTCCTGGGTGTGGGCCTGTCCAGGGAAGTATCAGGAAAATATAAGGAAGCTGTCTGCAGGGTAAATGAGTTTTCAGGCAAGGTAGTGTCTGTGGACATCCCTTCAGGGATCAGAGCAGATACCGGCGCCGTGCTGGGAGCCGCAGTAAAAGCAGATCTGACGGTTACCTTCGGATACAGGAAAGCGGGGCTGTGTTTTTACCCGGGAGCTGCGTATGCAGGCAGGGTCCTTCTTGCTGATGTAGGGATCTACAGGAATGGCGCTATTATTCCAAAGCCGGAGATTTCTGCCTGTACCAGGGAGGAACTGATAGTTTTGAAAAGGGATCCGGAAGGAAACAAAGGGACTTTTGGCAAGATCTTTCTTGTGGCCGGGAGCAGGGATATTTTCGGAGCTGCTTATTTAAGCGGTTATGCCGCCATGAAGACAGGAGCAGGGATGATCAAGATCTGCACTGCAAAAGAGAACCGGCATATGTTTGCCTGCTTTCCTGAAGCTATGCTCCAGGTATATGATGAAGATACGGATATAGGAACCATGATGGAAGAGGGTATGAAATGGGCGGATGTATATGGGATCGGTCCGGGGATCGGAACAGGACCTCTTGCAGAAAAAATGCTGGAGATCCTGCTTACCAGAGGAACAAAACCACTGGTGATCGATGCAGACGGCATCAATCTTCTGAAAGGCCGGGAAAAACTTCTGAAAGATTATCCCGGAGGGACCATACTCACTCCGCATCTGGGAGAGTTTTCCAGGCTTACAGGGATCTCTCCTTCTGAGTGGAAGAAAGACCCGGCAGGGATCACAGGCAGATATGCACAGGAGTGGAATACCGTGCTCATATGCAAGGATGCCAGAACGGTCATCGCGCAAGGAAAAGACAGGATCTTTCTTAACCTTTCCGGCAATGACGGCATGGCTACCGCAGGCAGCGGAGATGTGCTTACAGGGATCCTTCTGGGTGTGCTGGCCCAGCATATACCTGTTCCGGAAGCCGCGTATACCGGTGTATATCTTCACGGCGCAGCCGGCGACAGAGCAGCCAAGAAAAAAGGGCGTGCCGGTATGCTGGCAAAAGATATCGCTGAAGAAACAGCCCTTATTTTAAATGAACTTTAAAGAGAGGATAGAGAGATGAAACTACCAAGCAGAATCCAGGCAGACATTGATCTGGATGCCTTTGCTTTTAATCTGGAAAGCATAAAAAACAATCTGAAAGAGGATACGAAGATCATTACCGTACTGAAAGCAGACGGATATGGACATGGAGCCCTGCCTCTGGCCAGGGAAGCGGTAAAAGATCCCCGGGTATGGGGAGTCGCGGTAGCTACCGTGGAGGAGGCGGAAGAACTCCGTCAGGGAGGTATCCGGAAGCCCCTGCTGATCCTGGGATATACTTATGAGGAAAACTATGAGCAGATTGCCAGGGAAGAGTTCCGCCCGGCAGTATTTAAACTTTCCATGGCCCGGAAACTTTCCCAGGCGGCAGTAAAAAATAATACAGTGGTAAATGTTCATATAAAGATTGATACCGGAATGAGCCGTATCGGCTACCGGGATCTGGAGACAGCAGTGCCTGAGATCATGGAGATCTCCCGCCTTCCGGGGATCAGGATCGAAGGATTATTTACCCATTTTGCAAGGGCAGATGAGAAGAAGACAGATCCCGCCTATGTCCAGTTTAGAAAGTTTCAGGAATTTCAGAAAGCCTTAGAGGCTCAGGGACTGGAGATTCCGATCTGTCATTGTTCCAACAGCGCCGGGATCATCCGTATGCCGGAAGCAAACCTTAACGCAGTGCGGGCAGGGGTTATCCTCTATGGCCTTTATCCTTCAGAAGATGTAGAGAAGGAACCGGTCCCCCTCAAACCGGTCATGGAGTTAAAGAGCCATATCGCGTACATAAAAACAGTAGAGGCCGGTGTCCAGATCAGTTATGGGGGAACCTTTACCACCCAAAGAGAGACCCGGGTGGCTACCATTCCGGTAGGATATGCAGATGGATATGCCAGAGGTCTTTCAAATAAAGGAAGTGTCCTGATCCGCGGAAAAAGAGCGCCCATCCTTGGAAGGGTCTGTATGGATCAGTTTATGGTAGATGTGACAGACATTCCCCAGGCGCAGGAACTGGATGAAGTAGTGCTTCTGGGCAGAAGCGGAGATGAGCAGATCACCATGGAAGAACTGGGAGAATTATCTGGAAGATTTAACTATGAATTCGCCTGCTGCATCAGCAAAAGAGTACCCAGGATCTATTTTAAAGGCGGACAGGTGACAGAATAAAGATACCTTGGATAATAACATGAATACACACAAAAAAATTGGGCAGAATTATAGCAGGTGAGAAAGTCTGTGGGCTTTCTCCTATTAAAAATCGGAGTGTGAAATCTGTGGTTATCAAACGAGGTGACATTTTTTATGCGGACCTGCGGCCGGTAGTAGGCAGTGAGCAGGGCGGCATACGGCCGGTCCTGATCATTCAGAATGATGTAGGCAATAAACACAGCCCTACGGTGATCTGCGCAGCCATTACTTCCAGGATGAACAAAGCGAAACTGCCTACCCACATAGAGATCGATGCGTCTTCCTATGCCATTGTAAAAGACTCTGTGATCTTACTGGAGCAGCTGCGTACCATTGACAAAAGAAGACTGAAAGATAAAGTATGCCATTTGGATGCGGAAATACTGCAGAAAGTCAATCATGCCCTTTGCATCAGCCTGGAGCTTCCTACATAATCTGATCCCTGCGGGTTCTTTTTGGCGGGAAATCTTGACGAATGTAAGAGAAAATGGTATTTTAATTGCAGGTGTGCGCAAAAAAACGGACAGCCCCCAAGCTGCCCGGCACCTGCCAGAAGGAGCCGGAAGCTTACCGGAAGTTCCGGAAGGTGCAGGCTCTGCATGAAAAACAGAGGAAGAAAGAAGGAATAGAAAAAGTTTATGGACGACAGCAGCGGCCCTTTAGGGGCTCTCATATTTTTTGTCTTGTTTATTATCATCAACGGAGTTTTATACGGATTCGGTTCTGCGGTACAGAAGGTCAGTGAAAGCGATATTGAAAAGAGAGCGGAAGAAGAGGGAGATAAGAAGTCTCTCTGGCTGTTAAAAGCAATGAATCATCCGGTTCCTATTGTAAATACGATCCTGACCACGGCTACTCTTCTGAGTATCCTTACCGGATACATAGGGATCAGAGGGATCAGTCCATATGTATATGCCGGCTGCAGACAGGCGGCGGAACTTACAGGGCTGGATATCCCATCCCGGGTGATCATGATCGTTTCTGTTATCATAGTCGTGATCTTTGCGCTGATACTCCTGGTGTCTCTGGGAGTAGTCTCAGCGAAAAAGATCTTCAGCAGCAATCCGGACAGATGGGTGTACCGTACTGCGGGGATCGTAAGATTTTTTGTAGGACTTTTCAGCCCGCTGACATTTGTTATCATGAAGCTTTCCAATGGCGTGGTCCGGCTGTTTGGCGTAGATCCCCACAGTCATGATGATCAGGTAACAGAAGAAGAGATCATTTCCATGGTAGATGACGCTCATGAAAAGGGTGTTATAGAGGAAAATGAAGCGGAAATGATCCAGAATATCATGGAATTTTCTGAGACAGAAGCCCAGGATATCATGACTCATAGAAAGAACATCAACGCTATAGAAGAAAATACTACTTTGGAGAAAGCCCTGGAATTTATGCTGGAGAACAGTAATTCCAGATATCCGGTGTACAGAGAAGATATCGATCATATCATAGGGATCCTCCATCTGAAAGACGCCATGCGCCAGATGGCGGTTTTCGACTGCAAAGAACTTCCTATAAAGCGTATCCCCAAGCTGATCCGGGAGGCTTCCTATATACCGGAAACCAGGAGTATCAACGATCTGTTTAAAGCCATGCAGGCCAAGAAGATACATATGACCATAGTGGTAGATGAGTACGGACAGACTTCAGGTCTTGTGACCATGGAAGATATCCTGGAAGAGATCGTGGGAAATATCTTAGATGAGTATGATGAAGAAGAACAGTTCATCCATGTACAGACAGATGATTCTCTGATCATGGAAGGATTTACTCCGTTGGAACAGGTAGATGAAGTACTGGGATCAGACTTTGACGAAAGCGAAGACTTTGATACCCTCAACGGATACCTTACTTCTGTGCTGGGCCATGTGCCGGATATGGCAGAGGATAAGGAGATCAAGGCAAAAGGTTATTTATTTACCATTCTTGCAGTGGAGAATAATACAATACAAAAAGTCAGGGTAGAAAAGCTGCCCGAGGAAGAAAAAGGAGAAGAAACATGTCAGGACATTCAAAATTCGCAAACATAAAGCATAAAAAGGAGAAAAACGACGCAAAAAAAGGTAAGATCTTTACAGTTATCGGAAGAGAGATCGTAGTTGCTGTAAAGGAGGGAGGACCGGATCCGGCCAACAACAGTAAACTGAGAGATGTGATCGCAAAGGCAAAGGCAAATAATATGCCAAACGATACCATCGAGAGAGGTATTAAAAAGGCAGCCGGAGACGCCAATGCAGATAACTTTGAAAAACTTACCTACGAAGGATACGGCCCAAGCGGCGTAGCAATTATTGTAGAGACTCTTACAGATAACAAAAACCGTACAGCCGGAAACGTAAGAAGCGCCTTTACAAAAGGAAGCGGAAATATCGGAACTCCCGGTTCTGTATCCTTTATGTTTGATAAAAAAGGTCAGATCATCATTGATAAAGAAGAGTGCGAGATGGATCCCGACGATCTTATGATGACTGCGCTGGATGCAGGCGCAGAGGACTTCCAGGAAGAGGAAGACAGTTATGAGATCCTTACAGATCCGGACGAATTCAGTAAGGTAAGAGAAGCTCTTGAGGCTGCCGGTATTCCTATGGCAGAGGCTCAGGTAGCCATGATCCCTCAGACTTATGTAACTCTTACAGACGAGCAGGATATTAAAAACCTCCAGAAAACACTGGATCTGCTTGAAGATGATGACGACGTTACAGATGTATGGAACAACTGGGACGGAGAATAAAATTAATAAGGTTACACATAATACCTCCAGAAAATGAAACTGGAGGTATTTTTTATGTCTGAAGAGAAAGAAGAGAAGCTGGAAACTGTCCGGGAACAGAATCAGCAGATCCGGGATCTGGGGGAAGCGATGCTGGAAGAAAATGAGAAGAAATATCATATCCAGCTTTTGACCATTATCGGAGAGGTGGAAGGACATGAATGTCTTCCTAATAACAGTAAAACAACGAAATACGAACATATCCTTCCAAAGCTTGCGGTGATCGAAGACAGCAGGGAGACCGACGGCCTTCTGATCCTGCTGAATACCGTAGGAGGAGATGTGGAGGCCGGTCTGGCTATTGCAGAAATGATCGCTTCGCTGAGTAAGCCTACAGTTTCCCTGGTACTTGGGGGCGGACATTCTATCGGCGTGCCTATGGCTGTGTCTGCAGACTATTCTTTTATTGTTCCCAGCGCTACCATGGTCATCCACCCGGTCCGGAGCAACGGCATGTTTATCGGTGTCATGCAGACCTATCGGAACATGGAAAAAATACAGGACCGGATCACAAGGTTTATTGCAGACCATTCAAATATGAAGAGAGAGCGGATCGAAGAACTGATGCTGGATACTTCCCAGCTGGTAAAGGATGTGGGAACTATGCTGGAAGGAGAGGAGGCTGTACGGGAAGGACTGATCGATGAGACCGGAGGGATCCGCCAGGCTATGGAGAAGCTCTATGAATTGATTGAAAAAAAAAATAACATATGCTAAAATAAACTGTTGATATGAAAATACAAATGAAGAGGTTAAAAAAATGACAATAATCGAAGCACTGCTTCTCGGACTGATCCAGGGGATCACAGAGTTCCTTCCGGTAAGCAGTTCCGGTCATCTGGCAATTATAGAAAATCTGCTGCATATAAACAGCGAGACCAGTCTGCCCTTTCAGGCACTGGTCCATCTGGCACTGCTGGCAGCTGTCATAGGAGCGCTGCGTAAAGAGATAAAGAAGCTCTTAATGGAATTGTGCAGGAGCCTTTATGACATATACGAAAATATTAAGACTTATTTCCATAACAGAGATAAGAAGGATGCCAGAAGATATAAGAAGATCATATGCAATAATTATAGAAAATGGTTTCTGCTTCTGGTCATTGCTTCAGTTCCCGGGACTGTGGTAGGCTGGCTGTTTCGGGACCTGGCAAAACTGGCAGGCGGGAATCTGCTGGCGCCGGGCATGGGACTTTTTATTACAGGGATCGTACTGCTGGTGGCTGATTTTTTCCCCAGAGGGAAGAAGATCCCCAGAGATATCGGCTATTCTACCGCATTGGTTATCGGCCTTATCCAGGGGCTTACCGTATTTCCGGGGGTTTCACGGCTGGGTATTATCCTGGCAGTATGCCTGGCTTATGGATGTCAGAGAAAATTTGCGGTAAAGTATGCCCTTCTGCTGTCCGTGCCTGCGTTCATAGGATCTTTTATCACAGAATGTACTCATATGACAGGCGCTTCTTTGGGCTGGCAGGTTTGGGCAGGATATGTGGCAGGTGCTCTGGCAGCGGGAGTGGCAGGCTATTTTTCCATCAGAAAAGTGACAAGGGTATTGCAGAATAAGAAATTTTACGGCTTTTCTGTCTACTGTTTTCTCATAGGAGCAGCGGCAGTTGCAGGAAGCTTTTATCTTGCGTAGGGAATCATACCGTGGTGATAGAATAGATTAGAGGGAGAAATAAGAATGGCAGCACGAAAAGGGGCTACGGGAAGAAAAAGAAGGACATCTTCGGGAGGAAAGAAAGGGACAAGAAAAAGAAATGAACCGGACAGGAGCATGGAGACAGAGATCATTCTCTGGATCGTCCTTGCCATGTCCGCAGTTCTCCTGGTCAGTAACTTCGGTCTGGGAGGAGCTGTGGGAAATGCGATCAGCAGTTTTTTCTTCGGTCTGGTCGGGCTGATGTGCTATCCCCTTCCTTTTTTTCTCTTTCTGGGGACGGCATTTGTGATATCAAACAGCGGAAATACCAGGGCTTACCGCAAGATGGGCGGATTTGTCCTGTTTTTTGTTACAGCGTGTATGTTTATGCAGATGGTAACAGAAGGGGCGGTCCTGGAGGATGATCTGGGATCTTATTTCAATATTTCCGCGGAATTTAAAACAGGCGGGGGCGTTCTTGGAGGCGCGTTGTGCCGTTTGTGTGTGATCGCTTTCGGAACAGCAGGTACCTATGCGATCATCCTGGCGGCATTGATGATCTCTTTAGTTCTAATTACTCAGAGATCGATTTTTGATATGATCCGGAAATTCAGCCAGTCTCTCTACGAGTCTGCGGCAAGAAGACAGGAGGAGAGAAGGGAAGCGGCAAGACTTCGCCGGGAAGAAGAGGAGAAGCAGGAAGAGCAGGAGGAAAAACGGAGACACCGCAGGGAAAGATCAGCAGAGGAAAAGGAAAAAAATCCGGGAACAGGAAGAAGAAAAAAGAAAAAAGAAGTGGCTGCTCCTGAAGAGAAGAGCCCTGCAGCCCAGGAAAAGGCAGCATCAGAAGCTTTTGCTGAGGAACCGGAGGAAGAACTGCCTTTTGTTCCTGAAAAAGCATTCCCTATCCACAGAGGCGACCGTCTGGTCCAGGATCTGGAAGAGATCGCTGTGGCAGAAGAAGAGCCTGCAGAGGAAAAAGAAGAAAAGAACAGAAAAAATCCCAAGTCTTCTCCGGAAGAGATCCGTCAGGGTGTAGATGAGGTGAAAACTCAGATCGCCAATAAGGAAGAAGAAAAGAAAAAAGAATATAAGTTTCCGCCGATATCCCTTCTGAAAAAAGGGAAAAATACCGGTGGAGATTCCAATGCCCATCTTCGGGAAACGGCCAGAAAGCTTCAGGATACCCTACATAATTTTGGTGTTAATGTGACTATTACCGACGTAAGCTGCGGGCCGACAGTCACCCGGTATGAAATGCAGCCGGAACAGGGAGTAAAAGTCAGCAAGATCGTCAGTCTCACAGATGATATTAAGCTGAATCTGGCGGCTACGGATATCAGGATCGAGGCTCCTATACCGGGAAAAGCGGCAGTAGGTATCGAGGTACCGAATGAAAATAACAGCACCGTTATGCTCCGGGATCTGATCCAGTCTGAGGCATTTAAGAACTGTTCTTCCAAGCTGGCTTTCGCCGCCGGCAAGGATATCGGAGGACGGCCTGTGATCGCGGATATTGCCAAAATGCCTCATCTTCTTATCGCAGGAGCTACCGGTTCCGGTAAATCTGTATGTATTAACACGATTATCGTCAGTCTCCTTTACAAAGCCACCCCGGATGAGGTAAAATTAATTATGATAGACCCGAAAGTGGTGGAATTAAGCGCGTACAATGGAATCCCTCACCTGTTTATACCGGTAGTGACGGATCCCAAGAAGGCCGCAGGAGCCCTGAACTGGGCGGTAGCGGAGATGATGGAGCGTTATGATAAATTTGCTCAGTATAATGTGAGAGATCTGAAGGGCTATAATGCCAAGGTAGATGCTTTAGAAGGCATTGAAGATGAAAACAAGCCCAAGAAGCTGCCTCAGATCGTAATTATCGTAGATGAACTGGCAGACCTGATGATGGTAGCGCCGGGAGAAGTGGAAGATGCGATCTGCCGTCTGGCTCAGCTTGCAAGAGCGGCGGGGATCCATCTGATCATTGCTACCCAGCGTCCGTCTGTAAATGTCATCACAGGCCTGATCAAGGCAAATATGCCTTCCAGGATTGCTTTTTCTGTGTCATCCGGCGTGGATTCCAGAACAATCCTGGATATGAATGGAGCAGAAAAACTCCTGGGAAAAGGTGATATGCTGTTTTATCCTCAGGGCTATCAGAAACCGGCCAGAGTCCAGGGGGCTTTTGTTTCGGATCAGGAAGTAAGCGCTATTGTGAATTTCCTGTCCTCCCAGCACCCAGAGACAGAATATGACCAGGAAATCCAGCAGAAGATCGAAGCGGCAAAAGAAACAGGGGGTACAGGCCCTCAGAGCGGCTCCGAAAGAGACGCCTATTTTGCCGATGCAGGAAAGTTTATCATTGAAAAGGACAAGGCTTCTATAGGTATGCTTCAGAGAGCCTTTAAGATCGGTTTCAACCGGGCTGCCCGGATCATGGATCAGCTCTGTGACGCAGGGGTCGTAGGCGAGGAAGAAGGCACGAAACCCAGAAAAGTCCTGATGTCCATGGAACAATTTGAACAATATATAGATGAGTATTTATAAAAGAATGAGGATTTGATATAGATGAAGTGTAGAAACTGTGGTGCAGATTTGGAAGAAGGAACCCTGTTTTGTCCTGTATGCGGAAAGGAAGTCCAGTGGGTGCCGGAGTACAATACACTGGAGACTCTCATAAAACAAAGAGAGATTGAAGAGCAGGAAAAAAAACGCAGGGAAATGGAGGCAAGAAAGGAAAGAGAAAAAGAAGAGAGAAAAGCGGAGCAGGAAAGAAAAAGGAAAAGACATAAAAGACGGCTGATCATGGGTACGATCGGTGCTGTGATCGTTTTGGGGGTAGCCGCATTTGGGTTTATCTACCAGACACAGATAAATTCTTTTTCCTATCAGATGGATCAGGCAGAAACTGCCTATGGACAGGGGGATTACGAAGGCGCTCTGTCCTATGTCGGCAGGGCCCAGGAACTGGAGCCGGGAAACGCCCAGGCTCAGATCCTGGAAGCAAGGATCTATGTAAAGGATAATAACGTATCCGCGGCAGAGTCCATACTGAATTCTGTGACGGAATCTGATCCGGAAAATACTACGGCCTACGGCGAGCTTTTAAGGCTGTATGACCAGCAGGAAAAGTATACAGATATCCGGGATCTTATGGATAACGCCAGCGATAATATCCGGGAAATCTACCATAATTATGTCTGTACACTACCGGAAATCTCTCAGGAAGGCGGTTCCTTTACAGAGGAAGTAAGCATTGAATTTACAGATATCCCTTCGGGAACAGAGGTCTATTATACCCTGGACGGTTCGGATCCGGATCAGAACAGCGAGAAATACCAGGATCCGATAGAACTGACAGAAGAAGGGACTACCACCCTGAAGTATATCGCATACAATCAAAAATCCATCCCCAGCGACATAGGGGTAGAAGAGTATGTGATCAGATTTGACGCGCCGGACAGGCCCCTTATCGCTCCTGTATCAGGGAAATATGACTATCAGGAAAACATAATCGTGACTGTGCCTGATGGATGTACCGTATACTATGCTTTTGACGAGACACCTACTATAGAAAGCACACAGTATACAGATCCGGTACCCATGCCTCAGGGAGAACATACCTTTTCTGCTATTGCTGTGGACAGCAGAGGCAAGGTCAGTCCTGTGGCCAGCGAAGTATATGTATATTACGGATACTGAGGATAAATCAAAAGAATATCGTGGCAGATTGCACAAAATTCATCACTTTAATCAGAAAGTGGATTGAAT
>ERZ1090862.1407-NODE-1409-length-10552-cov-14.352101_pt1 | contig 10552 bp, 10 predicted proteins | sample MGYA00478481_ERZ1090862 | MGnify/ENA primary metagenome ERZ1090862 (study PRJEB33644, sample SAMEA5815745) | chicken gut metagenome | biome: Chicken; feature: Gastrointestinal Tract; material: Caecum | place: Ireland | collected 2019-01-01 | study: A study of... | reverse complement strand
CAGTACAATTCCACTCCGGTCGGCAATTATCTCGACTGACCATTGCAGTGAAAACTATGGGAATCGGTGAAAACAACTGAACCGAGACCGGCAAAGATACAGCCCCGCCATTGACCCGGCGGGGCTGTATCTTTGTTCATATTTTCGGTATATCGGAGAGGATTCCAGCTCAACTCCTAACTACAGCTCCAAACGGGCATACCTCCATACAGTTCCCGCAGTGCAGGCAGTGCTCCTGTTGAATGACAAATGGTTTTGCGGTCATATCGATACACTTCTGAGGACATTTACTGTAACAGATGCGGCAGCCACAGTCATCTTTTCCGCAAAGTCGCTGATCTTCCCTGCCGAGTCCGGTCGGATCAGCTTCCGCTGTTTCCTGACCATTGTGTCACACTCTGTTTTGCTGTCCAGTATTTTTAACGCTTCCGCCAGTTCACGTTTTGATGTGTGACAGAACCGGCTCATCCCGCAGCCGCTGAAAAATCTGGCGTTGTATGTTTCACATCCCGGAATGGGCGCGACATGTATCATTGGGATCCCGCATACGGCAGCTTCTGTAGACGACAGACCGCCGGGTTTTGTGACAAACAGATCCGCCGCTTTCATATACTCGGCCATATCTGATGTAAAACCTATCACCTTAACACCGGGCAGAGCCTTTCGGACCAGTTCATCATACATCCGTTTGTTGGAACCGCATATAACGATCAACTTCGTGTCCTTACGTCCGGCAATTTCATCGGCAAGAGTCTGAATGATTTTTTTCACTTTCCCGCCGCCCATACTGCCGCCGGCCGCCAGAACATATCTTTTATCCGGGTCAAGTCCCAGCCGCTTACAGGCAGCCTGTCTGTCCTCTTTTTGAGAAAAGCTTCCGCTTACAGGTATGCCCAGCGGATAGAGCTTTTCGCCGGGCAGACCGCGGGCTGTGAACACTGCTTTCAGTTTATCGGACGGGATAATGTAAGCGTCACACTCCGTTTCCTCTGTAAACGGGATACAGGTATAGTCCGTGGCAATAAAAATAGTCTTTGGAATATGGATTCCTTTTTTCTTCATACAGGTTAATATTTCCGCCGGAAATAAATGAGTTGTAATTATGATATCAAAATGTTTCCGGGTCAGGTACTCCTCCATGAGAGGAACCATACTGTAATTGACAAAATATACAGGAGATCGAAAAGGAAGCCTTCTGTATAACTCTCCGGCGCTGTAAACTGCTCCAAATGCAGTCGGCGCTTTTTGAGCGGCTTTTATATATAGACTGTCAATTTTTTCAGCCAGACGTCTGCTGTGCAGCATGTATGGATTGAGCATCACCGCCCGGTGACCGCGGCGTGTGAGTTCTTCCACGATCGCAGACGCCGCAGCGTTATGTCCGCCTCCTGTCCCACATGAGAGTATGAGAGCATCCAAGCAATTTCACCTCCAGACATTTTCGTTCCTCTTTACTGGTAAACATACGTATTAATACAACGGCAGTGATAAGGGAAAATCCCCAGACTACAGCCGGATTGCCTATTTCCCTGAACATGATCAAGAGAGAAAACGCATAAGAAAAGATCGTCCGGTAGAAATGGGGTGAAATCTGCAATACAGTCGAAAAACCAATAAAGAAGAACACCAGTACCCAAAATGCCTCCAGTGCAGGGACAAGTCCTGCAAGGCATCCGAATGTAACAGCGATCCCCTTGCCTCCACGAAATCCATAAAATACCGGAAAAGTGTGTCCGATCACCGGAGCCGCTATTGCAAGAGCCGTTGTAAAAGGACCGGCTTCAACTGCATTCCCATATCGCATAAACAGATACACCGGGAAAAATCCTTTGAGCACATCAAACAGCAGTGTAAATAAGCCGCACCAGAATCCGCCGTACATAAAGGCGTTTGCCGTTCCGGGATTGTGATCGCTGCTTTGTTCAAGGATATCCCCTTTTTGGAATATTTTTGCGAAAACCAAGGCATATAACACACTTCCGGACAAATAACCCATACAGATAAATAATACTGTTCGAAGCATTTGATATTCCCTCCTCTTTTTCACAAACTTTCCACTTATTATGGGCTGTCATCACCGATTATGTTGACAGCTCAAATAAGGAATGTTAGTATGAATGATACTAAAGTATCATCAAGATATAATATCATAGCTTTAATAGAAATCAAGCGTTATCAAAAAGTGAAACAATATGTCTGCTTTGGTTTCAAAGAAACTATTTTTTAAATTTGTTTCATTTGTATAATATTTAAAATTCCTTAAAGGAGTGCTTTTTATGCGCAGATCAACAGCCACAACAGAATATCTGAAGGAGTGTATGGGGACAGCTCTTTTGGAATTGATGAAGGAAAAACCCATGGAAAAGATCAGTATTGAAGAAATGACGGCTAAAGCGGATGTCGGCCGCTCCACCTATTTCCGTTACTTCAAAACAAAGGACGAAGTTCTGGTATTCAAAATATTATGCTTATGGAACCGCTTTTCAGAAAAGAGCCATATTACGGATTATCAGGCGGATCTGAACAAGACTATGCATACGTTTTTCGAATTTTGCCTTTATATTCGGGATATCAACGACATCCTGTATCGCACCGGCCATCAAAAGGTGCTGCTGGATGTCTATCTGAAAACCTTAGTTTCCGGAAAACAGGAAGAAGATATAATTACCTACTATAAACGAAACGGTACCGCCTATGCTCTTTACGGTATTGTAAATGCATGGATCCTGCGCGGTTACAAAGAATCACCCGAACAAATGGTAGAGACTTTGGGGAAAAATCAATTACATTGAATTAAAGAAGGAACATAAAATGTCACTGACAATTAAAGATGTTGCAAGAGAAGCCGGTGTATCTATTGCCACTGTATCAAAGGTTATCAATGGGAAACCTTCCATATCTGAGTCTACAAGATGTCGTGTTCTGGAAGTAATAAAAAGACTCAACTATCATCCAAATGCACAAGCCAGCAATTTTGCCCGGGAGCATTCGGAAAATATTATTTTTTTAGCTGTCACAGAACCGCTCACCGCTTTCCATAATCCGCATATGTTTGAAATCATGTGCGGGGCTCAGAACATTATTCATAAAAAAAAGTTAAATTTCAGTTTTCTGGGGGTATCAGATAAAGATTCTGCTTACCAGGAAACTACTGAGATTATTGGCAGAAAAGCAGCGGATGGTATTCTGATCCACGGTTCCGCTACATCCCGGCCCCTGGTGGATCTTCTGGTGAGAACCGGATTTCCTCATGTGATCATTGGCAGGCCGCCTTTTACCAATACGGCCTGTTGGATTGATATTAATAATCATGTTTCCGGACATCTGGCTGCAAAATACCTGATGAAATGCGGATACACTCATATTGCTTTTATCGGAGGCCCGCAGACAGACGAAATATCCAGGCACAGATTAAAAGGTTTTATTTCTTCTATGCACATTTTCAAACTGGATGTGCCGGGTTCCGCTATTAAATATGGCACGTACAGCAAACAAAGCGGTTACGAAATGATGGAGGAACTACTCAGGGGAAGTTTCCTTCCTGACGCTGTAATATGCGAAGATAATAATATTGCGATGGGAGCTGCATCCGCGATTCGTAAACGCGGCATGAAAATCCCTGATGATATCGGCCTGATCACCTTTGACGATTATCCCCTGTCGCAATTGATTGATCCCCCTTTAACAGTTGTAGATATAAACGTAAATAAAATGGGGCAGCAGGCAGCGGAAATATTGATTAAGAAAATTAAAAATCCAAATCTCAGCATGCAATCTTTTACCACGGTTCCTGAACTAATCGTCAGGGCATCTACACGTAATATAAAGAAAGACATCGTATGATCATGGCAAAAATGTAGAACAGCCAGAAGAATGACGCAGTATTTCTTTCCTGCGTCATTCTTTAATCCTGGTGTCACACTCTCGCATCTTATTGTCTTTCCAACGTAATCCTATATCCTTTTCCACTAATAGTATCACTGTTTTCTTTTTCAGACATCATCAATACACTTTCCTCCGGTAAGACCGGACAGCAGACAGAGTCTGTTCCTGCATTAACAATTATTTTCAAACTCCATTTTATATCATTCCGCAAAAATGCAAATACTCCATCATGAATCATCTCCCATAAAGGCGTATACCCTGTCTTTCCATCTATATAATTATTCCGGACTGACACCAGTTCCCGGATAAAACTATATATGGTATCTTTCCTGTTCCAAGGCATAGGCTGCCGGTACTCCTCCTCTAAAATTCCTTCAACCGCACATTCATCTCCATAGAACAGGCTGGGCACTCCCGGCATCAACATAAGCAGGATACATCCCAATTTCCATAATCCCAAATCTCCGTGGCACATAGACAGAAACCGGGGAACATCATGGCTATCCAGCAGATTCAGCTGTCCTCTCACTATATTATCCGGATACCTCATCCTCATTTTCTCAAATTCATATGCCGCCATCAGTCCGTCTGGTCTTTCCACAGTTAAATAATCCGTGCAGATTCTGCGGAACTCATAATTCATCGTAGAATCAAAAGCATCACCTCTCAGCCAGGTCTGTGCATTCTCCCATACTTCACCGATCAGAATCGTTTCCGGATCCGCTGCTTTCACCGCATCCCGAAATGTTTTCCAAAATTCCCGGCTGATTTCATTTGCTACGTCCAGCCTCCATCCATCCACATGATACTTCTCAATCCAATATGTTCCTACGTCTGCAAAATAAAGCTGTACTTCCCGGTTTGATGTATTGAGTTTAGGCATCTTACGCTCATATGCAAAACAGGCGTAGTCCGGCATTTGATTCGGATCATCTGGCCGTTTTACCGGAAAATTCAAATCGTAGAACCAGTTTTTATACCGGGATTTTTCCCCGTTTTCCACCACATCTTCAAAGGCAAAAAAACGCCAGCTGCAGTGATTGAATACCCCGTCTATCACAATCCGCATTTCCTTTTCATGTATACACTCCACCAGTTGTTGGAAATCTTTTTCCGTTCCGAAACAAGGGTCTATATGATAGTAATCAATCACATCATATTTATGATATTCCCCGGCAGTGAAAATGGGATTTAGGTAAATACAGTTAATCCCCATTCCTTTTATATAATCCAGATTATCTGTAATTCCCCTCAAAGTTCCCCCGATCCTTCCTTTCACACGGGTACCGTTTTCCAGCATTCGTTCTTTTCTTTCCGGCTGTATAGATTTCTTTCCGTTCGCAAAACTATCTGGGAAAATATTGTAAACAACAGCACATTTAAACCATGCCGGAACATCCGGAATCTCACTTCTCAGTATAAATGGATATTGGTAATATTCACTTCTTCCATCTATTATTTTCCCATCAATGATACGATCCGGAAGCTCTTTCGTGAAACGATCTGCATAGTAATATACCCATTCCTCCCCTTTTTCTAACTTAAAATAATAGCAAATCCGGTTATAAGGGAGCTTCAAATCAGCCTCATAGTAATCAAAGTATTCATCCACAGCACAGATTCGCATAGAATTTTCCGAGAAACAAACAGGGGTTGTCCTGCAGACTCGATCTGCTATATAAAGTATGCATTTACTCAGATCTCCCTTTTTAGCTCGTAACCGGATTGTAATCTCATATTCAGATGTGGCATAGGCGTACTGAGATAAAGGTATGTGCAGGATTGCCGCCCGATTTATTTTTTCTGTCTGCTTCATCCTTTCACACCTCCTGCTGTGAGCCCTGATACCATATATTTCTGTATACAGAAGAATATAATCAGAATAGGGATGGATACAAGAATAGACGCTGCTGAAAATAAAGGCCAGCTTCTGCTGTAATCATTAGACTGTAACTGATACAGACCGCCTGCCAAAGTGTAGCTGTTTTCGTTCATCATAAATGTAGTCGAAAACAGATACTCATTCCATACATAAATCAATACCATTACTGCGGTAACGATTATCGCCGGTCTCGCCAAAGGCAAAACAATCCTTGTCAGAATCTGTTTTCCGCTGGCTCCGTCGATTTGTGCCGCTTCTTCTATCTCCACTGGTATCGTATCAAAATACCCTTTCATATTCCATATACTGAATATACACATACTTCCGGCATAAACAATGATAAGTCCGATATATGAATTCAATAAATGAAATGTCCGGAACAGGCGAAAAATGGCAAACATGGACAAAATCTGCGGGAAAGCATTTAAGATCAGCAGAACCTGGAGTACAGCTTTTCTCCCACGAAACCTGTATCTGGAGAAAGCGTATGCCGCTGTTACAGCCGTTCCCATTGCAACTACCATTGTTCCCACACTAAGTATTACAGAGTTTTTCAACCAAAGCAAAAAGGGCTCATCTACCAGGATTACCCGGTAGTTCTCCAATGTTGGCGTTTCCGGGATAAAAGACAATCCTGAGTTTAACGCTCCGCCGGATCCGCTGAACGAAAGAGTCAGGGCATAGAGAATAGGCGTCAGAGTCACCAGACAGATTATAATAAAAAATATATTTAATATAGTAAGCCCGCTAAAGTACTTCACCTTTTTCCAGTGCTTCATGCATCTTTCACCCCCTTATTTGTAAAAACAGAAAATACAATAATAAACAAAAAGATAATAATCGATACTGCAGAAGACAACCCATAATTATTGGACACAAAAGCATTTTGGTGAGCATAAGTAATCACTGTTTGGAGTGTAGCCCCTGAAAGAGATCCTTTCTGCATTGTCAACAGATATACAATATCAAACTGTTTAAATGTTGTAAAAGTTGTCATAATAATAGCCGGAGCAAGAACCGGTTTAACAGCCGGTATTGTAATGTACCAATTCTGCGTCCAAAATCCTGCCCCATCAAGTTTTGCGCTTTCATAATAACTCTTATCCACACTTTGTAAGGCGCTGTCCATCATCATGATCATAAAGGGGAGCGCCATCCACAGATTCAGAACCATACAAGAAATAAACGCAGGAACATTCTCCGACAGGAAATTCAACTTTTGCATTCCCATTGCAGACAACAATTTATTAAGAAATCCAAACTCTGTATTAAACATGCCGACTCGCCATAACAAAATTGATACATATGCCGGCATAGCCCATGGAAACATCAGAAGTGTTTTATATACTCTTGCCAGCCTTAACCCTTTTACATTCAGCCCAAGCGCAAGGAAATATGCCACTACAATCTGTATTACCATATTCAAAACGGTCCAGACAATCGTAGTTACCAGTGCAGAAAGAAACCCTGAATCTACTTTTGTCAGTGCCCTCTGAAAATTCTCCAGTCCGATAATACGATAGTCGTTCCAGTGATACATATTCATATTCGTCAAAGAAATATATCCCGTGTAAAGAATAGGGAATACTACGATTATCCCCACCAGGATCAATGCCGGCATTCCGTATTTCCATGGAAGGAATCTATTTTTCTTCTTCATTGCTATATCTCCTCATCTTGCAAAAAGGAAGGCCAAAAGGCAGCTGTTCCCGCCTTGCAGCCTTCCTCCACATTTTCGTTATTGCATATCAGCAATCGCTGTTTCTGCTTCCTGCTGATACTGATCCGCCGCTGCGTCAATATCTTCTCCTGATTTATTAACAGCCGCCAAAAGTGATTCCGCCGGTCCCCACATCACGCTCATTTCCGGGATATTTGGCATCGGAATTGCCACTTCCGCAGTAGATTTCATGGCAGTGATCATTTCATTTTCCGCAACCGCTTCATCCTCATAGGAGAGCTGATTTGCCGGAGCACAATTTGACTGCTCAGCAAGCGCAATACCAACTTTGGGATCCGCCAACGCTGTAAATACCTTTTCTAACGCATCTTTCTTTGACTCTGCCGCATGTTTCATCACGCCAATCCCCTGTACACCGGAATAAGGCTTCAGTGTATTTCCATTCGGCAGTTCAAATTCAGCAAGAGATTTAATTCCCAAATCTATCCCGGCATCCTTGATTCCAGACACCAGCCATGGTCCTCCGATAATTGCGGCCGCTTTCCCTTCATTAAAAAGTGTGGTAATTGTATTGTAATCTCCATCCGCCTCCAGATCCGCAAATTTTTTGTTATACTCGATTGCTTCTTTCGTCTTTTCGTTATTCAATCCCGGCTTTGCATTTTCATCAATGATATATCCGCCAAATCCATTGATCACAGGAGCCACATTATAAGCCGTAGAGTGCTGATTGACCAAAGCATATGTACCTGCATCCGTATCTGTATGTGCGGTCATATATTCGTAAAGTTCTTCCGTCGTATTGGGGACTTCACCTTCCCAAAGATCTTTATTATACATAAAAAGCAGTGTTTCATAATATATGGGCAGCAAATACTGTTCTCCTTTATATTGTCCGGCCTCCAATGTCATCGGCAGCATGTTCTGATACGCATCCTCGCCGACTACATCTGTGATCGGTGAAAGGACACCCATTTCCACAAAAGTTCCAAGAGAATCATGCGCGTACATATACATATCCGGCCCATTTTCCGAGTCATTTCCATATAATTTGATCTGATCTGTAAGTCCGGTCTTCTTCTCAAACTTTACAGTGATATTTTCTCCATTAAGTTCCTCATTCACCTGATCCTGTATGACCTGCATAATCGCCTCATCGCCATCATGCCAAATACTGATTTCCTGGGTCTCACCTGACTTCTTATCGTCCGAATTCCCGTCTGCCGTATTATTAGCGTTATTATTTCCACCGCACCCCGACAGCATGCCTATTGCCATTGTAGTACACAGAAGTAATGCTATTCTCTTTTTCATCCTGTTTCCTCCTGACCGTGTAAAATATTTTCCTGTTACTTTTTTATCAGATATATATCAGATATTATTTATGTACTTTTTAACATAAAACCATATATCTAACAATATTTTTTAGTGATTTTGCTAACTTTCCTTAGGTAAACGCTTACCCTGCAACACAGAAACTCCCTCCAGGATCAGGTCGTAGACATCCTCGATATCTAACCACGCAGAGCGGCTCATCTATCCTGTGATTCTGATAAAAAACGCCCTCGTACACTGCGTTGACCATAGACATCGCAGAAGAAACGAGGGCAATAATATACGTAATGACTTTCAGACTCAGCTGAAGCATCCGCACCTTATTCTTTTTTCTTTGAAATTATTAAAATGCTAATCAAAACACCATCTGCACAAGCAGCATATAGCACACCGTCCCTCCTGCAATAGACAGGAGCATCTGCCGTTTCCACACATGGAGCAGGATCACAAGTATGATCGAGATCAGCTCCGGTATGCCGTGGCTTCCGGTAAAAACGCTCACATCCTTCAGACAGTAGATGACCAGCAGGCCGAACACTGCTGCCGGAAGCACTTTCCCAAGATACTGTACATATTTCGGCGTCTGCTTCCCTGCCGGGAAGATAAGAAAGGGCAGAAAGCGGGTCACCGCCGTGCCGAGCACTACCATTGCAACTGTTATGATCTGTTGTGTCAAAGTCACTGTGCCTCTCCTCCTCTCCCGGATTCACCGATTTCCATTCTGTGCTGTCCGGAACCATCTGAATCAGCACTGTTCCCGTTGTCGTCATCTGCTGCCCCGCCGGCTTCAAGCGGTCTTCTCAGCAGTGACAGCACCGCAAGGATCGCCAGCATCGCCGGTATGATAAAGTTATCCGCTCCGAAAGCAATAAGGCAGATAAGTGAAATAATAAGCCCCAGAATCGAACTCGTATGATTCTTTTCTTTGAGCCACTGCTCCATAAAAATTACCACGAACATAGCAGTCATAACAAATTCCAGCCCTTCCGTGTTGAAATGGATCAGCGAACCGAAGATTCCTCCAAGCGTCGCGCCTGAGAACCAGTAAAAATGGTTCAGAAGCGTAACAAAAAACATAAACCATCCCCGGTCAACATCTTCCGGAATATCCGCGGTATAGTTTATGGAAAAGCTCTCGTCACACATTCCGAAGATCAGATAGAATTTCTTGCGTCCCACGCCGCGGAACTTGTCCAGCATGGAAATCCCGTAGAACAAGTGCCTCGCATTGATCATCAGAGTCATGGCAAAAGCCTGCAGCGGATTAAACGCCCCCAGTAGCATATTGACAGTCACAAACTCTATGGATCCCGCAAATATGGTAATGCTCATCAGCATCGGATACCAGAAACTGAATCCTGAAACATTCATATAAATGCCGTATGTAATCCCAAGAAACCAGAATCCGGCAAAGATCGGTATTGTATAAGGGAATGCAGTGGTAAAAGCTTTTTTCAGCATCTTTGATCTAGTCTGCATATCTTTACCCCTCCAAAAACGTCGCTTCTAATAGATTATCACTGTATTCCCGTACATTCAACCTGATATTTTTTAATCTCTTTTTCAGCAGATGTCCTTTCCTTGCAAGATGGTGTATCTGCTTACCCGCACTTCCCGCAGTCCGAACATCCGTTGCACGTCAGACGGTTGGAACATTCCGTACATGTAACCGGATGATAATGGGGAACGTAGAGTTCTTCCTCAGGGATGTCGTATCCCCATTCATCCGTCAGGTGGAAATGGATCTCTTTCCCTTTATAATTCAGCCC
>ERZ1090862.1406-NODE-1408-length-10558-cov-28.903647_pt1 | contig 10558 bp, 11 predicted proteins | sample MGYA00478481_ERZ1090862 | MGnify/ENA primary metagenome ERZ1090862 (study PRJEB33644, sample SAMEA5815745) | chicken gut metagenome | biome: Chicken; feature: Gastrointestinal Tract; material: Caecum | place: Ireland | collected 2019-01-01 | study: A study of... | reverse complement strand
TGATGTACTCGGCCATGGCCTTGTAGTCGCTCTGGATCATGTCCTTCTGGTAGTACAGGGCAGTGGAGCCGTCCCCCACAGGATGGAACAGATCGGTGCGGGTCCAGTCGAAGATGGGCATGAAGTTGTAGCAGATGACCTTCACGCCGAACTTGGACAGGTTGCGGATGGTCTGGATGTAGTTGGCGATGTACTGGTCGCGGGTGGGCAGGCCGATCTTGATGTCGTCGTGGACGTTGACCGACTCGACCACGTCCATGTTGAAGCCGTACGGCTCGAGCTGTTTCTGGACCTCGGCGATCTCATCGACCTCCCAGATCTCGCCGGGCATCTTGTTGTGCAGGGCCCAGACGATGCTGGTGACGCCGGGGATCTGCTTGATGTCGGACAGGGTGATCTTGTCGTTGCCCTCGCCATACCAGCGGAAACCCATTTGCATTGGCATAGTCTTTCTCTCCTTTGTGCTGAAATTCGCGCAGCCGCCCCGTGCCGGACACAGAGCGGCATCCTGTTACATTCCATTCTAATATATCAATCTCAATTTGGCAAGTGGTAATCTTTCCATTCTTTTGGTTTGTTTTTTGTGGATTGTATCTAAACAACAAAAACCGTGAGAAAAATTTACTGTTTCTCACGGCGGATTTTTCTATTTTTAACAGAATTTTCAAAAGTTGTGCAGAACGCTCTGCCCCGCTCACCCCTCGATGAAGTAGTCGGGGTGGACCTTGCGGGCCGCGTCCACCGACACCCGGTACCGGGTCAGGTGCTCCCGCAAAGCCTGTTCCAGCGCTTCGAAGTCCCCTGCTTCCAGCGCGTCCACGATCTTGCCGTGCTGGCCGGGCACCGAAAAATTCTCCTCCAGCATCAGGCTGAACAGGCGCAGCCGCTCGATGTGCTTGAAGGTGGACAGCATATGGTCGAAGTGGTCCTCCATGCCGCAGAACTCGAAGGCCAGCCGGTGGAAGCGGTTGTCGATCTCCAGCATATGGCTGTTTTTGAGGGGGGTCTCGGGGGCCGCGGCGGCCGCCTCATACTCCCGGATGTTGGCCCGGTAAGCCGCCAGATGCGCCGGCCTGCAGTGCCTGCAGACGTGGGTCAGCATCTCCTTTTCCAGCGTAAAGCGGGCAAACTGCTCCATCCGCATCAGTTTCAGATCAATGGGGGCCACATAAGTGCCGCTCTGGGGTTTGATGACCACCATGTGGGCGATATTCAGCATGATAAGGGCTTCCCGCACGGGGGTGCGGCTGATCCCCATTTCCTGCGCCAGCTGCCGGTCGTTGAGGGGGGCGCCCGGTTTCAGTTCCATGGTGACGATCCTGCCCCAGAGGGTCTGGTACGCTATCTCACGCGCGCTTTCAGGTGCTGCCATGACGGCGTGTCTCCTTTCTGTTCCCCTGTATGACAGGAGGTCTTGTTTTCTACCATTGTAAACTGATATTCCAGATGCGTCAATGGGCCATTTGTTCAAATTTTATCAGGGATTTTCTACACTCTGCGCACCCTGCCGCTCACAGGGCGGACTGCCGGGCCTTTCTGCGGCCGTACAGGGGCCAGTACCACGCCGCCGCCAGCGCCAGCCCGCAGGCCACGTCGATGACCGAGTGCTGCTTGGTGAACACGGTGGACACGCAGATCAGCCCCGCCCAGCCGAAGGCCAGCACTTTCAGCCAGGGCCGCCCCTGGGCCAGTTTGCTCTTGGCAAAGGCCAGGGCCATGCAGCCCGAACTCTGGCAGTGGATGGAGGGGCAGACGTTGTTGGAGGCGTCCGCCTTCCAGATCAGCTGCATGATGTCCATGGCGAAGTTGTCCCGGCCCACCTGCTCCGCGGTGGGGCGCAGATCCACCCCGTTGGGCAGGATCATGTACAAGATCAGGCAGAAGGTCATCCCCGAGAACATCATCAGGCAGAGCTTGTCGTAGGACCTGGTATCGAACCACCACAGCAGCCCCGTCACTCCCGCCAGCAGGAAAAACCAGCTGCAGTAAGGGAAGATGAACCACTCGTTGAAGGGGATCAGGTCGTCGAGGGGGCTGTGGATGATGTAAGTGGGGTCGGTGATGGTCCAGTCCAGCGCAAAAAACCAGACCAGATAGATCACCCAGTAGAGCTGGAACCACAGATGGGGCCGGCTCCTCAGGATTTGGATCATAGCTTGCTCCTTTTATTTTACCGTTTCTTTTCTGTTCTTTTACCATTCAGGCCGGCAGGAGGATCTTCCCGCCGGGCTTTGTTATTGTATCATATCCTGCGCCCTTGCGCAAACGCGGCAAGTACAGTAAAATAGTGGGGAGCGCTGTCCGCTCGCAGAGGGGTCCCGGCCGGATGCAGCCGGGGAATTTGTTCTGTTTTTGTCATTCTTGACAGTTTGAGGTTTTGTGATGTATACTTCAGCCATTCGTCTTATTGCGGTGGACTTGGACGGCACCGTCCTCAACGACCGCAAGCAGCTCACCCCCCGCACCGCCGCGGCCCTGACCGAGGCCGCCGCCCGCGGGGTGGAGATCGTCCCCGCCACCGGGCGCACCGCCGCCGGCCTGCCGGCCGAACTGCTGGCCCTGCCGGGCGTCCACTACGCCATCACCTCCAACGGCGCCCGGATGATGGACCTGGCCTCGGGCCGCGCCGTCCGGGAGCTGTACCTCGCGCGGGAAACGGCCCTGGCCGCCTTCGACATCCTGGCCCGCTACAACTGCGTGACCGACCTGTTCCAGGACGGCAAGGGCTACACCACCGAGGCCAACCGGGCCGCATCCTACCGCTTCGTGCCCGACAACCTGCGGGATTACGTCCTGAACACCCGCACTGTCCTGCCCGACCTGCGGGCCTTCATCGCGTCCCAGGAGCGGGGCATCGAAAAGCTGACCATCTTCTTTCTGGATGAGGACGAGCGCCGGCGGGCCTGGGCCGAAGTGGCGGCCCTCGGGGTGGACGTGGTGTCCAGCCTGCCCCTGAACATGGAGATCAACGCCGCCGGCGTGGACAAGGGCGCGGGCCTGCTGGCCCTGGCCGAACAGCTGGACCTGCCCGCCAGCGCCCTGATGGCCTGCGGGGACGGCGGCAACGACACCGCCATGGTCAAAGCCGCCGGGCTGGGCGTGGCCATGGCCAACGCCTTCCCCGAAGTGAAGGCCGCCGCCCGCTTCATCACCGCTTCCAACAACGAGGACGGGGTGGCGCTGGCGGTGGAAAAATTCGTGCTGGGCAAGGAGGCTCTATGAACACTGACCCGATCCGACTGGCCGCCCTCGATCTGGACGGCACCCTGCTGGACCGCACCAGCAAGATCACGCCCCGCACCCTCGAGGCCATCGTCACGGCCATCCGCCGGGGCGTGGTGGTCCTGCCCGCCACCGGGCGGGGGCTGTCGGCCCTGCCCCGGGTGGTGGCCTCCATCCCCGGCGTACGGTACGCCCTCACCTCCAACGGGGCCGCCGTCTGGGACCTGGGGCCCGACCCCATGGCCGCCGTCCGCAGCCGCTACGGCGAGCCCGGCCCCGAGCCGGTGGCCCAGCCCGTCTGCCTGTACCGGCGCACCCTGCCGGCCGAGACGGCCCGGGCGGTCTATGCCCTGCTGGAGCGGTACGAGGGAGAACTGAACTTCTTTGCCGACGGCCGGACTTTCAAGACCCCCGCCGGCCTGGCCTGGACCCGGGCCCGGATGGCCCGCCTGCTTTCCACCGAGGCCAAGCAGGCCGACGATGGGCGCTTTACCATCCTGCCCGACCTGCACCCCTACTTTGAGGCCCACCCCGGCGAGATCGAAAAATTCTGTATGTTCTTCGGCTCAAAGGAGCTGGCCAGCGAGGTGCTGCCCCAGCTGGCCGCAATCCCCGGGGTGGAGGCCACCCAGGGCTCCCCCGACAATGTCGAGGCCACCGCCGCCGGCGTGAACAAGGGCACGGCCCTGCTGGCCCTGGCCGGGCAGCTGGGCATCCCCCAGGCCGAAGTGCTGGCTGTGGGCGACAGCGAGAACGACCGCAAAATGCTGGAGGCCGCCGGGGTGGCGGCCGTCATGGCAAACGGGATGCCCTCCATCCAATCTTTGGCGGACATCGTTTCGGAACAGGACTGCAACCACGACGGCGTGGCCGAGCTGTTCAGCCGGCTGGGCCTGACCGGCCTGTGAACCCCTGCCCTGAAGCGATTTTATGCAATGTATACAAGATATCCCAGCAAATATTGTGCTTTGTGAGTATTACCAAATGGCCTGCCTTGGTTTATACTAGTAGCATACAACAGTGTGCCTGGACAAGCCATGCCCATGGCTGTGGTCATACTGCGCAAGCCAGTAAGTAAAGGAGAAATGCGTTTATGTTTACGAATCCTACCCTGGAGCGTGTTTACGAGATCGGCATTATCCCCGTCATCGCCTTCAACAGCGTGGACGAGGCCCTGCCCCTGTGCAAGGCTCTGTCTGACGGCGGCCTGCCTGCCGCCGAGGTCACCTTCCGCACCGCCTGCGCGGAGGAGTGCATCCGCCTGATCCACAAGGAGATGCCCGAGATGCTGCTGGGCGCCGGCACCGTCCTGACCAAGGACCAGGTGGACCGCGCCATTGATGCGGGCGCTTCCTTCATCGTGGCCCCCGGCTTTGACCCCAACGTGACCCAGTACGTCATCGACAAGGGCTGCCTGGCCATGCCCGGCACCGCCACCGCCGGCGAGATGCAGCAGGCCATGAACATGGGCTGCGAGGCCCTGAAGTTCTTCCCCGCCGAGGCCAACGGCGGCGTCGGCATGCTGAAGAACATCGGCGGCGCCCTCAAGACCGCCAAGTGGATGTGCACCGGCGGCGTCAACGCCAAGAACGTCAACGATTACCTGGGCTATGACCAGATCTTCGCCGTGGGCGGCACCTGGATGTGCAAGAGCGACGTCATCAAGGCCGGCGACTGGGCCAAGATCACCGCCATGTGCAAGGAGGCCGTCGACACCATGCTGGGCCTGAAGCTGGTCCACATCGGCATCAACACCGCCAACGAGGACGAGGCCATGTCCACCGCCAACGCCCTGGCCGCCCTGCTGAACATGAAGGTGGCTCCGGGCAACTCCAGCATCTTCGTCGGCAACAAGGAGTTCGAGATCATGAAGAAGCCCGGCCGCGGCACCCATGGCCACATCGCCATCGGCTGCAACAACGTCGACCGCGCCATCTACCACCTGAGCCGCCGCGGCGTCAAGTTCGACCTCGACTCCAAGAACGTCAAGAACGGCAAGACCATTGCCTGCTACATGGCAGACGAGATCGGCGGCTTTGCCATCCACCTGGTCAAGGTCTGATTCCCTTTCCCTTATCAGCTCTCCCGCCGCGGGCCCGCGCCTGCGGCGGGACATTTGAAGTATACCCACACAGAAAAACAAACAGTGAAGGAGAACACTACAATGAAAGTCGTTACCTTTGGCGAACTGATGGTCCGTCTGCAGCCGTACAACTACGAGCGCTTTGTCCAGGCAAGCACCCTCGAGTTCACCTTCGGCGGCGGTGAAGCCAACGTGGCTGTCTCGCTGGCCAACTACGGCGTGGACGCCGCCTTCGTCACCAAGCTCCCCGCACACGCCATCGGCCAGTGCGCTGTCAACAGCCTGCGCCGCTACGGCGTCGACACCAGCATGATCGTCCGCGGCGGCGACCGTGTGGGCATCTACTACAACGAGAAGGGCGCTTCCCAGCGCGGCTCGGTCTGCATCTACGACCGCGCCAACAGCGCCATCCAGCTGGCCCAGCCCTCCGACTTCGACTGGGACAAGATCTTCGAGGGCGTCGACTGGTTCCACTTCACCGGCATCACCCCGGCTCTGGGCGAGAACGTCGTCGAGATCTGCCGCCAGGCCTGCAAGGCTGCCAAGGCCCACGGCGTCAAGATCAGCTGCGACCTGAACTACCGCGGCAAGCTGTGGACCCGTGAGCAGGCCCGCGCCGCCATGACCGACCTGTGCCAGTACGTTGACGTCTGCATCTCCAACGAGGAGGACGCCAAGGACGTGTTCGGCATCGAGGCCGAGGCCACCGATATCTACGGCGGCACCCTGAACCACGAGGGCTACAAGAGCGTGGCCAAGCAGCTGGCCGACAAGTTTAACTTCGAGAAGGTGGCCATCACCCTGCGTGAGAGCCACAGCGCTTCCGACAACGGCTGGAGCGCCATGCTGTACGACGCCGCTACCGGCGAGTACTGCTTCTCCAAGAAGTACGAGCTGCGCATCATCGACCGCGTGGGCGGCGGCGACAGCTTCGGCGGCGGCCTGATCTACGCCCTGCTGAACGGCAAGAGCACCCAGGACGCTGTCGAGTTCGCCGTGGCTGCTTCCGCTCTGAAGCACTCCATCGAGGGCGACTACAACATGGTCAGCGTCTCTGAGGTCGAGAAGCTGGCCGGCGGCGACGGTTCCGGCCGCATCCAGCGCTGAGAACCGGCTGCACGGGAGGCATATCGCTATGGATATCCGTTATTCCTGCAACCAGAAGGACTTCAAGCGCTACACCACCGAGGAAATGCGGGATGAGATGCTCATCACCGGCCTGTACAAGGCCGACCAGGTGGTGGCCGTCTACAGCCATGTGGACCGCATGGTCACCCTGGGCTGCATGCCGGTGAACGAGGTGGTGCCCATCGACAAGGGCATCGACGTGTGGGCCAACTTCGGCACCCACTATTTCCTCGAGCGCCGCGAGATCGGTATGTTCAACATCGGCAAGGATTCCACCGGCATCGTGGTGGCCGACGGCGTCAAGTACGAGCTGGGCTACAAGGACTGCCTGTACATCACCCAGGGCACCAAGGAAGTCACCTTTGCCTCGGCTGATCCCGCCCACCCCGCCAAGTTCTACATGGTGTCGGCCCCGGCCCACTGCGCCTACGAGACCCGCCTGATCAAGATGGCGGACGCCAACCACCGGCCGCTGGGCAGCACCGAGACCTGCAACAAGCGCACCATCAACCAGTTCATCCACCCCGACGTGCTCAAGACCTGCCAGCTGAGCATGGGCATGACCGAGCTGGAGCCCGGCTCCAACTGGAACACCATGCCCAGCCACACCCACGAGCGCCGGATGGAGATCTACACCTATTTCGAGCTGCCCGAGGGGCAGGTGGTCTTCCACATGTGCGGCGAGCCCACCCAGACCCGGCACATCGTGATGCACAACGAGGACGCTGTCATCAGCCCCTCCTGGAGCATCCACAGCGGTGTGGGCACCTCAAACTACACCTTTATCTGGGCCATGGGCGGCGAGAACATGGAGTTTGACGACATGGACAACATCGCCACCACCGACCTGCGGTAAAAGAGGGGCTTTGCCCGCAAAGCCCTGCCCGGGCGGCACGCACGTCCAGGCAGGCGGTATAGACACAGCTCCGGGCTGACCGGGGTCACAACGCCCCGTATCCGGTGCACGCCGGATGCGGGGCTTTTTGTTAAGTATTTGTCTAGTATACATCGAAGGATACAACAGAAAGGAAGGAGCTAACCCCATGGAACTCTCTGCATTTGACCTGAGCGGCAAGGTCGCGCTGATCACCGGCGGCGCCCACGGCATTGGTTTTTCCATTGCGGAAGGGATGGCGCACTGCGGCGCGAAAGTCTGTTTCAACTGCTCGTCCGAGTCGAGCTACGAAAAGGGCATGGCGGCCTACAAGGCGGCCGGCATCGACGCGCACGGCTACATCGCCGACGTCACCGACTGGGACGCCGTCAAGGCGATGGTGGACAAGATCGCCGCCGAGGTGGGCCCGGTGGACATCCTGGTCAACAACGCCGGCATCATCCAGCGCAAGCCCATGCTGGAGACCAGCACCGAGGACTTTGAAAAGGTGCTGAAGGTCCACGTGGTGGGCGCCTTCAACTGCTCCAAGGCGGTGCTGCCCGCCATGATCGACAAGCGGGCGGGCAAGATCATCAACATCTGCTCGATGATGAGCGAGCTGGGCCGCGAGACCGTCTCGGGCTACGCGGCGGCCAAGGGCGGCCTGAAGATGCTGACCAAGAACATCGCCTCCGAGTTCGGCCAGTACAACATCCAGTGCAACGGCATGGGCCCCGGCTACATCGCCACCCCCCAGACTGCGCCCCTGCGGGAGCGCCGGCCCGACGGCAGCCGCAGCCCCTTCGACGCCTTTATCATCTCCAAGACGCCCGCCGGCCGCTGGGGCGAGGCGGAGGACATGGTCGGGCCCTGCGTGTTCCTGGCCTCCCACGCCTCCGACTTCGTCAACGGCCAGATCCTCTACGCCGACGGCGGCATCCTGGCCTACCTCGGCCATCAGCCGCAGTAACCTACTTTTCTGAAGAAAAGTAGGCAAAAGACTTTTCATCCTATCCCCTGCACCATCTGTGCGGGGGATTTTTCTTACAATCTGTTCTCATTTATATTGACAATAGACACAAATACATATATAATAAACACAAGGAGAATAAACTTAAGGAGCCCATTCATCACTAAAAGGAGCAAAACGGATCACCCCTCACCCATTCACCAAAAATATATATAGAAAGGACGTTGCATCTAACTCAAATTGACTTTTAGGTATAAAAACAACATTGCATACATACTTTAAGTTTTACATGGCTTTTCAGGAGGTACTCGTTTTATGGCAACTGTATCCGCAAGAATCGATGACAACCTGAAGATACGTGCAGATGAAGTTGCCGAAGAGATCGGCATTTCTCTCAGCTCTGCCATCGGTATTTTTCTCAAGCGCTTTGTAGCGGAGCAGGGATTCCCTTTTGAAGTAAAAGCCGTATCTCGTACGGTCCATTCTATGACGGATGCCGAAATAGCGGCACTTGCTCAAAAGGGCGTCCAAAAAGGCAATCCTGTTCCTGTTCTGCCTGCATCGTTCTATATTGATCCCAAAACAAACACTCCTAAAACAACAGAATAATAATAAGAGGTGATGTAAATGGAAAACTCCAATCTCCTTGTATTTGCCGGTCCTAACGGTTCTGGTAAATCCAGTATCACACAAACCCTTCCTGTCACAGGCGTTTATATCAACGCCGACAAAATCCAGGAAGAGCTTCATTGTGATGCTCTGACCGCTACGCAAAGTGCGGCCGCCGCACGAAGCTACTGCATTCAGCATCAAATGAGCTTTACCATGGAGACCGTTCTGTCCTCCACTTTCAGCTTTGATGTCATTCAAAGCGCCTACCAAGCCGGATACGAAATCACACTGATTTATGTCCTCACCAACGACCCCCGCATCAATGTCGCCCGCGTCGCGGCCCGTATTGCTGCAGGTGGGAACTTTGTAGCAGAGGAAAAAATCATCCCACGATATTGGAGGTCGCTTGCCCTCCTGCCGCAGGTCATCCCTTTGTGCCGGCGCGTGCTGATTTTTGACAACAGTGCCGAACGAAATGACGGCAAACCTGATTTAATCATCTCCATTCACGATGGTCGGACCGCCGTCTCGCCCAACGCTTTCTGGTCCGAAGAAAACATAAAATCTCTCCTCGCGGGTACTTATGGAGCCGCCGGGACCTGAAAAGCAAAAAGCGCCTGCTGCGTTGCAAGCCACGCGGCAGGCGCTTTTGTAATGTCTTATAATACTTTGTCGATCGTGATGGACCAGGTGCTGGTCATGGCCTCGTCGGGCTCCAGCACCTCGTGCTTGCCCTCCTCGTTGACGCTGTTGGCCCAGCCGTTCCAGGGCTCCATGCAGACGAAGCTCTCGGCGTCCTGCTGCCAGAGCACGCCGTTGGTGAAGCTGTCGTCGGCGTCCACCGTCACCTTGTGGCCGTTGCCGCTGTCGGTAAAGACCATGGGGAACTCCACGCCGGTCAGCAGGCGGATGGAGTTGTCCGCGCCCTCTTTGCGGGTCAGGGTGATCTTCTCCGGGGCGGCGGGCTGCTCGCCCTTGGCGTCCTCCGAGCAGGTGGCGCAGTGGATGTCAAAGTCTACGTTCTCCAGCTTGCTGGCCACGAAATAGGGGTGGTAGCCGAAGCTGAACGGCATGGGCTTGTCCCCGTCGTTGATGACGGTCAGGTCGATGGTAGCGGTGCGGCCCGCCAGGTTATACGTCACCAGCAGGGTGAAGTCGAACGGATAGAGGAACTTGGTCAGCGGGGTGGACTGCAGCATCAGGGTGACGCCGTCGGGCCCGACGCTGTCCACCTCCCAGGGGCACAGGTCGGCCAGGCCGTGGGTCTCCATGGGGTAGGGCTTGCCGTCGAAGATATGGACGCCGCCGTCCGGGTTGGAGCAGCTGGGGAACAAAATGGGCACCGCGAAGCGGGGGCGGTTGCACTCGCTGAAATTGGGGCGGCGGACCCAGATGTACTCGTCCCCGTCCAGGGTAAAGCCGGTGATCATGCCGCCCCGCTCGGGGGTGATGACCAGTTCGGTCTTGGCGGCCGGGTCCGAAATGACGTACTGCTCGTAGCAGGCCTCGCCTTCGGTGACGTACCGGGTGCTGATCTGATTCATAAAGATACCTCCTTGTAGGTGTGGGCCGTGACGGCGGCCCCTTTTTCTCTATTGTAGCAGATTTTGCAAAAAAGGGCCATGCTTTTTGCGGCATGACCCTTGTTTTTCAGGTTTTTTAGAGCACT
>ERZ1090862.1404-NODE-1406-length-10564-cov-5.606052_pt1 | contig 10564 bp, 16 predicted proteins | sample MGYA00478481_ERZ1090862 | MGnify/ENA primary metagenome ERZ1090862 (study PRJEB33644, sample SAMEA5815745) | chicken gut metagenome | biome: Chicken; feature: Gastrointestinal Tract; material: Caecum | place: Ireland | collected 2019-01-01 | study: A study of... | reverse complement strand
CCCTTCATCCGTGATCCATGTGATCCTGGTATTCTCCTGTACTGCATCCAGCTCCTCCAGATATTCCATGCCCGAGGTCTCGATGGCCGCCCGGATATAGCTGGTCTCCTGGCGGACTTCCTCCTCCATAATGTCTACCGTCTGGTGGTAGACCAGAAATGTCGTCATCGCATATGCCACTGCCAGCGTCACTGCGATGATGACGATCATATTTTTCTGAATCGTTGTTTTCAGCTTCATCCGCAGTGCTCCTATTCACTCATCCGGTATCCGACGCCCCGGACTGTCTCAATCTTCTCTCCACAGTGACCCAGCTTCTGCCGCAGGGTACGGACATGGACGTCTACGGTCCTGGTCTCTCCGTCGAAATCGTATCCCCAGATGTCTTCCAGGAGACAGTCTCTGGTCATGACGATATTGGGATTTTTCATCAGCCGCTTCAAAAGCTCATATTCCTTCAGTGTGAGATTCACCACTTCCCCTGCTGCCGTCACCTCATGCTTCTTCGTGTTGATCTCAATCTCTCCGACCGCAATGATATCCTGGGGCTCCTGCGCATCCTTTCTACTTCTTCTGAGCACTGCCTTGATCCGGGACACCAGCTCCATCATACCAAAAGGCTTGGTCACGTAATCGTCTGCGCCCAGATCCAGTCCTTTGACCTTGTCATACTCTGCGCCCTTGGCCGTGACCATGATCACCGGGATATCCCTCGTTTTTGGGGATGCTTTTAACTTTTTCAACAGTTCCAGCCCGTCATCACCCGGAAGCATAATGTCCATCAGCACCAGCTCTGGGGTCTCCAGGGCAAGCGCTTCTAAAAACTCTCTTCCATCCTCAAAACCACGCGCCTTAAAGCCCGTGGTTTCAAGCGTGTATACGACGAGTTCCCGGATGTTACTGTCATCTTCTACACAAAATATCATGCTGTATCTCCTTATTGTTCTATACCTGGCTGTCTTTATGGATACCTGTGATCGAAAACTCTACCCACTCTGCAATATTGGTAGCATGGTCTCCGATACGCTCCAGGTATTTGGCAGCCATGATCAGATCGATGGCTTCTTTGCCCTGATCGCCCTTGTTGTCTGCGATCGTCTCGATCAGTTCTTTTTTGGTCTCCTCAAACATGATGTCTACTGCATCGTCTGCCTCCATCACGTGTCTGCAGAGTTCCAGATCCTTATTTACATAGGAAGTAACACTGTCGCGGACCATCTTTGCCGCTGCCTCTGACATGCTTCCGATCTTCTTAAGGTCTGTTACCTGAGATTTCTTTTCGGAAATGATAATCTCTGCGATATCACTTGCCTGATCTCCGATACGCTCCATGTCTGTGATCATCTTAAGCGCTGCGGAAATCTGCCTTAAATCTCTTGCTACCGGCTGCTGCTGCAGAAGAAGCTTCAGACACAGACGCTCAATATCCTTTTCCATCTGATCGATCTCCTGATCCGCATCGATGACGTTTTTTGCCTCCTCGATGCTTCCGTTCTGCAGTGCCTTTGTCGCACGGTTGATGGCCAGTTCACACAGTTCTCCCATATGGATCAATTGTTCATTCAGCATGCCCAGCTGCATATCAAATTTATTACGCATAATTTAACCGAACCTCCCTGTGATATAGTCTTCTGTTCTCTTATCTGACGGTATTGAGAAGAGTTTTTCCGTATCATTGTACTCTACAACTTCACCCAGCAGGAAGAATGCTGTGTTGTCGGATACACGGACTGCCTGCTGCATGTTGTGTGTAACCATGACAATAGTATAGTCTTTCTTGAGCTCCATCGCAAGGTCTTCGATCTTGGAAGTTGAAATCGGGTCAAGCGCAGAGGTGGGCTCATCCATAAGCAGCACTTCCGGCTCTACCGCAAGAGCTCTCGCGATACAGAGTCTCTGCTGCTGTCCGCCTGACATGCCCAGCGCACTGGTCTTGAGACGGTCTTTGCACTCATCCCAGATTGCCGCGTTTCTCAGAGATTTCTCCACGATGTCGTCCAGTTTTGCCTTAGAGCGGATGCCATGTGTTCTGGGGCCGTATGCGATGTTGTCATAGATGCTCATGGGGAACGGATTCGGTTTCTGGAATACCATTCCGACACGTTTTCTTAATAAGTTTACGTCCATTCCCGTGAAAATATTTTCGCCGTCAAGAAGGATCTCGCCCTCAATGCGGCAGCCCTCTACCAGGTCGTTCATACGGTTGATGGACTTCAGAAGAGTAGATTTACCGCAGCCGGAAGGTCCGATAAAAGCGGTGATCTTATTCGGTTCGATCTCAAGATTTATATTCTTAAGAGCTTTAAAATCCCCGTAATACAAATCAAGATTCTTGATACTTATCTTTGACATTTCTTTACCCTTTCATGATTTTATACTGCTGTAAGTTTTCTTGCGATTACACTTGATAATGCATTGATTCCCACTACAAGGACCAGCAGAATGACTGCCGTCGCGTATGCCTGATCCATGTAAAGACCCTCGCTGGACAGATTATACATATGAAGCGCCAGCGTACGTCCGGATCCCATGATGCTGTCCGGAATCTGTGCCACTGTACCTGATGTGTACATCAGAGCAGCCGTCTCGCCCACGATACGTCCGATGGCCAGGATCACACCTGCAAGAACGCCCGGAATCGCGGACGGAAGCACGATGCGGAATACGGTACGAAGCTTTCCTGCTCCAAGTCCGAAGCTTCCTTCACGGAATGAATCCGGCACCGCCTTGAGGGCTTCTTCGGTGGTCCTCATGATCAGCGGAAGGATCATGATCGCCATGGTGAAGGCACCGGCCAGCAGGGAGAATCCCCAGCCGAGCGCATTGACAAAGAACAGCATGCCGAACAGACCGTATACGATAGAAGGAATACCGGAAAGCGTCTCTGTCGTCAGCCGGATCACTTCCACGAATTTGTTGCCTCTGGACGCATACTCCACAAGGAAAATCGCGGAAAAGATTCCGAACGGCACTGCAATCAGCAGTGACAGAAGTGTCATAATAATCGTATTGACCAGCGCAGGCACAACCGAAGCATTCTCAGATGTATATTCCAGTGAGAAAAGAGACGGTGTGATATGCGGAAGTCCGTTGATCAGGATATATGCGATCAGGAAGATCAGCACGGCAAAGGTAATGATCGACGCAAGCATTACGAGCAGCATCACAATGAATGAGCCCGGGTGTTTCAGATAAGTTCTGAACTTGTCACCGAAAGTCATTTTATTACTCATGATCTGCCCCCCTCTTTAACAGTGCTACACTTAAATTGATAATCAGGATAAATACAAAGAGAACAACTCCCGTAGCGATCAGCGCCTCACGGTGCAGGCCGGTCGCATATCCCATTTCGATTACAATGTTTCCGGTAAGGGTACGGATACCGTCCAGAATGCTGGATGTAAGACGCGCCTGGTTTCCGACGATCATGATAACCGCCATGGTCTCTCCGATGGCACGGCCGATTCCCAGCACGATACCTGCAATCACTCCCGATTTTGCAGCCGGGATAATAACACGGAAAATACTTCTCTCCTTCGTGGCTCCCAGTGCAAGAGAACCTTCATAATAATGGGACGGAACCGCGCGCATCGCGCTCTCTGTAGTTCCGATGATAGTCGGCAGAATCATCATGCCGAGGATCAGGGACGCGGTCAGGATGCTGTTTCCGTTTCCCGGATTCTTAACGATTCCGGCGCTGTGAAGCGCGGTTCCGAACTCGCGGATCAGCGGTACGACCACTACCAGTCCGAAGAAGCCGTAGATAACCGACGGAATTCCGGCAAGGAGTTCTGTCGCAGCCTTCAGCGGTTTATAGATCTGCTTCGGGCAGTACATCGCCATGAATACAGAAGTCAGGATTCCGATCGGAACTCCGAAAATGATTGCTCCCGCAGTCACATAAAGACTTCCTACAATCATCGGAAGTATTCCGAACATCTCGCTGTTGGGACGCCACTGCGTTCCTGTAATAAATTTAACAAATCCGATTTTGCTCATTGCAGGGATACCATTTGCAAACAGGAAGATACAAATGAGTGCTACCGCCAGCACGGATGCGCACGCGGCAACGAAAAACACTCCCTGCATGAATTTTTCAGTCCATGCTTTTGATTTCATTTTTTCCTCCTAATGAGCCGGGAAGATGCCATGTATCTGCCCGGCTCATAAATTCAAAGCGGAAAGTCTTTCACTTTAAAAATCACTCTGTGTTGTACTCTCAGTCCGTATTGTTCTGATTAGATTGCATCCCAGGTTGTCACATCTCCAAGGTAGATGGATTTTACCTGATCTACTGACAGATCATCTGTCGGGTTAGCCTGGTTTACGATCACTGCGATACCATCTGTAGCGATCACTGTTCCCTCAAGCTGTGAAGCCTCGTCCTCTTTCAGCTCTCTGGATGCCATACCGATGTCATAGCTTCCCTCGATCGCAGATGTCATACCTGTTGTGGAATCAGATGTCTGCAGCTCGATCTTTCCGTTCGGGTTGACCTCACCGTAAGCTTCGATCAGTTTTTCCATCAGCGGAGATACGGAAGAAGATCCTCCTACTACGCAGCTTCCTTCCGGAGCCTCGCCTGCGTAAGCCTGTACGTCAGATACCGGAATGTATCCCTCGTCAGCAACAACCTGCTGTCCCTCTGTGCTCATGATAAATGCCATGAAGTCTGTAGCTACTGCATTGTCAAGATCCGGTTTCATCGCTACATTGAACGGTCTGGACACTTTGTAGGATCCGTTCTCGATGTTCTCTGCTGTAGCCTCAGCTCCGTCGATTTTCACTGCCTTTACAAGAGACTCGTCCAGAGATCCCAGAGATATGTATCCGATCGCATACTCGTTCTCAGATACTGTTGTCATCATAACAGATGTGTTGTTTGTAACCTGAGCATCAAGTGTTGTCATATCGTTGTCGTTCTCATCTACAACGCCGAACAGCTCTGTGAAAGCTCCTCTTGTTCCTGAACCTTCCTCACGGGATACTACCGTAATAGCGCTTGCTGCATCCCAGTCAGAACCTGACGCGTCGCTGCCTCCCTGTGCCGCATCGTCAGAGCTGCTGCCGCATCCTGTTGCAGCAACTGCCATCATGCTCACTACTGATAAAATCGCGATAAACTTTTTCATTCTCATTTTTGATAATCTCCTTTTTCAATTTCGATTATTGTGTGTTGTTTTTGATCACGGTATTCATCATAAAAGAGAAATGTTAAATGTAAAATCAGGAGAATGTTAAATCTGTGTAAAGTGAAGAAAAGCCCTGATTTACGCCGTTTTGCACAAATCAGGGCCCGAAATCATGCCGTATTCTTATTAAAATCAACCGTTGTTTTTCTATCCCGGAAGAAAGTCTCTGAGATCTTCCATAGTGTAAACCACCTTATCCGCTCCGGCTTCTATAAATCTGTCAGCAGTCCTTTCTTCTCCTCCGGTGAACGCGCCTCCACCGCTTTTCTGTATGTTTTTATCAAAGAATTCTTCAGTATCTCCTCCATCATTCTGGCAGATGTGGAAGTCATATATGCCGGGATCTCTTCCAGAATTTGTAAACTCCCCATTTTACTTCTTCATCTTCGGATCAAATGCAAACGATGCCAGATATCCGAAGATCAGCGCGGCGGATATCCCCACGGCGCTGGCCTTGAATCCGCCCATGAACATCCCGATGAATCCGTTCTCATCCACCGCTTCTTTCACTCCCTGCCACAGAGTGCTGCCGAATCCCAGCAGCGGGACTCCTGCCCCGGATCCTGCAAACTCCTTGAACGGCTCATAAATCCCGCAGAATCCCAGCACGGCTCCCGTACACACCAGCAGTACCATAACCCTGCCGGGCATCAGTTTTGTCCGGTCCAGAAGAATCTGCACCAGTGCACAGATCAGTCCTCCTGTTATAAATGATACGATATATTCCATATCCTTCTCCTCCTCTTCCCGGCATCCCCTGCCGGATCTTTCCCGTTCAGCCCCGCGGTTTTCTCTTCTCCTCGCCGGCATCAGCAGTGTTCCAGCACAATTCCGTGGGCAATCCCGGGGATACTGGCGCCCTCATTGAAGCTTACAGTGGACATGAGAGCCCCCGTAGGGACAAACAGCACTCTCTTCCACTCTCCCTTCTCGATCTTCGGCAGTATAAACGATGCCAGTGTCACTGCCGCACAGCCGCAGCCGCTGCCTCCGGCATGGGTATCCTGCGTCTCCTGATCAAAAATTGTCATGCCGCAGTCCATATGTTTCTTCCGTATATCATACCCCTGTCCCTTTACAAGATCGAGAAGGATAGACTGTCCCACATATCCCAGATCCCCTGTGACGATTCTGTCGTAATCGTCCTCACACCGTCCCAGATCTCTGAAATTCCGCACGATCGTATCCATTGCCGCAGGAGCCATGCATGCTCCCATGTTCTGCGAATCCTTCAGCCCGTAGTCCACGATCCTGCCCACCGTAACGCCTGAAACTCTCACGTGAGTCTTCCTCGTTCCCACAACGAAAGCGCCGCTGCCGGTCACTGTCCAGTGCGCGGAAAGCGGCCGCTGGCTGGCATATCCCAGCGGAAAACGGAATTCTTTCTCCGCGCTGCCGAAATGACTCGATGTGACGGCAAGCATATATTCCCCGTATCCTGCCGCAACGCTCATAGAAGACAGCGCCAGCGCCTCGCCGGACGTGGAACATGCGCCGTACAGCCCGAACATGGGGATCTGAAGCGCTTCCACTCCCATGGATGTGGCGATCCCCTGTCTCAGCAGATCTCCTCCAAACAGATATCGCACCTCCTCCGCTCTGATATGCGCTTTTCCCAAAGCCAGCACACAGGCTTCTTTCTGCATATTGCTCTCTGCCTCTTCCCATGTCTGCGCACCGAACAGGTCATCCTGATTCGTCATATCAAATAGTTTTCCCAAAGGCCCTTCCGCCTCCTTGCTCCCCGCCACCGATGCCGTGCTTATAATATACGGAGCGCTGGAAAACACGATGCTCTGGCTTCCTTTTACCTGATCCATAGTCCTCATCCTCATTTCTTATGCTGCTTTTTCCGTTAGTATCTTCTCCCGGCTCCGTAAATATACATATCTGGAATATTTTTCAGCATACGGTATATTCCGTCAGATATTCCGGATACTATTTTCAGACCGGTTTGCATACCGGAACTTTCTGAAAGGAGATGATTTTACGGATAAAATACAGAAACTGAAACATCAGAAACAGTATGAAGAATACGTAAAGACAAAGACCCCCCGGCACAATGTCTGGCTCAACATGGTCAAGGCTTTCTTTCTCGGAGGCGCCATCTGTCTCATCGGACAGGTTATCAGTCACATCTGCGAGATACAGGGGCTTTCCGCAGACGAATGCAGCAGCTGGACCTCCCTGATCCTTGTGCTGCTGAGCATACTGCTCACCGGGACCGGCATCTATCCGAAACTTGCCAAATGGGGAGGCGCCGGAGCTCTGGTGCCTATCACCGGTTTTGCCAATTCTGTGGCCGCCCCGGCCATTGAGTACAAGAAGGAAGGACAGGTCTTCGGCATCGGCTGCAAGATCTTCACCATCGCCGGTCCGGTCATCCTCTACGGTATATTTACCAGCTGGGCTCTCGGTTTTTTGTACTGGATCTGGACGCTGGTGAAATAAGATTCCGCATCACAGTTTCAGGGGCAGGTGTGATTCATGAGAGTCACACCTGCCCCATATTATTTTCATATCGTATGCACATTTCCTTACCATCTGCGGAAGAAAAAGAGAAAAGCTCCCAAGCCTTTTCCAAGAGCCATGCTTATGATAAACGCACTCAGATATCTGACCACCTTCGCCCTCCGCATAAATATGGGAAACACATTGAGTATCTCCGCCAGCGCCATGGCCCAGCAGCCCGCGAAAATCCCGGCAAAAGCTCCGAATGCAGCGAGAAGGGGCGTCCCCAGAGGTATTCCGATATGAAACACATACAGAATATTCCCCACAATGCCGCCCAGAGCCACACAGTCTTCATAGAAAAGAATATGCTCCGCTGTGTGTGTCCTGTCCGCAAAATCGGCCACCACGCCCAGTTCAACGATAAAGGAAAAAAGTCCCGCCGCAGTCGCGACCCCCGCGCTAAGGCCTGCGGCCGCCAGAACCGCCTGTGCTGCCCATTCCCACATCGATCTCCTCTCCTTTCCGCGCCGCATCCTCTACCAGGGTTGTCTGGATATCGTTTTCATAGAGGCGCATCTGCACCTCCATAGGCGTGGGGTCCACGGTAAAGCGGCGCCTTCCGAAATGATTGAAAAAGATCAGTATACCTATCGTCAGGCCCGCGGAATATGTGATCTCCAGGATTGTGAACCCGTCTGTCTCCCGTCCCGTCACAAGCTCGTACATCTGTCCGAACAGTTTTGTCACGTCTATGTCATTGTTAAATGCCATAATTGAAAATGCAGCGCCGCAGAAAGTGACCACCGCCACAAATGCCGCCTTCAGCACATGCCACAGTTTTCCCGGAGTCTTCTGATCTTCAAAGGTAACGATTATATCCGTCTCTCCCAGATTCTGAACCTCAACATTCGGATACTTTTCATGAATACAGGAGATGATCTTCAATACCGATACAACAAAACGCTGCTTCCCCTGCTTCTGTATCTTAAGAATTTTCAGCGGCTTTATACGCGCCAGCATTGCTCTGTCGCTGCACTCCATGGTCAGGATATCTCCCAGTGTAACATCCTGCTTTTTCACCTCTATATCCCTGTCCCCTTTGATATAAAGAGTAACCCTGTCAGCCGGCATACCGCTCCACCTCCGGAGCCATTATGAGAAATCCCTCGCTGTTCCCCTGCTGCGGGGCGCTCAGATAATAGAGAATTCCGATCACTACGGCCGCAAGCACAATGATCAGAAGGCATATCCATATTTTCTTACGTCCTTCATCCATACTGTTCACCTTTCCTTTCCTGCAGAATTACTGTTCTGCAGTCTAGTATCTGAACTTCTGTCAAAAATATGTATTTCTTCTACGAACCTGTTTTCCTGAGGTTCTCAATGATCCTCTTCTCCATCCTGGATACCTGCACCTGAGAAATCCCCATGATTTTTCCCACATCAGCCTGTGTCTTGTCAGCAAAATACCTCAGATAAATGAGCTGACGCTCTTTGGAATCCAGTGTCTCAAGCATCTGTCTGAGAACCATCCTGTCAAGGATTTTTTCCTCTCTCTGATCCTTTTCTTCCAGTCTGTCCAGAAGGCGGATCTCACTCCCCTCTTTCTGGTGAATCGGGCGATACAGTGACTCCACCTCGCCGCCGGCCTCCATGGCCTGTACAATCTCCTCTTTATCCACTCCCAGTTCCGCGGACATTTCTTCCAGTGTGGGCTCACGCCCCAGCCTGTCGGTCAGCTTCTCTCTTGCCCGGATGCTCCGGTATGAAAGTTCCTTCAGCGACCGGCTTACCTTGATCATACCGTCATCCCGCAGAAACCGCTTGATCTCGCCTGAGATCATCGGTACCGCGTAGGTGGAAAATTTCACGTCGTAGGACAGATCAAACTTGTCTATGGCTTTCAGAAGACCTATGCTTCCGATCTGAAAAAGATCTTCCTCTTCTGTTCCCCTCCCGCAGAACCGTTTTACCACGCACCAGACAAGTCCTACGTTTTCCTCCACGAGCTGCTCTCTCGCCTCTTTATCTCCGTCGTGTGATTTTCTGATCAAAGCGATTGTGTGGTCCATATCTCCCTTCCTTTTCCGACGGTCTTCTTCATCCTTACCTTTGTCCCCTTGCCGGGTTCAGACTCCACCTCAACGCTGTCCATGAACGCCTCCATAAACGCAAATCCCATTCCCGAGCGGTCCTGTTCCGGCTTTGTCGTGTACATAGGCCGCATGGCCTCCTCGATATTTTCTATCCCTTTCCCCGTATCACTGACCTCCACCGTAAACATATTGTCATCGATACGGCACCGGATACATACCTTATGTATCTCGTTTTCATATCCGTGTATGATTGCATTCGTCACTGCCTCCGAGACGGCGGTCTTCACATCCGCCACCTCCTCAACCGTGGGATTGAGCTGAGTCATAAACGACGCCACCGCCACCCTGGCAAATCCTTCATTTGCCGATCTGCTGTCAAATCTGATCTCCATTTCATTGGTATTTTTCATGTTTCGTCCTCCTCATATATCTGCATTATTTTCGTCACTCCGGAAAGCGTCAGAATCTTCCTGATCCTTGCGTTCGCGTGCACTGCCCAGACCTCTCCTCCGATCAGCGAAATCGTCTTATACCTTCCCATGATAACCCCTATGCCTGAACTGTCCATAAAATCTGTCCTGTCAAAATCAAATATCACATATTTGATATGATTTCTGTCGATCACCGCATCCGCTTCCCTCTTCATTTCCTCCGCATTGTGGTGATCCACCTCCCGGGGCAGATAAATTGTCAGACAGTTCTCCTGAACCTGATATTTCATACTACTCCTCCTCTTGTTTTTTCCGGATTTTTCATGGGGGCCTGACCCCTTTTTTAAAACGGGGGGGGCCCCAAGTGCAGCCGTTTTCGAATTTTTTTTTA
>ERZ1090862.1401-NODE-1403-length-10583-cov-5.806991_pt1 | contig 10583 bp, 8 predicted proteins | sample MGYA00478481_ERZ1090862 | MGnify/ENA primary metagenome ERZ1090862 (study PRJEB33644, sample SAMEA5815745) | chicken gut metagenome | biome: Chicken; feature: Gastrointestinal Tract; material: Caecum | place: Ireland | collected 2019-01-01 | study: A study of the... | reverse complement strand
CGGAGCAGATCAAAAAAGATTTCTATGGGAACCGTATCGTCATGTTCGCGCCGCTTTACCTTTCCAACTACTGTATCAACGGCTGTACTTACTGTCCGTACCACGCAAAAAACAAACATATTCCGAGAAAGCAGCTGACACAGGAGGAAATCCGGCGGGAAGTCATCGCCCTGCAGGATATGGGGCATAAACGCCTTGCCCTGGAAGCCGGAGAAGATCCTGTACGCAACACCATGGACTATTACCTGGAGTCAATCAAAACTATTTACGGCATAAAGCATAAAAACGGGGCCATCCGCCGTGTCAATATCAACATTGCGGCAACCACAGTCGACAATTACCGCCTTCTGAAAGAGGCCGGCATCGGCACGTACATCCTCTTCCAGGAGACCTATCACAAAGAAAGTTATCTGGAGCTGCATCCGACCGGACCAAAACACGACTACAACTACCACACCGAAGCCATGGATCGTGCCATGGAGGGCGGCATTGACGACGTAGGCTTAGGCGTCCTCTTCGGCCTGGACAAATACCGTTATGAATTTGCCGGACTGCTCATGCATGCCGAACATCTTGAGGCTGCATTCGGCGTCGGCCCTCACACCATCAGCGTTCCAAGACTGAAACATGCGGATGACATCAATCCCGAAGAATTTGACAACGGCATTGACGACGAGACTTTCTTAAAGATAATCGCATGCATCCGCATCGCCGTTCCCTACACCGGCATGATCATCTCCACACGCGAGAACAAAAGCTGCCGCGAAAGAGCGCTCCATCTGGGCATCTCTCAGATCAGCGGCGGCTCCCGTACCAGCGTGGGCGGCTACTACGAGCCGGAACCGGAGGATGAAAGTTCTGAGCAGTTCGATGTAAGCGATAACCGTACTCTGGATGAAGTCGTACGGTGGCTGATGGAGATGGACTACATTCCCAGCTTCTGCACCGCCTGCTACCGGGAAGGGCGCACAGGAGACCGGTTCATGTCTCTGTGCAAGAGCGGACAGATCCAGAACTGCTGCCACCCCAACGCACTGATGACGCTCAAAGAATATCTGATGGACTATGCTTCTCCGGAAACCCGAGCCATTGGAGATAAACTGATCGACAGAGAAGTTCTCAATGTGCCAAATGCAAAAGTAAGAAATGTAGTGCTCGAGAATCTGCGCCTGATCGAACAGGACAACAGGCGTGATTTCCGGTTCTGAGGTTCTGATCTTCCTTTCACGATTTCGCATAACAGACAGGATCCCCGGGAAAGACGACATCTGCTGATGCAGTGTCCCCTTTCCCGGGGATCCTTTTCATCTGTTTTATTCAACTCAATTATTCAACTGCAGGAGCGAAGAAAGTGTTTCCGCCGGCATCCTTTTTTCTGTTACTCAAGAACAAAAATCCTTGAATCAAAGTCCCGTCCCAGATGCAGCCCCTGGTTCAGGCCCGGCAGAAGATCCCCTGCGCTCGTGTCCGTCGTAATGAGCCCCGCATGCATCAGCTCATCTCCATAGAAGCTGCCGCAGATTTTTCCATTTGCTTCGCCTTCCTCGCGCACCGCATACATCCGATCCGGATCAAGCCCCTGCAGCTTCAGCCTTGTATACGGCATATTCGCCCCATTGAGCACTCTATACCATCCCACAATCGCTTTGCTTCTGTCCTGGCTTACCACCATCCAGGCAGTGATATTCCCCTCAAACGGACTCTTCAGGCGGTAAAAAGTTCCAAACTGAAGCAGGCCGCGGTATTTCTTCATGAACTCGATCTGATGCTTTACCTCCTCCTGCTCTTCCGGTGTAAGCCGGTTCAGGTCCAGCTCATATCCGAATGTTCCGAAGCATGCCACGTTGGCTCTGGTGGAGAGCGGCGTACTGCGCATTACCTGATGATTCGGACTTGCAGACACATGAGCTCCGATGCTGCTGATGGGATAACAGTAAGATGTCCCATACTGAATCTTCAGTCTCTCAACAGCATCCGAATCGTCGCTCGCCCAGCCCTGAGGCGCATAGTACAGAAGTCCCGGATCAAACCTTGCCCCTCCGCTTGCACAGGACTCAAACAGCACCTTCGGGAACGCAGAGGTCAGCCGCTCGTACAGATCATATACTCCCAGAATATAGCGATGGAACGTTTCTCCCTGACGGTCCGCCGGCAGCGCTGCGGACCAGCACTCCGTAATACTGCGGTTCATATCCCATTTCACATAGGATACCTCTGCATTTCCGAGAATTTCCGCCATACTGTCATAGATATAGTCCACAACCTCTTTCCTGGAAAAATCCAGCACATGCTGATATCTTCCCTGTGACTGATGCCTTTCCGGGACCGCAAGGATCCAGTCCGGATGCGCCCTGTACAGATCCGAATTCTTGTTCACCATCTCCGGCTCAAACCAGAGTCCGAACTTCATTCCCATCTCCTCGATCTTACGGGCCAGTCCTGTAATACCGCCGGGCAGCAGATCTGTATTGGCCTTCCAGTCGCCGAGTCCTGCCGTATCGTTTCTTCGCGCCCCGAACCATCCGTCGTCCAGCACAAACAGTTCGATCCCGCTCTCCTTTGCCTTCTCAGCAATCCGAAGCAGCTTTTCCTCATTGAAATCCATGTATGTGGCTTCCCAGTTATTGATGAGAATCGGCCTCACCCGGTCTCTCCAGTAACCTCTTGCAAGGCGTTTCTGATACAGCCGGTGGAAAGTCTGGCTCATATCATTCATTCCCCTGTCCGTATAAACCATGACAGCCTCAGGCGTCTGGAAATCCTCTCCCGGATCCAGCTTCCAGTCGAAGCACTCCGGATGGATTCCCATAAGCACTCTCGTCGTATCATGCGTATCCACTTCGGCCTGCGCCAGGAAGTTTCCGCTGTACACCAGACTGAAACCGATCACCTCGCCCTGAAACTCATCCGCTGTCGGACGTTTCAGTATGATGAACGGATTATGTTCATGAGAAGAATGCCCCCTCATGCTGCCTACAGACTGGATTCCCTGCTCCAGTCTTCTTGTTTTCACATGGCGTTCTCTTGCCCAGGCGCCGGAAAACTGTATCCAGTCATACTCGCAGTCCGGAAGATCCAGGCACAGGCTCATCGCCTTCAAAAGATGTACAGGGCGGCTGCCATGATTCACAAATCTGGCGCTTCTCGCGATAATTCCCCCTTCTGCAAACAGAGTATACAGCAGCTCCAGTTCAATACCGGTCACTTTATCCTCCAGAAGCAGTGTCAATGTCTCAGCTTCCTCATCCTTCTCCGTATAGGTTGCCGGAAGTCCTTTCAGTTTCGGTTTTCCCGCTGTCACAGTATGGCTTTTATAGCAGAAATCCGAGATCCTGCTGCCATTCTCCTGAAGAATCTCTACCGCCGGGAAACGATAGTCTGAGGAGCCGTATACTCCGTACTCCTGCTTCACATGCTCAAGTGATAATGTTCTCTCTCCTTCGAATACATAAGAGCCCATGGATCTGGGTACCATTTCAAGGAAGCAGGAGTAATCATCCTTTTCGTGGATGCGCTTTCCAAAATAGTACTGTCCCATGTTTCCATTGGGAAGTACTGCCATAATATAGCTTATTTCCGAATTAAAAAGGTGAAATGTCTGGTTCTTCTCATTAAATACGATACTCATGTCCAGTCCTCCTTCATTTTCTGTATAGCTATTATAAAAAAACAGGTAGAAAAAAACAGGAGCTTATGTTACAGACAACAGTCAAAATGTTAAAAAGAACTGCAGGTATTCCTACAGTTCCCTCAGCTTTGCCTCATTTCTTTTCAGATTTTCCCTCTGCTCCTCCTGATCTCTTCTGCGGTAACGGGACGGGGTGGTTCCGTATTTTGCTTTAAACGCTTTCGAAAAGACCAGCGGATCACTGTATCCGCATGAAAAAGCCACACTCTCAATGGAAATATCTGTTATCACCAGCAGTTCCGACGCCTGCGTGAGCCGATAATTCGAAAGATAATCCTGTGGCGATACACCGAGTTCCTTCTGAAACAGAGTGTACAGATAGCTCCTGTTGATACAGACATAATCCGCAATATCCGTAATATGGATGGGATTGCAGTAGTTGTTCTGAATAAACTCCACTGCTTTTTTCACGTACAGGCTCCCTGTGTTTTTTTCCGACGCAGACAGAATGTCCATATCTTCAGAGAGCACACCAAAGAAGGAATACAGAAGCCCTTCCAGAATAAACTGGTCAGATGCCGTGTATGTGTTATGTCTCAGCATCTTCAATACCGTCTCCTTCAGCTGACTTCCATGGCTGCACCGGTATATAAGCCGGTTCTCGCCCAGTCCCATTCCCTTCAGGTATTCTTCCGCCCGCTTCCCGTCAAACCCGACCCACAGGTAACTCCACGGCTCATTCTCATCCGCCTGATAAAATGTCTGCCTTCTCGGTTCAATCAGAAAGCCCTGCCCGGCCTCAAGTTCATACCGCACACCGTCGACGGTATAACTTCCCCGGCCCTCCAGGATATAATGGATAATATAGTTAGGACGGACAGCAGGCCCGAAGCTGTGTCCTGCACCGCATTTTGCGTAACCGCAGAAACACAGATACAATTCCGAGAACTGCCGCTCTTTTATCTGTAATACATAAGAATCTTCCATAATGCCGCTCCGTCATGATTTTGGAGGCATGAACTTCAGAATCAGGTCAGCCACATTCGAGATCGGCATAGTCTGAAGCCAGATACGCCCCGGACCGGTCACAACAGTGTTGAACACGCCTTCTCCTCCGAATACCATGTTCTTCAGTCCGGGCACTGTTTTTATCTCCATGCTGCAGGTGCTCTCCATCGCCGCCAGATATCCGGTATCCACCACGATCTGCTGTCCGGGCTGAAGATCATACTGCACTACATGGCCGTCAAACTCCAGGAATGCCATTCCCTGCCCCGAAAGTCTCTGCATGATAAATCCCTCTCCGCCGAAGAACCCGGCTCCCAGTTTTTTCTGGAAAAAGACCGACAGCTCCACGCCCGCCTCAGCGGCAAGGAACCCCTGCTTCTGTACAATCAGCTCATTTCCGGGGCTGATCTGTCTTGCCATAATCTGTCCCGGAAAACTTGACGCAAATGCAATCAGCCCGTTCCCGCCTTCCGCCGTATAACGGTTCTGAAACAGCGCTTCTCCCGCGAACATCCTGCCCAGCGCTTTTCCGATACCTCCGTTTGATGTTGTCTCCATTTTCATATTGGGTGACATCCAGCTCATAGATCCTCTCTCTGTGATCATCTGCTCTCCGCTTTCCAGATAGCAGATTACCACCGGCAGTGTCTCTCCCTTGATCTCATATCTCATTTCATCGTCCTCCTTCTCAGTCCCGGCTGTTTCTGTATGAGTTTCTTCATGCATGTGTGTGCATCTCATAATATTTTCCTCATAAATATCAGGCCCTGCATATATCCATAGTATCATATGCAGGGCTTTCTTTCATCATATACGGTTAAAATCCGCGGAAAATAATTTCTTTACTGCTCAGGATTCGATCCGGAAGACCACTTCTCCTCATCGTTCTCCTCTCCGTCTTCGGGTTTTTCCTCCGGCATGCCAACTTTGGGAAATACGATATCGGCCTTGAACAAATCCGCCTCTGTTGAGATCTTCAGCGTTCCATGCTGAAGTTCCACAAAACTCTTTGCAATGGCAAGTCCCAGACCGGAACCTTCCGTATTTCTGGAGGCGTCTCCTCTCACAAATCTGTCCGTGATCTCATCCACATCAAAATCCAGCTCCGCCGCAGACACATTCTTCATGGAAATGCGCACGCTGTTCTCTGTTTCTGTCATTTCAATATATACCCTGGTATGCGGCATTGCATATTTTGTGATATTAACGATGAGATTCTCAAAAATCCTGTACGTCTTCTGGCTGTCCAGCCACATCACAAGCTTGTGATCCGGCAGCTTCCATCTGAATTCCAGACTGGACTCCTTTATCTTACTGTCATTTTCCAGCCCGACCTGCTTCAGCAGATCTACAATATCCACTTTCATATAATGCATGGTCACATTCTTGCTGGCCGCCTTGCTGATCTCAAACAGATCTTCAATCAGCACCTTGAGCCTCAGAGATTTGCGTTCCAGCACATCGATGTATTCTTTCCGCTTCTCCTCATCCGTTTCATTTTTCAGAAGATCCGTATAGGTAATGATCGCTGTCAGCGGCGTTCTGAGATCATGAGAGACATTCGTGACAAGTTCTGTCTTCATTCTCTCATTCTTGACCTCTTCCTCCACCGCTTTTTTGAATCCTTTCTGGATCTTTTTAAGCTCTTCCTGAATCGGGTTGAAAAGTCCGATATCTCCTTCAATCGGGATGTCCAGATGTCCTTCCGCGAGTTCATTTGTCGACTTCAGCAGCAGCTTATATTTCTCCTGCAGATCCCTTGTATATTTCCTCAGGAACAGGAACAGCAGAATCGAATAAATGATGAGAGCGGCTATTCCGTAAAACCAGAACAGACAGATAACAACAAGTATGACAAAATTGATCAGCACAACCTTCAATATTGTGCGGTTCATCCTGTCCTGAAAATCCAGATGCTGCAGAGCATCATACTGCCTGATAAAAAAGTTTTTTATCTTCGCGGTCAGCTTTCCGGCACGCTCATTGTTTCTCACCCAGCGTATCACTCTCGGAGTCAGGGTTCTCTCACGCCAGTACTCCCCTTTCATCCGGATTATTGCTCTCAGTGATGTAAATCCCCAGAATACGATTCCGAAGATACACATCCACATCAGGAAATTGAATATCATCCACGGGCCGCCGTTGAGGCTTCCGTCAAGCGTATCATACACCACAGTCCCGGAGATCCAGAAGATGTCTGAGACATAAAGAATGAGCAGTACAAGCACCGGCACTTCAAACGGCACCCGGAAGATCTTCATCCCGCTGATATCCAGCCATTTTACACACGGAAACAGGAGAGCCGCCGCGATAACGACAGCAAGAAGCACTTCAAGCATATCGCGGAAAACGTTTGACGTCCAAAGCGCATACATGCTCATCTCCTGAGGATATACTTCCTCTGTATAAGCATCCAGATTATCCTCCGTCATTCCGTAGATGATCGATACCCCTCCGGGACTTGAGATCTGGGAAATGTAACTGTACTGTGCATTTTCCGCATCATTCAGATAATCTGTCTCAATATTGTACTCTTCCTGTGCTGACAGATTCTGGCCCGTCACCTCGATATCCGAGAGCTCTCCCTCATCTGAAAATCTGAATAATGCCCGGAACGCATACGACTTTGAATCCTGAAGCCTCTCGGCCTCCTGCTCTGTTGTCTCATCAAGCAGAGAATTTCCCTCACTGTCAAATATTCCACAGGCCAGATATTTCCTCGTAAGATCAAAGTTTCTGTCTCCATCCAGTCCGTACTCATCCAGAACCTCCGACAGTTCCGTCTCCTCTGAATATTCATTATAGAGAATATAATTGCCGTCGCACAGATCTTTTCCCATCATAAACAGCGCTTCCTGCCGCCTGCTGTCCATGTCTGATTCACTCTCAAGATACTTCCGTATATTCCCGTAATTGTTGAGCATCAGAATGGAACATACCGCCAAAAAAATTATCGTAACGATCGCACCCGGTTTACGGCTGCTTTTCAATTTTATATCCAACACCCCACACCACCTTTAAATATTTTGGATTCTTCGGATCCAGTTCGATTTTTTCTCTTATGTTTCTTACATGCACCATGACCGTATCCGTATTGATCGCTTTTTCCTGCCATACCCGTTCATAGATTTCCTCCGAGGAAAACACTCTTCCCGGATTCTTGGCCAGAAGAAGTATAATCTTATACTCAATCGGGGTCAGCTTTACCGGGACTCCGTCTACCGAAACCTCCACCGTATCCTCATTGATTTCCAGACCGCCGATCACATGTACATTTTCCTTCGGAGTCAGCTTTTCCAGAAATTTTCTGTATCTCCTGAGCTGGGAATTCACCCTCGCCATCAGTTCCATGGGAGTAAACGGTTTCGTCACATAGTCATCGGCGCCGATATTCAGGCCTGTGATCTTATCCACCTCCTCTGACTTTGCCGACAGCATGATGACCGGAAAGTCATACTTTTCTCTCAGCTTCATCGTCATCCGTATTCCATCCATCCTCGGCATCATAATATCCACGATCGCCAGATGGATTTCTTCCTTTTTCAGAATCTCCAGCCCTTCTATCCCGTCTGCTGCCTGGTACACCTTATATCCCTGGCTCTGCAGGTAGATCTGAACTCCCTCTCTGATCTCTTTGTCATCTTCCACGATTAATATATGATTTGTCTCCATGTCGTCTGTTCTCCTTTATCTCCCGTGTCAGCTCCCCGGACACGGCGGCTCTTTTGCTGTCTTTTTGACACATACACTGATTGTAGAACATCTCCCCGGGGCTGACAAGTGTCGATTCTTTTCTGACGGATCAGGCCAGAAGATCCAGCGCCGGTTCTCCGAGAAAATAACCTGCTCCGACAAATGCCAGATTCCACAGGAACACACCGCAGGCAGAACTGAGTGTGTATTTTGTAAAGTTCATTTTTACCATCCCCGCCGGTATCGAAATAAGCGTTCTGGCTACAGGAATCAGCTTGCTCACAAAAACTCCGGCACAGCCTTTCTCTCTCAGAAATTTCATCTTGTCCTCGATCACCGCCTTCTGTTTCGGAAATTTTCTGAAATACATTCCCATCACTTTCGGACCGCCCATGCGCCCCAGCAGATAGAGAAGCCAGCTGCCTGTCAGACCTGCCGCCACAGTCAGCGCCATCACTGCCGGAAAGCTTATCTCTCCTCTGGCCGCCCATATCCCGGAAAGCGGCATAATCACTCCGGCCGGAAATCCCGGAAGATTCAGATATTCGAGGAATACGATAAGATAAATGAAAAAGGCTCCATATTCTGCAAAGTATTCTGTCAATGTCCGTATATCCATGGAATCAGCCTCCTTTCACTGTAAACAGAATAATCTGTAAATCTAAAGGAGGCTGATAAAAGATTCAAAAGAAATTCTTAAGATTTGTCCGCTTTCCACACATAACAAAAGCCGGTCCCCTGACACGGGGCCGGCTCTTCTCTCAGTCGAGTGTAGAACTCCTGCTCACACTGTTTGCGCTTTCTTCAGCTGCTTCTTCCCGATCTTTTTCCTGGGAGCGAAACTCAATATGTCCTGTCTCCGCATCCATTCCGTCAACGATCGCCAGCGATTCCAGCTGGTAGCCGAGATTTCTGATAATGCGTCCTCCTGACTGAAATCCCTTTTCAATCGCTATCCCGATTCCTTCCACCGTGGCTCCCGCAGACTGTACGATCTGTATCAGTCCCTGGAGCGCGCATCCGTTCGCCAGGAAATCATCAATGATCAGCACGTGGTCATCCGGCGTGAGGAACTTCTGCCCCACAATGACATGGTTCCTGCATTTATGTGTAAAGGACTCCACCTCGGCCACATATACATCACCGTCCAGATTAATGCTCTGTGACTTCTTCGCAAAAACAACGGGAACATCAAAGTGCTGTGCCGCAATACAGGCGATTCCGATTCCGGACGCCTCGATCGTAAGAATCTTGTTGATCGGCTTATCGGCGAACCTCCTTTTAAATTCTGCTCCCATCTGATTCAGGAGTTTAATATCCATCTGATGATTCAGGAAACTGTCAACCTTGAGCACGTTTCCTTCCTTAACCACTCCGTCTTTTACAATCCGTTCTTCTAAAAAGTTCATCCCTCAACCTCTTCCTTCGTATTGTTATTCAGTCTCTTTTCCGCCTTCTGTTCCTTCAAATACAGAAAATACTCTCCTGAGGATCCAGGAGTTTATCCACGCCACAAGCGCTCCTCCGAATACAAGCCACATCGGAATCGCAAACATAAGCGTAGTTGTATTCCACAGGGATGCCAGGACAGATCCCGCTGTGACCACAACCATCACAAATGTATAGGGCAGCTTCGCCACTGTAAGTATAAGCGCGTTCTTCAGTGTTGCGCTGATCGGATTGACATACCGCGCGGTAAGCGGAAACGAATAGATCACCAGTGACAGAAGTATAAATCCCAGCAGCATAAAAACCGCCTGGAAAATAAATTCCAGCTGTCCCGGAAAGGTTCCCGTAACACTGTAATCAATCCGCCATATGATCCCCAGCACCGCAAACAGAATCCAGAGGATCGTACTCTGACGGAAATTTTCTTTGAACGCCTTGAAAAAACTTCTGAATATGTACCCCTCTTCATTCTTTACCATCTTCAACATCACAGAATAAAGAGCCGTAGTGGACGCGCCGATCGTTACGATCGGAAGACAACAGACTATCCAGACGACATTCAGACACATCATGTCGCATATTTTGGATAGTGCGCGGGTCACTGCATTATCCGCAAGATTAAATTTCATAACATCATCTCTCTTTTCGATAAGTTTCTTACAGTATAGCACAGGCAAGAGGCGGGATACAATGCAAAAAGAACAGATACTCAAAAAAGAAATTATGCCGCCGCCCCTTCCGGAGCAGCGGCAAAAAAATAGAGCGGGTGATGAGAATCGAACTCACGTATCCAGCTTGGAAGGCT
>ERZ1090862.1396-NODE-1398-length-10620-cov-4.089541_pt1 | contig 10620 bp, 12 predicted proteins | sample MGYA00478481_ERZ1090862 | MGnify/ENA primary metagenome ERZ1090862 (study PRJEB33644, sample SAMEA5815745) | chicken gut metagenome | biome: Chicken; feature: Gastrointestinal Tract; material: Caecum | place: Ireland | collected 2019-01-01 | study: A study of... | reverse complement strand
TCATGGACACCGATGGGACCGTGACAAAAGCGGGGCAGTGCGTTTTCACTCAAAAGAGCAAGTCTCTGTCCTTGCAGGTCCTTGAGCTGATACGAAGCCTTGGAATAAAGGCCGCAATGTATGAGAAAGACGTGACATGCAATGGGGTGCCGGCAGGCGTGGCATACAGCGTGTATTTCTACACAGGAAAAGACAACCCTTGTTTCCACATGGGGAGAAAATATGACAGGCTGAAACAAAAGCTGTCTCCGCGTATGTTCGCAAAGAGTGTAACGGGAATAGAGCCATTACCGGCTAAACCCTCCAAGTGCATTATGGTGGACCATCCATCCCACATGTACCTGGCAGGAAAAGGTTTTACCGCAACGCACAATACCTCCTTTGCGGCCTCTCTTGCGTGGGCGCTGTCCCTGTGGTATCGACGGAGCGGATCAAAGACTTATATCGCATCGGCCGCTCTGATGCAATCCCTGGAAAGCTTTAATTTCCTTAACTACAATGTCAAGCGAATGGGAGAGGATCAAAAAGACGGTGGACACGTCCATGTGATCGATAACAATAATGAACACAGTATGGAGGCGGATCTGGGAGACGGATCGTTTTATATCCGAGCTCTGGCGGCTAACCCGGACGCGCAAGACTCGCTCAACTGTAATATTGCCATAGCCGACGAGGTACATGCTTTCCGGCAACCGAAACAGTACAACCTGTTCAAGGAAGCCATGAAGGCCTATACCAACAAACTGCTGATTGGTATTTCCACCGCTGGAGATAATGAGCAAGCTTTTCTTGGGCAACGCCTGAAATATTGCCGGAAGGTCCTGGATGGAACTGTAAAGGATGAGCAATACTTTATTTTCATGTCCTGCGCGCCGGAGGGGGTAAAGGACGGGAGCGTAGACTTCACAGACCCGAAAATCCACGAGATGGCGAATCCAGCCTACGGTGTAAGTATCCGACCGGCAGAGATCTTGAATGACGCCCTGCAAGCGCAGAATGACCCCCAGCAGCGGAAGGACTTTTTCGCAAAATCTCTGAACGTCTATACCAACGCCATGAAAGCCTATTTCGACATCGACGAGTTTAGGCGGTCTGACAGCAAGTATGACTGGACGCTGGATCAACTGGCCAAGCTGCCCATTGACTGGTACGGCGGCGCGGACTTGTCCAAGCTCCACGACCTGACAGCGGCTTGCCTCTTTGGCCACTACAAGGGAGTTGACATTGTGATAACTCACGCGTTCTTCCCGGTGGTGGCGGCCCACGTCAAAGCGGACCAGGACAACATCCCTCTGTTTGGCTGGGCGGACGATGGATGGCTTACCTTGTGCAACAGCCCCACGGTGAACCATGCCGATGTGGTGCGGTGGTTTGTGGACATGCGCAAGCGAGGGTTCCGCATTCGCCAGGTGGGCCACGACCGGAAATTCTGCCGGGAGTATTTCATCGGGATGAAAGAGGCTGGCTTTAAGATTATCGACCAGCCCCAGTATTTTTACAAGAAGTCTGAGGGATTCCGTTACTTGGAACAAAGCGCCAAGAACGGGAGCCTCTATTATTTGCACTCCGAGGCCTACGAGTATTGCGTGGAGAACGTAAGGGCCGTAGAGAAAACCGACGACATGATCCAGTACGACAAGGTGCAGCCGGAACACCGTATTGACCTGTTCGATGCCAGCGTGTTCGCCTGCATCCGGTATCTGGAATCCCTGGGCCGCTCCAAAGCGGCAAAGAAATGGTTTGGTGAGATATGAAAAAGAGAGCGAGAGACCCCACCCAAAAGCGCAGCGTGGCCTTTGTCACCAATTCCGGTTGGGAAACGCTGGAGTGCGCCGGGTACACGTCCCTGGCCCATAACCCGGAGGTTACCACGGCGGTGGACACCATTGCCAGGCTGATTGGCTCCATGACCATTCACCTGATGGAAAATACAGAAAACGGCGACATCCGGGTGCGCAACGAGCTTTCCCGGAAGGTGGACATTGACCCCAACCGGTACATGACCCGTTCCGCCTTTGTCCAATGGATTGTCAAGACTATGATGCTGGACGGCAGTGGAAACGCAGTGGTGTACCCAGAGACCCGCCGGGGAATTTTGCGGAACCTCCAGCCCATCCCGGCGGCGTTTGCCAGCTTTATTCCCGATGGGTTTGGATACAAGGTGGTGATTTCCGGCAGGGAGTACGACCCGGACAACGTGCTCCACTTTGTGCTTAACCCAGGCAGCTATTACCCCTGGCTGGGTGAGGGCTACCGTGTGGCGCTGTCCGACGTGGCAAACAATTTGAAGCAGGCCGCTGCCACGGAAAAGGGCTTTATGTCCTCCAAGTGGAAGCCGTCCATCATCGTGAAGGTGGACGGCCTGACAAATGAGTTTTCCGGCCCAGAAGGGCGGCGCAAGCTGCTGGAGGATTATGTGGAGACCACCGAGGCCGGGGAGCCCTGGATGATTCCCTCCGACCAGTTCAGTGTGGAGCAGGTGCGGCCCTTGACCTTGTCGGACTTGGCTCTGGCGGATTTTGTACAACTGGATAAACGGACGGTGGCGGCCATTCTTGGCGTGCCGCCTTTTGTTTTGGGAGTTGGCGATTTCCACCGGGAGGCTTGGAACAACTTCATCAACGGCACGATCATGCCGATTGCCAAGGGAATAGAGCAGGAGCTGAGCAAAAAGCTGCTGTACTCCCCCAACTACTTCTTCCGGTTCAACTCCTGGAGCCTTTACAGCTACTCCATCAACGAGATGGTATCTGCGGGCGCGGAAATGGTTGACCGGATGGCACTAAGCCGCAATGAGTGGAGAGGCTGGCTGAATCTGGCCCCAGACCCCAACATGAACGAGCTATTGGCGCTGGAGAATTACATTCCGGCTGATAGACTAGGCGACCAAGAAAAACTTGTACAAGGAGGTGATAGCGAATGACGTGTGAAAGAACCGCACTGGCCCGGGACGCAGGATTCCATACCCGAGACGAGGACGGCAACTCCTACATTGAGGGCTACTTTGCCGTGTTTGGCGGAGAGTACCGCATGTGGGACAAAGCTGTGGAGACCATCGACCCGCACGCCTTTGATGAGGCGCTGGGGGATGACATCCGAGCTCTAGTAAATCACGACTCCACCCTAGTGCTGGGACGCACTACGGCGGGGACGCTGTCCCTCCGGGTGGATGACTCTGGGCTGTGGGGCAGCGTAAGAATTAACCCCGCAGACCAGGACGCCGTGAATTTGTACGAGCGGGTAAAACGTGGCGACGTATCCCAGTGCTCCTTTGGGTTTGATATCCTAGACCAGACCATCGAGGAGAGGGAGGACGGCACTACCCACTGGACGATCAACAAGGTAAAACTTTACGAAGTTTCTGTTGTGACGTTCCCGGCCTACGAAGATACGTCCGTATCTGCCCGTAAGAAAGATTTTGAAGAAATCACCAAGCGCAAGCGGGAAGCCTGGAGACAGGCCATGCTTGCCAAGCTGAGAAAGTGAGGAATGAAGATGCTTAAAGCGATTATGCTCCAGCGCTCCATCGAGAAGAAGCGGAACGAGCTGGAGGAACTGAGAGCCAAGGATGAAGCGTTTGCCACCCGGGAAGCGGAGCTGGAGCAGGCTATTGCAGAGGCCAAAACCCAGGAAGAGGAAACCGCTGTAACAGAAGAGGTGGAAAAGTATGATACCGAAAAGCAGGCCCACGAGGACGCCAAGGCAGCTCTTTCCCAAGAGATTGAGGGCCTTGAAAACGACCTTGCCGCCTTAGAGGAACAGAAGCCGGAGCCCCAGCGGAGCGCTCCCAAATTTGAAAACGAAAGGATGAACAAAAGCATGACTACCACTGTCAACATTCGGGCCCTGCCCATGTCCCGCCGAGCCTTTGACTCTCTGCCGATGGAAACCCGCCAGGAGATGCTGGCGCAGAACGATGTAAAGGAGTTCCTGACCCAGCTGCGTTCCATGAAGGGCCAGCAGCGGGCGGTCTCCGGGGCGGAACTGACCATTCCCGTGGTGTTCCTGGACCTGGTGGCGGAGAATATGTTCCGCTACTCCAAGTTGCTCAACCGGGTGCGGGTACGCAACATCCGGGGCGAGGCCCGGCAGACCATTGCGGGCACCGTTCCCGAGGCTGTGTGGACGGAAATGTGCGGCGCTATCAACGAGCTGACCTTTGTCTTCAACCAGATTACTCTTGACGGCTACAAGGTGGCTGGCTTTGTGCCGGTGTGTAACTCCATTTTGGAGGACAACGACATCAACCTGGCCTCCTGGATTGTGGAGATGCTTTCCGAATCCATTGGCCTGGCGATGGACAAGGCCATCCTCTACGGTAAGGGCAGCGCCTCTAAGATGCCCCTGGGCATTGTCACCCGTCTGGCCCAGCAGAACCAGCCCTCTGACTATCCCGCCAACGCTCCTGCCTGGGTGGACCTGCACACCACCAACATTTTGCAGATCGGCGGGGAGGGCGTTACCGGCGCGGAGTTCTGGAGCGAGCTGATGCTGGCCACCGGCAACACCTTCACTCGGTATTCCCGTGGGAACCAGTTCTGGGCCATGAACTCCAAGACCTACGCCACCCTCAAGTCCAAGGTGATCGCCTTTACGGCTACTGGCGACATCGTCGCCAACGTGTTCGGGACCCTGCCCATCGTCAATGGCGACATCGACATCCTGGAGTTTATCCCCGACGGGGACATCATCGGCGGCTACGGCGACCTGTATCTCCTGGCCATGCGTTCTGGCATGACCATCGAGTCCAGCCGGGAGGTGCAGTTCATCCAGGACAACACCGTTTTCAAGGGCAAGCAGCGGGCCGACGGCCAGCCCATCATCCCCGGCGCCTTTGTGGCCATCAACATCAACAACGAGGCCGTCACCACCACGATGGACTTTGCCGCCGATACCGCCAACGACGCCCAGCTGCTGAGCTTGTCCGTGGGCAGCGAGAGCCTGTCTCCCTCCTTTAGCTCTACTACTTACGCCTACACCGTGACCGCCTCTGGCACCAATGCCAAGATTGAGGCCACTCCTGCCCAGGCTGGCGCTCAGGTATCCATCAGCTACAACGGGCAGAACGTCCGCAATGGCGGCACTGTGGCCTGGCTGGCGGACAGCAAGCCCCACACTCTGGCCATCACCGTGAAGCAGGGCAACGCCGTGCGGGTGTACAACGTGGCCGTCACCAAGGCGGGCGGCTAAAGGAGGTGTGACCCTTGACCGACCAAGAGCTGCTTACCATCCTAAAGACGGACTTGCAGGTGTCCAGCCCGGCCCTTGACCCCTATTTGAGCCAGCTGGTGCGGGCGGCAAGGGATTTTATCACCACCGAGGGAATCACTCTCACCGGCTCTTACAGCGATGAGATGCTGGTGGAGATGTACGCCGCCTATCTGTACCGGAGACGCCGGGAGGAAAACGTGCAAATGCCACGGATGCTGCGGTGGGTGCTGAACAACCGGCTATTCTCCCAGAAAGGAGCGGTAGACAATGGATGAGCTGATTACCCTGATTCACCAGGAGGACGTCCAACTGGAGACAGGGGCAATGGTGGCCCGGGAAACCCCCGTGGAGGTGTGGGCCACCTTGTCCTCCATCTACCGCCAGGAGTTTCTGGACGCCGGGCGGGAGGGCCTGAACCCGGAGCTGGTGGCTACCACGCCATTGGTCAATTACCACGGGGAACAGAGCGCCATTGTGCGGGGCAAGAGGTACGGGATTTATCGAACCTACATTGTCCCCAACAGTGACATGGTGGAGCTGTACCTGGAAGGAAAGGCTGGTGCGTGATGGCGAAAAAAAAAGTTCGATATCCGGAGCTGGAAGTGGAAATCACGAAGGCCCTTGCAGAATACTCCCAAGAGGTTGCGAAAGGTGTCCAGGCGGAAATTGAAAACGCCGCAAAGGAACTGGTGCAGACCTTAAGGAAAACCTCTCCGAAAGAAACGGGAGATTATGCGAGGGGCTGGACTCAAAAAGTTGAGTTTAAAAACAGTGAGGATATTCGCATCCGAGTGTATAATCGGACGAAACCGCAAATTACGCATTTGCTGGAAAATGGCCATGCCAAAGTTAATGGTGGGCGTGTAGACGGAAGACCCCATATCAGGCCGGCAGAGCAAGATATGGAGCGAAAGTTGGGAAACGCAATCAGGGTGGTGATTGAGTGATAAGCCTTAAAAAAATGAAATCTATCCTGAGCGCTACCGGCTATCCTGTGGTGTACAACGCCTGGCCCGAAGGAAAGGCCCCGGCCCTGCCGTACATTTGCTTTTTGACTGCCTACTCCAACAACTTTGCGGCCGATGATGTGGTGTACTACCCCATCGGACACTATCAAATCGAGCTATACACACGCTATAAAAACCCGGAAGCGGAGGGCAAGGTAGAACAGGCCTTGTCCTCTTACTTTTGGGAGAAAACCGAAACCTACTTGGACACCGAAAGGTGTTTTCAAATTCTTTATGAAGTGGAGGTATAAACATGGCTGACAAAGTCAAGTTTGGCATTAAAAATGTCCATTACGCTCTCAAGAGCGCGGACACGCCTACTTATGAAACCCCCGTCGCAATTCCCGGCGCGGTGAGTTTGTCCCTGGAGGCCCAGGGCGATTCAACTCCTTTCTACGCGGACAATACCCAGTATTTTGTCACAGTGGCCAACAACGGCTACTCCGGCGACCTGGAGATGGCCCTGTTCATCGACCAGTTTATGAAGGACGTATTTGGCGTAACCGTTTCCACCAAGGATAAGGTGGCCGTGGAGAACGCCCAGGTGCAGCCCAAAGAGTTCGCACTGTTGTTCGAGGAGGACGGCGACACCACTGGCACCAAGTATGTGCTGTACAACTGTGTGGCTACCCGTCCCACCCGGAACCTGGCTACCACCACCGAGACCAAGGAGCCACAGACCCAGACCAGCACCATCACGGCGTCGCCTCTGGCGGATGGGCGCACAATGGCCTACACCACGGCGGACACTCCCGAGGGAGTGCTTGCCGGCTGGTATGATGAAGTGTGGCTTGCCGACACCACTGTGGGAGGTTGATTGCATGGACAAAGTGTTGAACATTGCCGGGAAGGAGGTGGGGCTGCGGGCTACGGCCCTCACACCCCGCCTGTACCGGCATAAGATTGGCCGGGACATTATCCAGGATATGGCCAAGCTGCAAAAATCTTTCTTTAAGGCGTCCCAGCTTTCCCAGGACGCTACCGAGGAGGAACGCCAGGAAGCCCAGCTTTCCGTGATGGACCTGGAAATCTTTGAAAACGTGGCCTTTATCATGGCGCGGCAGTACGACCAGAACATCCCAGACACGGTAGATGCCTGGCTGGACCAGTTTGAGACCTTCTCTATTTATGAAATCTTCCCGGAGATTCTTTCTCTGTGGAACATGAACAACAAGACCACATCAAAGCCAAAAAAAAATTAAACCCCGTTGACCGCGAGAACAACGGGGCTATTTTTATGCTGCGATGCGCGGAGTTGGGGCTATCCGGCGCTGACCTGGACGATATGACAATGGGCATGGTGTACGATATGCTCACCGAGCAGGCCAACGACCGGGAAAAATACCCCATCAAAGCCGCGCCGGGCAGTTTGAAGTCGTTCTTTGCGGGAGGTGGAAAGCTTGCCTAATCGAATCCAAGGAATCACCGTAGAGATTGGCGGTGACACCCAGGGGCTTTCCAAGGCTCTTTCTGGCGTTAACAAAGAAATTAGGTCTACCCAGTCCCAGCTAAAAGACGTTGAGCGGCTTTTGAAGATGGACCCGGGCAACACCGAGCTGCTGCGGCAGAAGTATGAATTGCTTAACGACTCCATTGAAAGCACCGAGGAAAAGCTGGATGCCTTGCGGGAAGCCGAAAAGCAGGTGCAAGCGCAGTTTGAGCGGGGCGAGGTTTCCCAGGACCAGTACAACGGGCTCCAGCGGGAGATTATCGCCACCGAGCAGGCCCTTGGACGTCTGCAAAACGAGGCCAGGGACACAGAAAACCGCATCAACGGGATTGACGAAAAGCCCATCGAGCAGGTGGAGGACGCGGCGGAGGATGCCGGTGACGCCCTGCGGGACGCCGGGGACGATGCCTCCCACTTTGGCGATATGCTCAAGGCGGGGGCCATTGTGGAGGGCGTGTCCGGGCTGGTGGACTCCATGTCCCAACTGGCGGACGAAACCCGGGATTACCAGCGCATCATGGGCAGCCTGGAGGTGTCCAGCGAAAGGGCTGGGTACTCCGCCGAGGAAACCGCCGACACCTACCGGCAGCTTTACGGCGTGCTGGGGGATGACCAGACTGCCGCCACCACCACCGCCAATTTGCAAGCCCTAGGATTTGCCCAGGAGGATTTGAAAGACCTGACCAACGCCGCCATTGGCGCCTGGGCAACCTATGGAGATTCCATCCCCATTGACGGCCTGGCGGAGTCTATCAACGAGACCATACAGGCCGGGCAGGTAACGGGCAATTTTGCCGATGTGCTCAACTGGGCGGGAACCAGCGAGGACGATTTCAACTCCAAACTGGAAAACGCCGCGGACAGCACCGAGCGGGCCAACATCGTCATGGAGGAACTGGCCCGCCAGGGGCTTGTGGATGCCGGGGAAGCCTGGCAGAAAAACAACGAGTCCCTAGTGGAATCCAACCAAGCCGCCGCCGACTTCCAGGACACGATGGCGGAAATGTCCGAGCGAGTCCTTCCAGTTTTGACGTCTGTAAAACAAGGGATTACAGATTTGCTTAATTCTTTGTTAGAAGTAGTAGATGGAGGGGATTTTTCTAGCTTTTCTGGTGTAATCACACGCGGACTTGAACAATTAACAGAAACTGTTATTCCCTCCATCATTTCTTTTTTAAGAGAAGCTATTCCAAAAATTGTGGAAGTGATTCCTGAAATAGCAACAGCAGTTGTAAAAGCTATCTCCAGTATTGGAGGGCAACTCTTAGATGCCGGGATTAGTTTAATCGAATATATTGCAGAGGGGATAGAAAACGGACTTCCTCAACTGGCGTCCAGCATTCCTCATGCAATTGAAACGGTTGTCGGATCGGTATCAAATAATATCCCTGGATTATTAGAAAAGGGAGTTCAAATCGCAAACTCTTTAATAAACGGGTTTATTTCAGCCATTCCGAATTTAATTCAAGGCCTCCCTTCCATAATTTCTACAATTTCAACTTTTGTTGCGACGTCTATTCCGTATTTTATTCAAGCTGGGGCGCAGGTTCTACAAAATCTGGTGTCAGGAATAGTTACAGCGGTTCCGTTAATTGTTGAAGGGCTAACACAAGTTATTGATGCTATGGCTCTGTTCTTTACAGAAAATGCCCCCCAACTTTTAGAACAAGGAATTCAACTGGTTCAAAATCTAATTTCTGGGATTGTGGACGCCATTCCTATGTTACTGGAGGCGTTGCCGCAAATTATTTATTCCTTTACTACTACAATCTCGGAAAATCTTCCCTCAGTTATGGATAGCGGAAAGCAAATGCTCAGAAGCTTGATTGATGGGATTTTGCAGACGGTTTCTGAACTAGTTGAAAACCTTCCTGCCGTAATTGATGCGGTTGTAAGTTTTATCACGGATAATCTTCCCACAATGATGCAGCAGGGCGTAGAAATCATTTTAAGTATTATAACAGGGATTTTAGACACCATTCCTGATTTGATTTCAGGGGTAGGAGAAGTAGTTTCTACTATCATAAATTTCATATCGGAAAATCTTCCATCCATACTTAAAGCCGGTATTGAAATTCTGAAAAGCTTGATTTCTGGCATTATTCAAACAATTCCAGATTTAGTTGCCAATCTCCCTAAAATCATCTCTGCTATTGTTGATGGCATGGGTGCGCTCATGGGAAGCATTGTAAATATCGGTGCAAATATTGTTCATGGTATCTGGAACGGTATTTCCGGCGCGGCAGGCTGGCTGTGGAATCAGATCTCCGGCTTCTGCTCCAGCATCGTGAGCAACATCAAGAGATTTTTCGGCATCAACTCTCCCTCCAAGCTGATGGAGGACGCGGTGGGCAAGTGGCTTCCCCCTGGCATTGCCGTGGGTTTTGAGGACGCTATGCCAAAGGCCATGCGTGAAATTGACGCCAGCATGGGGGACATCACCACCGCTATACCCCAGGCCCTGGGCTACGGCGGGAGCACCACCACCGACAGCCACAACATGACGTACACCTTCGGGCCTGGCTCCATCGTCATCCAGACCCAATCTACCAACGTCGACGCCATTTACCGGCAGTTGATGGTGCGCATGCAACAGGAAGTCAGCCGGAAGGAGGCAGCGTATGGGCGTGTTTAACGCGTTTTTCTTCGATGAAGTCACCAGCAGGGACTACAACCTGGTGATAGAGAGCAAGAGCATCTTGAACGCACCGGAGCCGGACTTGCAGGAATACGAAATTCCCGGCAGAGATGGCACGGTTTTTATCTCCAATAACCGGCGGCGCAACGTGGACATTAGCTACACCACGTTTTTGAGGGTGCCCATCCAAGAGGACATCCAGCCCTATGTCACCAGTATCAAAAACTGGCTGCTGGCAAAGCCTGGGCAATACCTTCGCCTGGAGGACCTGTCTCTTATACACATCTGACGCTGCCGACGATAAGGCTCGTGTA
>ERZ1090862.1392-NODE-1394-length-10636-cov-4.665627_pt1 | contig 10636 bp, 5 predicted proteins | sample MGYA00478481_ERZ1090862 | MGnify/ENA primary metagenome ERZ1090862 (study PRJEB33644, sample SAMEA5815745) | chicken gut metagenome | biome: Chicken; feature: Gastrointestinal Tract; material: Caecum | place: Ireland | collected 2019-01-01 | study: A study of the... | reverse complement strand
TGAACCTGCAGCTTTGCCACATTTCTATTCTTACCAAAAATCCGGCAGCTTAAAACAGTCAGATCCTTCTGGGCAAACAACGGCTTCGTATTTCCCTTTCCGAAAGGCTCCAGAAGCTGGATCTGTGAGATCAGACGTTTCGTAATGTAAGAGACCGGCATCGGCACATCGATCGTCACCTTTTCCACAAAATCCTCTTCCGTCAGCGTCGACAGGCGGTTCAGCTTTTCCCGGAGGATCTCCACCTGTTCCTCCCCGGCCATGGAAAGCCCTGCTGCCATCGGATGTCCGCCGAACTTCGTAAACAGCTCCCTGCACTTGCAGAGTTCCTCATACATCGAATATGCCTCAATGGAACGCCCGGATCCCTTCACACCATCCTCGCTCCTGGTCAGCACAATCGACGGCTTATGAAAATGCTCTCTCAGACGGCCGGCGATGATGCCCGCCAGACTCTCATGGCATTCCGGCAGATAGACCACCAGCACCTTGTCATATTTCAGATCCGATCCTTCCACCAGCCGGACTGCCTTCTCCTCGCCCTGCCGGGTCATTTCTTTCCGGCTCTCATTGAGCGCTTTCAGATCACCGGCCAGCCGCGCCGCTTCCTCACGTTTTTCCGCCAGAAGGAGCGCCAGCGAACGCTCCGCCGTATCCAGCCGTCCCGAGGCATTCAGGCACGGACCGATGACAAATCCGATGTGGTACGCGGACACCTGATCCGGTTCCAGTCCCTGCACCCGGATCAGTTCCTGAAGTCCGAGATTTCCGGTGCGGTGGAGACGCTTCAGCCCTTCCTTCACCAGGATCCTGTTTTCTCCCTGCAGATCCATCACATCTCCAACTGTCGCGATCGCAGCAAATTCCAGCCAGTCAAAGCTCTCTTCCTCCGAATGGCCGAAACGCTTCAACATCACCTGGATCAGCTTCCAGGCCACCGCCCCTCCGCACAGACCCTTAAACGGATATCCGCAGTCCTTCTGTTTCGGATTCACCACAGCGTCCGCCTCGGGCACATGATACGCCCTGGCGCCGTCCTCCAGGTCTTCGTAGGGAATCTCATGGTGATCCGTGACCACCACAGTCATCCCCAGTTCCTTGGCCAGCCGGATCTGATCCAGCGCCGCGATACCGTTGTCACAGGTCAGGATCGTATCCGCCCCGTCCTCCTTCGCCTGCCGCACCAGATTCTCATTCAGTCCATAGCCGTCGACGATCCGGTCCGGGATCCGGATATCCACTTTCGCTCCCAGACGGCGCAACCCCGTCAGCAGGATATACGTCGACATAATCCCGTCGATGTCATAATCCCCTATGATCCGGATCCATTTTCCCTCCCGGATCTTTTTCTCAAGGATCTCAGCCGCCTTTCCCATATCCTTCATCAGCATCGGGTCGTGCAGTTCTTCCAGTCCGCCGTAAAGATATTCTCGAATCTGTTCGTCCCCGACTACGTCTCTGTTCCGGATCAACCGCGCGATCACCGGATCAATCCTGAACTTTTCCGCGATCGCCTGAAAATCCGCTCTCTTCGCGGCAACAACCCAACGTTCCATCACACTCATCCTTTCCTTCCCGGCGGCTGTTCAGCCAGCCGTACAGCCGTCCGATCTGTTCTTTCATGCACAAAAACAGGAAAGCACCCGTCAGACAACGGGCAGTTTCCTGTTTTTTTCTTCCGGAGACCTCCGGCACATCTGTCAGACGCGCCGCCCTCTCACGGTCCTGTCACTGTTTTCTTTTTTTCTTCTTTTTCTTCTGCGTGCCGGAAGCTTTTCCGCCTGCCGCGGACACACCGGCCGCCTGCACCTCTGCCACAGACACCGGCTTCACCGGAACGTATTTATTCTTTCCGAAATGCTTGAACAGGTACCACATGGAACCGGTCAAGCAGACGGACGTATAAGTTCCGATTCCGATTCCGACCATCAGCGGCGCTGCGAAATCCCGGATGGAAGACACTCCTACCAGGAACAGAATAAAGATCGTCACAAAAGTTGTCAGGTTGCTGTAGATACTTCTGGTAAGAGTCTGGGTAACACTCTGATTGACCAGCACTTCCAGCGGTTCCTTCTTCATGATCGTCATATTCTCACGGATCCGGTCGAAGATAACGATCGTCGCGTTGATCGAATATCCGAGGATCGTCAGCATACATGCGATAAACGTGTTGCCGACGGAAATTCTCGTGAACACATACACACCGAACACGATAATAATATCATGCACCAGCGCGAGGATCGCACTGGACGCAAACCGAAGATCCTTAAAGCGGAACCAGATATAGATCAGCATACAGATGATTGATATGATGACTGCCTTGATCGCATTTTCACTCATCTCGCTGCTGATCGTCGCGGAGATGTTCTGGAATGTGATCTTTGAACTGTCCACACCGAAATTCTCTTCCAGACTGTTATACAGTTTCTCGCGTTCCTCCAGAGACAGGGAACGGGTACGGATCACGACGTTCGTACTGTCCACAACGGTGGTCATCTGAATATCGGAATCACCGGTGACTTCCTGTACCACAGGGAACACTTCGCTGTCCAGTTCTTCGATCGTATACTCTTCATTGAACGGCACCGTCACGGAGGTACCGCCCATAAATTCCATACTGTAATTCAGCATACTTCCCTGTGTCACATGGAAGTAGATCATTCCGACCGGCACTGCCAGCAGCAGAATCGCGGAGATCGCAAAATAAATCTTCCGATGCTCAACGAAATGGATCACCTTGCGCTCCTTTTGAACACCGTACCATTTGGTACTGCGGACTCCGACGCTATACAGACTGCTGACAAGCAGACGGGAAATCACCATCGCCGTGAACATGGAAAGGATGATACCGAGAGCCAGCGTGATCGCAAATCCGCGCACACTTCCGCTTCCGAGGATATACAAGATCGCCGCCGCGATCAGTGTTGTGATATTTCCGTCAAAGATCGCGGAAAATGCTTTCTGAAATCCTTCACGGATCGAGGTGCTCACACTCTTTCCGGCTGCAAGTTCTTCTTTCATACGCGCATAGATGATCACGTTCGCATCCACTGCCATACCGATGGAAAGAATGATACCTGCAATGCCCGGCAGTGTCAGCGTGATGTCAAACGCATTCAGAGCGATCAGGATCAGCTCCACATAAAGCACCAGCGCCCAGCCGGCAGCTGCGCCGGGAACACGGTAAACACAGATCAGGAAGATCACGATCACAATCAGTCCGAGAGCGCCTGCAAATACACTGGAGCTGACTGCCTCGGAACCGAGCTGCGCGCCTACAACACTGGAATCCAGCTCTGTCAGTTCCAGGGAAAGACCTCCGATACGCAGCGTGGCCGCCAGATTGGACGCTTCCTCCCAGTCCATGGAACCGGAGATCGAAGCGACACCGTCTGTGATTGCATCGTTTACCACCGGGACGCTGACAAACTCTTCATCGTAATAGATACCGATCGTCTCGCCTGCCTCCGCAGCTTTTTCCGTCGCCGTAGCAAATTTCTCAGCGCCTTCGTCAGTCAGCCGCAGTTCCACCGCCGCCGTGGTGGCCTGGGTAGTGGAATCCTGCTGGTGTACAGCCTCCGCATTCTCCAGATCCTGTCCGGTCAGTACAATCGAACCGTCATTCTGGAGATCCTCCAGCGTCTTGTTGTTCAGCACATAATTTCCCACCGTGGAATCATAGACGTAGTTCTGATTTCCGTCCGCATCTTTCTCGGCGATGAAATACAGACTTCCCGGTTTTCCGAGTTCCGTCAGGATCTCATTGGCGTCCGTTGCTCCGGGAATATCGATGGTGATACGGTTATCCCCCTGCTGATAAACCTGAGCTTCCGTGCTGTACTGATAAGCACGCTGCTCCAGCTTATATCTGGTATCGCTCATATCCTCGGCAGAAGGATTCTCCTCCACCGCCTGATAAGTGATGCTGACTCCTCCGGAAAGGTCCAGGCCAAGATTAATGTTTCTCATCGCACCTGTCCCGGTCGGGCCCCATCCCACGATCGCTGTCCAGCCGAGCAGAACCGTCAGGACAACGGCGACGATGAGAACAGCAATGCTCTGTTTCTTCTTCATCATGATTTGTGTCTCCTCTTTTCTGCTTAATCTTCTTCCGCAAGAGCGGCTTTTATCATCAAGGCGCACTCAATCCGTTTCTGCTGCATCTTGCAGCCGATCTCGTATACGTCATTGATTTTACCGGTAAAATTGTAGGAATTGGCCGCGCATCCTCCGCTGCAGTAAAAACGTGCAAAGCAGGTGGAACATTCCTTTTTGGAGTAAACATTGCACTTTTTAAACTCGTCGGTCAGATCCCCGCGCACAATGCCGTCCTCCACATTTCCCAGCAGAAACTCCTCGTTTCCGACAAACTGGTGGCAGGGATAAAAATCTCCCCACGGCGTCACCGCCAGATATTCGGTTCCGGAGCCGCAGCCGGACAGACGTTTGTATACACAGGGACCTCCGGTCAGATCGATCATGAAGTGGAAGAAATTAAATCCTCTTCCCTCTCTGTGCCGTTTGATCATCTCCCGAGCCAGGATATCATACTGCTCGAAGATCACTGGAAGATCTTCCTCGCGGATCGCATAGTCTTCCGTCGGCGGGGCCACCACCGGTTCCACGGAGATCTGTTTGAATCCAAGGTCCGCCAGATGAAGAACATCCGCTGCAAAATCAAGATTATAATGGGTAAAAGTTCCTCGGACATAATATTTGTCCTGATTTCTGCTCTCCGCAAATTTCTGGAATTTCGGGACGATCAGATCATAGCTTCCGGCCCCTTTTCGAAACGGACGCATGAAATCATGCACTTCTTTCCTTCCGTCGATGCTCAGGACCACGTTCCCCATTTCCCGGTTGCAGAACTCCATCACTTCGTCGTCCAGCAGGACTCCGTTGGTCGTCAGAGTAAAGCGGAAATTTTTGTTGTGGATTTTTTCCTGTTCCCGGCCGTAAGCCACAAGATCTTTTACGACCTGCCAGTTCATCAGCGGTTCGCCGCCGAAGAAATCCACCTCCAGATTTCTTCTCGCTCCGGAATTGGCAATCAGGAAATCCAGTGCCTTCTTCCCCACTTCCAGGGACATCAGCGCCCGGCGTCCATGGTACTCGCCCTCCTCGGCAAAACAATAACGGCAGGCAAGATTACAATCGTGGGCAATATGCAGGCAGAGCGCCTTCACTACCGTAGGGCGTTCTGCAAACATCTCGATAGCCCCTTCATAGATATCCTCGGTAAAAAGCATCCCTGCTTCCTTCAGTTCCAGACACTCCTGCATCGCATCCCGGATCTCCTGCTCCGGATATCCACTTTTCAGCGTCTGCAGAATGTCTTCTTCCTGCTTTCCCTGATCCATCAGGGAGAGCACATCATAGGTTACGTCGTCGACTACATGTACGGAGCCGCTGTTGACGTCCAGCACCATATTGTAGCCATTGCTTTTATATTGGTGAATCACAGATTTTGTTCCTTTCTCTCGAATAATAAATTCCCGCAGGCATAAAGCAAAGAGCCTGATCGCTCAGACTCCCGGGGACAGATGGTTTCAAATAGCCTTATGAAACAGAGATCGATTCATAAAGTTATTTGGAATCAGCTATATTCCAGGACATAAGAATGTTCCCAAAGCCGGAAAACCGGCATCCGGGAACACTCTCTTTCACTGCATACAGCCGCCGGCTCCGCCGGAAAACCGTATGTTTATTTTGTATTTTCGCAGCTCTGATTTCCTACTGTGCAGGAAGTTTTGCATGCAGACTGGCAGGAAGTCTGGCACTCGCCGCATCCGCCTTTTTTCATTGTATTCTGTAAACTTTTTGTATTTAAAGTTTTGATGTGTTTCATGACACACTCCTCCTTTGTGGTACTTGATTGTCGATATTATACCACATAGCTGTTCATTTTTAAAGTATTTTTTTAGGAAAGCATTCCTCCCGCCATGCCTCCGGCCGCGCAGAGCGCCAAGGAAGTCAGAATCCCTCGAACCTGCGGCAGTCCTCCAGGATGAGCGATCATTGAGATCGCCAGCAGAAGAAGGAAATAACAGATTCCCAGCAGAAGTCCGAACAGGAACTTACGTTTTCCTGTTTTCCGCCCCAGGATCCAGCCTCCTGTGAAGCAGGAAAGCAGGTAGGTCACTGTGATCCCGACGGAAACCTGACTTTCTTTCAGGTTCAGTTTCCACAGAAGGACAGCCAGGATCAAAAGCAGAACTCCTGTCACCAGCCAGGCACCGAGCAGTGCTTCCAGCAAACTTCTTATCTTTTGCATCCGGTTTTTACTTTGCTCCATAAAAAGCCCTCCCATACGTTAACATATGGGAGGGTTGTACGTTTTATTCCTTATTTTTTCTCTCCATCCAAGGGATTTTCCTGACGGAATCTCTGCCATGCGAGATCTTTTTCCTTTCTCCTGTTCTGGATATGGAGCGCCGAAAACATCGCCACAACTAAACCTGACAGTACCGTGCTGATAGAGAACGGCAGAATCATCGCCGTATCCCCGGTCTGCACCGGATTAGTCTTAACACTGACAGCCGTATCTGTTTTTTTCTGAGGCGTTCCGGTGGAAGCGGGCGACTGACTGCCTGAAGCGTTTTTCGTCGTTTCCGGCGCTTTTGTCGCGGCGGGAGTCTGACTGGAAACAGCGCTGTCTGCAGAACCGGAATTCTGTGTATTCTGGGTACTTCCACTCTGTTGCGTGGAAGATGGTTTTTTATCATAATTGTCCGGCCCTACGATCATCGTTCCGGGGGCTTTTACCAGCATGATCCCGAGATCATCCGCCCCTGCAGCCATTTGCACTGCAGAAGGTGCGCTGTCCGCCGCCCCTGCAAGAAGACGCTCTTCTTCCTCCGACCATCCGCTGCCGGATCCGTCGTCTGCTTCCGGATCGTCCGCCTGAGAATCCGTCCCGGGATCCGCAGACCCGCCATTACCTGTCAGAACCTCAGGATCGTCAGATGTCTCCGGCAGGCTGAAAAGCGAATCCGCACTCATGATCATCTCTTTCTGCTCATGGAGACTGCCGTTCAGCAATGCATCGTTGGACGCCGGCGCCTGATCCTCCAGATGACCGTTCATCAGGCTGTCCTCATTTCCCGGCTTTTCTGTCCCGCTGCCGTTTCCTGTAGTTCCGGAAGCATTTTCCGCGTTGCCGCTGCCGTCTTCCACGTCCGTATCATCCGAGGAATCCCCGCCGGAATTTTCCGGCTGCTCTTCTTTCTGATCCGTCTGTCCATTCTCCGGCAGTTCAGAGGACCCCTGGCCGTCATCTTCTGTATCTGTCTCCGGGTCTTCCGGCTCTCCGGCTTCCGGACCGTTATTGGCAGAGCCTTCTCCCGGTGTCGGGGCAGTCTCCGTCTCTTCCTCCGGATCCTGCGCCGGTGATTCCGTCGGCGTACTTTCCGGAGTTTCTGTCGGAGTCGGCGCCGGTGTGCTCTCTGGAGTCTCTGTCGGCGTTGGCGTCGCGGTGTTTTCCGGAGTTTCTGTCGGCGTTGGCGTCACGGTGTTTTCCGGAGTCTCTGTCGGCGTTGGCGTCACGGTACTCTCCGGAGTCTCCGTCGGAACAGGAGTTACTTGCTCCGATCCCGAAGTCTCATCATTTTCTGTCTCCTGAGAGGGATTCTCCGGTACCGGAGTAGTCCCCGGCACAGGCACAATGCCGCTTGCAGACCCGTCGGGAGACGGAACCGAGCCCGGAACCGGTGTGGCCGTCGGTCTGGCCTGCTGCTGCGCAGCCAGGATTTTATAAGCATTCTCCGTCACGGCATCCGTACCCTGTGGAAACAGGGCTTCACCCTTTCCAAGGCTTTCCTCCTTGTTTTCTATCCAGGTTTTAAGTTCGCTCTCTATCATACCGCAGAAAACGAAATATCCCTTTGTATCACTCTCTGACGTTTCCGCGACAGACGTCTCCACGCTGACAACCGTATCCGCCGCCTCTGTTTCTGTCTCCCCGGATCCGGAAGCTTTCATCTCCTGATACAGTGTCAAAGCCTGTTTCAGAGTCTTCACAGCAGTCTCCGATGTCATTCCGTCATTCTTGTCGTTTCCGTTTTTTGTATCTATGTAACAGACAATGGCAGTTTCCTGTTCTTCCCGGGATTCCTGTTCCTGACTGCTCTGAGCGGCCGCAGACGCCGCACGTACGGAAACAGGAGCCGCCTCAGAAAGCACCAGAGAACCGGCAAGAACCATCCCCATTACTTTTAAGACTTGCTTTTTCTTCATTTTTACCTCTTCCTGACGCATTTGCTGTGTCATAATGGTAGATTTGGAAGTTTATTTCCAAACTTCCGCTCCTTGTAGGTCATATGTTTTTGTGGAGTTTTCTGCATATAGCATATATTATATCACAAAAAAAATCAATGGAAAAGTCGAAAAATGACGAATCATAGTTACGCTTCCGCCAAGTCTGCGCATTTACTGCGCAGACCGTATGAAAACATAGTACCTGTGAACATTCGGCCATCGAAATCGCTTCGCAATGGGCCGGACGCACTCCCATAAAAAATACTCAGCGCGGTTTTCATGCGCTGAGTACTTTTCTGAAATTCAGGAATTACACTGTGGGATCGGAAGCTGATTCAACAGGTGCGGAATCTGCATCGTCGGGATCCGTGTCATCGAAGCTCTCGATCTGCGGCAGCTCCCGGTTCAGAATTTCCATAAATTCTTCACCGGTGATGGTTTCCCGTTCGTACAGGTATTTTGCCAGCTGATGAAGCTTCTGGATATTCGTCCGGAGCAGTTCCTCCGCTTTCGCGTATTGCTGTTTCACGATGGCAACGACTTTTCCGTCAATGGATGCCGAAGTCTCGTCGGAGCACATCAGGGAAGTGTCGCCGCCGAGATACTGGTTCGTCACCGTCTCAAACGCTACCATTCCGAACTCATCGTTCATTCCGAATCTTGTAATCATCGCGCGGGCCAGTTTTGTGGCCTGTTCGATATCATTGGAAGCTCCGGTGGTAATGGAGTGGAAGACAAGATCCTCCGCGACACGCCCGCCGGTCAACGTCGCGATCTTATTCTGGATCTCTTCCTTGCTCATCAGGTTATGTTCGTCTTCATCCACCTGCATGGTATATCCCAGCGCTCCCGAAGTACGCGGAATGATCGTGATCTTCGTGACCGGAGCCGAATGGCTCTGAAGCGCCGCCACCAAGGCATGTCCGACTTCATGGTAAGCCACAATCAGCTTTTCTTTGTCTGACAGGATCTTATTCTTCTTCTGGTATCCCGCGATGACTACTTCCACGCTTTCTTCCAGATCTTCCTGTGTCACGAATTTTCTTCCGTCGCGAACTGCGCGGAGCGCCGCCTCATTGATCATATTTGCCAGCTCGGCTCCGGAAGCTCCGGAGGCCATGCGGGCGATCGCATTATAGTCTACATTGTCTCCCACACGAATATTCTTTGCGTGTACCTTCAGGATCTCCTCGCGGCCTTTCAGATCCGGAAGTTCCACCGGAACCCGCCGGTCAAAACGGCCCGGCCGCAGAAGCGCCGGATCCAGAGAATCCGGACGGTTGGTCGCCGCCAGGATCACGACGCCTTTTCTGCCGTCAAATCCATCCATCTCCGAGAGCAGCTGATTCAACGTCTGCTCGCGTTCATCATTTCCGGAAAATCCGCTTCCGTCACGTTTCTTTCCGATCGTATCAATCTCATCGATAAATACGATACACGGCGCTTTCTCGTTGGCCTGCTGGAACAGATCCCTTACCTTTGCGGCACCCATGCCGACGAACATTTCCACAAACTCTGAACCGGAAATAGAGAAGAACGGTACATCCGCCTCCCCGGCAACTGCCTTCGCCAGCAGCGTTTTTCCGGTACCCGGAGGTCCGCCCAGCAGTGCGCCTTTCGGCATCTTTGCTCCGATCTCCGTATATTTCTGCGGATTATGAAGGAAATCCACAATCTCCGAGAGGATTTCTTTGGCCTCATCCTCTCCGGCCACGTCGGAAAACTTGATCCCGGTCTCAGACTGAACATATACTTTCGCATTGCTCTTTCCGAAACTCATCGCGTTTCCCATGCCGCCGCCCATTTTTTTTGCCATATAATTCATCAGAAACTGGCCTGCGGCGATGATCAAAACGATCGGCAGCACCACGCTGATCAACATGCTCAGGATCGGCGACATCTGCTCGACAATCGGGCTCCCAAACTCCGTGATCCCTGCGTCATACAGCCGGTCGATCAGTTTGTAGTCGTTCATGATCCCGGTTTTGTAATAGTTTTCCGGCTCCGCATAATCTCCGAAAATGATCTGGTTGCTTTCAATCTGTACTTCCTTTACCTCGCCTTTGTCCACCATCTCAAGGAACTGTCCGTAGTCCACCTCCGTGACCTCCGGGGACATCAGGCGCGGAAAAAGGACAAAATTCAGAATCAACAATATGATCAGGGCGATCACATAGTAGGATATCATAAATTTTCTGGGTTTTTTTACCTCTTTCATCCGCTTAATCCTCCATTCCGCGCTCCGCATCCGGCCTCGTTCCGGAAACCGCCCGCAGAACGCCACATTCTCTCTTTTTATTATACGTTATTTTTCCCTAAAATCAACAACTATCTGACAATTCATGAAATTTTAATACTTCTTTCATTTTTACCACAGAAA
>ERZ1090862.1391-NODE-1393-length-10638-cov-4.503732_pt1 | contig 10638 bp, 8 predicted proteins | sample MGYA00478481_ERZ1090862 | MGnify/ENA primary metagenome ERZ1090862 (study PRJEB33644, sample SAMEA5815745) | chicken gut metagenome | biome: Chicken; feature: Gastrointestinal Tract; material: Caecum | place: Ireland | collected 2019-01-01 | study: A study of the... | reverse complement strand
CCTGCCCGGCATGCGGAGTTTCTGGGGCTGCCCAGAATCAGATTGCGCCTCCTCCGGATGCTCTGCGGGCGCGGCCTCTCCCCCATCCTGCGCCTCTGTTGCCTTCTTACGGGAGGCGCGCCGGCGCCGGGAGGGGGCAGGCGGCTCGGCGTCTCCTTCAGCCGCGTCATCTCCCGCAGCCTGGGCCGAGTTGTCATCAGCCAGTTCCGTTTCAAACTCAGTCTGGGGACCAGATACAGACTCGGCATCAAAGACCTGGTCATTGTCGGGAGTTTCAGCCGATTCCAGGTCAGTATGGGAACCGGTATCCGAGTCGGCAGATTCCAAGTCAGTCTGGGGCGAAAATCCCTCCTCGCCAGGCTCGGACTGGTCATCCGGGTTCCATTCCGGGTCAGTCTGGGGTAAAGCAGCCTGGTCGCCGGTATCCTCGCCCGATTCCAGGTCAGTCTGGGGCGCGTCGGGGTCCAAGGTGTTGGCAGCAGCCAGTTCCAGATCTGTCATGCCGGCATTGGCCACCTCACCAGGCGGCGTTTCCGGCTCGGTCTGGGGGATGGGATTAGACTCAGTCCCAGTGGTATCCGGCTCTGAAACGGAAGCCTGTTCCTCGATCTCTTTCTTGGTTCTTGCCATGGTATGATATCCTCCTTTGGTTGAATGTGTGGGTTACAGCGCTGTTTATTAAAAATCCGCCGGCGGCCGGGAACTCTCGTAGAGCGTTTTAGGCCGTTTGGCGGGTTTAGAGGGGAGTTCCGAAGGCTGGTCACCGGATGGCGGTGTCTTTGGGGCAGGCGCCTGTGGTTTTGCTGGGGAAGCCTTCGGTTTGGCAGGCGGTTTTTCGGAGGCAGCAGGTGCCTGTCCGGGCAGTTCGGTCACACTGGGTTTCGGCGGTATAGACTGATCCAGTGCTTCCTGCGGCTGGGTTGGCACCTGTTCGGAATGATATTGCTGGATACTGGTGCGCTCACACTCCTTGGCATAGGGATGCTCTGTGAAGTCGAACTTCTTGGCCCGAAGCACCTTCTGGCCGCGGATGATGATGAGCAGTTCATCATTGGGCAGGCGGAGCACTTCATCCGGGGTCAGTACACGCCGTCTGCCGATGCCCTCGGTGTAGCGGTATTGCGGGATGACCTGTGCCAGGGCGAGGCTCTGTCGGGTGGTCATAGTGGAGTTTACCTCCACCGTCATGTCCCCGCTGCGGGCACTGAAATACTCCGCCGTCACATCGTCGGTGGCACCCAGCAGAATCTGGGTGTCGGCGTTACCCAGCAGTTCTGCCCATAGGTTATTTGGATAGCGGTTTTGAAGCTGAGGCAAGCTTTGAGAACACATCAAAATTTGCAACATTCTCGACCTGATTGTTGACAATCTGCGGCCGAAATCCTTTATAGATCCTATATTATTCATCTCATCCAGTATTATGTTAACTGGTATCTTACAGCGCTGTTCCGGGGTGCTGTCGGCGTAGCGCACGAGTTTGATGAACAGGAAGGCGAAGAACAGGGCTGACAGAAATTCCAGAGACGAGTTCTGGTCGTCCAGGATGATGAAGTAGGCGCACTTGTTCCAGCCTGGCTCGGACAGGTCAATGTCGGAACTGCGGGTGATCCGCCGTACAGCCTCACTTTGCAGCACCTGGAGTCTGGTGCCGAGACCCAGCACGATCCCGGCGCGCACGGTGTCGCTGGCCTGGCTGAACAGGCTATACGGCCCCTTGGCCGGATGTCCGATGGGGAGCCGGTCAAAGAGCATGGTGAGTTGTTTCTCCGTGTGCTGGGTGAGCATCTGATAGACGGCGGCCAGGTTCCGCTCCTCCGGTGTCCGGGTGCTGTCCAGATCCACATAGAGGATCAGGCTCTTGAGCAGATTGCTCTCACCGTTGTCCCAGAAGTGGTCACCCTTCTCGTCGCCTTTCGTGTTGGAGATGATCACATCAGTGAGGATCTGGGCCATGAGGGTATCACCGCCCAAGTCGAACATGCAGTTCCAGGAGTCACTGTACTCCGGCTGCAGAAGGTTATAGACCCGCACCTTGTAGCCGTGCTTTTTGAACAGTTCCGCCGTGTCTGCGAACATCTCCGACTTCGGATCCGCGACTACCACCGACTCCCCCCGCCGAATGCTCTGGAACAGGGCAGGACGAATCACGCCCCTGGACTTCCTGGTGCCGCTGGCGCCGAACACCGCGATGTGTTTATTGAGTCGGGTGTCCTCCGGCAGGCAGATGACCGAGCCGCGCTCCGTCTTGCCCAGGATGATCCCCTTCGCCCGCTCGGGGCTGGCTACCTCCAGGACGGAGCGCATCTCCTTCTCGTTCATCCACCCAGAAGTGCCGTAGGTGCCCCGCTTGCTTCGGGTGAAGTTGCGGGGGTCATAGTCGTTGCTCCCAAACCGATTCTGGAGCCGGACAAATGCGAACAGGCCGCCTGCCAACACCGCCGTAAAGAAGGTGCATTTTAGGCCGCTCCCCGTCAGGGCGCTGCGCCAGCACACAAGGGGTGAAAAGTAGATGGCGCCCATGGTGGCCTTGCCGGTCATGCCGCCGTCGGCCAGCCACTTTTGGTAGCCTATCGTAAGTTGGTTGATAAGCCCGCCCAGATAGAACAAAGCCGCCATACCCAGTATGACGGCGAGTGCAATCCCTACTGCACGAACAGACTTATTTTCCATCGCATCAACTCCCTTCGTCTGCCATCTCCCCTCCTCCAATCCCGAGCGCTTCTTCCAAATCCGGCATGCTGATCTCCCGCAACTGTGCCCGACCGCCCATATACTGATCCACAAACTGACTTTGCCAGGGATAACACAGGATCTCGTATGGGGCGGCGCTGTGCTCCAGTGCTTGCCTCACCCGCACCAGGCGGGCGATGTCACCGTCCAGGTGTGAGAGGATCAGAGTGTCCCCATTCTGCGCATCGTACTCCATCACGCCGGGCATTGTTACACGCATCCCCTCGGGGAACACGGCTGTGAGCACCTGCTCATGCCAGTCTGGGAGCGTCAGGATGCGGAGGAGCCGGGTTCCCTGCTCCGTCATGGGGATAAAATGCACATGGGGATAGATCCGGTCGAAACGCAGCTCCATTCGTCTGCTCTTGTCAGACTCCAACAGGGTCTGCAGCGCCAGATCCATGTGTTCTCCCAGAAGGATGGCATGGTCTGCCCGGGCGGGGCCTGCATTCATGCGGGCCAGTTCCTCCAGATGTCTGGCGGTCTTAAACTCGCCCATACCACTCCACTTCATCACAGCGTCCCTTGTGTTGTAGACAGCGTAACAAAACCCTGGGCAGAACAACGCACCAGTCAGGCGGGTGAAGATGGTCTTGTTCATCTCAGTGTTGTCCAGTTGCTTGACGGATTTTGCCGTATAAAAGCAGGCACATTCCGGCACAACCTGCCGAATCGCCTGTTTCTGAAGGGGCGGCAGCAAGAAGGGGCGCATCTCCACGCCGGCTCCCATACAGACCGCCACTGATTCCGCAACGCGGTGATTCCTTTCCACATGGCTTGCGCTTCCAGAGAAACGGTGTCCGCCGGTGGCTGTCAGATACCAGTCGAGGGCTGCCGGGTGGAGGGCCTGCAGGAGAGGCAGGGCACTCTTATAGAGCCGGATTGTCCGTCTGTTCCCCTTTCCGCTGGTGGTGAGCATTTTGCAGGAGCCGAGGTCTGCCCCGGCGGGAGTTCGGAAGTGCTGCACCACTTCCAACCTTCTGACCAGTTCCTCCAGCGTCCGAATACTCCCCAGCAGATGCAGGGAGCGATGTGGGTATTCCCCGCAGATGGCCAGCAGAAGCAACAGACGGTAGGCGTGGCTGCCGGGCCGGAGTGTGATCATTTGGACTGCCCGGGGGCATCGGGATTTAAGGCATGGCTGTTTCTCTCTTTGCCGCAAATTGTCTCCCGGTCGCGCTTGGAAACCCCTGTCTTTTCGGGAATCTTTCGATGTTTCGGAAGTACGTGCGCCTTCGGCCCGGAAACGAGCTTAAAATCCCGTATTTTTTTAGTCCCATATTTCGCTCGTTTCATATAGCATCTCCTCCTTCAAATCGTCTGCCTGCGCCGCTGCCAGCCACTCCGGGAACCGGCTCGCGGGCACTACATACACCTCTGTGCAGTCCACCTCTCCGGCGGCGCTGCAGTAGTAGTGGGCGCACCGCCGGGGGGCGTCATCCGGCATCAGATAGAGTGTAACGATGTCGGTCACCATGTTGACCTCAATGTTGTCATGGTCACGGTAGGCCCGCTCCGGCCGGTCGCGCTGATACACATGCCGGTAAGCCAGCACACAGCTGCGGTAGAGCGCCGGCGGTTTGCCGTCGAAATAGCGGCGTAGGGCGGGATAGAGATACTGCTGGATGTAGATGGGCGAGCCCGTCCCCTTCTTCGGAAGGAGCGCGGGGATCTTCAGCAGGAACCAGCCTCGCTTAGCATAGCCCATCTCAATGGGCACGGTATCCAGCAGCATCTGCTCTGTCAGTTCCGCAGCCTTTGGGTGCCCGGTGTAGGCTGGAAGCACCCGTGCAAGCAGAGCCAGTTTCTCCACCTCAGCAGAGAAGGCGAATGCAGACCCGAAAGCGCCCGCCATGTCCTCCCGCTCCAAGAGGCGCCGTGTGCGGGCAAGTTCCATGGCCGCTCGCTCCATCCGGCGCTCAGCCCCGGACAAAGCCCGCCCAAAATCAGACTGCGCCATCTCGGCTGCCCTCGCTCTCTGTGTAAAAGCGCACATCGGGTACCTCCTGACCGTTGTAGTCCACCGTGGCAAATAGACACGGGACGTTCGGCAGCACCAATTCCTGCGCCATGTGGATATGGGGTAGGACAAAGATGTATCGCAGATCCTCTTGTGGCTGGAGCAGACGGGCAAGATGCTGCTCCCCGTCGTAGAGCACCACAATCTCATAGCCGATGTCCTCCTTGAGGAAAAAGATCTGGGACGGATAGGTGGCCGGATAGTGGGCCATGGGCTCCACCTTGTCAATGAACTGCAAAAGCACCCACACCGCGAGGATCATGCGCGGGTCCGGCTGACACATGGGGTCAACTCCCAGATAGTACCCGCCGGAAATGTCATAGAGCAACACGTCACGCTTCAGCCCCCGGATGATCTTCTCCGCCGTCTGGGGCGGCTTATCCTTCAGCATGCGGATTACCTGCGTCTTAGTAAGCGCTCCATACTCCGCCAGCCAATGGATAATGAATTGTTCCTCCTGCAGCAGCATGGGCCGGTCACCTCTCTTCCTCTGTGCGCATATTCAGCAGGAATGCGTATTTCGTTTCTTATGCGTGTTCCCTCACGGTATAAAGCCAAGGCCTGCGGGAGATGCTCCAGCAGCAGTCCTACAAATTTGGCGTCCAGTTTCACGCCGGCGAGGCTGGATAGATGACCACAGGTGCGCCGGACGCTCCACGGCCGCTTATAGGGACGGGGCGAGAGCAGGGCGTCAAAGACATCGGCTACCGCAACCAGTTTCGCATGGGGGTGGATCTCACCTTCACGCAGGCCCAGATAACCGCTGCCGTCAAGACGCTCATGGTGCTGGAGCGCCACGGCGGAAGCGGTTCGCATGACGCCGTGGGTATGGATCAGGATATGGGCGCCGATGGCAGTGTGCATGCGCATGATCGCGCACTCCTCAGCGGTCAGCGGGCCTGGCTTGCAAAGGATGGAGACAGGGATGGCTGTCTTGCCGATGTCGTGGACAAGGGCGGATTGAGTGACCGTCCTCACCTCGGAGTCCGGAAAACCGGCCAGTTTGGCCAGCAGTTCTGAAAGTGCTGCCGTCTGACGGCAGTGTGCCTGTTCTGCGGGAGGCAGAGGTCCGGGGAGATTCATAAAGCTGCCCTCCTTACTTAAAAAAATTGTGAAGTCATGGTGTGCTTATTCCTATGGAGCCGGATTGCTGGGCGGAGGAGCATTATCTGCTTTGTCCACCTCACCGTCCGGCACAGCGGCTGCATCGGCGGTATTTGCCACGGCCTTCAACTCGTTGAGCATGGCCTCCAGTTCAGCACGATCAGTCGTGATCATCTGCTGCTCTTCACGGGAGGCCTTGATGATGACCGGCACTTTATTGCTGTTGCTGGAGATCAGCGCCTCGCCGCGCTCGAACTGGGTGATACTGCGGATCTCAGTCCGGGTGAGTTTCAGGACATCCTTGACATACTCAGCCTCGTCCGGCTCCAGGTTCAGGATAATCTTTGTCTTAGAGTTATTGAGAATGGATCTTCCGTAGCGGCCATCCTCCAGCCCGAAGAAATCAGAAAGATCCTGTGTGGCCGCAACGGCACCACCGCCATAACCGCGGATGATCTTAAAAATTTCCAGGCAAAACTCAGCCGCCTGCTTATTTGCCGAGCCACCGATAAGTTTCCAGATCTCGTCGATAAATACCATCTTCTTCTTGGTACGGTCAGCCTTCACCTGATCCCATACATAGTCCAGCGCAATCATCATGCCCACGGGGAGCATCTTGCCCTTCAATTCGGAAATATCCAGGACAACATAGCGATTCCGCAAGTCGATGTTCGACTGACGATTAAAACTCTGGGCGCTGCCGGTGACGAAACGGCTGACGATTGTGGCCAGGCGGGTGGTCAGTGGACTCTCCTTGAGCACTTCATAGAGGTCACCCAGGATGGGCATGGTCTTGACTTTCCCGCTGCCAGAGTCCTCATAGATTGAGCTGTTATCATGGGTGATACCGAATTTTGCATAGGTCTTGACCAGAGCCTCGTCCAGCATCTGCTCCTCTTCATTAGACATATCCGGAATCAGGAGGGAGAAGAAGATCATCAACTGCTGAATCTTTTTCGCCAGCATAGAGTCGATGTCGCTATAATCCAGCTCGTCGATCAGTTCCATCTCCGGTGTGAGGGTGGGCCGGATCTCCATGACATTGATGCAGGCGCTGGAGCCGGGGGCCAGTTTGATGTAGGTACCACCGATCTTGTGGCAGGCCCGCTTGAACTCATGGCCTTTAAGCGGCGCCAGGATATAGCACTGAACGCCGCGCATTCTTAATCTTAACGACATCAATTGCATAGTAAAGGTCTTGCCAGCGCCTGAAGTGCCGCAAATGGTGAAGTTAGCGTTTTTATTGACTTTAGTATTGAATGGGTCCACGATGCACAGTGAGTTGTTGTGCCGGTTGAGGCCCAGCAGGATGCCGTTGTCATCCGAGAGTTCAAAACTCGTGAACATATAGGTGGATGCCGCCCCTGATGTGAGCACGTTGCGCTTAGACTTGCGCTCCAGACTGGGGTCAAGGTGGAGAAACGGCATGGTGGAGCGCAGCGCCGCCTCCTGCTGGAACAGACAGTCCCCTACCTGGATGTCCATGGACTTCATAAGGTCGGTCATCTGCTGTTTTCGCCACTGGAGTTCATCAAGGGTAGGTGCGGATACCGTAATGAGTACGGTCATGTAAAACAGGTCCTCATTTCGGCTGGACAGCCCCTGCTTGATGTAGTAGCCAGCCTGGATCGAGCCGGCCAGTTCCTCATAGTCCGTGGATGTGTCCTGCAATTCCCGCAACTTGGTGCGGTTGAGCCGGATGCGCTGTGCCACCCGGTCGATGGTCTTGCCGCGGATCTCCCGGCGCAGGTGCAGATCCACATCGACGCCCTCGCCAGCATTGATCAGAGAAGACATCCAACCGCCCCGTACCTGCTGAGGGAACCCGCTCTTGCGGATGTAGAGATAAGTGTAGTACATACCGTCCATGACGATATAGCCCGGATGGCTCAAATCGAGGCCACGGGGCGCTACGAAGTTGACTGCACGGATCTTTGGGACTGGATCGACTCCCACCACTCGTTTCTTGGCCGTCATGGCATCCACCACCACACGGTTAAGCCGACCCTGGAAGGGGTCGTCCACGCAGGAACGGCGGTTGAAGTACATGTAGAGGATCTCCGCCACAAAGGCATCTTCATCCTTGGGCTGCACAATGCTGTTGCCGCACTGGGCAAAGTAAGTCCTGGCGTTCTGCGTCACCGTCTGAAGGGCTGCGTAGACCTCCCCGTAGTCGGTGTCCGACTGACGGCGCACTGCCTCATACTGGAAAATCAGGAAGAACCGGCGGGTCAGGGCCTCCCGGCTTCCCTCCTCCTGGATAAAGCGGATGGTGCCCTCGCCCAGTTCCCGGCAGGCGGGCACATCGTCCTTCTCAATGTCCGCCTCCAAACCGGCCACATACCTGTCTGAATCGGCCTTGCGGGTAACGGACTTGAATTGCAGGCGCATGGGCGAGATTTTAAGCCAGCTGGCAAAAGTGGAAATGATGCCCCACTGCTCCTCATTGGAGCGGAGCAGGAAATTGATGGGCTCGATCTCAAGGATCTTCAGATAGCGTCCATCTGTGGTTTCAATGATACCGTTTCGAATTTCTTTGAGCGGAATGTAGTCCTGGACGAACTCCAGATGCTCGCCCTGATTTCCCCTGCCGGGCGGGGCCTTTCGACGGCGGGTGTTTCTTATGCGTGTTTGTTGTGCCATAACGATACCCTATCCTCCTGTAATGGAGCTGGCGACGCCGCATCCAGAACAGAACGATGTGCGTGGCAAATTGGAGGAGGGAATCTCCCCCTATTCCCATAAGCGCGAATACCCCCAGCGGCAGCAGCGTCATGGTCATAACCACGACCTTTGCGGTGACCGGCAGGTGCATCCACATCAGTTCCGGGTAGCCCACAAGCAAGAGCAGAAACACAGCCTCTATCGTGTTGCGGGTCTCCAGCATGCCGCCCAACAGCTTCCCGGAATCGGTGTAGTTGGGCGGAATTGTATAGACATTGCTGAACTCTCGGTCATCCACTGGTGCCGGCCTCCTCCACATCAAGAGCTGCTGGGACAAGATCGCCCTCCAGGTCAACATCATTCCTGCGGCGGTACTGGGTCACATAGTCGGGTGAATTGAGCACCACGCCTGTTCCGCTTGCGCAGTGAACCCAGAGCATATTGCCGTCAGCATCCTCACCCGCATAGAGCAGCACATGATTGACCGGCACTGTACCGGGCACTGCCATGAAACCCAGATCTCCGGGCAGCAATTCCTCTTTTGTGATAGCGTGTGTGGCGTCCCACTGGTTCCATGTGCCGTCATACAATGTCACGCCAAGAGCCGTCTGATACACCCATTCCGTGAACCCGGAGCAATCCAGCCCATAGGGACGGATGGTTCCGGTACTGCTGGATCCGGCCGCCGTCACCAGCTTTGGAGTATTCCACTCGCTGTTCCATCCCGGAGGACTCTTCCCTCCCCAAAAGTACGGCACACGTCCCACCAGGGACAGGGCGCAGCGCATCAGCTCCTTACGCTTGCCGCTGCAGTCCAGGCTGGCCAGGAAGAGATTCAGTTCTGCATCACTGATGGGCGGGACACTGCCGTCGCTGGAGGTGCCGTACATAGTCATCTTCAGGGCATTGGACATATTGAGGATGGCCTCACCGTAGGTGATATTGAACTGGTCATATGTGGCGTCCACATCTACTCCGAAGGCATCCAGAATCACGGACTGATCAAAGGGGTGGATGGTACAGATGACATATTCCACTGTCTCCATCTCTGGCTCCTCCGTGTCTGACTCACTGCTGTCCCCTGTCCCGTCTGAAGTTTCCCCGCTGTCCACCGGGACCTGCGCCTCCTTCACCTCATAGGTTACGGTATACATTTGATCGGCCACCGCATTGAGTTTGCTCTGCAAATCTGCCTTTGTGGTGCCCCGCTGGCCCATGGATGCGGAATAAGCCGCCAAGGCGTAGCAGGTATCGTAGTCCGCAGATACGAGGGCGTTGTTGACAAGGGCCTGCATGGACAACTCATAGTCGTAGCCGCCGTCCGCTATGATTTGATCCACCTTGGCCAGGGCGGCATCATAACCGGCCTGGATACAGTCTGACACCACAGCGGACAGGTCATCGAAATTGGCGGATACCTCCGTCGGCCCGTTGGGGTCGACTGTGGATGGATCTGTACGGAAGATATTGTTGAACACGATGGATGGCAAGGAAACCACCGCGATGATAATGAAGAGAAGGAACAGGCAGATGAAAACGAGGATCTTGAACAGGGTGTGCCGGAGCGACCAGGCGGCGGACAGAACGGCGCCCCAAGGGCCGCCGACTGCGGTGCCCGCCGCAATTCCTGACACCGCTTTTCCGGCCTCTGCCCCCGCCTTGACTGTCGCCGCAGCCGCATTAGCCGCAGCCTCTCCCGCAGCAGAGCCAGCGGCTCCTGTGCCGCCTGCAGCTGCGCCAAACTGCTTTGCTGCATCCGCTGCTTGCTTCATTCCTTGTAAATAGTTGTCCTGCCCATCGCCAAATCGCTGTTCTTCAGACAAGGGGATCACCTCGCTTATGATAAAAGGGCAGGCAGACGCGTCCGAAGCTGGATGCGTCTGCCTGCAAATTAGGGTTTCTTCCGATTGGGCGGCTTTCGCTCATTGACAGGCCGCTTCTGAGGCTGTGTGTATCGGGACGGTGTTGATTTATAGCGCATGGTCTCCACTGTCGTCGTCTGCAGCTTGTCGCCGTCATAGACCGGCTTTCCGTCCTCATAGACGGGCCGGCGCTCCACGGCGGGAGTGCCGGGAATGGCATACCACTGGCTGCCGCCGCTGTCTTCAAACACATGGTAG
>ERZ1090862.1386-NODE-1388-length-10652-cov-6.439558_pt1 | contig 10652 bp, 9 predicted proteins | sample MGYA00478481_ERZ1090862 | MGnify/ENA primary metagenome ERZ1090862 (study PRJEB33644, sample SAMEA5815745) | chicken gut metagenome | biome: Chicken; feature: Gastrointestinal Tract; material: Caecum | place: Ireland | collected 2019-01-01 | study: A study of the... | reverse complement strand
CGAGATGTCTTAGGGTCTCGTGGGCTCGGAGATGTGTATAAGAGACAGAAAGTAATGAGAACTAATCTTCCGAATATCATCTGGGTGAATCCGCAGGAAAAAAAATTTTTTTTAAAAAGGAATTCGTCATTTAAAATGATCTATCCTGACTTTTGCCTCTATAATAATCATCAAAATAATCAACAGCAGGAAAGGCATCTGGAAATGATACTTGACGCAAAGTATAAGAATTCATGGGAGTCTATAGCCGAATATAATGAAGATGTAAATAAGTGGCCCAGAGAAGACTGCTTTCAATTAGTATCATATATGCATATTTTTGCATGTCATAAAGGAGGAATTATATGCCCTGTCAAACAGAAAAAGAATACCTTACAGAATTTTATAGAGGCAAGCATATGTTCCAAAGGTAATAAAGATGAAAAATTCCTAGTATTCCCATTAAAGATTCCGTCAAATAGGGAAAATATTGGTAGTTTTATTAGCGACATTAAAAAAAATGAAAAGGAGTTTTGCAAGACTATAGAGGAAAGTCTGCAAATATAAGTGACTGGCGGGTCTGGCCGGGGCAATCCCCCCGCCATCTTTACCTTATAGCTCTTCAATGCTAAGTGACTTTTCTGAAATAATTATAACAAAAAGTCACTTAGCCTTTTCACAATTTCTCAACAGCCTCCCGTACCGCCTCATCCTCACACTGTTCAAGAATATAGCTTCTGCTGTATCGCATATATCTGTACAGACTGCTCCGCTGTTCACATTTAAGATAAAGATACCACTCCGGCAATACGATCCTGTTTCCTTTTTCCCGATTGCATTTTTCACATATGCCAACCAGGTTTCCCGGTTTGTCCACATTCATTCTTGAGCATTTGGGGATAAAATGATCTTTTGTCAATTTGACATATCTTCCGCACCTGGCGCAGCGCGCTTTTCCGCTGCTGTCTCTTGCTATGATCATGCTTTTTTCCCGTCCATTATCCGTTTTTCTTTTCTACTCTTCCTCACCTCTTCCGGCAAGATATTCTCTGATTGTCTCCGCCATTTTTTTATTTCCTGCTTCTTGTGCGAGTTCGATCCACTCCTGCAGCAAACCGATATAATATTCTTCTGCCCCTCCTGCTGTCTCGATCTTATTTTCAAGATCACACATAACAGGGGTTCCCCAACGGTCAGTCATATCCTCGAAAAGATTCTGATCATGAATGTCAGCATCCAGCCTTTTCAGATTTTTAAGAAGTTGCTCTCCACAGTCTTCCGGAATCTTCTGTTCGTCTTCCGGAATCTTCTGCTCATCTCCCGATCCCGTCTGTACCATGACATCAGTCTCTCTTATAAGTGCCTCTGTTTCCTCTTTCATATTCTTTCCACGTCTGACCGCGGGATAGATGATCTCTCCGTTTTTCTTTATGATAGGCATATTAATTTTCCTCCTTTATCTCATTGTCTTTTGGATCCGTGTTATCTTGTCCTCCGTTTATTTCCCGGTATGCCCGGATCAGGAACAGCAATGTCTTTTCTCCGCACAGCTTTTGATCAGCGGCGGCTTCATAGAGCGGGAGCACATTCACGAAAGTTATATAGCCCCATTTTATAGCTTCTTTCAGGATATCAGGACGGTTTCCCCGGATCAGGTTCAGATTGAACCAATCCGGGCATGGCCTTATCTCAGACGGTCTTACACATCGGAGCAGTACCGGTATTCTGTTGATCGGAAGTCCTCCCAGGATCACATTCTGCCACTTATACAGATTTATTGACAGGAACTGTTCCTGTGTATCTTTTTCCAGCAGTTCCAGAACAAATGTCATTGTCACACACCGCATCTCCAGAAGTTCTGTGCAGTCTTCATATGATCCGGAATCCAGATCCTGGAAGAGCCTGCATAATTTTTTTACGGTCTTTTCTGACTTTTTCAAATCTACTCTCAACTCGCTGAGGACATTCAGGATATCTTTCCGCACCAGACTCCCCGCCGCCTCATTTCCTGCACAGGAGAGCCACATCTCATAAAAAGGTACTATACTTTTTTCCAGCATGTTTATATAGTGATCGACAAAATACCAATATGAATCTTCAGTAATTTCAAATCTTATTTTATCTTTCTGCTCCACAGCATCAAAAAGAAGACGGAAAATATCGACGCTCTTTCCTTCCGCAGCTTTCACAAGGAACTCGTTCATATACCCGGAAATTTTTCTCTGCGCAACATCGATTTTATTATTCACCTCATAAATCTCGGCTTTTAAAAAGGAGACTTCATTTTTCAGCAGATCCATAAACTCTTCCCGGCTGTAGTCGCCGTATCCGATTGGATTTTCTACCATTAACAAGATCTCTCTGTACTTTTTTCTGACCCTGTCCTCTCTTGACCCCGGTATTATAAGAGCCATTACAACTTTCTCCTTTCATTTCCACTGGTGTCTTCACTTCTGGTTTTCAGAGATATCTTGATCAGGGTATGAAGGATCTGCTCATTTATTTTAGGCTGATTCACGGCAAAATCATATAGCTCCAGAATATTTTCCGACCCGATAAACCCTTCTTTCACCGCCGTTCTGATCAGACTGACACTGTTTTTCTCGATCAACAGCTCATTAAATCTGTCTGCTTTCGGCATCAGGCATTCGGGCTTAAAGTATTTCATGATCCGGGTGTAACACTTTACCGTTGCGTCATCAAACGTTGTCTGCCAGTTTGCATGATACAGATCGATATAACCTATTTTCACTTCTATTCCGCAGTTTTCAAACACCTCTGCCAGTGTGTCGGCGTCCCACAGAAACTTCGGATAAAACATATCATCGTCAGGATATCTCAAATAATTTTCCAGTTCTCCTGTATCCGCCATCAAAAAAATTTTGATCATATCCTGGAACTGTATCTGTTTCTTTTCCTGTGTTTCATCTGTCTGAACAGATACCAGATATTGATTTTTTAAAAACCACTGAATGACATTTCGCCGGATCCTTTGTTTCACCTCTGAGGCCGGAAGCATCTCAAGGAGCATTCGGTAGTAATCTGACATCCCAGAACTGCCTGACTCTGTCAGAACATGCAGATATCCCTTCTCCTGCCATTCTCTTTCTTCATCCAGAGCCTGACATACGATCGAAGCAGTCTCTTCTGTGTCATGGATATGTTCTGCAAGATACTTTTTGGTAAGTAATATGTTTTTTCCCCGGTATATTGTTCTGAAACTGATTTTCTCCACAACTTCAGGGAAAGTTTCCATGAGATATTCTGTCAGGTCCGGATCCGTCTTGACAACAGCCTGATCCAGGCATCTGTTCCAGGTCATCTCAGGAAATTTTTCACTGATATATTTGATCATCTTTCTGTCACCTGAGATAACAGCAGCCGTAAAGGGATCGTGGACTGTATATTTTTTTCTTCTGTTGTGGATCTCATCCTGAATTTCAACAAGAAAACCGCCTTCCAGCCGTTCCTCCGTTTCATAGTATCTGTTATCACCTTCCCCGTGAGCATGGCATATCTGCATATACCTCGAATATAAGTTTTTTCTGCTGAAGCGCTGCGGATCAAAGGTACCGAAATCCATGTCTTCTCCTCTCTGCCATTCCATCCTGTATACAAGTCCTGCTCTTCCTTCTTTCCTGCCAAGGAGATAATCTGTCACCTGGATATTTCCTGTAAGTATGGCGACATATATATCCGGGGCATACGTATCTATTATTTTACCGTCCAATTTTATCATCCTGCTGCGAAGGCCATGTGAGAGTATTTTCAGTCTTGCATCGAGTTTATCCAGATACCAGGGCTGATCGGCTATAAAGACTCTGTTTTTTATGATCGGATCCAGATACTGATATATTTTTTTCATGTATGCTGAAATCTCAAGATGTACAGAGGGCATTGTGATACCTTCCTGGTCCTCCGGCACCCAGCTATAGAGGATTGTCTCAAAAGCAACCTTGTTATCATTCACTGAAGCAGAACAGAGCAGAAGTTTGTACAAGATATCCTTTGTGTCCGGGCTGATCTCACTATTCTGAAAGTCCTGTACTTTTTTCCAGAGGATGTCGAAATACTCTTCCCCGTTATCCGGCTTCCTCTCTGTTATGATCTGCGCCAGTTCATAAGCCGTTTTATGGGCCTGGACTGCTTCTCTCTCTCTTTCTTCTATTCCTTTTATTTTTACATTTTTCGGTAATTTAAGCGGCATCTTTATCTTCTCCTTCCTACTCACAGGGCAGTTCAAAATCCTCAGGGAATTCCGGAGGGCTGAATATATCCTGGAAAACATAGAGCATTTCTCTCAGGGCCTTATTCCAGCCGTAATCATATAAATATGACGGATTCAGATTTTCCATCTTCTCCCAATGACTTTCTTTTCTTTTACGGATCATTTCCAGGATCTCCCGGTCATCACATTCACATACTGTCTTTCTGAGTTTTCTCTGCCTGAGATCCAGTTTCATCCCTTTTTTCAGCAGCAGGCGGATCGTATCCGGTCTTCTTCCCAGGATAGCCGCCTCCATTGTAGTATAATAGGCCGGTCCTCCATTTTCAGGCAGATATTGTCTTAGCACTATGTCAAACAGCCGTTCGTTTTTCCCCGGCATCTGACGATGTATATACATGGGATAGGCCAGTTCCCGGCATATCTGTGGGCTGACTCCCTGCACCGGCATGCCTTCCCTGATCAATTCCTCCAGCTTTTCATTCTGACCTGTCAACGCAAAGTATACAGGTTCTGTAAGGCGATAAAGCAGCCTGCAATCTCCTGTCTCCATCTCTCCCTCTCTCATTTTAAGATACCTGCTGATATCCGGTTCTTCTTTAATTATCATATCCTGACTCCTTTCCTGTTCCCTGCTCCGATATTCTGAATCCAATCTTATATACCGACCGTCTTCCCGGCAGGATATCCCGCGCGGCCTGCTCCATTTCACTTCTCCTGATCATAAAATCCGGTTCGTTACCATTCTGCCTTTTTTCGTTCAGAGCACGCACACAGTAATTTGAAAAAGATGATTTCAGAAATCTCCTGGCTTCTCTCGCGTTTCCAAAACTCTCCCCCTGGAGCTGCCGCATTTTCCCGAAAAATGATCTGATAAATTCTTCATTTCCCTCTTCTATGGTGCATCCCTCCGTTTCCGCCATCAAATGGAGAATCTGCAGGAGTTCTTCATCTGTATAGGAAGGGAAACGTATCACCCTTGAAATACGGCTTTTAAGTCCCGGATCCTGATTCAAGAATGCTTCCATTTTATCCGGATATGTGGCAAAGATTACTGTGGTCTGCGGACGCTGCTCCATAAACCGTACAAATTCAGTGACCGCCTCTCTTGTATAATCGTCGGTTCCGGTCATTCCTCCCGCTTCGTCCACAAACAGGACGCCTCCGTCCGCCTTGTCAAAGAGCTTTCTGATCTTCGGCGCCGTATGCCCCAGATACTGGCCGACGATATCCGCCCTTGAAGCGCAGACAAATGCTCCGCTTGTTGCCCGGGCTTTGGAGAGGATTTCCGCGTACAAAGCTGCCACTACAGATTTTCCTGTTCCAGGCGGACCTGCAAAGGCCAAATTGTATCCGGACAGCTTCAGATCCATACCTGTTCTGTTTCCCTGAATGATCCGTTCTGCACAGACCTTTTCAATCTGTCTTTTCACCTCTTTTAAGCCGATCATTCTTTTCAGCCGTTCTTCCGGCTCTTCCTGTTCTCTGATCCGGGGCAGGGTGAAGTCTTCCACAGAAAGGATATGCGACTGTCTTATTTCCGCATTTGTCATTGCCTGATCAACAAACCGGAAGATATCATTTATCTCAAAATACTGGTTCCTGTACCGCATAAGCCGCCCGGTAAGTTCCTGTAAATCCAGATTTTCCTCCTGCCCGTATCCGCGGAGAGAAAGATATTCCTTCAGCAGTTCTTCATAATACGACGGCTCCGGCCTGGGTACGCGGATGATCCGATACCCCTGTTCAAACATAAGCTGCTCCAGCTCGAATCTGTACATTGAAATATTTTTCACCCACAGAATGATCATCCTTGAGGACATAAAAGCAAGCTTCTCCGACAGTTTCTCGTTGAACTCGTCTCCACAGTCTATAAAAAGGAAATCGGGATCTGCCCCGTTGTCCTCATCCCGGCCGTTTTCCGATGTGATAAAGGATATCGCCGCCGCCATCTCATCCCCCGGGTCTTTTATCATCTCCTCCTGTCTGCGTATCACGCAGTCGTACATGGAATCATCCTGCTCCGAACTGTCCCACAGTATGTCATCCCAGTCCTGCCCTTCTCCCTGTAAGGAAGTTTCATCACAGGCAGCTAAAAGGCTTAACAGAGCAGCCGCAGCCTGAAGCGCAAGATCGCGCTCAGGTGTATATAAGATGTATCGTCTTCTGACCCCGCTTTGTAAAGGCAGGTGAAACACACGAACAGTATCCGAAAGATGGGCGGACCGGGCGATCACATCAGGATCCGTCCGTTCAAATTTCAGAATGCGGGTTCCATTCTCTTCCTGTATCACTGCCGGCTGGATCAGTGATTTGATCGTATCCATATCCATGGTCATTCCCCTCTCTTCATCTGTCTGCTTATCTGGTTCTTAAGTCCTCTCCTGTTGAGCCCTGTTCCGTTTACCTCTTTGTAGAGCCGATCATAGATTTGGTTTTCTCTGAGAGCAAGAAGATACCCCGTATTGGGGTTGCAGCAGATACTTGACAGAAAATATTCCATCTCCGCACCTTTCCCGACTCCTTCTTCGATACATTTCAGGCAGCTTTCCAGACGGTGGTGCCACTGATCCAGCTGTCTGTTCAGGTATCCGGTATCTGTCCCGCTCTGTTCTCCCGACCGAAGTTTCCTGAACTGCTCTGACAGAATGATTCCGTCATCACCCAGGCGTTTCAGGATAATGCACATGACTGCCCACCTGGACTGAAAGTCAAAACGCTTCAAAAGCTCAGAGGCCGGTCTGAAATCTCCTTCACTCAGCAGTCTGTCTATCTCTCCGTTTTTAAGGAGAACTTTGTACAGCTCATAGTAGCTGTAAAATGTTCCGGCAGTTTCTTCATCTTGTATAAACTGTGTGATCAGAGGCATATCTACCTTATAGCCAAACTTCTCATATCCTTTCAGCGTATTTGAAAGATCTTCCCATCCTCTGGGTGTTACGATACTCAGATCTTTTCCCTTCTTTTTGAACACATATATGCTTTTCCGGTTGTTTCGGATAAAACTGACGACCGTGGGATGCATCCCTTTCTTTTCAGCATACTGGATCCATGTATTCGCATCAGGCTCCACAGAAATGACCCGGATCCTGTCAAGTGTAACCGCGTCAAATCTCCTGGCAGATCTGTTATACTCCACCGGATTTCCTGCAGATACGATCACCCATCCCTGGGGGATCCTGTGTGTGCCAAATGTTTTATTCTGGAGAAACTGGAGCATGACCGCCAGCATCGTCTCCGAGACACAGTTCACCTCGTCCACAAAGAGGATACCTTCTTTCTGCCCATGAGAAATACACTGATATACAGCGTCTACGATCTCCGGCACTGTATACCTGGTAGATTCATAGGAATTTCCAGAGTATTTTTCATTTACGATAGCCGGAAGTCCGACTGCGCTCTGCCTGGTGTGATGAGTCAGGCTATAGCTGACAAATCCGATCCCGCATTCTTTCGCCGCCTGTTCCACGATCTCTGTTTTGCCGATCCCCGCCGGACCTAAAAGGAAAAGCGGTCTCTGTTTATTTTGCGGCATCAGATAATTTCCCTTTTCATCTTTGGCGAGATAGATCCTCACACTTTCTTTTATGGTTTTCTTTACATCGCTGATATTTGTCCTGTATTCCATTACTTTTCCTCCTGCTCTGATTCGCTTTCATCTATCATCTTCAGTTCTTCTTCCGTAAGCTCATATTTCATTACCCATTCCGGTATCCACTCTTCACCGGCAGTCGGATATTCTCCTGCCGGAAGGATAAACACGGTCTTATAGTCCGGTCTCGTGTCGGGGAAATCTCCAAAACCATCGGAAAGATAGATCAGAGCGGCGGGTTTGTCCATCTCGTCTGCTTCTCTCTTTTCCCGGATAAACTCAAAGACAGGCCTGAAATCCGTTCCTCCCCATCCATACATCTTCTGTGTTTCAAACTGTTCTGTCTCATCTGCCTGTTCCAGCATTTTTACGTCGCTGATCTCCGTATCACATTGGACGACCCATACTGTTCCTTTCCAGTTTCCTGTTTCATTTAAGAGGTGCATCGTCATTCCAAGAAAAGACGCTGCATAATCCTGACATGAACCAGAGGTGTCGATGGCGATAACCAGATCTCTGACCGCCAGCTGCTCCGAGCACTCACTGGGCTCTATAAATGGCCGGTTTCCGTATAATCTGATCCCGGCTGAGTACCATATAGGGTCGAACTCCCAGTTCGAATCTGACACTTCCGTGATCCTGCATATCTCTTTTATGATCTGTTCATAACTCAGGTTCTCTCCGCCGGATGCGCTGACTTCCCGCTCCCATCCGCCGCTTTGGGTTCCCCACTTTCTTCTGTATCCGTTTCCTGAAATCTTTGCCATCTGGGAAAGATGACCGAGCATATATTCCCAGTCTTTTCCCGCCGCTTCAACACCGCTGCCTTCCAGCTCCATCTGCTTTATAAGAGAGTTCTTTTTAAACCAGTTGTCATGACTGTCAGATTTCAGCACTTTGCCAAGCTGTATCATATCAAGAGACCTTTCTCTGTCCTTTTGACACCACCACAGGAATTGAAAGAACGACCTGTTTTTCGCTTCTTTTTTCACAGAGGAAAACAAATTCGTATAATCCCGTGGAATGGCGAGATTCTTCCCCGTCAGTTTTTTTAACAGGAGAGCTGCATAAAGATCGGCACAACTGTCAAAAAGCGCTCTGTCTGTCTCATCCTTCTTTTTCATATGTCCTGCCAGACAATGAATGACGATATGGAGATATCTGTTCTTTAACGCACGGTATTCCTTCTGTTTTCCCATAAAATCCCTGAGGATATATTCCGTGTTGTAAAACAGATACTTTGAATCTGTGCTCATATACTTTTCTCCAGGATCAGGGATCAGGGTCAAATAATAAAACGCCGGAGTCAGATAACGGTATTCCTGTGCCAGATCTTTTTGAATGAAGCGGATTGCTTTCTCCGCCATCAGATCCCGGTCTGACTTTTTCAATACAACCACCTCCACAAAACAACTTTAAGAAATTGGAAAAATTTTTTCTCCGCACTTCGTGGCTACTTTAACATAGATCGATTCGACATAAAATGTAGATGTAGAAAAAACTTGAGTCCGGAATAAACTTTTTTATCAGGTAAAGGAATTTTATTGCCAGGATAGAAAATGAGATAGCTATCTTTGAAAATGTCAAGGGAATTATAGAAAAAAATTTACCAGATATTAATGAAATATCTATGACACTGTCTTTAATAACAGACTGATCACAAAATACTGTTATACTTTTTCAGGTAGATATCTCTGGTCCGACTGGTAAACTCCTGAAAATCAATCCAGCACCATATAGATTCTATAAAAAACCTGCGATAGTTTTTTCTTCTGTATTTTCCGCTCTTGTATTCTAATGCATGTTACATAGTTCTTCTTTCGTATCTCCTCTCTTTTCTCTTTACAGTACCAGAATACAGTTTTTTATTTCGTTTTGCCTGATTATTGTTTCATTATTGTTAAAATGCGGAGAAGCTATATACTCCTCTGCATATGATATATCAATAGCCGACTTACTCATTCACTGCTCACCGACATCTCCCACAGGGGCGCACTCTCCATGTGACTCTTCCCAGAGACGTTCTGCCACAACTTCCCATTTTTCAGCAGTCTCCACACATTTGTCGGAAAATTCTTTTGCGCTCTCCAGATTATGATAGTTCGTACTCCTGGCATAGCTCTTCTCCACGATCTCTGTCAGACTTCCCGGATTGTCCAGAACCGGACACGGACGGAGAAGATTATCGTTCCACAGCTGGTTATCATGGTATCCTATGAACAGCGGCGACCGACATGCCTCCAGCAGGCTCTTCTCCCGGATGTTTGAGTCGGAATAATGGATAAACGCACAGGGCTCGATATCTCCGTTTGCGTTGATATGGCAGTAGTAACGTCCCCCGGCAACGCATCCGCCTACATATTCTCCGTCATTCCAGAAGTCCACTGTAAAGATTGGCTTGGTCTTACGGTACTCCCGGATCTTGCAGTACATCATCTTCCGCTGTTCCACCGTCGCCATCAGCTCTTTCACAGCGCCTTTTTCCACCGGCATGTAGGTGAAGAACTATGCGAATTTTGCACCCATATCGATCATCTGGTCAAAATATTCCTCGATACTGATGGCAGGCATAAAGTTCTGCACCCGGAGCATCTCGTCGGCAAACTCCTCGTCGATCAGCGTTCCGTCTGTAAATGTGGAGAACAGATAGATATATGTTCCAAGCTCCACGCCCTAAGTCACGATATCGTCCATCTCCTCATAGGTCAGATTCATATGGCTGCCGCACTCTGCAGCCCAGCAGCCGGTACATTTCAGGTTATATGCGCTGGTCAGATCCAGAAGGATTGCTCAGGGTACCTCCGTTTTTCTGTTCAGGATAAAGATAAGTTCTTTTTGTTTGTATTGTATTTTTAT
>ERZ1090862.1384-NODE-1386-length-10657-cov-4.611205_pt1 | contig 10657 bp, 10 predicted proteins | sample MGYA00478481_ERZ1090862 | MGnify/ENA primary metagenome ERZ1090862 (study PRJEB33644, sample SAMEA5815745) | chicken gut metagenome | biome: Chicken; feature: Gastrointestinal Tract; material: Caecum | place: Ireland | collected 2019-01-01 | study: A study of... | reverse complement strand
CATCTTACCATTGCATCCATGCAGCATAAATCTTACCATTATCTTTATCCTCCCGTGTCTGTTTATTATATACTGGCACAAAAAAACCTGCTGTCAGGTGATCTTGTCTGTCATCGCATATAAATAAGGATATCATATCTGAGAGTTAATCTCAATATATGATATCCTTTTAACAATCAACACTGCTCTCCTGTACTACTCTTCTATGCACTCCAGTTTGCTCACGGAAACTTCATATGCTGTGCGCGTCTCAGCCTCTGTCTCTGAAAGTTTCTTTACATATTCCCGGCTCTGGATACGGCCGAGGATCCTTACATGCTCCCCCACCTCAAAGCCCGACGCATACCTCGCATTTCTTCCCCAGCAGATACACGGGATGTAATCCGATTTTCCATAAGGTCTGTTTACCGCCAGCAGCAGGTCTGCGATCTCCCTGCCAAGCGGCGTCTTGCGGTACACCGGCCGCTTGCACATGTATCCTTAGAGCAGGATGTGATTCGTCCTCGCTCCGTCCGGCTCTTCTTCCACGAACTCGATCTCCCGCGCAAATACCGAGAGAACGAGCCGGTTGCGCTGTTCTTCATGACGCTTATAGGAACGGAACTGCCCTGTCACCATGATGCAGCGGTTCCGGTAATCCTGCGATACGTCGACCAGCCGCTCCGACACCATGACCGGGATCTTGTCATTCGAGCTGCTCAGTCTCCTGACAAGGATATCCACCATGTAAAATCCCTCTCCGAACACCTCGTGGCTGTATGTAAACTCTGACACCACTGTTCCTATGACTGTTACCTGATTGTTCTCAATGATCTTATCTGACATAATCTGTAGTTCTCCCTTCCTCTTTTCGGTATTTTTGAGTCACTACTAAATGTATGAGACAAGACTTCCCTTTAGAACTTTTCTTTCCGGGAATCGTTCGACCTGTTATGGCAGAATCCGCGGCGCAGAATCCCCAGGCTGCATCCGAACAGAATCCAGAATCCGGGAGAGGCGGCCACACTGCTGTTGTTGACGATTCCGACAATCTGGTACGCAAGCACTCCGAAAAACAGCGCCATTCCCATCCCGGACACAGGCTCGGGGCAATTTCCCGCAGCCGGGTGCTTCCAGTAAGCGCGGACCCCTCTTGCCAGATGAAGCGCAAACAGCAGGAGCAGACACAGAAGCGCCGGAATTCCTCCGTTTACTGCAGTCTGCAGATACCAGCTGTGGGCAATTTCGATGCAATAATCCGCGCTTCCATGAACATTAAGCATGCCGGCCACCTCGGACTGCGGATAGACAAAGGGGAATGTTCCCACACCTTTTCCGAGAAAAATGCACTCTTTCAGTACGGGAATGGATGAGACCCAGATATATCCTCTTCCCGTAAACAGGGGATAGAGGAACTCCAGTCCGCGGACCTGCGGCTGGGGAATACTCTCCTGAAGGCTCCCGTTAAAATCAATATAATACAGGGCTCCGTCATAACAGTAGAATTCTACCGGATCCTGATATCCAAGATCAAGACTGAGTGTTCTTCCCAGAACCGTGACCGAGACATTACTGTATTCTCCGCTCAGGCGCGCGCTTTCCGGATACTGTTCAAGAGGAATCTCTGAGCCGTTTCCGTCTGTAAACCGGATATCCGACAAAGACATCTCCTCCCCGTCACCGACAGCTTTCGCCTTCAGACTCCTGTCACCGGATTCAATGGTCAGTATCCCTCCTTCCAGTGAAATTCGGTCCACCCTGAAAACATCATCCTCCTGAGTATACTGACTGTTCACAACAGAACGGGCCATCCGCTCCGTTCCCCCTTCTCCGTCCATGATCTGTGTATTCCCTAAAATCAGGAAAAGGCCTGCGGCGGCAGCCACAACAACGGGAATCCCCCAGTAATTCCCGTATTTCCGCTCTCTGTAGAGGAGGAAAATTGTCTCGCCTGCAGCGGCAGTCACAGCTGCATACAGGGCGCCTGATGATCCGGACATGATGACGCAGAAAAACAGTCCTCCCGCCAGCACACTGTCAAACATACAGAGCATCTTTTTCCTTCCGCTTACAGCCGTACCATACAGTACCGGGAAAAGCAGAGCGCAGAATCCTCCGAAATATCCGGGATTTGCGAATGTAAGAGAAATACTTCCGTTATAATCAAGAAACACATTTTCCAGAAGGTGTTCGTATCGGTCCGGTGTCAGAGCTTCGGCCACAGGCTTCAGATTAAAAGCAGGTCCGAATATGCATTCAAAGCAGGCTCCCGAAATAATAAGAAGAGCGAGTGCTCTGATGCTGACAAGCGCCTTTCCCGCCCCGTTCTCCGTCCCCAGAAGCATATATCCGGCCGTGAACAGCACTCCGTATCCTGCAATCGCAGCCATCCCTTCATAATCCAGACATAGCCCGAGAAATGCATATTCAGGAAATTCGCTGAAGACGCAGGACAGAATATGCAGAATCAGAAACACTGCGAGCAGAACAGCCGGCAGCCTGTCCATGGTATATCTCTTCGGCCATTTTTCTTCCATAACAAAGGAGAGTGCCGCCCCGAGTCCGAGCAGGATCAGAAGAACAGCCGAAAAAACGATCAGCACCACTTCTTTATAGTATTGAAATGTATCGCTCATATATCCGGACTTCTTCGTAAAATAGGTCTCTGCAATTCCGACAGGCTCTTCCACATGGAAGCCCATAATAAACGGATATATGACCAGAAACACGCAAAGCGCCACGGTCATTACCTGTTCGTATCTCTTTAAAGCTTTCACCAATCATATCCTCACATATCTTCGGAATAAGAAGAAGCAGAAAACCCATCTGTCCCGCAGGACAGAATGGGTTTCCCGCTATCACACAAATCAACAGCCACTTTTCGTTTATGATCATTCAGCCGGTCTGCACAGACCGGACATACTGATCTTATTCCCCAGTCTTCGGAGATTTTTTCACTGTAACTGAAGTTGTTGTAACTTTCTCGGTTGTCTTTGAGCTTGTTACGCTTGTAGCGCTTGTCTCAACCTGGCTTACCGGAACTTCATTCTTGTCGAGAACTACAACTTCACCGTTGGACATAACTTTGACGAACGCGATCGGTGAAAGACTTGTCAGCGTTACCTTAACGGAAACAGTTGTATAATAATTATCTTCTACTACTGCGGTTCCCTCAAGTACTTCCCAAGTGCCGTCGGCTTTCTGATGAAGCACATAAATCGTATCTCCGTTTTTAAGGTCTTTCAGATCATCCCAGTTCTCAGTTGCATACCCGTATTCTTCATTGGATGCACCGAGCTCAAACGTAAATTCAACTCCGTCTGAGATATCCTGATCGATTTCTTCAAAATTTTTATCTACTGTATGGAAATCTCCGGCGCCGAGTACGACAACCTGATCATCCTCGGAAACTTCATAACCTGCTCCCGTCAGGATATCCTTTACCGCTGATTCATCTTTGAGAATTTCCTCAACCTCCTGTGAGATCTGCTCAGAGCGTAAAGTAACTTTATTTCCATCCTTGTCAAAAGCCTGATAAGCATAAGCCTGTGTGATCTCCTTCTCCGGGATCGCAGGATCCGTCGGTGAAGCCGCAAGTACAGTTACACCCATGCTCAGGCACAGAACTGCGGAAGCGATCAGCGCGGCCGCTTTTTTCATTTTCCTGTTCATTTCTTTTTCTCCTTCCTTTCCTGTTACTTTGTGTGATTTATATTAAAGCTCCTTCTGATGGAAAGAGCTTTAATACCGCTTTGAACACTACTGAGCATCCGCCAGAGTGCCGTTTACAAGCCATCTCTGATCCGGATACTCGCTGATACAGGTGGACAGTGTGAGGATCTTCGTATCCTGAGTCACTTCCACATCCTGATTTACATTTCCGTCAATGGAGCTTCTGAGCTCGTCCAGATATTTCTGGAAATCATCCACATCCATAAAGTTATAACTCCCGAGTATGTATCTGTCGTCAAAGGCTACCGCCGCAAAGATCTGATACTTCAGAGTCTGGTCAGGAGTATAAATATAAATATACGGGTAGCTGTCAAAAAATTCTCTGTCCGTGTAACTGTGAAGTTCGGAAAACATTGTTCCGTTTTTCAGTTCGTGTCCGTACACAACAGTCACCGGATCCGTAAAACTGGTGGTATTGTATTTTTCCGTATAGATCGATCCGGGATACCCCTTCTTTCCGTCTATGGTCGTATTCAGATAATAGTCATCCGCTTCCACCGCGCTCTGAAGGATCGGGTAATCTATATTCGTCCCCGGGATCCAGATCCATGCATAGACATCCGGATTGATTTCCCGGAGCGCCGCAAAATCAATTTTGCGCTGCATGGGATCGTCGTTTTCCGTAACGACTTCCTCCTGCATCTCTTCATAATCTTTCTGTGCCTCTTCCGGATCCGCCTGCACCGGCTCTGACGCGGTGTTCTGTCCGCCGAAATACAGCCACATTCCCGCACCGGCTCCGCCCAGAAGCACCACTGCAGCGGCAATGATGATTATAATCATTGTCTTTTTGTTCGTTTTCTTTCTTCCTGCCATTGTCTTTATTCCTTTCTGTCCGGATTCATTCCTTATTCCGCGTTCCGTGGAGCCGTTCCGCTGTCTTCTGCTGTCTCCGGTTCCACCTCTTCATAGAAGCGGCTTATGACCAGATCCTTCAGCTCGTCTTCATATACATGATATTCTTCATATTCTCCCGCCTCCGTCACTTCTCCGGGAATCATTGCAATATTATCCGTGTCAAGGGATATGTCCAGCAGCTCCGGAACAAGATAAGTGAGGTCATCCACTGTAATATTGGTGCACATATTGCCATCCAGTTCCCGGAATACCCGGACCGGCAGCGTCGGATCATCCTTTACCACTGATTTTGCCTGATTAAAATAATTCATCATGTATTGTTTCTGGCGTTCCAGGCGGCCCATACTCGTCTCCGGCGCCCACTCATAGCGCCACTGTATATAGTCCAGCGCCTCATATCCGTCGAGATGCTCCGTTGTCCCTGCGTAGAGAGTACAGTGATCGCCCCATACATCTTCGAGGACTTCCACATCAACGCCGCCGATGGCATCATTCAGCGTAGGAACTGCCTGAAAATTAATCGAACAATATCTCTGAATCGGCACCTTGAACAGCAGATTTGACACCGCGTCCACCATCAGCTCACAGCTGTCCTCCGCGGTCTGCCCGTAAGCATACTGAAGGGTAATCTGCTTGTTCTCATTCTTCACGAAATTTCCTCCCGTGTCCTGTACGCGGACCGGCACAATCGTCTCCCGCGGGATGGCCAGAAGACTTATCTGCCCTGCATTCACGTCGATGCTCACAAGAAGCACCGCATCGGCAAGGCCTTCACTTCCGGTCTCCCTCTTCTCCTCGATCGGAATATCCTTGTCGATTCCAAGGCAGAGAAAATTGATAATATCATCGTTATACCTGTATTCTTTTCCGTTATATGTAATAAAGAGTCCTTCCCTCTCCTGAGGCGTTACCTGTTCCGCCGTCTCCGGCACTTCCGTTTTCAGACTCTTCTCTCCCCTCGCACGCAGAAAGAAAAAACTGCCTGTGAGGCTTCCCGCTGCAATTACAATGACAGCAAAAACAGCAAGGAGAACTTTCTGCCATCTTCTGAGGCGGAACTCCCTGCTGCCGGAGTCTTCTTCATCATTATCCATCTCTTCAAAATCTGTCTCCGGTAATATTTCCAGAGAATAATCTTCCCCTGTACCGTCTTTCTTATCCACTTCAACTCACTCCCTGCAAAAGCCGTCACACAGAACATATAAAAGCTGTAATTAAAATCAGATACAGAGTTTATTATAATCCTGCCCCTGCTTTTGTTCCACCTGTCATGCAGAAATAACCGCTTAAATGTAATATTTTGCACAAATTTCCTGTGCAATGATGTATAATGATATTATTTCAGGAGGAATCCCGCAATGTACAGACATATTGACTTTTTCTTTGTTACCGCAGCCGTATATCTCTATTCATTTCTGTCTTTCAGAATGTTTTTTGAATACAGGAAACCGATAGCAAAGCGCGCCCTGCCGGCTGCCGTTTGTGTCCTTCCGGTTCTCGCTTTGTTCTGCGCATTCTACCCGGACGAACTGTTCAGTATCATATCGCTTTTTCCTCCTGTTCTCGTCATCGCGGTCTGTTTTGTTTTTTTCCGGGGAACACTCCGGAAAAAAATGTCAGTCATCGGCATTTTCTATCTGTCACTGATCTTTGCGGAAGGTGTCTCAATTTTTATACTCAGTCTTTTCAGCCTTCTGAATTATATCATATCGGGCAGACTGGAACTCCCCGCCACACTGTTTGTGACTGCGGATTCCTTTACGCTGGGGGCATACACACTCATATACAGCATTACCCTCTCTGTACTCTTTTTCCGGACACTCCCCCGTGTAAGACAGAATCTGGATGTTATGAGTTCCGGACCGGTTCTCAGGCTGGCCGTACTTTATCTTCTTGTTTTCCTGACTGCGAATACATTTTTCCTTCTGACATATTTTTACAACGGGTTCCTTGCTCTTGTCATGTCGGCGGTATACTTCGCACTGATCATCTTCCTTGCCTGCCGCGCCTTAAAAACCCTGAACCGCTTTATTGATGAAGAAGGCCGCAGGACCCTGCTTCGCCTGAAGCACACGCAGCTGACACAGCAGATGGAATACTCCGTCGAGCTTTCCCGGGAGTATCGAATGACACGCAGGGTAAGCCATGACATCTCGGGACATCTTGCCGCCATATCTTTTCTGCTGGACAGCGGGAGAACGGATGAGGCGGATGACTATATAAATAAACTCCTGAATTCACACAGAAAGGAGGAGACACCATGAAATACCGTATTCTCTTTTTCGCGGGATTCCTGATATATCCTGTGATTTCCTGGGAGTATACCATACTGTACCACTATCTTGGAAGCAGCAGATTTTTTGAGCAGGCTGCCAGTATACTGACCTGCATTTCTATTTTTTCCTCCGTCGCTCTGTTTCACACTGCCGTTGACAGGGTGATTTCCGGTCTTCTTCTCTCCAAAGAAATATCCGTGCTGGAACAGAGCCGAAAACTGCAGGATCAGCAGGACAGGGAGATCCGCTATCTCAAGACAGCGTCTGAAAAGGAGCAGGCACATTTTTTCTCCAGCCTTGAAGTGCTGGCGGATCTCATACACACATCCCCTGAACAGGCTGTATTATATGCCCGCCGGCTTACGGAAATTCCTCCTGACACGGAAACATCACGCTTTTGTTCCGATTCCTTTATTGACCTGATCCTTCGCACAAAACGGGCTGAGGCCAAAAGCTGCGGCATCCGGACAGAATACAGAATAAGTCTTCCTCCTGCAGAAAACAACTCTGTGATTACGTATCCTGAGATGTCGAGTCTTTTTTTCAATCTTCTTGATAACGGACTGGAAAGCTGCCGGCATTCCGGAGCCCCCTCCCCTTTTCTGAGGCTCGAACTGTCATGGCAGGGTGAAATTTTACGGATACATATGGTAAACAGCAAGAATCCTGTGGTAAAATTTAATGGCACTACAACCAAATCAGAGAGGCCGCTGCACGGTTTCGGCCTTAAGATCATAGAGCAGATCGCCGAAGAGCATCTCGGATACTGTGTGTGGCGGAATGACGGAGACCGGTTTGATTCTCTCGTCATCCTGAATTATACACAGTCAGCTAAAACAAACAACAGAGGTGATTAAATGATCCGCATAGCTATATTAGAAGACAATCCGGTAGATATGGAGCTTTTAAAGAGTCTCCTGCCCTCTGCCGTAAAACCGGAGTACAGCGTCAGAGAATTTTTTTCCGCGGGTGAATTTCTCAATACAGTCAGACAGGGCACTGCGGCTTTTGACATTGTATTTATGGATATTGAACTTGGAGATGACTCCGGCATCCGCACCGCCGGACAGGTCAGTTCTCTTTGCACCGGCATACAGATCATATTTATCAGTCAGTATCTGAAATATGTAAGTCCCGTATACGAGACACGGCATACTTACTTTATCCACAAGTCCGAGCTGAAGCAATATCTGGCTCCTGCCGTTGAAAAGGCCGTAAATGAAATAAAACATCTGAGAGAACGGATTCTTGATATTTCCTGGAACAGAGAAGATTTCCACATATTTGAGAAAGATATCGTCTATCTGGAAAGGACACTGCGCACTACGAATATCTACACGAGGGGCGGGTGTTTTCACACCTCAGAAAAACTGACATCTCTGCTTTCCCGGCTCGGAGAATCCTTCGTTCTCTGCCAGAGAAGCTTTATTGTAAATCTGAACTCTGTGTCTGCCTTTCATTCTTCTCATCTGCTGTTGTCCACCGGCAAGGACATCCCGGTGAGCCGCTCCCATCTGGCAGAGGTCAGAGAACGGCTGGATAAATTTCTCGCACTGCCGGAATAAACTCGTTTTCTGAAGAATCAGACAATTCACCGAACATTTATAAGAGTTCCTGCCCGGGAACTCTTTTTTATTGTCTCCGCGTACTTGTTGTGATAGAATAATAGAGTTGCAGTGAGAAATGAATCTATATATAAGGAAAGAGTGTTGAATTACTATGAAGACAAAACGTGAAGATGTAAGAAATATTGCCATCATCGCCCATGTCGATCACGGCAAGACGACGCTGGTGGATGAACTTTTAAAGCAGAGCGGTGTGTTCCGCGAAAACCAGGAAGTGGCGGAACGCGTCATGGATTCCAATGATATCGAACGCGAACGCGGAATCACGATCCTGTCCAAAAATACAGCAGTACATTATAAAGGAGTTAAGATCAATATCATCGACACCCCCGGACACGCTGATTTCGGCGGTGAGGTCGAGCGTGTTCTGAAAATGGTAAACGGTGTAATCCTCGTAGTGGATGCATTCGAGGGGGCCATGCCTCAGACCAAATTTGTGCTCAGAAAGGCGCTGGATCTCGACCTTCCTGTTATCGTCTGCATCAATAAGATCGACCGTCCGGAGGCACGTCCGGAGGAAGTGATTGACGAAGTTCTGGAACTTTTTATCGACCTCGGAGCCTCAGACGAACAGCTCGAGTGTCCGTTTGTATACGCCTCGGCCAAGGCCGGGGTTGCGGTTCTTGATCTTTCGGATGAAGAAAGGGATATGAAGCCTCTCTTTGAAACGATTCTCAAATACATCCCGGCCCCGGAAGGAGATCCGGAAGCGCCTACACAGGTTCTTATCAGCACCATCGACTACAACGAATATGTAGGGCGTATCGGCATCGGAAAAGTAGACAACGGAACGATTGCCGTCAATCAGGAGATGCTCCTTGTAAACCATCACGATCCTGACAGACAGGAGAAAGTAAAGATCAGCAAACTGTATGAATTCGACGGTCTGGAAAAAATTGAAGTAAAAGAGGCGACAATCGGTTCTATTGTGGCAATATCCGGCATCTCCGATATTTCAATCGGAGACACGCTCTGCTCTCCGGAGAATCCGGAACCGATTCCGTTCCAGAAAATCTCCGAACCGACCATCTCCATGCAGTTTTTTGTCAATGACAGCCCCTTTGCAGGACAGGAAGGAAAATATGTGACCTCCCGCCATCTGCGCGAGAGGCTGTTCCGTGAGCTGAACACGGATGTCAGTCTCCGGGTGGAAGAAACCGACAATACGGACAGCTTTAAGGTCTCCGGAAGGGGTGAACTTCACCTCTCTGTCCTGATCGAAAACATGCGCCGGGAAGGATACGAATTTGCGGTCAGCAAGGCAGAAGTACTGTACAAAACAGATGAAAACGGGAAAAAGCTTGAGCCCATGGAGATCGCTTACATCGACGTGCCTGATGAATTTACCGGAGTCGTCATCGAAAAGCTTGGGCAGCGCAAAGGCGAGCTTCAGAACATGGGGGCTTCAAACGGCGGCTATACCCGCCTGGAATTCTCGATTCCCTCCCGAGGACTGATCGGATACAGAGGAGAATTTCTCACCGACACAAAAGGAAACGGAATTCTGAATACAAGTTTTGACGGCTACGCGCCGTATAAGGGTGACATACAGTACCGCAAGCAGGGCTCACTGATCGCATTTGAGACAGGAGAGTCTGTCACCTATGGTCTCTACAGCGCTCAGGAACGCGGCACACTCTTTATCGGACCTGGAGAACGTGTATATGCCGGCATGGTTATCGGACAGAACGGAAAGACCGAGGATATTGAGCTGAACGTCTGCAAGACAAAACACCTGACGAACACACGCTCTTCCAGTGCGGATGAGGCCCTCCGGCTTACGCCGCCGCGTGTTCTCAGCCTGGAGCAGGCACTTGATTTCATTGACACGGACGAACTGCTTGAGGTTACTCCGAAGTCGCTGCGTATCCGCAAAAAGATTCTTGATTCAAGGATGCGCAAGCGCAGTAATATGAAATAAGCTGCCCGGACCGGAAGGGATTACGGGAATTGAAATGATTCGTTCTATACATTGATACTGTTCCATGCTATAATATGAACATAATACAGGCGGAATTTCCCATTCTTCCTGTATAATATGAACAAAGGAGTTGAGCAGTATGAATTTTATCATCAGCGGAAAAAACATCGAAGTAACCCCCGGATTAAAGGAAACTATCGAGCAGAAATTAGGAAAACTTGAAAGGTACTTCACTCCTGAAACAGAAATCATCGTAACACTCAGTG
>ERZ1090862.1379-NODE-1381-length-10677-cov-10.153832_pt1 | contig 10677 bp, 6 predicted proteins | sample MGYA00478481_ERZ1090862 | MGnify/ENA primary metagenome ERZ1090862 (study PRJEB33644, sample SAMEA5815745) | chicken gut metagenome | biome: Chicken; feature: Gastrointestinal Tract; material: Caecum | place: Ireland | collected 2019-01-01 | study: A study of... | reverse complement strand
CCTGCAGATCCAGTGAAAACAGATTCTCTAAGAACGCTGCCTTTTCTTCAGTCTGACGCACGGCAGTTTGGAGTTTTTCCACACTTTTTTCTGGCAGCCACGCTTTATTCGAGCGGGCATAACTGCTTGCAGTCTTCCAGAACTTCTCCGGATATGCAAGGCACAGACCGAGGAAGGTTCTTTCCATCGGCTCGATCCTGCGGCTCTCCTCATAGGCTTCTAGGATCTTCGCGCCAAGTTTTTGTTTCCATCGATACTTTTCCATTGCTTTTCTCATGAAATAATACAGATCACCCATCTGTATATCGATCCGAGCATGTTCAAAATTCGTCACAGCAGTACCTTCCGTCGTGTTCAGCACATTATGATAGTTATAATCTCCGTGCACCATCCATCCTTCCGAAATGCTTTTTCCATAAAGCTCCATCACATCCGATTCCCGGAGCCGCCGCACTACGCTTTCCGCCAGACGGTACATCCTGTCATAGTGTTCCAGATAAAGGTATTCAAACTCATTCTTCGACACGCGCGACCTTATAAAGGAACGCACTTTTCTCATTTCCCTGTTATGGCGTTCCATCTCCTCGAGCGGATCTCTCCCTGCCGGAGGGCTGACCAAAATACCGCCGCTCTGTCCCCATGCAGGGTCCCACTGCATGCGCTCATGCAGGAGCGCAAGGTTCCCTGCGGCGCTGACGATCTCCGCCTCTCTTTTCATATCGCATTCTCTTCCTGTAAACCAGCGCTTCAGCATATATCTGGTCCCATCCCGGGACGTGACGAGCAGCCGCCCGTCCTTCGCGAAGACCGGCGTGTCAACTCTCATTTTCCCCTCAAGCTCCAGACGGCTCAGCACAATATAGACCAGGGAAGCCCGCCGCTCTGAGATCTTCGTCTCCTTCAGCAGCATTGCCCCCTCATCCGTATCGCAAAAAAACGCACCCCTCATTTTTCGGGTGCCCTTCACTTCCATATCATACTGCTCCAGCACTTCTGCCTCATACTCTTTCATGGCTGCCCCCTGTCCCCACAGGACAGGAGAACCGTTCTCCCGCCTGTGCACACATTTCCGCCTGCAGCCGTTCCAGTGACTCGGCCGCTTCACGGTTACGTTCAAGTTCTTTCTAATGTATGTGGGGAACAGCCCGAGTATGCTATAAACCAAGCTTATCTTTTACATAATCGCACAAAATCTCTTTGGTGTTCCGGGACGGATCGTCAAGCACATATTCCAGCAGCTCGCTCAGCATGCTTCCCATCTCCCTGCCCGGCTTCATTCCGAGCTGCATCAGCTCATGGCCGCCCACGGCAAGCTGGCGCAGTGTCACACAATCCTCCTGAAGGAGCGCTTCCTTATACAGCCTTCTCATCTCCACGATATTCTCTATCTTCTCACGCCTGTGATACGGACTCTGTGCTTTCACATCCGCCATGCGCACGGCGAGATAGTATGGGAACAGGTCCACTCCGATCCGGTTCATCGCCCTGCGGACATTCTTCGGAGTCGCCTCTACCCGGTAATCATGATAGCAGACAAGACGTGTGACCTTCTTGATCGTATCATTGTCAAACTTCAGCCTGTGCATGACCCGGCGTGCAATCTCCTCACTCACCAGGGCGTGCCCGCTGAAATGATCCCTCCCGTTTTCATCCGTGGTCTTCACCACCGGCTTTCCCATGTCATGGAAGAGCATTGTGAGACGCAGGATCTTATCCCGCTTCACATTTTTCACCGCCCGCAGTGTATGGTCCGCCACGTCATACTTATGATGGGGCGTATGCTGTGCCACTCCCACCATCGCGTCCCACTCCGGAAGTATGACCCGCGTGATCCCGAGTTCATAAGCGTCCTGAAGCCGCTCCGGATGAGCAGATACAAGCAGCTTTACCAGCTCGGTCCGGATCCGCTCCGCGCTGATATTCTTCAGTGTGGGGGCAAGCTTTCTGACCGCAGCCGCCGTGTCCGTCTCGATCGGGAAATTCAGCTGCGCAGAGAAGCGGACTGCTCTCAGGATACGGAGGGCATCCTCCGAAAATCTCTCCTCCGGATCCCCGACACAGCGGATCAGATGATGGTTCAGGTCCTGCATCCCGCCGAATATGTCGACCAGCCTGACGTCATCATTATACGCCATCGCATTGATCGTAAAATCACGGCGCTTCAGATCTTCCTCCAGCCGATTCGTAAACCGGACCTCTTTCGGATGACGGCTGTCTTCATATGCGCCGTCAACACGGTATGTCGTGACCTCAAAGCTGTCTTTTCCCATAATGACAGTTACGGTCCCGTGCTGGATCCCGGTGTCCACGGTCCTCCGAAACAGCTTTTTGATCTGCTCGGGCTTTGCCGAGGTCGTGATATCCCAGTCCTCCGGACGTTTTGCCAGGATAGAATCTCTGACGCACCCGCCCACTGCGAAAGCCTCGTAGCCATGAAACTGCAGATTATTGATGATCATCATTACTTTTCTTGGCAGAACTATCTTCATGTCGCTCTTCCTTCCTTTACATAAAGGTCTCTCCCCGGATCTGCCAGGGCGTCCCCTCTCCTGTTACCATATACTGACTGAATTTCTGCTGACTTTATCTAAAATTTCCTGTTCTCTCTTATGGCAGGTAAATATTATAACCTGTCTTTTCTGACTGCTCAACCATTTTAACACAGATTCCAGCCTTTTCTCATCATAAAATGCAAACGTGTCATCCAGGAGGACCGGCATAGGTTCTTCCAGCAGCAGCTCAGCCGCCGCCATCCTGACAGAGAAATAAATCTGCTCAAGCGTCCCTCTGCTCAGCCGGTCCGCCCGTATATTCCGCTCGCCGTCCCAGACAGTGATCTCCATCTTTTCTCCCACCGAGACTCCCCGGTATCTTCCTCCCGTCAGTTCTGAGAATATCTCAGATGCACGCCTGTTCAGCCGCCCGGAGGTCTGCCGGCCCAGAGACTCTGCCGCCCCCTTCATCTTCTCCTCCGCCAGCTGAAGAGCTTTTTTTCTGAATTCCAGTCTCTTCTCCTCCGCTCCCGGTTCGATCTCATCCGCCTGCTCCTTCAGATTGTCGCGGCGCACCTGCTTTTCTTTCCATTCTGACCGTATCCGGTCCATCTCCCAGCGGAGGCGGTCAAGTTCACTGTTCCCATTCTCTTCCTGCGGAATATCCCTGCTGTCGTCAGCCTCCTCTTCCCGTTCTCCTTTTCGGGTGTTCTCTGCCCCCGCAGCCCTTCCGTCATCGCTTCTTTCTTCCTCCCGGCGTTCTTTGACATAAGAACGTACCCCTGCCGCCAGGAAAATGATGCCGACGGCAAGGATCAGGCCGCCGATCAGCGCCATAGGCGCTGCCCCGGAAAATCCTGTCATCCCGCTCAGAAACTGAGACCACACAAGCCCCAGCGCTCCGGCTGCCACACCGCCGGCTCCGGCTGCCAGAAGTCTTCCCGGCGGCACTGACGCCCCGCGCTGTCCTTCTTTCGAAACAGCCCCGGTCTCTTTCTCAGGTTTTTCCTGCGCTCTCCGGGATCCTGTCCGCTCCGCCTCCGCCGCCTGACGGCGCTTATCTTCAAATTCGCTTCGCAGGCTTTCCATGTCCCGCTCCAGATATCTGCATTCCTGAATGAGCCTGCTCCGTCCCCCCTCTCTGTCAGCTTCTGCTTCTCTGAGACACCGCTCCGTCTCCTTTCTGCGGTCCCGCAGCGTCTGCAGCGCACTATTCAGATCTATCTCTCCGCCGCCGGTCTCATAATAATTGGCAGCATAGTTTTTCAGCGTCTCTGAAAGCTCCTGCCCCGGCGAAGCCTGAAGCTGTCCTATCGATACTGTACTGTCAAAGGATGCTGCCGTCAGCCCTCCCAGCAGCATGTCGAGGTCCCCATGCTCCACAGACAGCTCCTCTCCGTCATCCTCACAGACGAGGGATACACGGCGCTCCAGCCTGCCAAAGCTCCGCTCCAGACGGAACGCTCTTCCTCCGCAGCAGAAGCGCATCACACCTGCATAAGAGCCCGGATTCTCCCACGGCTCATATCTGCTGAAAGCATCCTTTCCAGCCGCTCTTCCCCTGCCGCGCTCCAGCCCGAAGAGCATGGCTCTGACAAAGGCATGAATAGTCGATTTTCCAAATTCATTCTCGCCATAAATGATCTGAACGCCGTCTCGTATATAAAAATGTTTCTCATGAAACTTTCCAAAGTTTTTCAGATATAATTCCGTAATCTTCATTCCTGCTGCCCCTTATTCTCAAGGAGTGCTTCCACTCCTTCGCACATTGCCTGATACTCCACACTGTCCTCGGAACATCCGCTGAACGCCTCAATATATTTTCCGATCAGGTTATCAGAATTCTCCCGTAACAGCTTTGCAAAATCATAGGCCGGACGGGATTCATCAACGATCTCCACGATATTCCCGAATTCATCCATATGCTTTGTATCAAATACGATCTCAGCGCTCTTTCTTCCTTTTATCACAATTTTGTAAATATTTTCTTTTCCATATTCACTTATTCGTTGATTTATCTTTTTCTTCAGGCTTCCGGACGTATCTTCTTCATCCGCCTGGATTTCCAGATGTATATACTCCCTGCACGCACATGGAATCCACTGGGTACGTACTCCCTGCTGCTGGATCTCTCCCCTGACATAGCCGTGGGAACCCGTATCATTCCTGTCAGTCGGCTCCAGCGCGCCGGAGTAAACGATCCGGTTCTTCACCAGCGCCTGAGGCTTGTGTATATGACCCAGAGCGATATAATCAAATCCGCTTTTTTCCAGAGCGGTCCTGTTCATCGGAACATGCTTCTCATCTCCCCCGTGGGCCAGCAGGATCTCATACATCTGCTTCCCCTGTGCAAAGAGACTGTCACACAGCGGTTCCCTCAGTTCTCTGCTGTGATAGCTGAATCCGTATACCGCCGTCCTGAGCTCCGGGAACTCCACATATTCCGGATTTCTCCCAAACAGCGGGATCACATTCCCATTCCAGCGGAACGTGCGGTAATAGGAATCGCGCCGGATATAATCGTGATTCCCCGCGATGAGCACCACTTTCGTATGGCTCAGTTCTGAAAACAGATAGTCCAGTTCCTTCAGCTCCCGCAGCAGCGGCTGACGATGGAACAGGTCGCCCGCGATCAGAAGAAGATCCGTCTGTTCTTCCTCACAGACATCCAGGACTCTCTCCAGAGCGTCCCACAATTCCCGGGGACGCTCTTTGCTGTATGCTCTTCCCGCATCCGGCTGGGCGCCGAGATGCACATCTGCGATATGGATAAATTTCATACTTCCTCCCCGCGCCGCAGCTTTTCGGCGCGCCTTTGTCTTTTCTGTAATCTCCTGCCCGGAAGAATGCCCGGCCGCGTTCCCTTCACAAAAAAAGTTAAAAGAAGGCGCGGCATCTTTCTGCCCCGCCCTCTCTTATGTATTCCGCATCTGAATGATACACCGCCGTATCATTCAGGTGCGTCAGACCTTTTTCTTTCAGGACTCCTGTCCGCGCGCCAGTTTCTCCCAGCCTTTTTTTCGGAAATTCCGCTCTACAGCTCACAGTTATTGACCGTTCTCGGGAACGGGATCACGTCGCGGATATTTGCCATTCCTGTCAGATACATCACGCAGCGCTCAAATCCGAGTCCGAATCCGGCATGTCTTGTGGATCCGTATTTTCTCAGATCAAGGTAGAATCCATAATCCTCTTCCTTCAGTCCCAGCTCTCTCATGCGGTTCAGAAGCTTGTCATAGTTGTCCTCTCTCTGGCTTCCGCCGATGATCTCGCCGATTCCGGGTACAAGGCAGTCAACAGCTGCCACTGTTCTGCCGTCATCATTCTGCTTCATATAGAAAGCTTTGATCTCCTTCGGATAATCTGTGACAAATACAGGACGTTTGTACACCTGCTCTGTCAGATACCGCTCATGCTCTGTCTGAAGGTCGCATCCCCAGGAAACTTTGTACTCAAATTTATCATTGTTCTTCGAAAGGATATCTATTGCTTCCGTGTAGGTCACTCTTGCAAAATCTGAATTTACCACATTGTGAAGGCGGTCAAGCAGCCCTTTGTCCACAAAAGAATTGAAGAAGTTCATCTCTTCCGGCGCATTCTCAAGAACATAATTGATGATATACTTGAGCATCGCTTCGGCAAGCTCCATATCGTCGTCCAGATCTGCAAATGCGATCTCCGGTTCAATCATCCAGAACTCCGCGGCGTGTCTCGTCGTGTTCGAATTCTCCGCGCGGAAGGTCGGTCCGAATGTATAGATGCTGCGGAACGCCTGGGCATAAGTCTCTCCATTCAGCTGGCCGCTCACAGTAAGGCTTGTCTCTTTTCCGAAGAAATCCTTCGTGTAATCCACGCTTCCGTCCTCATTCTTCGGAACATTCTCCATATCCAGCGTCGTCACGCGGAACATCTCTCCCGCGCCCTCACAGTCACTTCCTGTAATAAGCGGAGTATGCACATAGACAAATCCCCTCTCCTGGAAGAACTTATGGATCGCATATGCCGCCAGGGAACGCACACGGAACACTGCCTGAAATGTATTTGTTCTCGGACGGAGATGTGAGATTGTCCTCAGATATTCAAAACTGTGTCTTTTCTTCTGCAGCGGATAATCCGGCGCGGACGCTCCTTCCACCACGACTTCATCCGCCTGGATCTCGAACGGCTGCTTCGCCTGAGGAGTTGCCACCAGAGTACCGGTCACGATCACGGCTGCTCCCACGTTCAGCTTGGAGACCTCTGTAAAATTCTCCATTCTGTCATGGTACACGATCTGCAGTGTGTCAAAATAGGATCCGTCATTCATCACGATGAATCCAAACGTCTTGGAATCGCGGATGCTGCGGATCCAGCCCCCTACCGTCACTTTTTTGTCCAGATACTCCTCTCTGTTTTTAAATAATTCACGAATCGTTGTCAGTTCCATACCAAAAAACTCCTTCAATCTTAATAATGGTTGCTTTTCCCATTATACCACCGCCTGCCCATGCCGTAAACAGAAGATTACTGAGTCAATGATGATTCATCATTTAAATCTTTCCATTCGATTTTTCCAATCTCATATACCGATGTAACACCTTCATTATAACTTATAACAAGGACCATCTGGTAGCTGCGCGTGAAGCTCTGTCCATTGCGGCTCCCACTGATCCTGGTCTCACATCTGACTCTTCCAAGATCCTTATTATTATAGCGTGTAACAGTCGCACTCGCTACGGCAGTCTTCGCCTGACTGATCATCACCTCTGCACCGCCGTCATAAAATGTCTCCCTGTCACTTTTTATTTTCTCCAGATCCTCATCTGAGACGATGCTTTCATACAGTCCTTGATCGATCAGTTTCCTGCTTTCCTCATCAAGGCTGCTGTCAACCAGGAGAGTACTTCCCGCCCAGGAATTGATTCCCTGTGTAATATTGTCAATTTCCTCATCTGTATAAGATACATCCGAATCCGGCAGGCTCTCATACAGGCTTCCATAGCTTTCAGAGGCAATAACCAGCGGTTTGACGCTTTCCTCAGATGCGTTCTTTTCTTCATCGCCGCCGGAACAGCCTGCCAGACTGCCGCATAGCAGTATTCCTGCAATGATACAGCTTAACCATCGTTTCATAATTAACCTCCAAAAAAATATTGCCAAAAACACTGATGCTTTTGGCAATATTTTTTAAATTATGTAATTATCCCTTGGGAGAATAGGACAAACTAAATATTACGCTTCTTAGCCAAAACTCCGATAATAGCTGCAAGTCCTAAAGTACCTGCTGCAACAGGGATAACCGGTGATGCTGTGTCGCCTGTTTTGGCAGCCCCGTTCTTGTTATCGCTGTTTTTATTATCTGCTTTATCTTTGTTTGTATTGTCAGCTTTCGTTTCGTCTTTTACGTTATCCGCTTTTGCGTCATCTCCGCTCTGAGTATCGTCTGTAACAGCCGGATCTTCCGGTGTCGTCGGATCTTCCGGTGTTACCGGTTCTTCCGGATCCTCCGGTGTTGTCGGCTCTTCCGGATCCTCGGACGCGATCTTCTCAACAATCATTGTATGTCCGCCTACAGAACCATATGGGATCTCGATATCTGTGATCTGATCAACGCCCTCTGCAAGCTGGTATCCTTCCGGAAGCTGGAATGCTTCGCCAAGAGCGAATACATATGTGTCATCCGGTGATCCCGGAACGCCAGCCTTACATGTAACCTTGTCGATTACATTTCCATCAACATCCTCAAATGTTACTGTAAGGACTGTCTCTCTCATCTTCAGAGTAATATCGTAGTGGGCACCGTTCTCTACAAAGAAGTCACCTGTTACGATCAGCTCGTATCCTACAGGAAGATCAAGCTCGCTGTAATTTGCAATTCCATCTCCATCCTCGTCAACGAAGAAATCTCCGCCGCCAAGGTTATTGCCTGCCTCATCTACATATGTTACATTGATGATCGTTGACTCCGGAATCTTCTTCAGCTCAACTGTATAGGACTTTCCGGGTATTACGAAGAAGTCACCCGTTACAACCAGCTCATATCCTTCCGGAAGTGTAAGCTCGCTGTAATTTGCAATTCCATCATCGTCCATGTCTACGAAGAAATCTCCACCGCCAAGATTGTTGCCATTCTCGTCAACATATACAACGTTGATAATTGTTCCGTCAATCTCTTTGTTCAGTGTGATCTCATATGTCTTAGCTGTATCTACGAAGAAATCGCCTGTTTCTTTCAGCTCATATCCTTCCGGAAGTGTAAGCTCATCATAGTTTGCGATTCCGTCTCCGTCCTCATCTACAAAGAAGTCTCCGCCGCCAAGGTTCTTGCCGCCTTCGCTCTTGAACACTACGTGAATGATAGCAGCGCCTTCTCTGTTAAGAACGATGTCATAGTGCTGGCCCTCTGTTACGAAGAAGTCGCCTGTTACATTCAATTTGTATCCAACCGGAAGAGCAAGCTCGCTGTAGTTTGCGATCCCGTCTCCATCGAGGTCTACCAGGTAATCTCCGCCGCCAAGGCTGTTGCCCTGAGGATCTGTATAAGAAACATTGATAATTGTTCCCTTGTTGATCTTCTCTACATTAACTACTAATTTTCCGTTCTCTTCTGCCATGAAGTCACCGCTTACTGTCATTTTGTAACCAGCCGGTACATACTGAGCAAGTACGGAATAATTCTGTACGCCTTCCGGCACGAAATAATCTCCGCCCGCTACTACCTCATCGCCGTCTTTGAACTGGATGTTCATGATAACATCTGTAGTAATTCTTTCCACGCGAACTACTTCTTTTCCGCCTTCCGTTACCATAAAGTCGCCGCTTACCGCTAATTTGTAACCAGCCGGTACATACTGCTCAAGTACAGAATAATTCTGCACGCCTTCCGGAAGGAAGTAATCTCCGCCTGCTACCACCTTATCGCCATCTTTGAACTGGATGTTCATGATAACATCTGTAGTGATCTTCTTTACACTAACCTCTAACGAAGCGCCGTCTTCTGCCATGAAATCACCGCTTACTGTCATCTCATAGCCTTCCGGTACATACTGAGCAAGTACAGAATAATTCTGTACGCCTGCAGGTACGAAGTAGTCTCCGCCTGCTACCACCTCATCGCCATCCTTAAACTGCACATTCATGATAACATCTGTACTGATTTTCTGAATAGAAACCTCTAAGTGCGCGCCGTCTGCTGCCGTAAAGTCACCGCTTACTGTCATCTCATAGCCTTCCGGTACGTACTGCTGAAGTACAGAATAGTTCTGAATTCCAGCCGGTACTGTATAATCCCCGCCTGCTACTACTTCATCGCCATCTTTGAACTGGATGTTCATTGTAACATCTGTGGAAATCTTCTCGACAGAAACCTCCAAGTGTCCTCCGTCTTCTGCGGTAAAATCACCGCTTACCGTCATCTTATATCCTGCCGGTACATACTGTTCCAGCACAGAGTAGTTCTGTACGCCAGCCGGTACTGTATAATCCCCGCCTGCTACTACTTCATCGCCATCCTTGAACTGGATGTTCATTGTAACATCTGTGGAAACTTTTTCGATACGCACTACTTCTTTTCCGCCCTCTGCCGCATAAAAGTCTCCACTTGTTATCATCTTGTATCCTGCCGGTACATACTGTTCCAGCACAGAGTAGTTCTGTACGCCAGCCGGTACTGTATAATCCCCGCCTGCTACTACTTCATCACCATCCATGAACTGGATGTTCATTGTAACAGATTCCGCTGCCTCTTCAGCCTGTACAACTGCCGCGCCGTTGAACATCACCGGTGACATGTTTGAAGCAGCCATCGCTATAGCCAATGCTGCAACGAGGCATCCCTTTAATAACTTCTTTTTATACATTGCCTTCTCCTCCAATTTTTCTCCCCATCAGGAATAATAAATTTTAAATATTGAAACTCAACAATATTCATGCCAATTCAAAAATTCCCGTAATTTTCCTAAGTTTCCATATTTAAGCAACCTTCATTCTATCCCCCCGGTATATTTTTGTCAACACCTTTTCCATATTTATCTAATATTTTTTTACATCAAATAATTTTATTTGCATAAATCACCTGGGAAAACTATTTAAGACAATAAAAGAGAAAGCGTACCGTATGAAGAACTAGTCCTTCATGCGATACGCTTTCTCCAGAGGCGCAGACCGGATTTGAACCGGTGAATCAGGGTGTTGCAGACCCACGCCT
>ERZ1090862.1377-NODE-1379-length-10685-cov-6.772060_pt1 | contig 10685 bp, 11 predicted proteins | sample MGYA00478481_ERZ1090862 | MGnify/ENA primary metagenome ERZ1090862 (study PRJEB33644, sample SAMEA5815745) | chicken gut metagenome | biome: Chicken; feature: Gastrointestinal Tract; material: Caecum | place: Ireland | collected 2019-01-01 | study: A study of... | reverse complement strand
AAACAGCTGGCACTGGAATCCTTTTACTGTTGGATCAAAGGATTCTTTGAGGACATTCTGGGCGACAAAGGAAAACGGTATACCAATTATATGATCACTGTGATCCTGTATCTCGGAGTTTCCAACATGATTGGCCTGATCGGCTTCAAACCACCGACCAAGGACATGAATGTAACGATCGCCCTGGCGCTCATGAGCATTATTCTGATTGAATACTCCGGTATTCATTCCCGTGGTGTCAAAGGATGGGTGAAATCTTTCGCGGAGCCTATGCCGATGATCGCGCCGATCAATGTGATGGAGATTTTTATCCGCCCCGTCTCATTGTGTATGCGATTGTTTGGAAATATCCTCGGAGGGTTCGTAGTCATGGAACTGATCAAGGGTGTGATCCCGGTGATCGTACCGATTCCGTTCAGTCTGTACTTTGACGTATTTGACGGCCTGATCCAGGCATATGTTTTTGTTTTCCTGACCTCTCTGTTTATCAAGGAACAGGTAGAGGACTGACGAGGAAAGGAAACGGGTCCGGCAAAAAAAATTCCGTTTCCAGGTGACACAATCTGCCGGAAAGTGAGCAATATGTAACAGAAAGTCCGGGCATCGGTTCGAAAGTTCAGAAAGGGACAGATGCAGTTCCGGAAGCGTTACAGCAAATGAAAAAGTAAAAAGAAGAAGGAGAAAAAAATCATGGAATATTTAGTAGCAATCGGAGCAGCAATCGCAGCTTTAACAGGTATCGGAGCAGGTGTAGGTATCGGTCTGGCAACCGGCAAGGCAACAGAAGCTGTAGCAAGACAGCCGGAAGCAGAGGGTAAGATCAGTAAGACACTGCTGCTTGGTGCAGCTCTGGCAGAGGCAACTGCTATTTACGGTTTTGTTATCGGCCTGCTGCTGATTTTCGTACTTTAATTTCAGCATTTACTGTGAAAAGAAATTCACGGATTCCGTGCGTGAGCGCGCGGAACAGTTACACGAAATCAAGAAAAGGCAGGTGCGACAGGTGTTAAGAATCGATATCAATCTGGTATATATTATCATCAATATACTGATCCTTTACTTCCTTCTGAAGAAATTCCTGATCAAGCCGCTGGACAATATTCTGGCGAAACGTCAGGCGAAGGTGGACGGGATGTTGAACAATGCCAGCACCAAAGAGTCCGAGGCCATACAGCTGAAGGAAAAGTATGAGAATCAGATCGCTGCCGTTCAGACCGAATCCGACCAGATGGTGGAACAGGCGAAGAAGGACGCGCAGTTTGAACGCGATAAGATCCTGAATCAGGCGAACGACGAGGCAAAATCCATCGTCGGAAAGGCACGGGAGACCGTAGCGCTGGAACGGGAGAAAGCAATGCGTGAAATGGAGGCGGAGGTTGCCGGACTGGCAATGACTGCTGCCGAGAAGATTCTTCGGGATAAGAGCGGCGCGGAGAGCGACCAGTTACTTTATGACCAGTTCCTGGACAAAGCAGGTGATAGTAATGACACAGACCTCAATTAGTTATGCGGTGGTTCTGTATGACCTGAAGATTGACCGGGAGGCGGTGTCGCAGACCAGGCAGATTCTGGAGGAGGTGCCGCAGGTCCAGAAAGCGCTCGAAAATCCGACGGTTTCCAGAGAGACGAAGCATCGTCTTGTGGAGAGGATCTTCCCGAAGGAGATGCAGAACTTTTTGAAAAATTTGTGCGACCATCAGCAGGCCGCAAAAGCGCAGGAGATTTTTCAGGCTTACCGGGAATATGCGGATAAGCAGGAGAGAGTCCTGAAAGCGACGTTGTATTACGTAACTTTGCCAAAGGAAGAGCAGATGAAAAAAATCAGACAGTTTCTTGGCAGAAAATATCAGTGCAGAGATGTGAAAATCGATCTGGTTGAGAGTCCGGAACTGATCGGCGGCTTCATCCTGAAGGTGGGCAGCAGCGAGTATGACTGGAGTCTGAAAGGACGTTTACAACAGTTGACACATAAAATAATCCGGAGGTGAATGAGTTGAGTTCAATCAATTCAGAAGAAATCATTTCGATTCTGAAAGAAGAAATAGAGAACTATGACGCCATCGCCCGGGACCAGGAGACAGGAACTGTCATCTCTGTCGGTGACGGAATCGCCAATGTATACGGCATCGATCATGCGATGTACGGCGAGATTGTCACTTTTGAGAATGGTCTGAAGGGTATGGTACAGGATATCCGAAAAAACCAGATCGGTGTTATCCTGTTTGGAAAGGATACGGGGATCAAAGAGGGAACCAAAGTGGCCCGTACCCAGAAAAAAGCCGGCGTTCCGGTAGGCGAAAAGTTTATCGGGCGTGTGATCAATGCGCTCGGAGAGCCGATCGACGGCAAGGGGCCCATCGAGGCGGATGATTACCGTGCGATCGAGCAGGAGGCTCCCGGAATTATCGACCGTAAATCTGTAGACACTCCGATGGAGACAGGTATTCTGGCGATCGACTCCATGTTCCCGATCGGACGCGGACAGCGTGAGCTGATCATCGGAGACCGTCAGACAGGAAAGACGTCCATTGCTACAGACACGATGATCAACCAGAAGGGCAAAGGTGTGATCTGTATTTATGTGGCCATCGGCCAGAAAGCATCCACGATCGCACAGGTTGTTTCCAGCCTGGAGAAGCACGGGGCGATGGACTATTCTATCGTCATGGCAGCGACCGCCAGCGACTGTGCGCCGCTGCAGTATATTGTACCGTATGCGGGAACTTCGATGGCAGAGTACTTTATGCATCAGGGCAAGGATGTGCTGATCGTCTACGACGATCTGTCCAAACATGCGGTTGCATACCGTGCGCTTTCCCTGCTGCTGGAGCGTTCCCCGGGACGTGAGGCATATCCGGGCGACGTTTTTTATCTGCATTCAAGACTGCTGGAGCGTTCCAGCCGTCTTTCTGATGCTCTGGGCGGCGGATCGATTACAGCGCTTCCGATCATTGAGACACAGGCAGGGGATGTTTCCGCTTATATTCCGACAAACGTAATCTCCATTACCGACGGACAGATTTTCCTGGAAAGTGATCTGTTTAATTCCGGTATGCGTCCGGCGGTCAATGTCGGTCTTTCCGTATCCCGTGTCGGAGGTGCGGCTCAGACGAAAGCTATGAAGAAAGCGGCAGGTTCCATCCGTATCGATCTTGCCCAGTACCGTGAGATGGAAGTGTTTACACAGTTCTCTTCCGATCTGGATGATGCGACAAAGGAACAGCTGCAGTATGGAAAAGGACTGATGGAACTTCTGAAACAGCCGCTGTGCCATCCGCTGAGCATGTCTCAGCAGGTCATCACACTGGTTGCGGCGACCCACAAGAAGATGATGCATGTGGAACCGCGGAAGATGAAGGCTTATCAGATGGAAATGCTGGAGTTCTTTGACCGGAGCCATCCGGAGATTGGACAGGAGATCGAGGAGAAGAAAGTGCTCACCGATGAACTGATCGCAAAAATTGAGAGTGCAGCAGAGGAATTTAAAGATAAGAGCAGGTGTTAATCTATGGCAAATATGAAGGAAATCCAGGACAGGATCCGAAGCGTTCAGGATACGATGAAGATCACGAACGCGATGTATACGATTTCCTCTTCCAAGCTGAAAAGAGCGAAGAAAGCCCTTGAGGATACCGAACCGTACTTTTATGCTCTTCAGAGTGCGATTTCCCGTACTCTGCGCCATGTGCCGGATCTTGAACACCGCTATTTCGATGAACGGGAAAATATTCAGGGAAAAGACCGGAAAGTCGGATACGTGGTGGTCACCGGCGACAAAGGCATGGCAGGCGCTTACAACCATAATGTGGAAAAGATCGCAGAGGATCAGATGGCAGTGCGCGACTGTGACAATTATCTGTTTGTCCTGGGCGAGATGGGCCGCCAGTATTTCACCAGAAGAAATCAGACCATCGATACGCAGTTCCATTATACGGTCCAGAAACCGACGATGCATCGGGCCCGGATCATCTCGGAACTGATGGTGGACAAATTCAATCAGGGAGAACTGGACGAGGTCTACATTATCTTTACCCAGATGAACAATTCTGTCACGATGGAGCCGCGGATGATTCAGCTGCTCCCGCTGAAAAAGGCAACCTTCCAGGTGAATACTCCTGCGATCCTGGACATTCACCAGGAAGAGATCGAGATGGTGCCTTCCGAGAAAGCGGTGCTGGATATGATCGTGCCGAATTATATTACCGGTATGATCTACAGCTGTCTGGTGGAATCTTATTCCAGTGAGCATAATTCGAGAATGATCGCAATGCAGAATTCCACAGAGAGCGCAAAGGATATCCTGAGGGAACTGAACATTTCCTATAACCGTGCGAGACAGGCAGGCATTACCCAGGAAATCACAGAGGTAATCGGCGGCGCCAGAGCACAGAAAAAGAAATAGAGGGAAAAATCGTATGAAGAATGGAAAGATTGTACAGGTCATGGGACCTGTTGTAGACGTAGAATTTGAGGATAACGATCTTCCTATGATTAAAGATGCCCTTACCGTCCAGAACGGAGAGAAGACATGCGTGATGGAGGTTGCACAGCATACCGGAAACAATACAGTCCGCTGTATCATGCTGTCAGCCAGTGAGGGTCTCTGCAAGGATATGGAAGTGACTCCGACAGGCGCCGGTATTTCGGTTCCTGTAGGTGACAAGACGCTGGGACGTCTGTTTAACGTGTTGGGTGAGACCATTGACGGCGGGGAGAATCTGTCGGACACAAAACATTGGGTCATCCACAGAGACCCGCCAAGCTTTGAGGATCAGAGTCCGGTCGTCGAGGTACTTGAGACAGGGATCAAGGTCATCGACCTCCTGGCGCCTTACGCAAAGGGTGGTAAGATCGGTCTGTTCGGAGGAGCAGGTGTCGGCAAGACAGTCCTGATCCAGGAACTGATCACGAATATCGCGACCGAGCACGGCGGATATTCGATTTTTACCGGCGTCGGGGAGCGTTCCCGTGAGGGAAATGACCTGTGGTGCGAGATGAAAGAATCCGGCGTTCTGGAGAAAACAGCGCTGGTGTTCGGACAGATGAACGAGCCGCCGGGAGCGCGTATGCGTGTGGCGGAGACAGGACTGACGATGGCGGAGTATTTCCGTGATGAGGAACATCAGAACGTGCTTCTGTTTATCGATAACATTTTCCGTTTTGTTCAGGCAGGTTCGGAGGTTTCTGCACTGCTGGGACGTATGCCTTCTGCGGTTGGATATCAGCCGACGCTGGCGACCGATGTCGGTGAACTTCAGGAACGGATCGCTTCCACGAAGAACGGTTCCGTTACCTCTGTACAGGCAGTTTACGTGCCGGCTGACGACCTGACGGACCCGGCTCCGGCGACGACGTTTGCGCATCTGGATGCGACGACGGTACTTTCCCGTAAGATTGTGGAGCAGGGTATTTATCCGGCGGTGGATCCGCTGGAGTCTACTTCCAGAATTCTGGAGGCGGATGTGGTCGGCGAGGAGCATTACGAGGTAGCTCGTCGTGTTCAGGAAATCCTGCAGAAATATAAGGAACTGCAGGATATCATCGCGATCCTTGGTATGGAGGAGTTGTCCGAGGAGGACAAACAGACGGTATACCGCGCGAGAAAGATCCAGAGATTTCTGTCCCAGCCGTTCCATGTGGCTGAGACGTTTACCGGTGTTCCGGGCAAGTACGTTCCGCTGAAAGAGACGATCCGCGGCTTTAAGATGATCATCAACGGCGAGATGGATCAGTATCCGGAGGCAGCGTTCTTTAATGTGGGAACCATCGACGACGTGATCGAGAAAGCGAAGACACTGCAGGCGGAAGCATAAAGAAAGGGAGGATGACGGATGGCAGAGAATGCAGGAAAACACACCTTCTTTTTGAGAGTCATTGCGGCAGACCGTGTGTTCTTTATGGGAAAATGCACCTATGTGGTTCTCCCGGCAGTGGACGGCGAGCATGCGATCATGGCGCACCATTCCGATATGATGATCGCCACCGATACAGGCACCATCCGTTTTCAGACCGAGGACGGAGAGTGGCAGGAAGCGGTGGTCGGGACGGGGTTTACCCAGGTAATCAACAACCGTGTGACGATCCTTGTGGAATTTGCAGAGCGGCCGGATGAGATCGATGAACTGCGGGCGAGGGAAGCGAAGGAGCGTGCGGAGGAGCAGCTCCGTCAGAAGCAGAGTCAGCAGGAGTATTACCATACGCAGGCGTCGCTGGCGAGAGCGATGGCGCGGCTGCGCATGACCAACAAAAACAATATAAACAGGAAATGAGTCCGCATTTTTTGGAATGCCGGACGAACCCGTTCCCAGCCCTGCGGCACGTGTGCGGCGGACGGTTGGGAACGCGGGAAAACACAAAACGGTCGGAAAGCCTTTCGAACAGGTACCGGAGCGATTCATCAGGAATGCTTGATGTATTCCCGATTCAGCGCTCCTCAGGCACAGTGCGTGCAGCACTTCGCCTGACCTGCCCGAAAGGCTTTCCGGCCGTTTTGTGTTTCCATCCGTGTTCTCAGATGCCCGCCGCAGGGCTGGGACCCAGGTTCTGGTGCTTGAATGCGGACGGGGACAGGTAACATTTTCAGGATTGGGTGTTGGTTTTATACAGGGTGTCCAGGTAAGTGATCAGGGTGTCGAAGCTGCCGTGGGGGTATTGGGTGATGTCGGTGGAGTTCCGGTTGATCAGGCAGTCGGTCAGGAGGAAGGCCTGGATGCCGAGGGTGGCGGCGGCGAGGTCTTCAGCGGTGTCGTTTCCTACCATCAGGCATTCTTCGGGATGTACGTTGGCATGGGTCAGAATCTCCTGAAAGTATGCCGGGTTTGGTTTGCAGTAGCGGGAGTTTTCGTAGGTCGTGTAGAATTCGAAGTCTTCCGGTTCCAGGCCGGCCCAGCGGATGCGGGATTCGGTGGCGATGGATGGGAAGAGGGGATTGGTTGCCAGAATGACGCGGTATCCCAGAGCCCGGGCGTGGTCGATGGCTTCTTTTGCTTTCGGGTTCTTTCCGCAGACGCTCCTGGCCTGCTGGAATTCGTTGCGGTAGAAGTCTTCGAAGACCGGGATGTCGTCGCGGATCTGTTCGCCGAACAGTTCTGCGAAGGTGTTCCAGAAAATTTCCTCGTTTGTCTGTTCGCCGGTGTTTTTTACCATTGCCTGGGTGCCCTTCCAGACGCCGTTGATCAGTTTCTGGGGATCGTAGCCCAACGGTGCAAAGCGTGCTGCAAGGGCTTTGAAATAGGTTTTGATAAAGAGTTCCTGATCCATCGGGAGCAGGGTTCCGTCCAGATCAAAGAGAATAGTTGTGATCATTTTATGCGGTTCTCCTTTATGTAGTAATGTCTGACAGTACCATTGTAACATGGGGGAACTTGGTCTGTCATTTGCTTTCCGAAAATCTTGCAACCGTTCAGCGGACTGTAGTGCTATAAAACCTTTTTGACGGCGGCTTTGTCCCCATTGACGGGCAGAGGAAGAGATAGTATAGTAGTCATAAAAACAGGGGGAACATTTATGGCGAATGTGTACGAGATGAGTTTCGGGAAAATCTATCCGCTGCTGGTGAAGAAGGCGGTGAGGAAAGGCCGGACGGTCGCTGAGGTGAATCAGGTGATCACCTGGATGACAGGGTACTCTGCGGAGGAGATTGAAAAATGTGCGAAGGATGAGATCAGTTATGCGGATTTTTTCAATCGGGCGCCGGAGATGAATCCCGACCGCAGTCTGATCACCGGTGTGGTCTGCAAAGTTCGGGTGGAGACGATCGAAGATCCGCTGATGCAGGACATCCGCCGTCTGGACAAACTGATCGATGAACTGGCGAAGGGCCGCCCGATGGAGAAGATCCTGCGGCATACGGTCAGCGCTGGCCGGAACGAAGTGTAGACCTGCGGGAGAGGGTTGCGAATTCAATGGAAAAGAGGAAAATAAGTATGACAATGCGGGAAAGAATCAGGAAGGGAAAACTGTTTACTGATGAATGTGAAGGATTGCCGGAGGAGCGTCTGGAAGCTAAAAAGCGGATGAAAGCGTTTAACGACTCTTCGCCGGAGGATACGGCCGGACGGAAGGCCTTGATGACTGAGATTTTCGGAAAAGAAGTCAGCGCATGGATCGAACCGCCGTTTTATTTCTGCTATGGGAGGCATATTACTGTGGGTGAGGGCACCTATATTAATATGAACTGTAATTTTATTGACGACGGTTTGATCGAGATCGGAGACAGGGTCATGTTTGGTCCGGCGGTTACGATCGCGACGGTGGGACACCCGGTAAATCCGGAAATGCGTGAATATATGTACACGGATCCGGTGAAAATAGGAAATAACTGCTGGCTGGGAGCCAATGTTGTCGTGTGCCCGGGAGTCACGATCGGAGATAATTGCGTCATCGGCGCGGGAAGTGTGGTCGTGCATGATATTCCGGAAAATTCTGTGGCTGCAGGAAATCCTTGCCGGGTTCTCAGAGAAATCGGGGAAAAGGATTCCGTCTACTATTATAAGGATCGAAAGATTAATAAAGAGGATCTTCAGGAAGAAAGAAAATTAAGGGGCGGAAAATCCTGACCGTGGCGGCGCTTACGTGCGTTTTCCGTATGATATCAGGGAAGAATCCGACCGTGGCAGAGTCAGAGCGGAGGTCACCTTTGACGGGGAACCTTACCGCGGCAGTATCGTAGAATTCTTCCCTGATCTTTTTAAATAAGATAGATCTTTTTTTACAGATCCCCGTTTTCACGGGAATTATTCTAAAATATCTCGGACTTCCTGTTCCGTCAGATGACAGATGTCTGCAATTTCTTAAAAAAAATAACAGGGAAATTGGGTTACAGTTCAGTTGGCTGAGCTGTAACAAAAAAATGTACGAAAAATAAAAAAAATATTGACAATTAAGAAAATATACAGTAGAATATTCACTGTTGAGAAGATTAGCAATGATCTTATAAAGGATATGTGCGTTTAGCTCAGCTGGATAGAGCGTTTGGCTACGGACCAAAAGGTCGGGAGTTCGAATCTTCTAACGCACGGATAAGATGGCTGTATGCCCAGGAAAAGCACTTCATTTGAAGTGCTTTTTTTGTGCGCTGCACTCGGCGAACCGGACAGAGCTGATAACGATAGGTTTTGACTATTCTGCACTATAAAACAAAAATATTTGTTTTCCGAGACCTGCCATTTTATACTGGAGGCAGAAGAAAAGAGGTGGCAGGGTGAAAAAGATATGGTTATTCGTGGCCGCAGTTCTGATGGCGGGAGTACTGGTTAGCTGCGGAAAAAACAGGCAGACAGAGAAAGTGCAGGAACCGCTGTCAGAATCGGAAGCAGAGACGGATACTTCCGGCGGAAAGAACGGTGGCACAATAGAGAACGGCAGCGAAGAGACAGGCGGCGGGACTTCAGAAAACAATCCCGCAGAGACCGGGTATGAACAGGAGGACACAGAGATGAAGATGCAGGTACAGGCAGGAAATGATACATTTACCGCAACGCTGGAGGAAAATGCGGCGGTGGATGTTCTGGTAGAGATGATGAAAGAGGGGCCGGTGACGATTTCGATGAGTGATTATGCCGGTTTTGAAAAGGTAGGTTCTCTCGGAAGATCTCTTCCGTCAAGCGATCGTCAGACGACGACATATACGGGGGATATCGTTCTGTATAACAACAGCCAGATCGTTATTTTCTATGGCTCCAATTCATGGAGCTATACGAGGCTGGGCAGGATCGATGATCTGACCGGCTGGGAGGAAGCGCTGGGCAGCGGTGATATTACAGTGACGTTTTCTCTGCAATAAATAAAAATCAGAAATCTGTCCGGTGTGTTTACAGTACAGCAGTACTGCCGGATCCTGTGCGGGAAGTGCACGGATCCGGCGGTACTGCTGCTTTTTTCGGGCTGTTGAAAAATTTGTCTGATACAAAAGCGGAATCGCAATATGTGAGGCTGCGCAGACGTGAAGGTCCGGATCAATGCCGGGTGGACAGGAAAAGGGAATTGACGAACGGAGCGGTGGTTGATAAAATATAGTTAGTAAAAACTAACTATTGGAGGCAATATGGCGTTGAAACGTAAGGATCGGATTTTTCCGGGAGAATCTATCCTGGTCAGCCGTTCGGAGTACGAATCCGTATACCGTCTGGAGTTTGAAGACGGATTCGGTACAATGACGTCCCGCACGGTGATGCCGGGAGTGACTCTGATCTTCAATGATTTTCATACGAACCACGAATTTCCGGGAGAGAGCAGGTGCCCCGGAATGATCGAGATTAATCACTGCCGGACCGGGCGGTATGAGTGTACGATGCGGGACGGTCGGATCGTCTGGCTGGGGCCGCAGGACTTCGCCGTCAGCGATATGGGGCGTCCGCCGGTGCGATGCTGTTTTGGACAGAAGATTTATCAGGGGATCAGCCTGGTGGTGGAGCCGGGGGCGGCGGAACGTTCTCTGTTTCAAATGCTGGGAGAGGGAGCGCCGAGGCTCACGGAACTGTTCCAGTGTCTGCTGTCGCCGCAGTCCTTTCTCTTGCTTCGGTCGGATCCGCGGATTCAGCATATTTTTTCTGAGATGTATGAGGTTTTGGAGGATGGAGCGATGGCTTATTACCGCCTGAAAACTGCGGAGCTGATGTTTTTCCTCTACGAGCGGCATAAGGCAGCGCGTTCGGCGGAAGGCGGCTATCACAGCAGGAATATGA
>ERZ1090862.1376-NODE-1378-length-10693-cov-6.173341_pt1 | contig 10693 bp, 11 predicted proteins | sample MGYA00478481_ERZ1090862 | MGnify/ENA primary metagenome ERZ1090862 (study PRJEB33644, sample SAMEA5815745) | chicken gut metagenome | biome: Chicken; feature: Gastrointestinal Tract; material: Caecum | place: Ireland | collected 2019-01-01 | study: A study of... | reverse complement strand
ATATACATATTATACGGCCGGCAGCCGCAAGCCGGCCGTTTTTTCTACACAAAAGTAAGAGGATTCACAGACAGATGAAAATGACATATGAAAAATATCTGATTGAAAAGGCAGCCTGCAATCACGTGCCCCTTAACGCAAGTCTGGAATTGCTCCCTCTCTGCAATATGAACTGCGATATGTGCTATGTACGTCTCAGCAGAGCAGAGATGGAGAGTCAGGGACGCCTCCGCAGCGCAGATGAATGGCTTACCCTGGCGGAACAGATGCGGGACGCGGGGACTCTGTTCATTCTGCTCACAGGCGGCGAGCCGCTTCTTTATCCGGAATTCAGGACAGTTTATCTGGGGCTGCGCCGAATGGGAATGATTCTGACAGTCAATACCAACGGGACACTTGTTGACGAAGAGTGGGCGGAATTTTTTGCGGAACATCCTCCGAGGAGGATCAACATCACTTTGTACGGGACAGATGAGGAAACATATGAGAAACTGTGCCATTATCCGGGAGGTTTTGAAAAAACACTGCAGGGAATCAGGCTTCTCCGTGCAAGACGGGTTGATGTAAAGATCAACGGAAGTCTTGTAAGAGCAAACAGGGGAGATATCAGAAGGATCGTGGAGATTGCCGAAGAACTGGAGACTGCGGTAAATATTGATACCTACATGTATCCCGCGGTCAGAGAACGGCACAGGTCATTTGACCAGCAGTCCCGTCTTCTTCCGGAAGAGGCTGCCCGCGGAAAAATGGCATTTCTCAGAGCGACAATGGAAGCGAAGGAATACGGTGCGGTTGCACTTGGGAAAACGGCTGCTGTTAAACACACCGAAAAAGGGGAGAGGGTTCCTGGGGAAATGCAGTGCCAGGCAGGAAAAACATCATTTACTGTCAACTGGCAGGGATATATGAGGCCGTGTGTCATGCTGACAGAACCTTCGGTTCCGGCTTTCACCACGGATTTTATGACGGCCTGGCGGCAGCTTTCAGAGAGAACTGCGCAGATCCATCTGAGTCCGGAATGCAGTGCGTGCAGTCTGCGCAGAATCTGTCAGAATTGTGCCGCCTGTGCCCGGCTGGAAACAGGGAGCTATGACGGTGTGCCGGAGTATATGTGCCGGTATACAGAAGAAACACTGCGGCTTTCGAAAGAATATCTGAGTCAGAGGCAGGGGGCGGATATTGATGAAGTATAAGGATCTGACCGGCCTGCGGATCGGAAAAATCACGGTTATTGAACCCACGGAGCATCGGATCCGCAATGCAGTGGTCTGGAAATGCAGATGCGACTGCGGAAATGAAATCCTTGTTGAAAGCCGCCGGCTGAAGCCCGGAGCGATATACAGCTGCGGCTGCGAAAAATCGCCGTACGAGGGTGTAAAAGACCTGACGGGGCTGACATTCGGGAAACTGACCGTCCTGGGAAAGTCCGGAAATAAAGCGAAAGACGGGAATCCGCTGTGGCTCTGCCGGTGTGACTGCGGAAATACGGTGGATGTGCGGCAGTCCAATCTGCAGAGCGGATGGACGAGAAGCTGCGGATGTCAGCGCGACCCGAAGAAAAATATGCATTATACAGGGGGCACATGTGTCGAGATGCTTCGTCCGGACCTTGTGTACAGAACAAATACCAGCGGCGTGCGCGGCGTCTATTACAGCAGCAGGAGAAACAAGTGGATCGCTCAGATCATGTTCAGGCAGAAATGCTACTATCTGGGAGGATACGATAAGATAGAGGATGCGGCTGAAGCCCGCGCTGCAGCGGAAGAAAAAATTTTCGGGGATTTTCTTAAAGGGTATGAAGACGCGTACCCGGAAAAGACAGAGCGCAAAACCCCGGCGCCAGAACCGGTAATCTGACGCCGCCCTGAACTGCCTGCTTTTTCCGCTTTTCCGGGATATGTACTCTCAGGCGTGTATCTGCTTAAATATAGAGTTCGCAGTCTTTCCGTACGGAACAGGCCTTTTTCAGCATTGTGCCGACTGCGGCAAGCATGATTCCGTTTATCTTTCTTGCGGACCTGGGACAGATGGAGACACACCGCATACACGAGATGCAGGCGCTGCCGTTTACATTTCCGGGATTTGTTCTGTCAATTGCCTGAACCGGACATTTTTCGGCACACAGTCCGCACTTTGTACAGTCTTTGGTCGGTTTCGGCACCATGCCGCCTCCGCCGCTCTTCTTATATGGGCGATTGCCCGGGATTTCCGGCTCTGAGGTATCCCCGCCGGACAGTTTTGCCTGAATCTGTTTTGCAAATCCCGCAAGACAGGCCTGATCCTGCGCATCCGGACGGCCGGCTGCAAACTGCCGGGCGATGGAGTGCTCGGCAATCGCGGCAACAGCGGATATGACCCGGAAACCGGCCTGTTTTGCTACATCCTGCAGTTCCGCCAGGGTGTCTTCATATGCGCGGTTACCATAAACACACATGAGTATTGCGCGGGAACCATTTCCGTGTATTGCGGAAATACGTTTTGCCGCCGGTTCAGGTACGCGTCCCCCATAGGAGGGAACAGCGATTACGGAAATATCATTCTGCGTAAGAGAGATATTGTTGAAATCCGCTGTGCTGTCTGTAAGATCAATATTCTGAATTTCTGTTGAAAGTTCACCGGCCAGTATGTCTGCTGCCTTTCTGGTGCCTCCGGTCGGACTGAAGCAAATCTCATAAATTTTCATTTTGGATCCTCCTGTCGTTTTGCTTGTTCAGCTGCTTGCTATTTCCTGGTGATTCCTGTAAAATATCGATGTAAAAGATGAAATTACATCCAATATGTAGTGTATCATTGAGAGGATGTAAAGTCAAGAATTACATCGGGAGAGGCAGAAATAATTCTCCGGAAAGGGTGGTACGATGCAGATCAGTATGAAATGTTCCGTTGCGGTCCATTGTCTGATTTTTATCTATGAAGCGAAGGGAAAAGTGAAGGTAACCAGTTCGCTGCTCGCGCAAAGCACGGGATGCAATCCGGTGGTGATCCGCAACATTATCAGTGCGTTGAAAAAAGCGGGGCTGATCACAGTGGCGCGGGGGACCGGAGGGGCTGAATTGTGCATGGCTCCTTCTGAAATCACGCTGTATATGATATACAGCGCGCTTGAGCCGGATGGACTGACTTCCCTGATAGGAATCCATCACTGCGGGGAGCGGAAATGCCCGGTGGCACAGAATATCAAATATGTACTTCAGTCCCCCTATCGGAAAATTGAAGAGTCCGTCAGACAGACGATGGAAGGAATTACCCTTGAATCGATGATAGAAGATTTTGAAACGCGAGTGTCTGTACCGGACTAAAAAAGTTTCCGTCGGTTTCCCTTCAGCCTTTGACCTGAGTGTAATTGCATGATATGATATTACAGGAGCATTTATATTCAGTTGCAGCGGGGCATCATTCCGGACAGGAGATGATGTCTCTTTACATAAATCAGGGGAGGATCTGTCAATGAGACTTAGAAATATACCGAGAGCCGAGGGGACGATACAGGCGCATCATACGGTGATCAGAAGACCGGAGGACCAGAGGGGATGCTGGCGTCAGGTCTTCGGCAACAAGAATCCGCTTTCTATTGAAATCGGAATGGGAAAGGGAAAGTTTATTCTTGACATGGCAAAGCGGTATCCGGATGCCAACTTTGTGGGGATAGAGCGCTATTCGAGCGTGCTGCTGCGGGCCGTGGAAAGGTTTGATACAGAAGAATACAATGAATTGAAGAATGTGCGTTTTGTGTGCATGGATGCGAGAAATGTGGCGGATGTCTTTGCGGAGGGGGAGGTGACGAGGATATACCTTAACTTTTCTGATCCGTGGCCAAAGGTGAGACATGCAAAGCGTCGGCTGACTTCTTCCGAATTTCTGGAGAGATACGAGAAAATACTTGTGGACGGCGGAATTCTTGAGTTTAAGACAGACAATACGCAGCTGTTCAATTTTTCACTGGAGCAGCTTAAGGAATCGGGCTGGGTAATACAGAATTTTACCTACGATCTTCATCACCACGAAGAGATGAACAGGGACAATATAATGACAGAGTATGAAGAGAAATTTTCGGGCAAAGGCAATCCCATCAATAAACTGATTGCGGTCAGAAAGCGGAACAGTATAGATGTATCACCGGAGGAAGTGTGACTTCAGAGTAACCCCGGCGGTTCCGCGGCATATAATGGTATATATGTAATCAGGCGGGTGACGGATTTGGGAAGACAGAAGTGCTGGAAGAGGTGTGTGAGAGAATTTATCTACTGTAAACCGAAGCTGAACCGGCGGCTGCTCTGCATCTGCCGTTCAGTCAATGAAGTGTGCGAGATACTCAACACGGACATCTGTCATGGCAAAAATAAGAGAAAAAACGGGAAATGCGGGTGATGTTTATGCTGGTCAATGTAACAGGCGACAACTTCAGGTATGAGGTGGAGGAGTCCCCTCTGCCTGTTCTGGTAGAGTTCTATGCCTCGTGGTGCGGGAAATGTGCCATGATGGAAGACGTCGTGGCTGAGTTTGCCGCGGATAATGAAGGACGCGTTAAGGTCTGTCTGGTAGATTCCGACAGTGAGGAGTCTCTGGCGAGGGAACTTGGTGTGGAAAAGGTGCCCACATTTGTGGCATTCCGCTCCGGAAAGGCGGAAGGAGTCGCTGTGGGAGCCGTCTCGCGGCAGACTCTGGATAATCTCTTCCGGTGACCGGCGTCCGTACCTGCAGTTTGGCGCGGAAGACGGATCCGGACGGTGTTTTCAGCGGGAAAATGTCCGGATCCGCGTGATTATATGGAAATAAGCCGGGCGGATTACGCGGGAAAGTACTTTATATGCAGAAGAAAATAAAAAAATGAAAAAAGTGCTTGCATTCCGTCGCAACTTGTTATATAATATCACTTGCGTTAAGGAAAACCTTACGAAACAAATAAAAATGCGCGATTAGCTCAGCTGGCAGAGCACCTGACTCTTAATCAGGGTGTCCAGGGTTCGAACCCCTGATCGCGCACTTAAAAATCGCTGTTTTTGCAGACTTGGTAGCTGCGGGGACGGCGGTTTTTCTTTGTGTAAAGCAGCGGTCTGCCTGTTTTAAGGGCGGAAAACTGTTTTGTCGGTTTCTGACATATCAAGCTCCCGCACGAGTTGATTTTTGATATCATCTCTCACCGGAAATAAAATTTCCTCTTTTCATTTCGTTTTTTATGTGCTATACTTGTCCACGTTAAATAAATACGGGTTATACGGCGAAGGAGTCTGAAGCAGTTTCAGGCTCCTTTTTGTTTTGGGAAAAGCTGATTCTGCGGGGGAAAGACGCGGAGTTTTCCTGTATAATAACAGATAGGATAACCCGGCTGAAATACAAAGGAGGAATGGATATGCAGATTCAGATTATTCCATCAATTATTGTAGTTGCCTATCTTGTCGGCATGATGCTGGTAGGCTTTATCGTAGGCAAGCTGCAGATCAAGGACAGTAAGGATTACATGCTCGCCGGACGGAGGATGGGACTTTTCATGGTGGCGTTTTCTCTGTCCGCAAACAACATCGGCGGAGGAAGTACGACGGGCCTGGCCCAGAAAGCCTTCGGGGACTGGGGAATGAGCGCCGTGTGGTACGTGCTTGCCGCGTCGATCGCGATGATCCCGCTGGCGTACTTCGCTCCCAGGATCCGCAAGACCATGGCGGTGACGATCCCGGAGGTCGTGGGGAGAAGATTCGGGGAAGCGTCCAGCACCTTTACTGCTGTGCTGAGCATCCTTTCCCTGTTCTGTCTTACATCTTCACAGATTGCCGCGTCGGGGTCGGTCGTCTCTACCCTGACAGGAATTCCCACAAACGTGGCGCTTGTGATCGCGGGGCTGGTTGTTATACTGTACACCACATTCGGAGGAATGATCGCGGATCAGATATCTGACCTGATACAGTTTACGATTATTCTTGTGGGCCTGGCCATAGCTACGCCGTTCGTTATCGACGGATGCGGCGGCTGGGACGCGGTTGCCGCAGCGCTGCCTCCGGTTCAGCTTGATTTTGCAAAGATCGGCTGGGTGACGATCATCGGATACATTTTCAATTACTTCTGTACATTTCTCGCAGGCCCTGAGATGGTATCGCGCTTCGAGACGGCGAAGGATGAGAAAACGGCAAAGCACGCGTCGCTGCTCTCGGCTGTGCTCATGGCTGCCATGTCCTTCTTCCCGACGCTGATCGGTCTTGCGGCTCTTGCTGTGAAGGATACGCTGCCGAACCTCGCGGAGGATGGAAGCAATGCCATGATGGCGGTGGCCAGCGTGCATGCGCCGGGCGTGATCGTGGGTCTGATCTCTGCGGCCATCATCTGTGCGACGATGTCTTCCGCGGACTCGAACCTGCTGTGTATGTCCACTATGGTGATGAACGATCTGTATCTGAAGTTCGGAGGAAAGAAGAAGCTGACCGAGAAGCAGATCATCAGATATACACGGACGTGCAACGTCATTGCCGCGCTGGTCGCGATGGTGATATCCATGGCGGGTATCTCGATCGTCACGATGAACACTTTCGCGTTCGGCATACGATGTGCAGGGCCGTTCGCGGCATACGGACTGGGGCTGATCGTGCCCAGGGCCACAAAGCATTCGGGAATCGCGTCCCTTGGCGTGGGAACCGTGGCGTTCTGCATCTGGCAGATATTAAGCGGCGGAGATTTCCTGTTTGGAATTCTCCCGGTTGTGTTCGGCTGTGCGATGGGAGTGATTGCTTTCTTTGCAGTGAATCTGGTCGAGTGGAAAGCAGGCGTGAAACCTGCCCCGTCAGCCTATACCGAATAATGTGAACAAAATATTTCGGAATCCCGTTCCGGAACCTGAAGGGCGGGTATATAAACAGAGGGGATGCCTCACCAGTCCGGTGGGGCATCCCCTCTGCATGCGAAAAGGTTATGATTCAGCTGTGAGATCAAAAAACTCTCTTATCTGCCCTTCTATGATTTTCATCAGCCTCTGCCGTGTCTCTACGGCAGCCCAGGCGATATGTGGAGTGATGAACAGGCGGTCTTTGTCGCGGACGTTTAAGAGCGGGTTCTCCTTTGACATGGGTTCCACGCAGAGAACATCAAGTCCGGCCGCCCGGATCTCTCCGACGTTCAGTGCTTCGGCAAGATCCGCCTCGTTGATGATCGGGCCTCTTCCCAGGTTCAGGAGGATTGCGGAGGATTTCATCCGGCGGAATGCTTCTGCGTCCATAATCCCTTCTGTGTATTCATTCAGGGGAGCATGGACGGAGAGAATATCGGATTCGGCGAGCAGGGTATCAAAGTTTACCTGGTTATATCCCTCCTGAGCCGGCGCGCCGGAAGCGGAGTAGTAGATGACTCTGGCTCCGAACATTGCCGCAATGTCGGCGACACGCCGTCCGATGGCGCCGAGCCCCAGAATTCCCCAGGTCATGCCGTTGAGTTCGTGGAATGTCCTGGCGAAATGAGTGAAGATCCGGTCATTGATATAATGGCCGTCTCTGACATAGTCGTCATAGTATCTCAGGTTTTCCATCAGATAGAACAGCATGGCAAATGTGTGCTGCGCCACGGATTCTGTGGAATAGCCCGCTACATTGCGCCATGCAATCCCGCGCTGTGCCAGGTAATCCTTGTCCAGGTTGTTTGTTCCGGTTGCGGTTACACAGACAAGTTTCAGATTTTCGGCGGACGAGATGGTCATGCTGTTTACGGGAACTTTGTTCACGATCACGACATCCGCGTCTGCCACGCGCCGGGAAGCCTCTTCCGGAGAGGAAAACGGATATTTCACCACTTCCCCCATCTGCTCGAACCCGCTGTAATCGATATCGTCGCCGAGTGTTCCGGCGTCTAAAAATACAATTTTCATATGATAATGTCTCCTGTTCAGAATGTGTTTTCAGTTTTTTGATTATAGCACAGATTTCCCTGCTTTGAAAGGGAGAGGACGCGAAGGAAGGCGGGGGATAAAGGATGTGAGACATTGACATCTGACAAATTTCGCGTTATTCTTTTACAGGACATAAAATTAAATAAGATTGATGACAAGGGGAGCTTGTATTACAGGCTGAGAGGAAGTTGCGAACTTCGACCCACAACCTGATTTGGATAATGCCAACGTAGGGATGCGTTCTCAATTCGTGATGTTTTTGAGCCCTTTTTGTTTTCAGTCTTGAGGATAAGGAGGGTTTTATTATGTTCAGTTTTCTTGTAAATGCAGAGGGCGGTCTTACAACCGCCGGATATGCGGTGTGTATCGCAGCGGGAATCGTTCTGTTCGCCGCGGCGCTTCTCTTTGCGGGAAAAGTCTCGGAGAAAAAGAAGATGGGGACAAAGCAGCTGGTGTTCTGCGCAATGGCTCTGGCGCTGGCGTTTATCACATCCTATATCAAGATCTTCAACATGCCGTGGGGCGGCAGCGTGACGCTGTGCAGCATGCTTTTCATTGTTCTCGTGGGGAACTGGTACGGTCCTAAGGCAGGCGTTCTTGTGGGACTGGTATTCGGTATCCTGCAGTTTATCCAGGAACCCTATGTGCTCTCGTTCTTTCAGGTATGCTGTGATTATATCCTTGCATTTGCGGCGCTGGGCGTGGCCGGATTCTTTGCGAAGAACAGAAACGCGCTGGTTGCAGGATATATTGTCGCGGTGATCGCCCGGGGCGCGTTTCATGCGCTGGGAGGATACCTCTACTGGATGGACTATATGCCGGAGAATTTCCCGAAGGCGCTGACCAGTCTGTATCCGATCCTTTATAATTACAGCTATCTGCTGGCGGAAGGCGTGATCACGGTGATCATTATATCCATTCCGGCGGTGGCAAAGGGCTTAAAGCGGGTGAAACGGATCGCGCTAGAATAGAAGAAATATCGGAATAATAAAGTAAATAAAAAAATGTACGGGAGTGCGGGTTATCTGCTGTTGGAAGCAGATAGCCCGCATTTGTCTTCTCATAAATTTAATGTTTATTTGTCGTGGATTTTTCCTGGAGTTAACACAGAGTCAATACAATGTACTTTGTGAAATTATGCGGGAGAGGAAAAGAAAGAGATGAAGAAAGAGAAGATTCAACATATACTGCTGAGGGCGCTGCCCATGGCGGCCGTGCTGGCCGTCCTTGTGTGCATCGCGGTGGTGCTGAACAGGACGGAGGAAGAGCAGACCGAGTCGGATGCCAGCCGGATGGTCTACGCATCCGCGGAGGTCACGGCAGTTCTGGCGGACAACGCGCAGGAGGATTTCCAGAACGCGGAGGGACGCCGCGTGGGTGATCAGGAGCTGGAGATCCGGATCCTGTCAGGAGACCATAAGGACGAGATCATGACAGTGACCAACTATATGAGCGCGCTGTTCAACGTGGATGTGGATCAGGGTGACCGGATCATCGTGCGGATCATGACGGACGAGGAAGGCTCCTATTACGCATCGGTGTTCAACTATGACAGAGGGATCGTGCTGGGCGTATTTCTGCTCATCTTTTTCGCACTGCTTGCAGTTCTTGGCGGGAAAAAGGGCGTCGGCGCCCTGGCAGGACTCCTGCTCACGCTTGGATGTATCTGGTTCATCCTGATCCCGTGCCTGATCCGGGGCGTCCCGGCAGTACCGGTGACCATCGGAGTATCGGCAGTGGCAGCGGCAGCCGGGCTCATCTTTTTGAACGGTTATTCGAAAAAGACGCTGTGCGCGGTATGCGGCTGCGTGGGCGGTGTGCTCGCGGCAGGGATTGCGGCGGCAGCGGTGGGAACTCTTTCGCCCATGAACGGCTTCAACATGCAGGAGGCGGAAAACCTGATCCTGTACGGCGCGGACAAAGGGCTGAAGATCAGCGGGCTCCTTGTGTGCGGAGTTCTGATCTCCGCTCTGGGTGCAGTGATGGACGTGGCACTCGGAATCGCGTCGTCGGTGTGGGAAATGAGGGAGCAGAACCCGGATGCATCTGCGGGCAGTCTGTTCCGCTCCGGAATGCAGATTGGAAAAGACGCCATGGGAACCATGGCAAATACGCTGATCCTGGCATTTGCAGGATCGTCTCTCAACATGCTGATCCTGGTGCAGACCTATGATATCCCCTTTCTGCAGCTGATTAATACAGACTCCATTGCGCTGGAGGTGGTACAGAGTGTGGCAGGTTCTTTCGGGATCCTTCTGACAGTTCCTCTCGTGGCTTTCATCAGTGCCAGACTGATGGTACATGGCAGAAGCCGGAGAGTTTAATATAGATAGACGGCTCCGGGATTTTTCCGGAGACCGGTTTTACAGTCATTTTTCAAGATTAGGAGGATGAAGATGAAAAGTAAAGGAAAGACGGCATTAAGCGCAAGGCTTACCGCACTGTGTATGGCTGTCCTGATGGCATTTTCCCTGCTTCCGTCCACGGCGTCTGCCGCGGAAGGGACTTCCTTCGGGAAGATCACGGGAGAAGCAGAGTTTACGACAGGCAGCTATGTCATGGTGACAGACACCGGATACGCACCGCAGAAGTTTGACAATAACTGGCTTCCGGCGGATGAGCTGGGGACTGCACTGGGAGATACGATTGCAGATCCGGCGGCTGAGACGGTCTGGGAGATCGCCGTAACAGGCGGAACCGCCACCATCAAAGATATGGACGGAAAGTTCCTTGCGCCAAAGGGCGGCAATGAAAATGGAATCAGCATTTCCGACACAGAGTATCAGTGGAAATGGGAATGTCAGGACGGGAAGTTCACGTTCAGCGGCCAGG
>ERZ1090862.1375-NODE-1377-length-10702-cov-5.907392_pt1 | contig 10702 bp, 9 predicted proteins | sample MGYA00478481_ERZ1090862 | MGnify/ENA primary metagenome ERZ1090862 (study PRJEB33644, sample SAMEA5815745) | chicken gut metagenome | biome: Chicken; feature: Gastrointestinal Tract; material: Caecum | place: Ireland | collected 2019-01-01 | study: A study of the... | reverse complement strand
TCTACACGAGCCTTATCGTCGGCAGCGTCAGATGTGTATAAGAGACAGGGGATACACTGCGCAGCTATGAGAACAGGCGGAGACTCAACAGTACATTTGCCGTTGCGGTAGATACGCGGTTTCCGATTCAGGACGTGTTCTATGAAGGGCAGGAGGCATACAATGAGAATGTCCCGTATCTCAGAAATTCGCTGATCAGTTCCTGTATTGCTGCGGCTGTTTTCCTGCTCACGGCCATATGGCTCACTGTAACCGCAGGAAAGAATCAGAAGGACAATGAACTTCATCTGACGGCATTTGATCACTGGAAGACTGAGATAGCGGCTGCGGTAGTGCTCTTTGTATGGGGAGCGGGGACCTTTGTATTTGCCATGACCTGGAGCGGGATCAGTATGGTTTCGACTACAACGGAGGCCGTGACATATTATATCGATGAGTACGGACCCGCATTCTACTCCGGCATGTTTACTCAGATCTATAATCTGTTTGACATGACGGGCGTATTCCTCTATGGACTGTTTACTTTCGCATGCTTTTTCGCTGGGTATATCAGTCTGGTAAGGCGTATCAAAGGAAAATGTCTTTGGAAAGACAGTCTGTGCCGGATGATAATCAGCTTTACGGCTACGGTGTTTAATGAGCGTTCCATCACCGCGAAAGCAGCAATAATCCTTGGAATATTCATTGTGCTTCAGTGGCTGACTCTGGCTACCGGAGGAATCACTCTTTTTATTCTGCTTCTTCTGGCTGCTGATGCAGCCGTGATCTATGTGGTTCTGAGCAGTGCCATAGCAAAGGGGAGGATAAAGAAGGGGATTGAGGAAATTTCCTCGGGAAATATGAGCTATCAGATCCCGCTGGAAGGACTGCGGGGATCCAACAGGGTGCTTGCTGAGAAACTCAATGATATCGGAACCGGGCTTAACAAAGCCGTGGAAGAAGGCATGAAGAACGAGAGGCTCAAGACGGACCTGATCACGAATGTGTCTCATGATATCAAGACGCCTCTGACTTCCATCATCAATTATGTTGACATCCTGAAGCGGTCCAATATCGAGGATCCCCAGATACAGGGATATCTGGATATTCTGGAGGCCAAGGCCCAGAGACTTAAGACGCTGACTGAGGACGTGGTGGAAGCGTCCAAGGTGAGCAGCGGAAATATCACACTGGAATATATGGATGTGAATCTGGCTGAAATGATTCAGCAGACGGAGGGAGAATTTGAAGAAAAATTCACTGCGCGCAGCTTAAGCATTGTAACGAATCTTCCGGAAGAGCCGGCCATTATTCATGTGGACGGACGCCGCCTGTGGCGTGTTCTTGAAAATGTCTTCGGAAATGCGGCAAAATATGCAATGCCGGGTACAAGAGTATATGCGGATCTGCGGCTCGGAGAAGATACGGTGGACTTTTCACTTAAGAATGTTTCGGAGCAGCAGTTAAATATTTCGGCGGATGAGCTGACAGAGCGTTTTATCCGCGGGGATATTTCCAGAAGTACGGAAGGAAGCGGACTGGGTCTCTCCATTGCAAAGAGCCTTGTGGAGATGCAGGGAGGCCGCTTTGAACTGTATCTGGACGGGGATCTGTTCAGAGTGAATATCAGATTCCGGAGAGTACGGTAACTGAGAAGGAGGAGAAGCAGTATGAAGGTCGGGATTATAGGCACAGGAGCCATCGCATCCGCTATGGCGGAGACACTCGGCAGAATGAAGGACGCGGAGCCTTATGCTGTAGCGTCAAGAGAGGAGAAAAAGGCAGAAGCCTTTGCCCGGAAATGGGGATTTAAGAAGTATTATGGTTCTTATCGGGAACTTGCGGAGGACAGCGAAACAGAGCTGATTTACATCGCAACACCTCATTCCTGCCACTGCGGGGATGCAGAGCTGTGCATAGAAAACGGGAAACCGGTTCTCTGTGAGAAGGCTTTTACGGGGAATGCGGCTCAGGCGAAAAAGATCATCAGTCTGGCGGAAGAGAAAGGGGTCTTCCTTTCTGAAGCCATGTGGACCAGATATCTTCCGGGAAGAGCGGTTATGGAGCGGATCATAGCCGGCGGAGAGATCGGTGAAGTGAGAATGGTTACCGCGAATTTCGGGGGTAATCTTGCGGACGTCAGGCGCATTATTGACCCGGCTCTTGCAGGAGGCGCCCTGCTGGACCTTGGAATCTATCCTCTGACATTTGCCGTTATGGTGCTTGGAAAAGAAATAGAAGACATTGTGTCGTCCTGTGTGAAGTTCGAAACCGGGGTAGATGCACAGAACGCGATCATACTGAAGTATAAAAACGGTGCCCTGGCATCCCTGCAGAGTTCTGCCCTGAGCGGCATGGACCAGCGGGGAATCGTATACGGTACCGGAGGATATCTGATCGTGGAAGACGTCCACAATATAAGATCGGTTAAGGTTTATGATACGGAGCGGCGGTTTATCCGAGAGGAAAAAGCTCCGGAACAGATTACCGGATACGAATATGAAGTGGAAGCGGCGGTCAGGGCAGTCAGGGAAGGGAAAACAGAATGTAAAGAGATGCCTCACAAAGAAAGTATTTTTATGATGGAACTGATGGACAGACTGCGCAGGGAATGGGGGATTATATATCCCTTTGACTGAAAACCGAGTCGGAGAAAAAATTTCTTGAATTTCATACACCGGTATGTTACGATACCAATGTATGGAAAGCAGATATCAGGAAAGTTCTCCATGCAAATATTTTACGCGGCGTATAAGCTGCATTATTGATTGAGTTAGGAGCTCAAATTTTATAAGTTGGTTACTTTATAACCGCGGTGTGCACGATACGCATACACAACTTGTGAAACGGTCAATAAGAGTAGTAAAAGTAAAAATATTTGCTATATAGACTCTAAACCCTATATCTGTTTTATCTATGAGAATGAGAACAAAAGAAAATTTCTTCGGATAAGATATAACGTGACGACAGGACACAGGCTGGGTGCGCATGCCCCGGACCTGTGTCTTTGTGTATGTTTCACCAGTCTGGACATGCATTCAGGAGGATGTGAGATGCCATACGGCGAGAAGGAGCAGCAGAGCGGCGGAACCGAGCTGCGGTATGTGCGGACGGCACAGGAAAGCGGATTTGGAGGTCTATCATGGATAAAACATTACAGAAAAGAGCGCCCATCTATGAGGCGCTGGAACGGTTCCGAAGAAACAGGGTGGTCCCCTTCGATGTTCCGGGACACAAGCACGGAAGGGGGAATCCGGAGCTGGTGCAGCTTCTTGGAGAGAGATGCGTGAGCATTGACGTGAATTCCATGAAGCCTCTGGATAATCTGTGTCATCCGGTCTCCGTGATCAAAGAAGCGGAGGAACTGGCGGCAGATGCTTTCGGCGCGGATCACGCGTTTCTCATGGTGGGCGGCACCACGTCTGCGGTTCAGTCAATGATCCTTTCCTGCTGCAAGAAGAACGACAAGATCATCATGCCGAGAAATGTTCACAGGAGCGCGATCAATGCCCTGGTGCTGTGCGGGGCGAAGCCGGTGTATGTGAACCCGGATGTGGATCAGCGGCTGGGAATTTCTCTGGGAATGAAGAGGGACGATGTGCTGGACGCCATTGAGAAAAATCCCGACGCGGTGGCTGTTCTGGTCAACAATCCCACCTATTACGGCATCTGTTCAGATCTGAGAGCGATTGTGAAGGCGGCCCATGAGAAAGGAATGCTGGTCCTTGCGGATGAAGCTCACGGAACCCATTTCTATTTTGGAAAAGACCTTCCTGTCTCGGCCATGGAAGCAGGGGCGGACATTGCGTCGGTGAGCATGCACAAGTCGGGAGGAAGCCTGACTCAGAGTTCCTTCCTGCTGACCGGAAAAGGCGTGAACCCGGGACATATCCGGCAGATCATCAACCTGACCCAGACGACGAGCGGGTCCTATCTGCTTCTCTCGAGTCTGGACATCTCCAGGAGGAATCTGGCGCTCCGGGGCGAGGAATCCTTCCGGACAGTGACAGCGCTCGCGGAGTATGCGCGGGAAGAAATCAATAAGATCGGAGATTACTATGCCTTCGGCAGAGAATTGATCAACGGGGACAGCATCTACGACTTTGATCCTACGAAGCTGTCCATCCATACGCTTGATATAGGTCTTGCTGGGATCGAAGTGTATGATATCCTGAGGGATGAATATGATATACAGATCGAGTTCGGAGATCTGGGAAATATCCTTGCCTATCTGTCCATCGGCGACCGCATCCGGGAGGTGGAACGCCTTGTGACCGCGCTGGCGGATCTGAAGCGGAGGTATAAGAAGGACAAGGCGGGGATGCTCAGCCAGGAGTACATTTCTCCGAAGGTGGTCATGACGCCTCAGGATTCATTCTATGCAGAGAAGGAGTCTCTGCCGCTGGAGGAGACGGCGGGCAGAGTCTGCAGCGAGTTTGTCATGTGTTATCCCCCGGGGATACCGGTGCTTGCCCCGGGCGAGGAAGTGACGGAAGAGATTATCAATTACATTGTATATGCGAAAGAAAAAGGATGCTCTATGACCGGACCGGAGGATGAGCGGATCGAGCGGCTTAACGTACTGATATAAATGACATAGAGTAAAATATTTCAGAGAAAGAGAGGCGGCACAGATTTACACATGTGCCGGCCGTAGCAGAACGAAGAGAGCAGGGATTCGGAAAAGTATTCTGTCGGCTGATGACGACCCGAACCCCGCGCCAAGACTCGAGAGAGAGTCTTGAAAGGAAGAGGTGACGGAAGATGGAAATGTGGTTTTCTGATATGCATACAGACGGTGTGAAGCTGTCCATCAAGATCGAGGAACAGCTGTTCAGCGCCCAGAGCGAGGTCCAGCGGATCGATGTCCTTGAATCAAAGGACTTCGGGAAAATCCTTGTGGTGGACGGGGATCTGATGCTGACGGAGAGGGACGAATTTATTTACCATGAGATGATTACTCACGTGCCCATGGCAGTGCATCCGGATGTGAAGGAGGTGCTGGTGGTCGGCGGGGGCGACGGAGGCGTTGTCCGGGAGCTGATCAAGTATGATGCCATAGAGAAGATTGATGTGGTGGAGCCGGATCCCCTGCTGGTTGAGGTGTGCAGGAAATATATTCCGGAGATCGCGGGAAGCCTGAATGATGACCGGGTGACGATCTATCACGAAGACGGGGTACGGTTCATCCGGTCCAAGGGGGATGCCTATGACCTGATTATCATCGATTCTCCCAATCCTTTCGGAGCCGGGGAAGGGCTGTTCACGAAGGAATTTTACGGGAACTGCTACAATGCGCTCCACGAGGACGGTGTCATGATCAACCAGAATGAGAGCCCGTTTTACACGGAGGAGGCATTCCAGTGCCAGCGGATGCACCGGAGGATCCTGGAGACATTTCCCATCTGCCGGGTGTACCAGGCGCACATTCCCTCCTATCCGTCGGGACACTGGCTCTTCGGCTTTGCCTCCAAGAAATATCATCCCCTGGATGATCTGGATAAAGTAGGCTGGAAACTGAAGGGAATTCACACGAAATACTATGAGCCAAGACTTCATGCGGGAGTGTTTGCCCTTCCGGCCTATGTGGAAGAACTTCTGGAGGATGTGGAAAAGAAAGATGGAAGATAGAAAAATGCGGAAAAATATTGTAAATTATATCGGCTGCGACGCGGGATATGATGAGGCGGAAGTGGTGCTGTTCGGAGCGCCTTTTGACTCCACCACCTCTTTCCGTCCGGGAACCCGGTTCGCCGGCCAGGCGATTCGAAATGATTCCTACGGACTGGAGATCTACAGCCCGTATCAGGATCTGGAACTGACGGAGGGAGCCGTGTACGACTGCGGGGATCTGGATCTGGCGATCGGAGATTCCGGGATCGTTCTGAATCAGATTAAAGAAACTGCTGAACAGATCCTGTCCGACGGAAAACTGCCGTTTATGATCGGCGGGGAACATCTGGTGACTCTGGGCGCGGTACGTGCCGCGGCGGAAAAATATCCGGATCTTCATATCATACATTTTGATGCTCACACGGACCTGCGGACGGATTATCTGGGAGTGAAGCTGTCCCATGCCTGTGTCATAAGAAGATGCTGGGAGCTGCTCGGCGACGGGCGGATCCATCAGCTGGGGATCCGGTCCGGAGAAAAGTATGAATTTGACTGGGCGGGAAGCGGGCATACGGATTTTCACCCGTTTGTGCTGGATGATCTGGACGCGGTGCTGGAGAACGCGGGGAATGCGCCGGTATATTTTACAGTAGATCTGGATGTAATGGATCCGTGTGTGTTTCCCGGAACCGGGACGCCGGAGCCGGGCGGCGTGGATTTTCTGACGCTGATGCGCGCCGTGACGAAGGTATGCAGGACGGTAAATCTGGCGGGATGCGATGTGAACGAGCTGTGTCCGCCCTGCGACCCCACAGGGGCGTCCACGGCTGCGGCCTGTAAGATCATACGGGAAATGCTGATCGCCATTGTGAACAGATAAGTGGTATAATGAAATACATCGGATAAACGAAAGGAGAAAATGAAAATGGGAAAGATCATGATCATTGGATGCGGAGGAGTAGGAAGTGTGGCGGTACAAAAATGCTGTCAGAACAGCGATGCGTTTTCGGAGGTGGTGATCGCCAGCAGGACAGTGGCGAAGTGCGATGCCCTGAAGGCAAAACTGGAAGGAAAGACAAAAACAAAGATCAAGACCGCGCAGGTGGACGCGGACGATACGGCAGTCCTGACAGAGCTGATCAGACAGGAGAAGCCGGATGTGGTGCTGAACCTTGCACTGCCGTATCAGGATCTTCTCATTATGGAATGCTGTCTGGCAGCAGGCGTGCATTATATTGACACGGCGAACTATGAACCGGAAGACACGGCAAAGTTCGAATATAAATGGCAGTGGGAATACAGAGAGCGTTTTGAAAAGGCAGGACTTACCGCCCTTCTGGGAAGCGGATTCGATCCGGGCGTGACGGGTGTGTTCTCAGCCTATGCTCTGAAGCATTATTTTGACGAGATCAACTACATCGATATTCTGGACTGCAATGCAGGCGATAACGGCTATCCTTTTGCCACAAACTTCAATCCGGAGATCAATATCCGTGAGGTGTCCGCAAACGGCTCCTACTGGGAGAACGGACACTGGGTCGAGACAAAGCCCATGGAGATTAAGCGCACCTACAATTTCCCTGAGATCGGGAAAAAGGATATGTATCTGCTCCACCATGAGGAGATCGAGTCTCTGGCAGTGAATATTCCGGGGATCAAGAGAATCCGTTTCTTCATGACGTTCAGCGAGAGCTATCTGACCCATCTGAAATGCCTGGAGGATGTGGGAATGACGTCCATTGAACCGGTCATGTACAACGGGCAGGAGATCGTCCCGCTGCAGTTCTTAAAAACCCTTCTTCCGGATCCGGCGTCACTGGGACCGAGGACAAAGGGAAAGACGAATATCGGCTGTATTTTTGTCGGAAAGAAGAACGGAAAAGAGAAGAAGCTGTACATCTATAATGTATGCGACCATCAGGAGTGCTACAAAGAGGTGGAATCTCAGGCTGTTGCCTACACGACGGGAGTTCCGGCGATGATCGGCGCCATGCTGGTCATGAACGGGACATGGAGACGCCCGGGTGTGTTCAACGTGGAAGAGTTTGACCCGGATCCGTTCATGGATGCCCTGAACAGATGGGGACTGCCGTGGAAGATCAGCGAAGATCCGGAACTGGTGGATTAAGACATGGACAGAACACAGCTGAAGACTCCCTGCTATGTTGTGCAGGAAAGGAAGATAAGAGACAATCTTGAGATCCTGAAGGAAATCTGTGATGAGACAGGATGCCGGATCCTTCTTGCGCAGAAGGCGTTTTCCATGTATTCACTCTACCCTCTGATTGGAAAATATCTGAACGGAGCCACGGCCAGCGGACTTTTTGAAGCGAGACTGGGATATGAGGAGATGGGGAAGGAGAACCATATTTTCTCTCCGGCATACCGGGAGGATGAGATGGATGAAATATTAAGATACTGCGATCACATTATTTTTAACTCGCCGTCTCAGTTTAAGCGATACAGGGACAGAGTAAAAGCGGCAGGACGCAGCATGGGCCTGAGAATCAACCCGGAATGTTCTACCCAGGAAGGGCATGCGATCTATGATCCATGCGCCCCGTTTTCTCGTCTTGGGACAACTGCCGGAAAATTCCGGGAAGAGATGACGGAGGAAGACATCAGCGGTCTGGACGGGCTTCATTTTCATACGCTCTGCGAGCAGGACGCGGACGCGCTTGCCGTCACGCTGAAAGCTGTGGAGGAAAAGTTCGGAGAGTATCTTTACGGGATGAAATGGCTTAATTTCGGCGGAGGCCATCATATTACGCGCCCGGATTATGACAGGGAACTGCTGAAACGCTGCATCCGGCATGTGCAGGAAACCTACGGAGTGGATGTCTACCTTGAGCCGGGAGAGGCCGTCGCTCTGAATGCGGGAATTCTGCTGACGGAAGTTCTGGAGATTGTGGACAACGGGATGCAGATCGCCGTTCTGGATGCTTCTGCTGCCTGCCATATGCCGGACGTGCTGGAGATGCCATACCGGCCGCCTCTCAGAGATGCCGGCGACCCGTCGGCGCCGGATGATGACAGGCCTTATATATACCGCCTTGCAGGGCCCACGTGTCTTGCGGGCGATGTGATAGGGGACTATACTTTTTCCGCTCCGCTGAAACGCGGGGAGCGGCTGGAGTTTCAGGACATGGCGATCTATACAATGGTAAAGAACAATACATTCAACGGAATGAAGCTGCCGGACATAGTTCTCGAGAAAGAGGACGGAACATATGTGACCGTGCGCACATTCGGGTACGAGGACTTCAGATCAAGGCTGTAGGAAGGCATGGGTGTAAAGGAAGGCGTGATATCAGCGGAGACGCCCCCAGGCGGATAAGGAGAAGACGGTTATGGTGATGGAAACAGAAAGACAGGAAATCGTAGAATACGGAAAACGGATAAGCAGTGAAGGACTGGCAAAGGGAACGGCGGGAAATATCAGTATCTATGATCCGGATACGGGGCTGATGGCAGTCAGCCCGTCAGGGATAGGATACTTTGATACAATGCCGGAAGACGTTGTCGTCATGACTCTCGACGGAAAGATCGTAGACGGAGCGAGAAAGCCGTCAAGTGAATACGGGCTGCACGCGGTCATATACAGGATAAAGCCGGAGGCACGGGCGGTAGTTCATACACATTCGAAATACTGCACGGCGCTTGCGTGTATGCGTGAACCGCTGAAGCCGTACCACTATGTGATCGCTGCCGCCGGCACGGCGGCAGTTCCCTGCGCGGAATATGCCACATTCGGCACTCCGGAGCTGGCAGAAAAGGTGAGAGAGGCCATGGGCGAGAGCAGGGCGGTTCTTCTTGCAAATCATGGACTGGTGGCCTGCGGTGCGGACCTGGACGGGGCCTTTTCCCTTGCGGTGAACTGTGAATTCTGCGCAGAACTGCAGTGGATGTGCGAATGTGCGGGTGAGAACCGGGGCGTTGTTCTGTCAGAGCAGGAGATGGAAGCCGCGATGGAGAGATTCAGATCCTACGGTCAGACGGATAACAGCAGTTCAGGCCAGACAAAAGGATATTGACTGCGGGAAAGACTAAAACGGAGTGCCGCTCAATTGCATGACCAATTGAGCGGCACTCCTTTTTCCGGAGATGTTTTGGGATGTTATGCTCCGTGTTTTAATTCTATCCTGGACAGAAAAACAATTATGAAGAAGCCCGCGGCAAATGTCACGGCGCATATGGGGAGAGCGATCCCGGAAGGAACCCCCGGGAATATCTCGGCAATTGAACCGAGAAGGAATCCCAGAATAATAAAATATGACGGATGGGGATGACGGTTCAGGGCATGTTCCAGCCCTCTGGTGATCAGTACGATCCCCAGAAGCAGTCCGATGCCGAGGGGGATCAGAAACGGCAGATGGAAACTGCTGATCGCCGCCATGGTTTTGTCATACAGTCCCAGCAGGAGAAGGAGATAAGATACGCTGACTCCTGGAAGGACAAGCGCTGCCGCAGTGACAAATCCTGCAAGAACAAGCAGAAAAAAACCGGCATATCCGGAGGCGGTTCCTGTCTGGAAGAGATCCGGGGGAAGCAGAGCGAGGAAAGCAACAGCCGCAAGACCCAGGATAATATATCCCAGGATCCGCCAGGTCAGTCTGCGGGCGCCGGATTCCCTGACGATAAGGGGAACGCCTCCTGCCACAGCGCCGATAAAGAAGTAGAGCATGGGCATATTGTACCGTTCGATCAGCTGCAGGAGAGGATTTGCAAAAAGCAGTATTCCCAGTATGCCGCCCATGGAAAAGATAAGGAGAAAGACCAGATTCTCCTTTTTGTTTTTCATAAAAGAACTTACGGCCGATATCAGCCGGTCATAGATTCCGAGGATCATGGCCATGGAGCCGCCGCTTACTCCCGGTACCAGCATGGTCGCTCCGATGATGAGACCTTTCAGAGCAGTCAGAATATGATTGTCTTTTTGGGTATTATTCATATGATTTTATATTCCTTTTACTACTGTTTTATGAATGCGCGGCCGGGCAGGTCGGGACAGACCGGACGCTAACGGCGATTATACAGGAACCCGGCCGGGGATTTCAACCAGGTTTCTATAGTTTTAGCAGAAAATTAACTTTTCATGTATCCGTTCTAA